>Ga0209328_10000244_pt1 | contig 12667 bp, 8 predicted proteins | sample JacPinW_OM3H0_M1_FD_187954 | JGI IMG/M metagenome (GOLD analysis project Ga0209328, IMG submission 187954) | Forest soil microbial communities from Algoma, Ontario, Canada - Jack Pine, Ontario site 1_JW_OM3H0_M1 (SPAdes) (version 2) | ecosystem: Environmental > Terrestrial > Soil > Boreal... | reverse complement strand
CGAAAGCGCTTCTTTTGTCCGGCGTTTCTCGCCGGGTTTCATGTAGAAGCTGTGCTTCTTTATTTCCTTGATGATGTCTTCCTGCTGCACTTTGCGCTTAAAACGGCGCAGTGCGTTTTCCAGAGACTCACTCTCCTGGATAATAACTTCTGCCAATTTATTGTCACCCCCAATCCGGTTAGGATTGGTTTCTAGCGGCGCCTTATCTTGGTGCCGTCCTGTATAGATTGTCTCACGATGCCGTTGGCATCTTCTAATCAATTGCGGGCACTAAAGTCAAGGAATCATTTAGGCAGGCGGGCTTCCCGACGCTTCAGCCGTCAGTTTAGTAACAAAACAGTACCGGCATTTATCTGCGAGTAAATACAGTGAGAACGTAAGTCGCACGGCGAGAATTGCCGCCACTTCCCAACTTGCACGCAGCCTTATCGTTACTGTTAGAATCTACCCGCTCGTACAGAGGCACCCCGGGGGTCCGTCCATGTCCGATATGCGCGAAGCCATCGGAGTACTTCTCGCCGGAGGCCAGGGTGAACGATTGTGGCCGCTGACGCGTGATCGCGCCAAGCCCGCCGTACCTTTTGGCGGACTGTACCGCATTATCGACATTACCCTTTCCAATTGCATCAACTCCAATTTGCGTCGCGTTTTTGTACTCACGCAATACAAAGCGCTTAGCCTCAACCGTCACATTCGCGCGGGTTGGTCACCTCTTGCCGGACTCGGCGAATATATTGAAGTGCTTCCTCCGCAGATGCGCGTGTCCCAGCAGTGGTATCAAGGCACGGCCGACGCCGTGTACCAGAACATTTATTCCATCGGCAGCGAACGCTCAAAATTCGTTTTTATTTTATCCGGCGATCACATCTACAAGATGGATTACAGCCGCATGCTCAAGCAGCATGTCGATTTCGGCGCCGACGTTACCGTTGCGACCATCCAGATTCCCGTGGAGGAGGCCGCTGGGCAATTTGGCGTAATCGAAACCGATAAAGACTGGCGCATTGTGGGATTCGAAGAAAAGCCCAAGGCGCCCAAACAATCGCCGCATCAGGCCGGATATTGCAGCGCCTCCATGGGCATCTACGTTTTTAACACCGACCTGATGATCCCCATTTTGCTGGCCGACTCCGAAGATCCCAAGTCTCATCACGATTTCGGCAAGGACATTCTTCCGCGCATCATCTCCAGGCATCGCGTGTTCGCCTATAACTTCGTGGATGAAAATCGCAAAGACGCGTTGTACTGGCGGGATGTGGGAACGCTGGACGCCTACTACGAAGCAAATATGGATTTAGTCAGCGTGTCGCCGATTTTCAACTTGTATGACACTTCGTGGCCGCTGCGCACCTGGATTCACCAGTATCCTCCGGCCAAATTCGTTTTTGCCGATCCCGAGCGCATGGGCGTGGCTCTCGATTCCATCGTCGCCGGTGGCTCCATTATTTCTGGAGGCCGCGTAATGAAATCCGTGCTCGGCTCCGATGTGCGGGTGAACAGTTATTCCGAAGTGTCGGAGTCCATCATCTACAATCACGTGAACGTCGGCCGCCATTCGCGCATCCGCAGAGCCATCATCGACCGCCACGTAAGCCTGCCGGAGCGCACCGAAATCGGCTACGACATGGAAGCCGATAAGCGCCGCTTCCACGTCACCGACTCGGGCATCGTGGTAGTCGTCCGCCAGGAATCCCTGATCGAAGAGCCCGAATCCGCATAGACCCAGTGGAGATGTACTGCGTGCTAACAATCTGGCACTTTTTTTTTGCGCTCGCGCTTGCCGGCCCGGCCTCGCTCCCCGCCCACGCTCAGGGCAAACCTCCAGAACCCAAAGTTGTCTTCGATCTCGAAAAACAAACCTCAACCGGCAACGGGTTTGCAGAAAGATTCGGGAAGGCTTGCGATCGCTTCAACCAAAAATCCGGACAACACGGGCCCTGGGGCGTTCGCTCCACGAGGCCAACCACCATTACCGAATTGATGGGCGCGCCAATCGAAGTGATAAAAATCCGTCGTTACGGCCGTAACTGGAAGAATCCCGATGACGTTCGTAATCGTGTAACTAAACTGATTAGAATGCGCACATCGGAAGTGTATAACTACGAGCCGTGGGCGGAGTTTGTGTATGCCGACATCATAGCTACGGTGCAGTTTTCAGATCACTGTGAAGACGTCTTGGAAGTATCCGGTGTCCACGCATGCTTTTCCGACGATTCCCATGCACCTGAGTGGCTCAGGGTTCCGTTTAATGATTAGGGTGAGCCAGTTTTAGCCTTAGCTGCAGTGCCCTGTTATTAGCGTGATGAGGCAGACGATTTTTACTCGGTCAAATAGCCGTGCTGACCCACACCGATAGGCGTTGAAACACACCCGGCGTGCTCTTCTCACTGCTTTTCTGTAAAATCTCCCTTCGCCTTCAAGGAGACGCATTCAGATAATGTCCACGAAAATTACACGAGTACACGCGCGCCAGGTAATCGATTCGCGCGGGAATCCCACCGTGGAAGCGGATGTAACACTCACCTCAGGCGCCGTGGGTCGAGCAGCCGTTCCATCCGGCGCATCCACTGGCGAGCACGAAGCGCTGGAATTGCGTGATGGAGACAAATCCCGCTACCTGGGCAAAGGAGTTTTGAAAGCGGTCGCGAATGCCAACGGGGAAATTGCCAAGGCGGTCACCGGCCTGGATGCTGCCGATCAGCGCGCCCTCGATCACAAAATGATTTCGCTGGATGGCACGCCGACGAAATCGCGGTTGGGTGCCAATGCAATTCTGGCCGTGTCTATGGCAGCGGCACGCGCCGCTGCCATCGCGCTGAAACAGCCTCTCTACAAATATCTTTCCCGCTATTCCACGGATTCTTCCGCAAATCTTTTGCCCGTTCCGATGATGAATATCCTGAATGGCGGCGCCCACGCGGATAGTTCCGTCGACTTTCAGGAATTCATGGTCATGCCCGTCGGAGCGCCAAATTTCTCGGAAGCGCTGCGCTGGGGCGTGGAAATTTTCCACGCGCTGAAAGCTGCTTTGAAAAAGCGCGGCTACTCAACCGCAGTCGGCGACGAAGGCGGCTTTGCTCCAAGTTGCAAGTCCAACGAAGAGGCCATCCAGATCGTGCTCGAGGCCATCACCGCCGCCGGGTATAAACCGGGAGACCAGGTTCGCATCGCGCTCGATCCCGCCTCCAGCGAGTTTTACGACAAAGCCACGAGCACATACATATTTAAGAAGTCCGACAAATCCGTGCACACCAGCGGCGAGATGGCTGCCTACTGGACCAGTTGGGTAAAAAAATATCCCATTGTTTCCATTGAAGACGGCATGGCGGAGGACGATTGGGGCGGCTGGAAAGAGCTTACGGAACGTGTTGGCCGCAAAAACGCTTCAAAAAAATCAATTCAATTGGTGGGCGACGATCTTTTTGTCACCAATACCGAGCGCCTTGGCCGCGGCATTACCGAAGGCGTTGCCAACGCCATCCTGATCAAGCTAAATCAAATCGGAAGCGTGACCGAAACCATCGACGCCATCGAACTAGCCCGCAAAGCCGGCTACAACTCCATCATTTCCCATCGCTCCGGTGAAACGGAAGACACCTTCATCGCCGACCTGGCCGTGGCCACTGCCGCGGGACAAATCAAAACCGGATCGGCGAGCCGCACCGATCGCATTGCAAAATACAATCAACTCTTGCGTATCGAAGAAGAACTTGGCGGGGCTGCCAGATTCCCAGGCACTTCGCTTTTTAAATAGAGACCGCGCAAAAATACCCGTTTTAGAGCAGTGCTTAGAAGAGTCGCGAAAGACATTCGCGCATCTCGCGCTTCCAGAACGGCCAATCGTGGCCACCCTCGGGTCCCCAGTCGTCCAACGAGTGGCGAATGCCCTTGCTCCATAGAATTTCCGACAGTCGATAACTTGGACCGCTCTTCTCCCACGGCCCTGTACCGGTAATGATGTGAATGTCGCAGGAAGCGAGTTGGTCCAGCAGCCACGGGTCGCTTAGATTTGCCAGATAATCGACGGGATTATTGAAATAGAAATTGTCGTCGTACATGCCATCCATGAAATTTCTGACATCGTACACGCCGGACATCGCGAAACAACGTTTGAACACGTCCGGGTGCTTGAACAAAGTATTGGCCGCGTGATACGCCCCAAAAGACGCCCCCATCGTGGAAATAGGCACAGACGATTTGCAATTGTCCCAGATGAAGGGAACAACTTCCTCACGCACATACTCGTCGAACATCACTTGCATGTAGCTGCGATGAAACGGGTGCGCACCACGGTTGTAAAGCCCGTGATGATTCACGGAGTTTACAGAGAAAAATTTAATTCTGCCAGTGTCGATAAAATCGGAGAGCGCGCCGATCATGCCCTGGTTTTCCAGTTCCCACTCATCGCCTGCGCTCGTCGGAAAGCCCATCAACGGAGGCCCCCAGTGGCCGTAGACCGCCACGCCCAGGTCGATGCCCAGCCGTGGTGAATGCCAGCGGTGATACTCGCGTTTCATGGTGGCCTCTATACAGAACGAAAGGACCAGAATTATGCCAGCCGCTTGGAATCGAAGCAACGAGCTGCCGAAGGATATGTCTAAGAGTGCTTGAGCGAAGTGTATTGATTCTTAATTCTTGCTACACTTCGCCACCAATTGGCGTCTTTTATCCACTAAAAGGAGCAATCTTAATAATGGCTACGCCGTCTTCGACAAACCGGCCCACGCCGGAACATATTTTCAATACGCTATTCGCATACCAGCAGACTTACGCGTTGCGGGCCGCCATTGACCTGGATATTTTTTCGGCCATCGTCGGTGGCGCTACGGAGATCACTTCACTGGCGGAAAAAACCGGCGCAGCGGAACGCGGTCTTCAGGCGCTGTGCAATTACCTTGTGCCGCTTGGTTTTCTAACAAAGCAAGGAGCGCACTACGGGCTCAGCCAGGAGTCCGCAATTTTCCTGAACAAGCAATCACCTGCGTACATGGGCTCCATTTCGCAGTTTTTTACTAACGACCACATGGTTGGCAACTTCGCCAAACTAACCGAGGCGGTGAAGAAAGGTGGCACGGCCGCTGCGGAAGGCCACAATCAGGCGCCCAATGATGAAATGTGGGTTACGTTTGCGCGCACCATGGGCCCCACCACAGCTCCTGTTGCAGCCTTCATCGCGGAGCTGACGGGCATGTCGCAGGGGAAAACTTGCAAGGTGTTGGACATTGCAGCAGGCCACGGCATGTATGGAATCACCTTGGCGCGCAAAAATCCCAATGCGCAGGTAACCGCGCTGGACTGGCCGAACGTGCTGGAAGTGGCTAAGGAGAATGCCCAGCTTGCGGGAGTCGGCGAACGATTCAAGACTGTAAGCGGGAATGCGTTTGAGGCGGAGATGGGCAGTGGTTACGATTACGTTTTGTTGACAAATATTTTTCATCACTTCGATCCGCCCACGTGTGAAAAATTGATGAAGCGCGTGCACGCCGCGTTGAAACCCGGCGGGCAAGCCATCACGGCGGAGTTTGTGCCCAACGACGATCGCGTGAGCCCCGTGATGCCGGCGATGTTTAGTTTGGTGATGCTGGCGACCACCGATGCGGGCGATGCTTACACGCTGCCGGAATACGAAAAAATGTTTCGCAATGCGGGATTTGCGAAAACAACCCTGCACCAGGTTCCGGACATGCCGTCGCAAGTGCTGGTTTCAGAAAAGTAAAGCGCCGGCGGCTCAGACCTTGGCCTGCGCTTGACGCAGATATTCACCCACCACTTTGGCGTAATCGGGAATGGCGATTTCGGGATCGATCAAATCCGGATGCCAGACTTTTTCCCATTCGAAACAATAAAAGCCGGTGTAATGGATTCTCACCAACGCCTCAACCTGCCGTTTCACCGGCACATCGCCTTTTCCTGTGAGTACGTAATGCCGGTCTTTTCCCTCCGGCACCGAATCTTTCAAGTGCGTGTGGCGGATCCACTTCCCCAATTGCGCCACGGTGAACTCCGGATCTTCGTGCGAAGTATCAAATGTATGGTGCGCATCCCACAGCAACGCAACATGTTGCGAATCGGCGCGCGTCAATATTTCTTTCAGCGTGGGTGAATCGGTGAAATCGCCGTGCGATTCAATGATGACCGTAACATTTCGCGGCCGTGCATATTCGCCGAGCTCATGCAGCCCGGAAGAAACTCGCGCAATAACTTCCTCTCGCGGTCCCTCCATTTTGTTCCCGAAGACGCGCACGTAAGGCGCGCCGAGAGCCGCCGCCAGGTTAATGAACCTGCGCCCATCGGAGAGTTGCTGTGCACGCTTTTGCGGATCCGCTACATGCATCTCCGCCGAACTACTCACACATGCGATCTTCAACCCATGTGCCGCGACGTCACGCATGGCGGCGGGGATTTTGTCCGCGGCGAATTCCGGACGAGCCGGAAGGTTCATGTCGCCGAGCAGGCCACGTAATTCAACGGCCGCGAATCCATGCTGCTCCGCGAAGTCCAGAATTTGCGGCCACGTCCACGCCGGACACCCCAGCGTGGAAAACGCCAGCGGCAATCGCGCCGCGGCTGCGTGAACATATCGCGCCCCCAGCGCGGCTAGTGCCATGCTGCTTACGAATTCGCGTCGTGTCGGTTTCATGTAAGCACTCCTCGGGTTTTCGGGCGAATTCTATCACTATGAGGATCGGAAGAAAGCAGTGCGTCCGCATTTGCAAGAATTTCGAATGGCAGTAGGATGTAGCTTAGAAATGGCAGCTCTCTAGCTCGTAAAAATCGGGAGACTTTCAAGAATGCTCCGTGACCATGCGTCCGTGAACAGCAGCGAGTCCATAAATATTGTTGAGCCCGGGCGCCGGGAATTTTTGAAGGGCCTGCTCAGCGGGTGTGCCCTGGTATTAAGCGTTCGCTGGGCGCCCCAAACTGTGTTGGCAACAGCAACTGATCCGAGCACCACCGTCGCCCCAATGGCAAATGCTCCGCTGCACCCGAATGTTTATCTGGCCATCGATACAGACGGAACTGTTTATATTATCGCGCACCGTTCAGAGATGGGCAGCGGAAGCAAAACCGCGCTGCCGCGCATTGTGGCCGACGAACTCGATGCTGACTGGGCGCGTGTAAAAATTGTGCAAGCACCTGGCGATGAAAAGTATGGCGATCAGGATACCGACGGCTCGCATTCAGTGCGCAGTTTTTTCGATACCTTGCGGGAAGCCGGCGGAACAGCGCGGCTAATGCTCGTTCGTGCCGCAGCCGCCCAGTGGAACAAACCCATCACCGAGTGCCACACCGAATTACACGAAGTAATACATACGCCTTCCGGCAAAAAGCTTGGATACGGCGAACTCGCGGCCCCCGCGGCAAAACTGGAAGTTCCAAAAAAAGAAGATGTGAAATTAAAAGCGCGCTCGGAATGGCGCTATATCGGCAAGGGCACTCCAAACTACGACCTCAAAGATATGTGCGACGGTAAAGCCATTTACGGGCAAGACACCCGTATGGACGGCATGTTGTATGCCAGCGTTGCGCACCCGCCGGTCTTCGGCAGCTCCGCAAAAACCGTCGATGATAAGGCCGCGCTTGCTGTTGCGGGCGTAAAGCAGACCGCCTCGATTGAAGGATTCAATCCCCCGGTGGGATACCAGACCTTGGGAGGCCTGGCCGTTCTGGCGGACAGCACCTGGGCCGCCATGCAAGGCAAGAAAAAACTCAAGATTGAGTGGGAGAAAAGTCCGCACAGCGTTTATAACTCTGATGCGTACAAAAAAGAATTGCAGGAGACCGCTCACAAGCCGGGAAAAGTAGTGCGCGATAATGGCAACGTGGACGCGATTTTCGCCAAGGGCGGCGGCAAAATCGTGGAAGCGGAATATTACGTGCCGCTGCTCGCACATGCCTCCATGGAGCCGCCGGCGGCTCTGGCGGTCTTTCGCAATGGCAAAGTTGAAGTATGGGCCCCCACGCAAAATCCCCAAGGCGCGAAAGATGCCATCGCCAGCGCTGTCGGATTGAAAAAAGAAGACGTCACCGTAAACGTCACGCTGCTCGGCGGCGCTTTTGGGCGCAAATCATTTCCGGATTTTGCGATAGAAGCCGCGGTGCTCGCGAAAAAAACGGGTAAGCCCGTCAAGGTAGTTTGGAGCCGCGAAGACGACATCAAATTCGATACCTATCACTCGGTAGCCGCGATGTACATGAAAGCCGCGCTGGGCCCGGACGGAAAGCCTGAAGCTTGGCTGCAGCGCACTGTGTTTCCACCAATCGGATCGACGTTTGATCCCAAGAACAATTATTCCGCGGCCGATGAGTTAGGCCTGGGTTTCACGGATGTGCCCTTCGCCTTGCCAAATCACCGCGTTGAAAATGGTCCGGCAACTGCTCACGTGCGCATCGGCTGGCTGCGATCGGTCGCAAATATTTATCACGCCTTCGCGGTGCATTCCTTTGCCGACGAATTGGCGCATGCCGCCGGACGCGATTCCCTAGAGTATCTGCTGCAACTTCTGGGCCCGGATCGCATTATTCCCAAAGGCGAATTGCCGAAGGATTATCCCAATTACGACGATGCGTATGATCAAAGTCCTATCGATACCGCCAGATTTCGCCGTGTCCTATCGCTTGCGGCGGAAAAAGCCGGCTGGGGTAAACAAACATCCGGCAATGGATTTGGTATGGGCGTCGCGATGCACCGGAGTTTCCTGACCTACGTGGCATCGGTAGTCCAAGTGCAGGTCAACGACGCCGGACAAGTACAAATCAAACGTGTCGATACCGCGTTGGATGCCGGTACGGTGGTAAATCCGGAAATGGTGAGGCAACAATTTGAAGGCGCGGCAGTGATGGGCACTTCCCTCGCGTTTTACGGTGAGATCACCGCGAAGGATGGCGCCATCGAGCAATCCAATTTCAATGATTACCAGGTAGCGCGCATGAAAGATGCGCCACGCGAAACCTACGTGCACATCGTGCCAAGTGAGGACAAGCCCGCAGGAATCGGGGAGCCGGGATTGCCGCCCTTCGCCCCCGCGCTCTGCAATGCGATTTTTGCGGCCACCGGTAAGCGCGTCCGCGAATTGCCCTTAAGCCGCGTCGGCTTCGCCTGAGATGTTTGAGATTGAATTAAATTGACCCGATATACGGTACGTAAATTTCGAGCACAGAAAGCTCCATCAACTCACGCGCTATTCCACATAAAACATCAGCAGCACACCCAAAACGATCATGATCGATGGCCACAGCTTATTAAAAAGTGGCTGCCAGTTGGTTTTGATTTCCGACAAGCCTTTAGTGAGACCAATACCAAATCCTGCCGCGGTGTAGGTGTGATGCTGCGTCTGAATTCGCGCCATGCGCTCCATGTGCCCCGCGCCGTGCATGCCTCCGCGATGTTCGTGAAAAAGCAAAATCAGCGAGCCGGCAATCGCCACAAAAGGAAAAACCCAACCGGCCCACGCCGCTTTCAAACTACCCCGAGCGCGCAGGAATTCAACGACGCCGATGGCCAGCAGGATGAGCGCGAATGATTTATGTTGGCGGACCTCCATATGGTTCGAGAGCCCATAGAACCACGACTGCGGACCGAAAGGCCACAGCTCCGTATCGCTGAAAACGAGCACAAAAATGCCCGAGAGAAGAAAACACACCGGCCAGGCATAACGAACTTTTGGCCAGCGCACACTAAGCCGAGGCTCCGCGAGAATAAAAATTCCCGCGAGCACCACAAAAAACCCAGCCAAGTGATGATTGAATTCACTTTCGCGTTTGTCCGCAGCCAGTTTTTCAGGAGTATGCATCCACGCCGAAGGGTCTGGAGCCGTCGAACTCATGTCCATGCCCGGCATGTCACCCGTCATTCTGTCGTGGCCCCCTTTGGCATCGTGGCCCTCATGCGCAGGATGATCTAGAACCAAGGGCTGGCACGCGCAAAGTACCCAGGTAAGCAGTAGGCATATGCCCGAAAATTTAAATTGCCGCAATAAATCCTTGCCCGAATCCATCGCCGCTCCAAATTATTTCGAGTTGCCCCACAACAACTTCGATTCGGAGTAAAAAGTTTCGCTCATTCCTTTGTGAAAAGCCAATGAGCATCAATACTTTCCCTTAGCGCGCCCTCGACCACTAGTTTAGTAGAGAGGGCTTTTTATTCACACCGCAAAGCCACCATGGGATCGACGCGCATAGCCCGGCGCGTGGGGATAAAGCAGGCAGCGAGCGCGACCAACGAAAGCAGAATGGCCACGCCGATAAACGTAAGCGGGTCGGAAGCGGTAACTCCGTACAACATGCGCGCCATCAGTTTAGTGAGGCCGAGCGAAGCCGCGACACCGATTACGACGCCAATCAGTGTGAGCTTCGCTCCTTGAGACAAAATAAGATTTAAAACATCCCATCGGCGTGCGCCGAGAGCGATGCGCACCCCGATTTCGTGCGTGCGCTGCCCAACCAGGTAAGAGATCACACCGTAGATCCCGATGCTCGCAAGAATCAACGCGACCGCGGCGAAGACGCCCAACAAAACCATAGAGAACCGCTGCGTCGAGAGCGATTCAGAAATGATCTCCTTCATGGTTTGCGCGCCATAAATGATTTGTTCGTTACTCATTTGCTTGTTGACGTGAAGTAAAGAATTAAAAAGCCGCGGATCGGAGCCGTCTGCGCGAACCAGAATTGCCGTGCCGGAAGGAGTCAGTTTCATCGCGCCATCGACCAATTGCATGAACGGCAAATAAATCTCCGTGCGTAACTTTTGGTCGTCATCGGAATCCAGCCCCCACTGCTTCACGTGCGGCACAATGCCGACGATTTCAACCTTGGTCTCACCTTGCACCAAAGTGACGTGCCGGCCCAGCGGATCTTCGCTGCCAAAAAATTTGCGGGCAAACACTTCGTCGATCACCGCCACACGTGGGGCATGTTCATCGTCCGCCTCGGTGAAAAAACGTCCGCGCATGATAGGAATACGCATGGTCTTCAGATAATCCGGCTCGACGACATAACTGATGGCCCAGCTCATATCGTTCTTACTCGAGGGCTTGGGCTGGTTATCCAGCCAGAAAAGCTGCTCGTCATCCATGCCCAGTGGCACTGCACCCCAGGACACGGATAACGCTTGCACGCCAGGCGTCGAGCCAAACTTTTCATGCACATGTCGAAACGCTGCGCGGATAGCGGCGGGACTGGCCTCACTCATCGAAGGCGGCAGTGAAATGCTGAACGTTAAAACGTTGTGAGGATCGAAGCCCGGCTGGATATCCCAAAGCCGCGAGAGCGTGCGAGCCATCAGCCCCGCCCCGATCAGAAGCACCAATGCCATGGCCATTTCGAGTACCACAAACACACTTTGTGCGCGATGGCGCGTCCCGCTGGAGCCGCGTCCACTTTCCTTGAGGGTTTCGGACAGAAAAAGATCCGCCGATTTCAGTGCGGGGGCCAGACCAAACAGAATTCCAGCGAGCACCGAAATCGTCGCGGTGAAAATGAGCACATGGGAATCCAGCCGAATGTCCGCGGCACGCGGTATTTCTGCGGGCATCATTCTGAGCGCCGCGCGGGTTATCCATTGCGCAAGGATCAGGCCCAACCCACCGCCGGCTACGGATAGCAGCGTGCTTTCGGTGAGCATTTGACGGATTAAACGGCCGCGGCCAGCGCCAAGCGCGGCGCGCACGGCGAATTCACGAGTGCGACCGATGGAGCGCGCTAGCATCAGCCCTGCAACATTAAAACAGGCGATGAGCAACACGAAGCCCACGGCGCCCAGCAGCACCAGCAAGATCGGTTGAATGTTGCCGAGGAGTGCGCGCCTGAAGGGGGTCAGATGCGCGCCGATGCCCTTGTCCGCATCGGGATAAGCGACCGCAAGATTGGCGGTGACGCGTTCCATATCGGCGTTTGCTTGATCGATATTGACACCCGGTTTCAGGCGCGCAATTCCATGAATGGCCAAACCGGCGAAACGATTGAGGAGCTCCGGGTTGTTCCATTGGCCGATGGGGATATAAACGTCCGTCGGATGGGCGCTGCGATATAAATCGAAAGTTTCGGGAATGACTCCGACGATGGTGTAGCTTTTGCCGTCCAGCGTGAGGCCTTTCCCGAGGACGTCGGGAGAAGACCCGAACTTACGTTTCCAGAAGCCCGCACCAATCAACGCGATAGAAGCCGCGCCGATTTTGTCTTCCCCAGGAGCAAAAGTTCGGCCGATCACTGGGTTCGCGCCGAGCACCAGGAAGTAATCGGAGGAAATGAATTTAACATCCAACTGCTCCGCGTCACCCAGGCCGGTCAGGCTCAAACCGTTGCTGCGCGCAACAGCCATGGAAGAAAATGAATGATTGTCTTTCTGCCAATCCAGGAAATTCGGATAGGGAATCGAGCCATTTATAAAATTCGCTTTGCTCTCACCCAGCGCAACGAGTTGCTCCGGGTGCGGATACGGAAGCGGGTTGAGCAGCACTCCATTCACGACAGAAAAGAACGCTGAGTTGGCTCCAATGCCAAGAGCCAGCGTTAAAACAGCGATGAGAGCAAACCCAGGATTTTTGCGCAAGACGCGCACGGCGTAGCGAATATCGGCGGCAACGGTATCCACCCAACCCAGAACGTCCGCTTCCCGTGTGTCCTCTTTCAGGAGTGTCGAATTACCAAATCGCTTTTGCGCGTCATG
>Ga0209328_10000243_pt1 | contig 12670 bp, 12 predicted proteins | sample JacPinW_OM3H0_M1_FD_187954 | JGI IMG/M metagenome (GOLD analysis project Ga0209328, IMG submission 187954) | Forest soil microbial communities from Algoma, Ontario, Canada - Jack Pine, Ontario site 1_JW_OM3H0_M1 (SPAdes) (version 2) | ecosystem: Environmental > Terrestrial > Soil > Boreal... | reverse complement strand
GGCTACCGGGTTTATTTCGTACGGCGCGGCGACACGGTTGTCGTGCTGCTTTGCGGCGGTGACAAGCGAAACCAGGATCGCGACATCGTGCGTGCCCTCGAACTGGTGCAAGAGGTTTAGAGAGGACGACATGACTCGCAAAACAAGTCGTTGGGATGCCGCCGACACCTTGGAAACCAAAGAGGACATCGCCGCCTATCTCGATGCCGTTCTTGAGGATGGCGACCCCGATTTGCTCAAGGCGGCGCTCGGCGACATCGCCCGCGCCAAGGGCATGACCGAGATTGCGCAGGCCGCCGGCCTCGGCCGCGCCAATCTCTACAAGGCACTATCGCCGGATGGTAACCCGGAGTTCGCAACCGTCGCCAGGGTCCTGAAGGCTCTCGGGTTGCGGCTCTCCGTTGCGGCCTGACACCGGGTCACGTCATGCTCTATAGCTCGCCGGGCGTTTCCCGATCGCAAAGCCGTCGCAGCGGCGCCGATCTGCGAACATCAAATCGGCCAGATGCTTATCTAACAGCACCACTCGGAACAAAAGCAAAAGACAGCTAAGCAACAGGGCCTTGTTTCAGTCACCGAAGAGACCAAGCGACTATCAGGGGTATCGGCCGGTGACACCGGATCGTTCGGGAGTCTCAGCGCCGATCCTGCTCGGCGCGATCATCATCGCCGCGGCGATCCTGTTGTCGACGCTGGTCACGGCGGTCAGCTCGCGGTTCATCGCGATGGACAGTCCGAACGATGACAATGTGTGGCTGATCGACCGGCTCACCGGCAGCGTTTACAAATGCCAGGCCTCCGAGCGCGGCAAGGCCGCCTGCGAGCCCGACACCGCGACCGGGAGCATCGGCGAGAAGGGCAAGCGCTGATCGCTGGAGATATTTTCGCCGCTTGAACCCGCGCGAATCCGGTTACATTGCCGCGCGATGTCCCGCGCGATCAAACTTCACCCTCTGACCAAAGTCCAGGCCCGCTGCATCTGGCTGCGCGCCCAGCGGCTCGACACCCAAGCGCCGTTCGGCGAGGGGCCGCCGGCGACGCGGGCGGCCGTCGAGCATCTCGGTTATGTGCAGATCGACACCATCAATGTCATCGAGCGCTCCCACCACCACATTCTGTGGACCCGGATTCCCGCTTATCAGCGCGCCGACCTGCGCCAGGCCCAGAGCATCGACAGGAGCGTGTTCGAATACTGGACCCATGCGCTGTCCTACGTGCCGACAAAAGACCTGCGCTTTTTCATTCCTGCCATGAAACGCCACCGGCGTGAGGGCCACAAATGGCTCGCTTCGGTCCAGCCGACCGATTTGCGCAAGGTGCTAAAACTGATCCGGCGCGACGGCGCGCTGACGATCCGTGACATCGACGATGACGTATTGGTGGACAAGGAGCATCTTTGGGCGAGCCGCAAGCCGTCGAAGCGGGCGCTGCAACTTTTGTTCTATGAAGGCGTGCTGACGATCTCGGAGCGTAACGGCATGCTCAAGACCTATGAGCTGATGGCCCGGCATTTTGGCTGGGACAAGCCGCCGAAGGGCGCTTCACCGCGCGACGTCACAAGCTACCTGCTCGAGCGCGCGCTGCGCGCCCAAGGCGTCGTCAGCCTGGATTCGATTTGCCATCTCGACGCGCCGAGCAAGGCGCAGGTCCGGCGCCTGGTCGACGCCAGAGTGCGCCGTAAAGAACTGGTGCCGGTCGCAATCGACGGCGCGGGTAAGCAGGAGCATTGGGCCGAACCGGCGACGCTTGCAAACACCAGCGAGGCTGCTTCGGAACAGGTCCATATCCTCTCGCCGTTCGATCCGCTGATCATCCAGCGCAAGCGGACCCATCTGTTCTTCGACTACGAGCATCGCTTCGAGGCTTATGTGCCGAAAGAGAAGCGGCTGTTCGGCTATTTCGCGCTGCCGGTTCTGATCGGCGAGAACATTGTCGCCGCGCTCGATCTCAAGACCGATCGCAAAGATAAAAAATTGCTGGTGCAGAAATGGAGCTGGGTCGGCAATGGCAAGCAAAAGGGCGCGCGCAAGGATCTAAAGCGCCGCATCGAGGAAGAGCTGCACCGGTTTGAACAGTTTCAGCTCGCGGAGTGAGGCGCGTCCCGCACTGAGCAAGTTCCAGCGCGGTCGAGCAGCATGCCCAAAACGATCCCGACGCCGTAGGCAAGCATGTCCCAGGCTGAGAAGATGCGGCCGAGCAGCAGCGCGCCCGCGAGCGTCGGCCGAAAGGCATCGAGCCAGGGCGCATGAACAAGCCGGAACAGCTCGACGCAGATCGCGATCGCGGCTGAGATTAAGGCGATGCGCCGCCGTGACAAATTTGAAGCCGCCATCGCCACGAGGAAGAAAACCATCGTCCCCCACAGCACGGAGCCGCCGTATTTGACGAAGAAAGCTGGCAGCCCGAGGCCGAGCCCAAATCCGCGTAAGCCGAGGCCGGAAACAATGATCGCCAGGCAAAGGCAGGCGCGGATCAGCGACGCTGCCCGGGAAGCTCGATCTGGCACCAGGCGATTTGAAGCTGCTTTCGTCATCCCGGCGGTTCGTCTGCGAGCGGGATCGTCAATTCGAACGCGGTTCCTTGCGCCGATTCGAGAAGGCGGATGGCACCGCCATGAGCATCCAGCATCGCGCGCACGATGGCCAGCCCCATGCCGGTGCCGCCGCTGTCGCGCCGGGTGGTGAAAAAGCTGTCGAATATCTGCGTCCGGTTGTTGGGCGAGACGCCTTCGCCGTTGTCGCCGATTTTCACCCGCAGCAGGTTGCCTTGCCGCGTGGCGGCGAGATCGAGCGTCGTACTGCCATGCCGCGCCGCGTTGTCGGCAAGATTGGCAAAAATGATATCGGCATTTTCCTCGGACATGCGCATGGCGGTATCGAGCTCGCCGCTGGCGTTGATATCGAGTGAAGGAAAAGCCGAGCGCAAGGCGATGATCGAGGAAGACAGTTTTGCTGAGCCGACCGCGATGGGGTTTTCGGCGCGGGCGAAATCGCGCAAACGGGTAGAGATTTTCGCCAGCCGGTCGGCATCGGCGACGATATTGTCGAGGAATTTTCGGCGGTCCTGGTCGCTCATCGCCGGTGCCGGGGCGTCGATGTCGTCGCGCAGCAGTTCGGCTGCGCCCTGGATCGAAGTAAGCGGCGATTTCAGTTCATGGGAGACGTGGGTGGCGAACGTCGAGATGAAGCTCGAGCGCGCGTTCAGCCGCCGCGCCATCTCCAGAAAGCTTTGCGCCAGGCGGGCGAATTCGCTGGTGCCGTGGCGCTTAAGGGGGCGAAACGCATTGCGGTCGCCTTTGCCGATCAGGTTGCTGCGCTCATTCAATTCGCGCATCGGCTCGGTGATGGTGCGGTGAAAGAGGAATCCGATCAAAAGCGTCGGCACGATCATGGAGAGGATCGCAAGCACGACCTTGGCGCGCTGCTCATACAAATAAATGAAGACATTGCTGGGCGTGCGTGAGGCATAGACGACCCCTGCAACCTGGTCGCGCACGATCACCGGCATCGCCGTAAAGACGCGCATGCCGGTGCCGCGGCTCATCGAATAGAGCGAAGGCTGGTCGTGCTTGGAGATACGCACGCGCAAGGTAGCGGCAAAGCGCCCCTGCAGCGCCTCGGCGACTTCGTCGAGATGCGCCAGCGACAACCCGACCTCCTGGCGGCCGGCGATCACGATGCCGTTGGGGTCGAGCAGCCGAAATCCGGCGAGCGTCACGTATTGCGTCGCGACCAGATCCGGCATCATCCGCGCGCCGAGAGCGACGAAGGCGGGATCCGCTGGTATTGCCGGCGCCCGTCCTTCCGGCCTCGGCGGCAATATGCTCGCCTCTGCAAGTTCGAGCTTCGGCCAGATCGGCTGATACGGTTCGTCCGGGAATTTTTGAGGGGGAGGCAGCACATTTGTCCCGAGCGCGACAGTCGGCGGAATGCCGGTTTCGACCTCGCGCTGGAACACCGCCGATAGCGCCGCGCTTTGCGCGATCAGTTCGGACTCGGTCTGCTGGATCAATTGATTTTGGTAGACTTTTAGAAAGTAAAGACTGAAGAGGGGCAGCGACAGCACGCTGGCCAGAACCAGAAAAACCACGAGGCTGAGACTTGGCCGCCACTTGCGCCGCGGGCCGGGCAAAGGACTTGCGGCGTCGCGGCTTGTGGCGTCGCTCAACGCGATGCCTCGCAGCGTCCCAGTTTGAAGCCGACGCCGTGGACGGTCTCGATCACGTTATCGCAGCCGGCCGCCGCCATCTTGGCGCGGATGTTGCGGATGTGGCTGTCGATGGTGCGATCCGCGACATGAATATTGCCGGCGTAAGCCGCGTCGAGAATCAATTCGCGGGTGAACACTAATCCCGGCCGCGCCAACAGCGTACGCAGGATCGAGAACTCGAGCGCCGTCAGCGAGACCGGCGTACCCTCGAACTTCGCGGTGCGTGCGTCGGGATCGATCGCGAGCCCGCCATGGCTCATCGCCTTGGTCGCGGCCGGCGCCGGTGTGCTTCGCGCCCGCCGCAGGATCGCATTGACCCTGGCGACCAGTTCGCGGGGACTGAACGGTTTTGTCACATAGTCGTCGCCGCCGATCTCAAGGCCAAGGATGCGATCGATCTCCTCGTCGCGGGCCGACAGAAACAGGATCGGCGTATCCGCGCTTTTCCTGATCTCCCGGCAGACTTCGAGGCCGTCCATCTCCGGCATGCCGATGTCGAGCACGATCAGGTCGTGGACGTTGCGGTCGAACTGGCGCAGCGCCTCCTTGCCGTCCTGCGCGATCGAGATCGCCATCCCGGTTTTCTCGAACGCGAAGCGCACGACGTCGCGGATATGCGGATCATCATCGACGACGAGAATGGAATGAGCCAATTGCGCCTAGCCTTTGTCGCTATCGGAGAAATTCAGCGAGATTGTTAGTCAAATATCGATCAAGACGCCATGTCCGAAAACCCCAGGCTCGCCAATTTGTCGGGCGTATCCGGTCATAATCGTACCGATAATCCCAAGCCATCGACCAAAGCGCCGGCACCGTTTGCGCATTGGCATCGAGGGCAGGCAAAGCTTGCGGGCCCAGCGACCTGAGATACGTCAAATCGATTGCAGGTCCGGTCCCGCTGATCTCCCGGCAGTGCGCTAAATTGTAGGATGCCACTAAATGCGGCGCGTTGATAAAGCAGCATCCGTAAAGGACGAGCGCCAGTGTCGCAGCGTTGGCCGTAACCAGCCAGGAATTTGGCTTCCTCAGGATGATCTGGATCAGGATCAGCATTAGCCCCGCGGCCACCAGTCCCATCCAGATGAATGCCGCGAGCCTGAGATAAGTGAGCGAGAAAGCCGCGACATAGAGATCGAGCCGGAAGATCGACGAGATCACAAGCAGGATGTTTTGCGCGATCCATGCCAGCACCAGCGGGCGGATTAGCCTCGAATGCTCCGCCGGTCCGCCCGGGCGCATCGCGACCAGGACAAAACCGGCGGCGAGCAGCGCGGTGGCGATCAGCGGATAGGCGCCGCGATGGGCATATTCGGCATGGCTCATGCCGTCGGGAAGGCTGGCGCCGCCCCAGAGGTAGACAAGGTCGAGGCCGCTCTGCACCGCGAATAGCACGTTGAAAAGGATCAGCGAGCGCACCATCGCCGCTTTGCCAAAGAAGAGACCGGGCTCCGAAGGCGCGCCGACAACCGCTTCGGCAATCGCGGGTCGCGCCACGGAATTGCGTCGGCTGTGACGGAGCATCAAAGGCCAGATGGATCCGGTCAGCAGAACCCAGAATGCCACCCGCAACGGATCAAGCGCGTCGATGAGTGACCGCAGGTCGATCCGCAACAGCCCGTGCTCGATCAAGGGGTTTGCCGAGGCGAACAGCCAGACGAAGACGGTGAAAATCCCGAGCGGAACAATCCAGCCAGCGAGCGAAGCGGGTTTTAGCCAGTCGTAATTTCCTCGCTGCGTCAGCCGGATCAAATCGGCCGCCAGATAAAACGGGCCGCGAAACGGCGCTGCCAAAACTTCGAGGAGATAGTGCCACCACGTCGCACGTTGCTGAGCGGTGACCACCATGACGAACATTGCCGTTGCCAGGGTGCCGACGAGCACGGAGAGCAAGCTGACGTCCTCGGCCAGGGCCAAAAGCGCGGCGATGAAAACGACGGTCATGACGATCAGGGTATGGCGCGTCGCGTGTACGCCATTGCTGGCGACCGCGGCGACGCCGAGCACGCCGAGAAACAGCGCCAGCGAGATGCCGATCTCCCAGCCGTAAAACAGCCAGTCGGCCAGTGCGACGCAGGTGATAGCAAGCATCAGCGGCGTGAGAAGCGGGCGCGCGGGGGCAGGGGCAATCTCGAAATCGGAGGCGGCGGCAATCGACATGACTTTATGTTCCTGAGGTGATGAGGGTCAGGTGAGGGGCCTTGGCTTTCGGCTTGGAGGCGTTGGGTTTTGGGAAGACGAAAATAGCAGCGTGAACCGGCGGTGATTCCAGCGAACGGTCGCTGCTCGGCCGTCGTGGCAGTCGCGATCGCCGAAACTGGATGCGGATGATTTTCCCCATGGCGCGACGATGCGCCGCCGATTCGCAGCGCGTTTGCTCGACCCGTTCAGGATTTGCGGATTGTTATGCAGATTTCGTGCAGGCGCGGGGCAAAGCGCGGCGGTCTCCGCCTATCCACCATCGTGTTTCGATACTCGAAACTTCAACTCATCGACCTTGGACAACAGAAATTTCAATAGCGGCGATGTGTTGGCCTCGTTGTAGCCGATGACGAGGTCGACCATCGGCGGCGCTCCCTGGATCGGCCGGCTCACGACCGTCTCCGGCAGCAGATTTTGCGCATAAAGCGGCAGCAGGCAGACGCCGCCGGTGGAGGCGACCAGCGAAATTGCCATCGCCAGATTCTCGGCCTGATGGTCAGGTTTTAGGGCGATGCCGACGCGCTTGATATAATCGTCGATGGCAGTCCACGCGGTCGGCGCCCGCACCGGGGATACGCTGATAAAAGTCTGCCCCGCGATGTCCTGCGGACGGATCGAGTTGCGCGCGGTCAGCGCGTGATCACGCGGCATCAGTACGATTAGCGGGTCTTTCCGCAAAAGCCTGAACTTCAGACCGGGCGCCTGCTTCTCGGGGCGCAAAAACGCCAGATCGATTTTTCCGCGAATGAGACCCGCGGCGAGGTCGGGCGAATCCTGGCTGTGGATGATGACTTCGGTAGAGGGCAGTTCGGCGCGCAATATTCCCATCACCGCCGGAAGCCAATCCATCTCGTAACCGGTCAGAAAACCGATCGCGAATGACGTCCGAGCGGGTTGCGCCGCGCGCCGCGCCGCTTCGCCGGCGGCCTCGACCTGCAATAGCGCCACCCGCGCATGATCGAGAAAAACTCTTCCCGCTGCGGTGAGCTCGACCCCGCGCGGGCCGCGGATCAATAACTCAACGCCGAGCTCCAGTTCGAGATCGTGAATCTGCCGGCTCAGGGAAGGCTGCGCGGTATGCAGCCGTTTTTGCGCGGCGACCGTCAGGCTGCCTTCTTCGGCCACGGCGACGAAATAACGGAGGTGTCGGAGTTCCATGCAGCCATCCCTGAAAAGTATGGCTCTGACCTTACAAAGTCTTTCTCCCGAGCGCCAGCGCGATCTACATCCGCAACAACGGAAGCCATAACGCGCCTGTTCAGCCAGCGAAGCGCTTAAGGATCGGACCGGCTAAAAGGCCCAGAAGGCATATCGAACCGTTCAAGGAGAAGTCCCATGAGCAATCAAGTCGTTCTGATCACAGGCGCTCTCGCCGGCATCGGCCGCGCCACCGCGCTTGCCTTCGCCCGCGAAGGCGCCAGCCTCGTCGTTTCCGGCCGCCGCGATGACGAAGGCCAGCGGCTCGTCACCGAGTTGCGCGCGCTCGGCGCGGAAGCGGAATTCGTCCGCGCCGATGTCCGCCAGGAGAGCGAGGTGCAAAATCTGGTCGACAAGACAGTGGCGCGGTTCGGCCGCCTCGACGTCGCCGTCAACAATGCCGGCACCGAAGGCACGCCCGGCCCGGTGACCGAACAGAACGCGGAGAGTTTTGCCGCCACCTTCGATACCAATGTGCTCGGCGTGCTCCTGAGCATGAAGCACGAGTTGCGCGTGATGCAGGCGCAGGGCGCCGGCAGCATCGTCAACCTGTCGTCGTCCATGGGCCATCGCGGCGCGCCCAACGCATCGCTCTATACCGCGAGCAAGCACGCCGTCGAAGGATTGACGAAATCTGCAGCCCTCGAAGCCGCCGTGTTCGGCGTCCGCGTCAACGCGGTCGCGCCCGGCCCGATCGAGACCGCGATGCTCGATCGCTTCACTGGAAGCGCGGACCGGAAGGCCGGCCTTGTCGCCGGCGTGCCGCTGAAGCGCACCGGGAGGCCGGAAGAGATCGCCGACGCCATCGTGTTCGCAAGCTCGGCCAAGGCGTCGTTCATCACCGGCCAGATCATCGACGTCAACGGCGGCAAGACCGCCGCGTAAGCAACTTGTCATCCCGAATGGAGAATTACCATGAGCGATCTCATCAGCAGAACCGCACTTGTCACTGGCGCCTCGCGCGGCATCGGCCGCGCCACCGCCCGCGCGCTGGCCTCAGCCGGCGCACGGGTCATCGTTCACTACGGCAATGCCGCAGAGGAGGCGGAGGCGCTGGTCAAGCAGATCCGCGCCGACGGCGGGCGGGCAGACGCGGTTTCAGCCGATCTTGCCGCGCCCGACGGCGCGCACAAGCTGGCGGCGGAAGTTCGCAAACTCGTCGTCGGTCAGCTCGATATTCTGGTCGCCAACGCCGGCATCGCGACCGCTGCCGCCATCGAGGACCAGAGCGTCGAGGAATTCGACCGCATGTTCGCCGTCAACGTCCGCGCGCCGTTCTTCCTGGTGCAGCAATTGCTGCCGCTGTTCGGCGAAGGCTCCAGCATCGTGCTGCTGTCGTCGCTGGCGGCCCGCGCGTCGGTCGGCCTGTTGCCGGCTTACGCCGCAACCAAAGGTGCGATTGACACGCTCGTAAAGCATTTCGCAGCGCTGTTGGGGCCGCGCGGCATTCGCGTCAACGCGGTGGCGCCCGGCGTGATCGATACCGACATGTCGAAATTCGCAAGGTCCGACGAGGGTCGTCAATTCACGCTCGGGATGCAGGCGTTGCAGCGCATCGGTCATCCCGATGACGTCGCCGATGTCGTCGCCTTCGTGGCGTCCGACGCGGCGCGCTGGGTGACCGGCGACACCATCCAGGTCGGCGGCGGCTCAAAGCTCTGATCGCCGCAATTCGCATGGAGGCTCCGATGAAGCTTTATCAGTCGAACACGTCGCCGAATTCCCGCCGGGTGAGGATCTATCTCGCGGAGAAAGGCATTTCGATGCCGATCGTGCCGGTCGATCTCGCCGCAAGGGAGCAGTTCTCCGATGCCTACGCCGCGATCAATCCGCGCCGCGTCGTTCCGACGCTGGTGCTGGACGACGGCACCGCGATCGGCGAAGTGTCCGCCATCCTGCGTTATCTCGAGGAAGTCCATCCCGAGCCGCCATTGCTCGGCACGACAGCAAAGAATAAGGCGCAGATTGCGATGTGGGAACGCCGCGCCGAGCTGGAAGGATTTGCGGCCGCGATGGAGGCGGTTCGCAATTCCGTTCCCGCCCTCAGGAACCGGGCCATTGCCGGACCGCACGACTATCAGCAGATCCCGGCGCTGGTCGAGCGAAGCCAAAAGCGCGTCAGGAATTTCTATGCCGATTTGAATGCCCGGCTCGCCGATGTTTCGTTCGTCGCCGGAAATGAGTTCTCGGTCGCCGACATCACCGCCATCGTCACCGTCGACTTCGCGACCAAGGCGGCTAGCCTTCCGATAGCCGATGAACATACGGGCTTGAAGCGCTGGTACGATGCCGTCTCAGCGCGCCCCAGCATGGGAGCGTAGCGCAGACCAGGGCTGCTGATCCTCCAATCCTCTTTCTTAATCCCCGCCGAAGGTGCTAAGAGGCCCGCGGCGCAGCTGCCGCAAAAAGAAAAAACTCGGGGAGAAGACTGATGACCACTACCACCATCGCCGCGCCCGGCAGCGCCCGCAGCGAGCTCGAAACCTCTACCATCCGCGCGATTTCGTGGCGGCTGATTCCGTTCCTGGTGCTGGCCTACTTCTTTTCCTATCTCGATCGCGTCAATCTCGGTTTTGCTGCGCTGACCATGAACGCCGAGCTGAAATTCTCGCCGACCGTCTTCGCCTGGGGCGCCGGCATCTTCTTCATCGGCTATTTCATCTTTGAGGTGCCGAGCAATCTGGCGCTGGAAAAGTTCGGCGCCAGCCGCTGGATCGCACGGATCATGGTGACCTGGGGCATCATCTCGGCGTTGATGGCGCTGGTCAGCGGGGTCTGGAGCTTTTACGGACTGCGCTTTTTGCTCGGCGTGGCCGAAGCCGGGTTTTTCCCGGGCATCATCCTCTATCTCACCTATTGGTATCCGGCGGAATATCGCGCGCGCTTTCTCGCCGCCTTCGCCGTCGCCGTGCCGGTTTCCTCGGTGATCGGTGCGCCGATCTCGGGGCTGCTGCTCGGGCTCGATGGCGCGATGGGTTTTAAAGGCTGGCAATGGCTGTTCATCATCGAGGGCATTCCGTCGGTGCTGCTCGGCATCGTCACCTGGTTCTATCTCACCGATCGGCCGGCGAAAGCCGATTGGTTGACGGCGGAGCAGAAGGCTTGGCTTTCCGCAAAGCTCGAGAGTGAAATCGCCGCCAAGCAAGCGGCAGAACATCTGACGCTGGGGCAGGCGCTGGCGTCGCCAAAAGTGATCACGCTGAGCCTGGTCTATTTCGGATTCGTCGGCGCGCTCTATGGCATGCAGTTCTGGCTGCCGCAGATCATCAAGGCGTTCGGCTTCAGCAACGCGCAGACCGGGTTTGTCGCCGCGGTGCCGTATCTGTTCGGTACCGTCGCGATGATCCTGTGGGCGCGGCATTCCGACGCCACGCGCGAACGCGTCGCGCATGTCGGGCTGCCGCTATTGTTGACTGCGGTGGCGCTCGGCATCTGCGGTTACATGGACAACCCCTATGTGACGATGGTGGCGCTGATCGTTGCCGCGATCGGCATCTTCGGCACGTTTGCGGTGTTCTGGACATTGCCGACCGCCTGGCTTTCCGGGACTGCTGCGGCCGGCGCGATCGCGCTGATCAATTCGATCGGCAACCTCGCAGGCTTTGGCGGGCCGTATCTGATCGGCTGGGTCAAGGAAGCCACCGGCTCGACCTCGACGGGGCTCTTGGTGCTCGCGGTGCTGCCGCTGATCGGCGGCCTTTTGGTTTTTCTGGGCGGCCACGAAACCAAGACGGAATTCGCCGGCGCAGGGAAGGCGCGCTAGCTCAACTCCATTCGTCGCCCCCCCGCGAAAGCGGGGGCCCATACGCCGCGCCGTTGGCAAGGGGCGCGCGGCTAGACGACTTTCTCTCATCATCAGCGACTGTGGTTATGGGTTCCTGCTTTCGCAGGAACGACGGAGAGGTGCGGGTCCCCGTCTCGCGCGGGGCGCTCGTTCGCGACTCCTTAACTACCGCACCTGCTCACGAAATCATGATCGCTGACGAATGTTGACAATCGTCACACAATAATCGACACTCCCTCCAGATGCAGCCGAGGGAGCTCAAGATGTTCGTCCGTTCGATTTTTGCGAGTTATTACAGGCTTTTAGCTGGCCTATCGCTGGCGCTGATGGCGATCGCGCTGACCGGCTGCAATGAGCTGGCGGCGGAAAAGGCGGCCCCGTCTCGCCCGGTTCTGGTCTCCACCGTGCACTACGAGGCGGAATCGCCCTCGCGCAGCTTCGTCGGCACCATCCGGCCCCGGATCGAGGCCGACATGGGCTTTCGGGTGCCCGGCAAGGTCGCAAAACGCCTGGTCGAGGTCGGCCAGACCGTGGATCTCGGCCAACCCTTGGCGACTCTCGACGAAGTCGATCTGAAATTACAGGCCGAGCAGGCTGATGCGGAATTCCATGCCGCGACCGGCGTGCTGGCGCAGGCCGCCGCCGCTGAAACCCGCGCCAAGGACCTTCGCGCCAAGGGCTGGGCCACCGACGCCCAGCTCGATACGGCCAAGGCTTCGGCCGATGAGGCGCGTGCCCGGCTTGATCGTGCGGTGCGCTCAGTCGAGCTGACGAAAAACTCTCTATCTTACGCAACGCTCGTCGCCGACACCCGCGGGGTCGTCACCGCGACCCTGATCGATGCTGGACAGGTCGTGGCCTCTGGACAAACCGCAATCCGGGTGGCGCGGTTCGGCGAAAAGGAAGCCGTGGTCGCGATCCCGGAAACGCTGCTCGGCCGTGCCAAGGACGGCGTTGCCACCGTCACCCTATGGTCGGACCCGAACAAGAAATACGCCGCAAAACTGCGCGAGATCGCGCCCGCGGCCGATCCGGCAACCCGCACCTATCTCGCAAAGTTCTCGCTGCCCGACGCCGGCGACGCGGTCTCGCTCGGCATGACCGCGACGCTGACGCTGTCCGATCCCGAGACCACGCGCGTGGCGCGGCTGCCGTTGTCGGCGCTGTTCAATGAAGGCGGCGATCCCTCGTTCTATGTCGTCGGCGACAATGGCGATGTGGTGCTGAAGCCGGTCAAGGTGAAGTCCTACGAGAGCAACGACGTCGTCGTCTCAGCTGGCG
>Ga0209328_10000242_pt1 | contig 12693 bp, 13 predicted proteins | sample JacPinW_OM3H0_M1_FD_187954 | JGI IMG/M metagenome (GOLD analysis project Ga0209328, IMG submission 187954) | Forest soil microbial communities from Algoma, Ontario, Canada - Jack Pine, Ontario site 1_JW_OM3H0_M1 (SPAdes) (version 2) | ecosystem: Environmental > Terrestrial > Soil > Boreal... | reverse complement strand
GCTGCAAAATCAAGCCGGCGCGTCAGCGTTTCGAACGATCCAGTTTTCGCGTCGTAAATGCGGCAGAACCCATAGGTCTGCATCATTCCATGCCACACGCCCCATAGGAAAACGATCAGGACGATGCCTTTGGAGTCCCACCAATAGAATGTGACGCAGGTACCGAGCAGAAAAATTGGCGCGATGACAAAGCGCCAGCGAAAACGATCGAACAACGCGCGATCGCCATAAGCGCGGATCATCCCCGGCAAGTGATGGCCCATTGCGCCAAACGCCGCGACGAAAAGATAAATCTCCTGCGCGCTCCAGCGCGCCTGAGCGATCGCGAACATCGGAACGAGCAGAAGCGGTGTCCCGACGTAAAGAATCAGGTCGCGCCAGCTGTCCAGAATCCAGACATTGCGCTTCGGCACGGTTGTCGGGACCGGCGGCACAGTTTGCGGACGCGAGAATGCGGAGACGTGCTGCATGGGCTGCGGGGGTTCTATTTTCCGCAAACTGACGGGAAAATCAATCCCCGGCTATGACCTACGCGATCGCAAGATCGATCCGCCAAAGGACGGATTCGGCGTGGTCAACATCTTCCATGCGCGCGCTTTCCCCGTTCCACGCGAAAATAAGAGGACACCTGTGAATCATACCCAAACTGAAAAACTAAAAGAGCACGAAAAGGAACGAGACTTCTTATGCGTGGTGAGCGACGCCTTTCGCGTCTTCGCCCGCCGCTCCTCCATCATGCTCGGAAGCGCGTGGGCGTTTGCCGGAGCCATGCTCGTGATCCTGGTCTGGCTTCTCACCGGTCCAACATTTCATTTTTCCGATACCTGGCAGCTGATCATCAATACCGGAACTACCATCGTTACCTTCCTGATGGTGTTTCTGATTCAAAACACGCAGAACCGCGACGCCAAGGCGATGCATCTGAAACTCGACGAAATCATTCGCGCCCTGAAGAAGGCGCGAAACGAACTCGTGGATCTGGAAGATCTCTCCGACGAAGAATTGCAGAAAATAGAAGAGCAATTCAAACAAGTGCGAAAAAAAGCCGAACGCGACGGTACTCAACCGTCCCGCCATGCTGAGCCGACCGGATTGCGCTGAGCTTCTGCGTCAATCATCTGCTTTTCGCGCGACGCCAGTCCGCAGAAAGATTTTGCCGCTCGGGCAAAGACGAAACACCTCGCAGTTCGCGCAATCGGGTTTGCGCGCGAAACAGCGGCGACGCCCATGCCAGATCAACCAATGGCTCCAGTTCGTCCAATGCTCTTTCGGCACCAGCTTCATTAAATCGCGCTCGATCTTTTCCGGGTCTTTGTGTTTCGTTAGGCTAAGCCGCTGCGACAAACGGATCACGTGTGTGTCGACCACGATCCCTTCGTTTATGCCGAACGCGTTTCCCAAAACAACATTTGCCGTTTTCCGACCGACCCCCGGCAGTTCGCGCAGCTTTTCCATCGAATCAGGAACTTTTCCGCCGAACTTCTTCGCGATCGTCGATGTGGCGGCGCGAATGCTCTTGGTCTTGTTGCGGAAGAATCCGGTCGATTTGATCGCGTTCTCCAGCTCAGTTTGCGGCGCCTCCGCGTAATCTTTTGCGCTCCGATATTTCTTGAACAACGCCGGCGTGACCATGTTCACACGTTTGTCGGTGCATTGTGCCGACAGAATCGTCGCGATCAGCAGCTCTAGAGGATTCCTGAAATTCAGCTCGGTGTGCGCGTTTGGGTACACCGTTGGCCAAACCGTGATCAATTTTTTTACCCGCTCACGCGCATTCATTGGCTTTTGCTTTGCGTTGTCATTCCGAGCGAAGCGAGAAATCTCCCACTCGAAGTGCGCGACACACAAGCGTAATTAGCGTGATCAATCAGCTGATGAGAGATCCTTCACTTCGTTCAGGATGACCGGCTAAGCCTGCTCCGCGTAACGCTCGAGTTTCTGCGCGAGCTCCGGCGGAACGTGCGCGACGATCAGCGCCCCTTCGCCTTCGTAACGTAGCTCCAGCACGTGACCAACCCGATGAATCTCGGCGATGACCGCCGATTCGCTCGCCGGAATGCGGAAACGCGACCGCAATCGCCAGGCGCTCAGCGTGTCCTGCAAGGCTTGCACAAGTTTGTTCAGGCCTTCGCCAGTCCGCGCAGAGATCGCTACGCTGCCTGGAAATCTTTTCACATAAGTCTCGGCCAGCTCACGATTTTGCAGATTATCGATCTTGTTGAAGACGATGAGCGTCTGTTTACCAAACGCGTCGAGTTCCTTGATCACGCCCTCGACCGCTTCCATCTGATCGTCCACGCGCGGATGACTGAGATCGACGATGTGAATGAGCAGATCGGCTTCGCTCACTTCTTCCAGCGTCGCTTTGAACGATTCGATCAAAGTGTGCGGCAGTTTTCGCAAGAATCCAACCGTGTCGGTCAGCAACACCCGCTGTTTGTTAGGCAAAACAAAACTGCGTGTGGTCGGGTCGAGTGTGGCGAAAAGTCTGTTCTCGGCCACAACATCCGCGCCGGTCAGCAAATTCAGCAGCGTCGATTTGCCGGCATTGGTGTAACCGACGACGGCCGCGACCGGCCATTGATGTCGCTTGCGTCCTTGCCGCTGGACCGCGCGCGTTTTGCGGACCGCTTCGAGTTCGCGCTCCAGTCGCGCGATCCGTTCTTGCACGCGACGACGGTCCACTTCCAACTGCGTTTCACCCGGACCTCTCGTGCCAATTCCGCCGGTTTGCCGCGACAGGTGATCCCACATCCGCGTCAATCGCGGCAGCAGATATTGCAATTGAGCCAGCTCAATCTGCAATCGGCCTTCGCGACTGCGCGCGCGCTGGGCAAAAATGTCGAGAATCAGTTGGGTGCGATCGAGCACTTTGCGCGCAAGTAAGTTCTCCAGATTGCGCCCCTGCGCCGGCGAAAGTTCGTCGTCAAAAATAACCGAGGTGACTTGTCGATCTTGGAGCGAATGCTTGATCGATTCGGCTTTGCCTTTGCCGATGTAGTACGGCGCGGTCGGCTTTTGTAATTTCTGGGTGACGGTATCGACCACTTCGGCGCCGGCGGAATTCGCCAGTTCCGCCAATTCTTCGAGCGAATCCTGCAGGTCCCATTTCGAGACGCCTTGTTTCTCGAGACCGATTAAGAGAGCGCGCTCGTGAGTTTTTTTCGGACGTGTTTCAATCATTCCCTTGCGCTACCCCGAAAGATTTCGCGAGTTGCGAAATCTCTTTCACAGCTTCGTTCCGACTTAGAAGCGATAAATTCAGCGATTGAAAATTAGTTTGTCGCCTAAACCAGGTCAACTGCCTTTTGGCGTAACGGCGTGTCGCTTGCTGAATAGCGGCCACACATTGTAAGATCGACATCTTCCCGTCGAGCAACTGGCGGATCTCGCGCAGCCCGATCATTTTCGACGCCGTTTCGCTCATGGCGCCGGCCGCGCGCACTTCTTCGATTACGCCGCCATCAAACATCGCTTCGACGCGGCGATTGATTCGCTCGTAAAGATCATCCCGGTCCCTAAAAACGAAAACACCGTGCGCTGGAACATTCCCTGCCCAGTCAGTACGCTGCGCCGAGGCGGGCCTTCCGCTAAGCAGGCAAATCTCCAACGCGCGGATGACACGTTGTCGATTCTTCATGTCGATTTTGCGTGCGCTTTCCGGATCAAGATCGACCAGCCGACGCCGCAATTGATCGATGCTCAATTTACTTAACTTTGCGCGCGTCTTCGGATCGGATCCGGGGCCAGCCGACAATCCGTGGGTCAAAGCTTTGACGTAAAGTCCGCTGCCACCGATAACGATTGTGAGTTTCCCCCGCGATTGGATTTCTGCGATTGCTTCCAGCGCAAGCCTTCGAAATTTTGCCGCGTTCATTTCTTCCAAGATCGACATCGCGCGGATGAGATGATGCGGCGCTTTCGCCAACGTTGCGGCGTCCGGCTTTGCCGTCAGTAAATCGAGGCCGCGGTAAATTTGAAACGCGTCCGCGCTGATGACTTCGGCGTCGATCTCTGACGCAACATCAGCTGCGATCTCCGACTTTCCCGTTGCCGTTGGACCGACAATGAAAAAGACGCCGCGCATAAAAAACAAATCGGGAGACGCGCGCTTCAATCAGCGCCACGTCTCCCGACTAAAATCACAGGCTGCGATTAATCGTGCGAGTGTTCGCTCGATTTCGCGCCACTGACCACGAGCTTGCGACCGAGGAATTCCTTGTCGTGCAATTCGTCGACGGCTCGCTTGGCCTCCTCGATTGTCTGCATTTGCACAAAGGCGAAGCCTTTCGAGCGCTGGTTGTGGCGATAGCTCACGACTTCAGCGTTTTGGACGTGGCCGACGCCGTTGAAAAGCTCGAAGAGATCGCTCTCGGTCGCGTCGAACGACAAATTGCCGACGTAAAGACGCGGCGAAGTAACTTCGACTGGTTCAGGTTTACGCGCCGGCCGCGATTGCTGCGGCTGCTGTTGTTGTTGTTGCTGCTGCTGACCGTTGCGCGATTGCGTCGCTGGTTTTCTCGCGGCTCCGCCGTTTCCAAAAAATGCGGCGATGCGTTGCCAGAATGTTTTCTGCTTCGGAGCCGGCGCGCGCTGCTCTTGAAAACGCCCGCGACCGCCCCTTCGTCGAGAACGACCGCGCCCGTGGCGCTGGCGTCTCCCCGGTTGATAAGAGTTCATGTTGATCCTCAATATTGACCCAATTGTTTTGTGGGCGGAGCGCATCCAACGATGCACGGTCCGTGGCGCGCGAACCCCGAGAGGTCCACAAATTGCAAACAGTCTGCGACGCCGCCGGAAACTCCGCCTCGTCATGCCGAAAATAGACTCGTCTTGAGATGCAACCCGCCGTGGTCAGCCAATCAAATCGCGAAGATGAGAAACCTCGCTTCATACTTTTAGCCTCGCTTGAAAACGGATGCTCGGAGGATCGAATTAGATTCCCGACATCTACGGGGCGATTATCGCCCGCTCGTCTCGCGATTGCAAGTGGAACAAAATGTCGATCCTAATGGCGAATCCAGGCGTCCCGCAAAGAATAGGCACGTGACTTCAGATATTCGCGGAGTCGCTCTCCGTGAATTGGCTTTGTAAAATGGCGTAACCAGCGAGCAGCTAGCCGCGGCTCGTATCCGAACTCCGGCATCAAGTCGCGGCAGTGCCATTCCGCCCAGCCGATCTCGTCTTCGGACAACTCCCGCTCCCAGCGCGACGCAGGTTCGGCCGTTACTCTTGAAAATGCAATTTGCGCGGCCGAATTGCCGGCCCACGGCTGGCCAATCTTCGTCGGCTTCAAAAGGACATCGGGATCGAAAGTGATCTCGAGATAATCGCAAACGTTTTTCATCACAGCTACCGGCTCGCCCAGCAGCTGCTCGAACTGGACGAACAACCCTTCAACGTCTCCGCTGCGCACACGCCGCGCCAACTTTGCGGCCACGCGCCAATGCGCGATCACATAATAAGCCGAGAAGCGCTTCGTCTGGCGCGTTTTTTCCAGCGCGATTTGCGTCGCGAGAATCGCCCGCGGATCGCGCAATGTAACCAGCAACTTTGCCTGCGGAAACCGAACGACGATTTCATCGACATGATTTCGATTGGCGGGCGTCTTCTCGATCCAACGTTTAATGCGATCGAGCGGTATATCGATTGTTGCGGCGTAAGATTCGGCCATGAGCGCGAGCAAATCGCGCTTTGCATTTGCCCGATCAAAAGCAGTGCGCTCGAATGTTTCGAGAAATTTTTGCTGCGGAAAATTTGTATATTCGTGTTCGCGCCATTTCGCTTCGCCACCGAATAGCACCCGCGAAAAAGATTCCTTAGTCAGGTAATCAAACTGCGCACGCCGGCCGGCATCGCGATATTTCGTCAGCACCGTCGGGAAGTAGGCGGTCTCTTGCGGCAACACGAGAAGCTCGCGATGGCTGTCGAGCAACGCGGCCAGCAGCGTCGTACCCGATTTCGCCTGGCCGGCGATGAAGCAAGCTCGCTGATCAAACGGAAGAATTTGCATCGACAGTGTCATTCTGCGACCTCGTGGCGAGTTCTTCAATCACCCAACGTTGTCATTCCGAGCGGAGCGAGGAATCTCACAGTCGAAGTTTGCGTCACACAATCCAACTAGCGTGATCAATCTGCTTTTGTGAGATCCCTCACGTTCGTTCGGGATGACAGCAGTGTCATTTCGCGGCGCGCGATTTCAGAAACCAATCAATAAAGCGCGGCAAGCCATCTTCAAATCTCGTTTTCGGATTGTAATTAAGAAATTTTCGCGCTTTGGAAATATCGGCGCAGGTCAACGGCATGTCGCCCGGTTGTTCCGGCAATCGATTGATCTTTGCTTTCTTACCAAGCGCTTTCTCAATCGCGGCGATTAGGCCTTTAAGCTGAATCGTTTCGCTCTCGCCCAGATTGAAAACGTCGAACATCGGCCCGTCGTATTTCAGCGCGGCCATTGTGCCCTGGATGATGTCGTCGATGTAAGTGTAATCGCGGCGCGTCGTTCCGTCACCGAACTGGTCGATCGGTTGCCCAGCGTGAATTCTTCTGGTGAACTGATGGATGGCGAGGTCGGGACGTTGGCCTGCGCCGTAAACGGTGAAGTAGCGGAGCGCGACGATCCGCAGTTTGTAGAGATGCGAATAGGTCGAACAGAGAAACTCGCCACCGATTTTCGTGGCCGCGTACGGGCTCAAGGTTTGAGTGAGATGCTCTTCTTCCGAAAACGGAACTTTCTTGGCCGCTCCGTAAACCGACGAGCTCGACGCGAAGATGAATCGCTGCACTCCGCTGGTTCGTGCTCCTTCGAGCAAATGCAGCGTGCCGGCGACATTCGTGTCGTAGTAAAGCTGCGGTTGTTGAATCGATGGACGAACTCCGGCGCGGGCGGCCAAATGGGCGACCGCATTGAATTTTTCTCGCCTGAATACCTCCGTGACTTTCTCGCCATTCCGAAGATCGACATCGTGAACCGCGATCTGGTTTGCGACGGCCGCAATGTTGTCGCGCTTGATTTGCGGATCATAAAAATCATTAAAATCGTCGAGGATGGCGACGTCATGTCCGTCAGCCAGTAGTTTTTCGACCAGATGGGAGCCGATGAATCCAGCACCGCCGGTCACGAGAATTTTCATTGGCCCTTAAGATTAGCCACAGATGAACACAGATCGACACAGATTTCAGAGTTGCGGTTGCTTCCGTTCTTATCTGTGTTTCATCCGTGTTAATCTGTGGCTGGAATGAGGCTGGCACTATCGATCTTGCTCGTGTTTGTCATTTCGTTTGTCGTCACAATTGCGTGGAAGCTTGGTCCCGAATTAAGACGGCCGAAATATGTCGATCCTGCATTTCGGATTCCGTCGCCGCTTGAATTGGCTTCAATCCCGACGGCGACGCATTTTGATTTCCCGCTCGGGAACGAGAATGGTGCGATGGCCTACAACGCCCAGCATTTCACCGAGAACCATCATCTCGGCGATGACTTGAACGGAATTGGCGGCGAAAACAGCGATCTCGGCGATCCGATCTACGCGATCGCTGACGGACGCGTGCTGCTCGCGCGCGACGGTGGCCCTGGCTGGGGCAACATTGTCATTTTGCTCCATGCGTATCTCGAAAACGGCGAACGGAAATATGTGCAGTCGTATTACGGGCATGTGCAAGACATGCTCGTTCATCCCGGCGGCCTCGTGAAACGCGGCCAGCAAATCGCGACTGTCGGGACAGCGAACGGCCGCTATTTTGCCCATCTCCATTTTGAAATGCGCGAATTCCTCACCCCGTTCATCGGCCCGGGTTACCGCACAGACACGCGCGGCTGGCTCGATCCGACCAAATTCATCGAGGCGCATCGCTGAAATCTTTTGTCATGTCGACCGAAGTGGAGACATCTCTTATTATTTCTGAGATCGCGGCGCGTGATTCGGAAGGCCATGGCTGACCAGAAATATCTAGAGATTCCTCGACTCCGCTCGGAATGACAGAAGTGAAGATCGACAACATTCGCGGAACCATTTTGTTGATCCTTGCGATTGCCGTGACCTTTGGAATTGAGATCGCCACGAACAGCATTGGAAACGACGCGGCGCTGTTAAAACTCGGCGCGTTGCCGGACAACGGCCAATTGCACGGCGAATTCTGGCGCACCGCTACCTATTCGTTTCTCCATTTTAATTGGCTGCACCTCCTTCTGAATGTCGGATTGCTGTTTTGGATCAGTCGAATTGTTGAGCAACAAATCGGTACGGGGCAAGGCGCACTGATCTACTTTGTCAGCGTGCTCTGCTCGGCTGCCGTAATTCTACTGGTGCACAGTTGGCATCCGAAAGAAGGCGCCACGGTCGGTGCGTCCGGCGGGGTCTTCGGTTTGTTAGGCGCAGCATTGATAATTTCCTATCGGCAAAATGCATATGATCGATTGCGAATCCGGGTTTGGGCTGTGCTAGTCGCTGGCTTCGCGGTCTCGCTGCTTCCCGATATCAGTATGGCCGGTCACATTGGTGGAATCATTGGCGGAGTACCGTTGGCGTTGCTCGTGAAAGCGCGAAGAACATGAAACTCGACGGTTGTAACGGGTTAATCACCGGTGCTTCGGCCGGAATCGGGCGCGAGTTTGCGCAGCAATTGGCGGATCGTGTGCGATCGCTCGTGCTCATCGCACGACGCGAGCAACGATTGAACGAGTTGCGCGATGAACTGCGAAATCGCAACGCGAAGTTGAATGTTCATGTCCGCGTTGTCGATCTTTGCGACAAATCGCAAATCGATCAGCTAGTTCGGTGGCTCGAGGAGAACAAAATCGAGATCGACTTCTTGATCAACAACGCCGGGCTCGGTGACTATGGGTCGTTTGCCACGAGCAATCCGGAGCGAGACGATCAGATACTTGAAGTAAACATCGTCGCGCTCACATCGCTCACTCGCCGTTTGCTTCCGCAAATGGTCGCAAGAAAACGCGGTACGATTTTGAATGTGAGCTCATCTGCCGGTTTTCTCCCGATCCCCGGAATGGCTGTTTACGCAGCGAGCAAAGCATACGTAAACAGTTTCTCCGAAGCGTTGCGTGCGGAGCTTCTCGGCACAGGGATCAGCGTGATCGCGCTTTGCCCGGGTCCCGTCCATACTGAATTCGGGGACGTCGCCAAGCGTCCTGGTGGTCAACCCGAGCGCGGTCCCGAATTCGTCTATGTTTCAGTAGAGAAAACAGCGCGCAACGCGCTCGCCGCGGTCGAAGCCGATCGTCCACTGCTCATTCCCGGCTTGTTCATGAAACTCGGGATGTTTCTCGTCCGCATCACGCCGATGTCGATCTTGCGACTCGCGTGGCGGCTCGGGGCAAAGCGAAGTTAATCGCAAACAAAAACGGCGGTCGAATGAGACCGCCGCTTTGAATTATCTCTGGATTCTGCCGATGAGGACATCGGCAGATACAATGCTATGAGGATTTGTATTTGACCGAGCAGCCGTACGGTTTGGTTTGCGCGTTGGAAACCGGTTTGCCGGCGAGTGATTCGTCGAGCGCGGCTTTGACGTAGTTGGTTGAGCTCGGAATGTCGGCCGGATTGGGCGATGCTTTGCTGTCGATGGCGCCTTCGTAAACAATTTTGCCTTCGGGACTAATCACGACCATGTCGGGCGTGTTTTTGGCGCCGTAAAGTTTGGCCACATTGCTTTCAGGATCAAGAAGGAGCGCGGTCTGCTTCGTTTTCCATGATGCCATGACTTTCTGAGCTTGCTCGGGCGTGAGATTGCCCTCGGTGCCGGGCGCGTTGGAATCGATTGTCAGCCAGACGACGCCTTTACCGGTGTATTCCCGCTGCAGTTTTTGCATGTTATCGCTGCCGTAATGTTTTTTCACGAACGGGCATTCCGGATTGAACCATTCGAGCACGACGTATTTGCCTTTGTATTCGGAAAGCGAATGCGTTTTGCCGTTGGCATCCGGAGCTGAGAACTCGGGCGCGGCGCTGCCGACCGGTGGAACATCGGCCGCGTAAAGCGCGCTGCCGATGAATGCGGCGATCGCGGTGAGAAGTAGTTTGGTTTTCATAACTTATTGTGAAGCGACTGCTGGTGTGATGGTTTCTAGTTTGTCGAGTAAGATACTTTTGGTGAGCAATTCCGGAAAAACAATCGGCTCTTCCGATTTGCCCGGATAAAGCACGTATAATGGGACACCTGGCCGGCCAAATTGTTGAAGCAATTTCGTGATAACCGGGTCGCCGTTAGTCCAATCGGCTTTCAATTTAACAACGCCGTGGCGCTGGAATGCTTCGCGGACCGCCCCACTCTCAAGCACGCTTTTCTCGTTAAACTTACAGGTCAAGCACCAGGCCGCCGTAAAATCGATAAAAACGGCACGACCCTGATCGCGCTCGCTTTGCAGACGCTCGGGCGTGAAGGGTTGCCAATCGCCGGGCGCATTTGATGCCGCGGGGTCAATCTTCGACGAGTAAAATTTGTCGCCGATGAAATAAAAACCGCTCGCAGCGACGAGCGCGAGCATGATCACGACTGAGATCGTTTGCTTCGTCGCGGATGCAGTCGGCACAATGAAAGCGCCTTTCATCCAACAGGCGATCGCGACGATGAGCAAAAAGCAGCTCGCCCAAATCGCGCCGTCGAGACCGCGCTGGGCGCCGAGGACGTAGAGCAGGAAGAGCAGCGTCGCGAGCAGAAGGAATCCCATGAACTGTTTTACGTGCACCATCCACGGCCCGGGGGGCGGAAGAAATCGGAGCCAAGCTGGTTGCGCGCTGAGCAGAAAATACGGTGCGCTCATTCCGGCAGCGATGGCAACGAACATCGACAAGATGACCGGCACGGATTGAGTGAATGCGAAGCCGAGCGCTGTCCCGAGAAAAGGCGCGGTGCAGGGCGTCGCCAGGACAGTCGCGAACACGCCTTGAAAAAATGAACCGAGATTGTCTTTGCGCTCTGAACTCGCGAGCAAGCCGCGGGTCATGCTTTGTGGCAGCGAAATCTCGAAGACGCCGAAAAGATTCAGCGCGAAGACGAGGACGATCACACTCAGACCAAGAACAAAATAGGCGTTGGTGAATTGAAACCCGCCCCAGGTCACATCGCGGCCGCCGGCTTTGAGCGCGATCAGCAGCAACGCAAGCGCGAGGAACCATGCGAAAATTCCGGCGGTAAAAGCCAGCCCGCTCCGGAAAATTTTTTGCCGGCTTTGTCCCGCTTGTTGAATAAAGCCGAAAATCTTGAGCGAGATCACCGGCAGAACGCATGGCATCAGATTCAAAATGAATCCGCCGACAAAGCCAAAGAGCAGGAACGTGACGATCCCGCGTGAAGGTTGCGCCGCTTGGGCAACAGCGATCGCCGGCGTTCCCAGTTGCCAGGCAGCGCGATCGTTGCCGTTGGGAAATTTCGAAAAGACAACCAACCCCGGCATCGCGGATAGATTCTTGTCGGGCGATTCAATCGGGATCCGAAAAACAATTTCGTTCGCCTTGCGCGATTCGACGCTGGGATGACCGACAATCGTGTTGCCTTGGGGCAGCGGATAAAAATCGACGATCGGATAATTCGCCAGATCCTCGTTCACGATTTTCAGGCGAAGCTCGGGATCGACGCGGCTCCAGGTTGCGTCCGCAGTTTTTGCACCCGGAAAATTTTGCGGAAGCAAGCGGCGGTAGCGCGCGAAGAGGTCGGTGTTTTTCGGATCGGCCGTTGCCGACCCGGCCGCCGTAGCCGCTCCGGCGGAGGAGGCTGTCGGCAGCTCGAGCGCAAGATTCGCGCCGCCGGGAATGCATATTTTCTCGCAGACGAGCCAATTCGCTTCCGCGGATAGTTTCACCGGTGAGATGTCGATCTTCGCCGGTGGCGTGATTTGCTGAATGAGCAGGACCTCGTCCTGGTAGCCATAGGTTTGGATGTCGCCGGGGTCATTCGTCTTGAGCGGAATCGGCCACTGGATCTCGCCGACTTTCCAACCCGGTGGCAAATTCCATTTGATCTCAGTCGGGAGGCCGGCATCGCCGGAGAATTTCCAATACGTGTGCCAGCCCGGCGCCATTCGTAAAAGCAATCCCGCCGTGAACGCTTTGCCGGGAACAATTGCAGATGTGTCAGTGAGGAGCGTGGCTTTGACCAGCTCGCGACCCTGGTAGTTTTGAGCAGGAATGGATTGCGCGAGCAAAATCGCGCAAAGCCCAATCCATAATTGCTGCCACGAACTCATCCTCATAACTACCATTGGCCGAACTTTGCGGCAACGAGGCTGGCTCGGCGCATGCTGCATTAAAGGCATGCGAGGTCTCGTGACATTTCTAGTGGTGGTCGGAATCGGTGGTGGGCTGTTCTTTCTCCAAAAGAGCAGCGAGCAAAAAACGGCGCCGGCCGAAACTTCCGCCCAGCCAGTTCCGCCACCGAGACAGACTTACGAACATGATTGGGCAAAGCATTCACTCGACACGACGCACTCGGTCATTCAAAAAATTCAGCAGCAGAGAAAAGACGACGATCTGAAGGACGCGGTCGGGCGTCGCTAAGATCGATCCGCCACAAGACGGATGCGCTGTGGCGAAATAGTCAAAGACAGCCAGCGCGAATTACCTCTCCGGGTGACCTGTCTGATCAGCTTGATTGCCGAGTTGCCTTTGAACGGCAAATTTCAAATCACCCGGCGACATGGCTTCGGCGGCGGCGTTAGTTGTGGCCGCTTCTTCGTTA
>Ga0209328_10000241_pt1 | contig 12761 bp, 12 predicted proteins | sample JacPinW_OM3H0_M1_FD_187954 | JGI IMG/M metagenome (GOLD analysis project Ga0209328, IMG submission 187954) | Forest soil microbial communities from Algoma, Ontario, Canada - Jack Pine, Ontario site 1_JW_OM3H0_M1 (SPAdes) (version 2) | ecosystem: Environmental > Terrestrial > Soil > Boreal... | reverse complement strand
CCAGTTCAAGCCGGCATCGGCGTTCGTTATCATCCCGGACAGGGGCTGCTTGACCTCGTGAGCAATCGTTGCCGAGACCGCGTCCCCGGTCATCAGCCGCGCCTCGCGCTCGCGACGCTGGGCGAGGACCGCGCGGAGCAACTGTGCGTAAAGAATCGTAATCTCGTACAGCAGGACAAACAGCAGTAGACTGCTGGATATGAGCCCGTAGAACCGGCCGGCATACCAGCCGAAGCTGAAGCGGGCCGGAATGGGAAACGCGATCAGACAGATCTCTATCACATATGCGGACATCACCACCATCAACCACAGGTCGAGCACCGAACGCTGGCGAATCCAGAGCAAGATGACTGCAAGGGCGCTCAACAGGGCCAGACAGCTGGCAATAAACTGCCAGAGGGTAGAGAAGTGAAGCGGATCGAGATTGATGCGCGGCAATAGTGCATCGCCCGCTGTAACAATATACGCCACGGCACAGACGACGGCCGCGGTCATGGCAACACTCAAAAGGATGGCCGCAGCTGCGGAGCCCCGCCACAACCGCCTGGCCGGATCGTTATCCTTCGACAGGGCATAGGCGATCACGAACATGGCAAAACCGGCGTGCCACAGGGTGTAGAGCCAGCTGGTGCTCTGCAGCCCGGCGCCAAGCAGGCCATTCGGCGAGAAGACATCCGGAAAGGTCAGCATCCACGGGATGACGATGAGTGCGGTGTAGAGATATCCACTCGCGATCGCGAGCAGGGCACGCGAACGCAACATGGAGAACTGGGCAAACAGCAGGACGGCGGTGATCGAATCGGTCACGAACATCGCGGTGGCATAAATCGGGACGAAGTGGTCGATCCGCCCCAGCTGGATGGTCGAGAGCGGCCCCTCCGTGATGGCAAAGGCGAACAGCAAGGCGAGCACGACGGCAACGCCGAGCCGTCTCTGCGCCCGGCTCGGCGACAAGCTCGAGAGGATAAAATGCTGCTCCACTGGGACGACGGCGGCCGTATTCAGCATCGGAGCGACCCTTTGCGGCGGCTGGAACGCGTGGCACGAAGCTTATACCGCTTCGCCAGTCTCGTCACTGCGGCCTCGGTTGGCCGATATTCGCAGAGTTGGGCGCTGGCATCGCTCGCTCAACTCGGCTCAACCTTCATATTCCAGCACGTGCAGGCCGGCGTTCCAGTCGGTCGCATAGATCAGTCCGTCCCGCGTTACATAGAGATCGGCTGTTTTGGCGGCGAGCGCGATGTTGGGCCTCGGATCGATCAATTTGGCTGGCGCAGGCGGCAGCCAGAACGCCAGCTGCTTCGGCGCAAACTGGTCTTTGATGTCGAAGACGCGGACGCCGCCGGCGTTGTATGTTGCAAAAATAGTTTCCTCGCTCTGGAAGGAGCCAGGCCGGTTCTCATGCAGATTGTGCGGACCGAAGGTGCCGGGGGCAGCGCAATAGTCGCGATCACGCGGTACCGGCATGGTTGAGATGGTCACCGGATTTTCTGGCGCCCGCACATCGATCACGAAGATCTGGAACAGCCCCTTTGCGCACTTCTCCGCGTTCGCCTCATCGGCCACGACCGCGAGGTTACGCCCCGGCAGCGGCAATGGGGTGTGCGTGCCGCCCGGAAACGGCGGCGACCAGTTGATGTGCGACAACAGTTTCGGCTGGGTGGCATCGCTGACATCGTGGATGGTGAAGCCGCCGTCGCGCCAGGCGCCATAACCAAGCTTGCCGGCGACGATCATGTGATGCAGCGCATAGCGCTTGCCCTTTGGCGCGGTCGACGCTTCGCCGGCCGCGCGGTTCATGCCCGGCAACCACCATTTCGAAACGATGACCGGCTTGGTGATTTCCTGGAGGTCGACGATGCAAAGGCAATGATCCGTAAAACCGTCGAAATGCGCAGAGACATAGGCATAGCGTCCGCCCATCCAGGACAGGCGGTTGATGCCAAGTCCCGGCATTTCCAGAAACGCGATCTCTCTCATTTCGGCGGGCTTGGAGATATCGTGGATCGACAGTCCGCTGCGGAAGTTCTTGCGCTTGGTGATGCTGTCGGCGAGGCTGTTCTCGAAATAGCCGCGCTGGTCGCTGTAGGACTGCATGGCGACGATATTGGCGCCGTTGGCGACGAGCAGCAGATTGTCCGATGATTGCAGATGATGCGTCCGAGTGTATTGCCCGGCGGTGAAAAAGTTTACCGGCTTTAGGCGGCGCGGGTCGCTGGCGTCCAGAATGGTCACCCCATCGCTGAACATGTGACCGACGTAGAGGTGATTGCGATTTGACATGACCTGGACGCTGTCCGGATGCCCGCCAATGTCGCTGTAGGAAAGGTGTTTTATGCGATGACCAATCCCCTCCGGCGGTATCGGCTGATCCTCGGCCCGGGCTGCAAATGGCGCTCCGGCCAACGCCGCCATGCCCAACAAACTCCCTAAATGCGCGCGGCGGGTCTGCATGCTTCCTCCTGAGTTTTGAATGCTTTTCAGGGCAGCCTAACATGGAGACAACGCGCAGCAAGCCGGTCAGGCATTCCCCCCTACCACCTGCGATAGCCGGAAATCGTCACCGGCGCGCTCGACGGCCCGACCACGCCGGTCTTCTGGAATATCGACAAGTCGGAGTGAAGAGCGCTGGTTCGGCTGGCGTCGCGGCCCGACGATCCATTCACACCACCTCCGACACCGGCTGCATGTCGATGTCAAACGTCTCCAGAAACTTCGACGTCATGATGTAGAAGCCGACCGCGAGCTGCAGCTCGATCAGCGCCGCCGGTGTCAGTTTTGTAGCGATCGCCTTGAAGGTCGCGTCGGTCGGGCGGCGCAGTGTGATGATTTCATCGGTAAGCGCCAGCGCCGCGCGCTGCACCTCGTTGAAGCAGGTCGCGGGCTTCCAGTCCTCGAGGGCTTCGTTCTGCTCATCGGTGACGCCGACATTCTTGCCGATGCGCTTGTGGGCGACGATCTCGTAGGGCGCCTCGCACAGGATTCCGGTGCGGGTGATGGCGAGTTCCCGCACCACGGGATCGAGCTCACCCTTGTGGCGGATGGCGCCGCCGAGCCGGCAATATTGCTCAAAATAGCTCGGCGAGTGCGCCATCATCCGGAAGATATTGGCGTTGCGGTTCTTGCCCAGGATCTCGCGCGTCCGCTCATTCGATTTCGAAGTGTCGCAATAGTCGATGCGGGCCATGTTTCACCTTGGGGTTTTGAAGCGCTGTTTGAATTTTTTTGTTTAAGCTCGAGTTCCATCTCGGACACTATCCGGCCGACGATGAGGGATCAACAGCTTGCACCACCTCACAAAATCGGCAGCGCCGCCGAGCTTTCGCTGCGCCTCGCCGGATCGCGCGTTCGCCATTTCTCGTCACCACTGAGTCAAAATGCCGCCGCAATACTGGTCGACCTTGGTCATGTCGATGTTCGCTGAGTGGGGACTCAAGTCAAAGCGAATACTCGTCGTGGGGTGTTCCCGAGTAAAGATAGATCGAGTCACGCAGCCTTTGCAGGCAACGATGACTCGCGCCCGAGTCTAGGGAGAAATGCATGAAGGAAGCCACCAAGAGGGCGGCCTCGGAAGCGCTTGCGCAAACGCTGGCGGTGACGGCAATGCTCGTCATCGCCAGCTTTATTTTTTATGTGCGATAAAAACCCAAAACTGTCGTTGCGTGGAGTGTAAGCGACGAAGCAATCCAGCCATCCGTATCGCGTCACGCTGGATTGCTTCGCGGAGCCTGTCATCGGGCGGCGCTTCGCGTCGACCCAGTGGCTCGCAATGACGCAGAATTGCTCCTCATGATTTTGTTTTTTCGAAATATGGAACGAGACGACCGGCAAATTGCGCAAAGCGCGCGGTGACCTTGTCGCCGATGACAAGATCGTTGTCGCCGTGGGCCATCATGCGAAAACCCTCTCGGGTATCGACGAGAATGATGTTGTAGGGAACGTGCGCGCGGGTTTCCGGCGTGGCAGCGCGGCAGACCAGCGAGGTCGCATAAACCGTCCCCTCGCCACTGGCGTGCTTTTCGATTGGGTCCGGCGCACCGCATGCCGAGCAGAAGCTGCGGTGGAAATACTGCACGTGTCCGCAAGCTGCGCAGGATTGATAGACGATGGCTTCCGCGCCCGTGGTCCAGTCGCCACTCATCGCACCCGCTCCAGAAACATGCTGACATGCGACGACAACACGCCGCCGTCGCCATGCAACAGCGCGATTGAGACGTCGCGCACCTGGCGATTCTCAGCGCGCCCCGTCATCTGCAGATGGGTTTCGACCAGATGCGCCATCGCTCCGCCGACGCCGCAATGGCCGTAACTCAACAGCCCGCCATGGGTGTTGAGCGGCATTTTACCGTCACGACCGAAATATCCGGAGCGCACGCGCGAGGCCGCCTCCCCACGCCCGGCTAGTCCAAGATCTTCCAGCAGCATCGCGAGCGTAATGGTAAAACTGTCGTAGACCGCGGCGTAGCGGACGTCGGAGATCGCGACACCGGCGGCTTGTTTTGCGCGTGCGATCGCAATCTCGGCGCCGAGTTCGCTCAAAGCCGGCATCGCCGTGACGTGCTGATGGGTATGCGCCTGCGCGCAGCCGAGCACACGCACGCCGGTCTCACCGGTTCGTTCGCGGCTGACGACAAACGCCGCGCCGCCGTCCGACACCGGGCAGCAGTCCAGCAGTTTTAACGGCAGCGCGACCGGTTTTGAGGCCATCACATCGGCGACGGTGATCGGCTCATGAAACTGCGCGCCGGGATGCGTTAATGCGTGGCTTCGCATCAGCACCGCGAATTCGGCGAGATCTTCTTGAGTGACGCCGTATTCATGCATGTAGCGGGAGGCGACGAGCCCGTAATAGGCGGGAATGGTCGGCCCCAGCGGCACCTCGTAATCGGGATGCCCGACCTGGGCCAGCGCCAGGATCGAGGCGTCACGGCTCTGTCCGGTCAGCCGGTTCTCGCCTGCTACGACCAGCACATGCCTGACGACGCCGGCCTCGACCAGGTGATGCGCCAGCATGGTCATTGCCAGCCCGGTGGCGCCGCCGACCTGGACGGCGTGGGCGTAACTGGGGCGAATGCCAAAATGCTCAGAAAACACGGTCGCCAGCATGATGTGCGGCGAGACGGTGGAATAGCCGCAGAGGATGCCGTCGATCTCGGCACGTTTCAGCCCGGCATCGGCAATCGCGAGCTCTGCGGCCTTGCTCATCAGGTCGAGCGAGGAGGAGCCTTCGTGCCTGCCGTAGGATGTGAGACCAACGCCAGTGATGAAGCTCATCTCAATACGACTTCGGCAGCCCCAGCACCTTCTCGGCGATAAAACTGAGAATGAGCTGCGGGCTGATCGGCGCGATGCGCGGGATCAGAGATTCGCGAAAGTAACGCTCGACGTGAAACTCCTTGGCGTAACCAAAACCGCCATGGGTCATCACCGCCTGCTCGCAGGCGTGATAGCCGGCTTCGGCGGCGAGATATTTTGCTGCGTTGGCGGCCGGGCCGCAGGGCAATCCCTGATCGTACTGCCAGCCCGCCGACAGCGTCATCAGCCACGCCGCCTCCAGTTCCATCCAGTTCTTTGCCAGCGGATGCTGGATCGCCTGGTTCTTGCCGATCGGCCGGTTGAACACGTTGCGCTCTTTGGCATAAGCGGCCGCGCGCGACAGCGCCACCTGGCCAAGCCCGACCGCTTCGGCGGCGATCAGGATGCGCTCCGGGTTCATGCCGTGCAGGATATACTCAAAACCGCGGCCTTCCTCGCCGAGACGATCTTCCAGGAGAATTTCAAAATTCTCGATGAAGAGCTCGTTGGAATCGACCGCTTTGCGGCCCATCTTCTCGATCTCATGAACGGTGATGCGGCTGCGGTCGAAGTCCGTATAGAACAGGCTGAGGCCGTGCGTTGGATTTTTGACCTCGTCCAGCGGCGTGGTACGTGCGAGCAGCAAGATCTTCTCGGCGACCTGCGCGGTGGAGATCCAGACCTTTTGGCCGTTGACGACGTATTTATTGCCGGTCCGCACCGCGCGGGTTTTCAATTGCGTAGTATTGAGGCCGGTGTTGGGCTCGGTGACCGCAAAGCACGACCGCTCCTTTCCCTCTACAATCGGCGGTAACATCCGCCGGCATTGTTCTTCGGTGCCGAACACGACGACGGGATTGAGCCCGAACACATTCATATGCACCGCGGAGGCTCCGGACATGCCGGCACCGGATTCCGAGATCGTCCGCATCATGATCGCGGCATCGAGGATGCCGAGACCAGAGCCGCCATACGCTTCGGGAATGCAGATGCCAAGCCAGCCGGCATCGGCAAGAGCTTTATGGAAGTCGGCGGGATAACCGCCTTCCTTGTCCTTCTTCAGCCAATAGGCATCATCAAAACGCGCGCAGATTTTTGCCACGGCATCGCGGATCGATTCCTGATTGGCTGACAGCGCAAAGTCCATCGTTCTCAATCCCCTCAGGCGTCGATCGCAGCTTTGGTGACGCCGTCGCGCACCAGCGCCGCAATCTCGTCGGCGGAAAATCCCGCCTCGCGCAAAATCTCCGGACCATGCTCGTTGAGGCGCGGCGCCAGCCGCGTCGGCTCGGCCGGAGTCTCCGACCAGGTGGCCGACACCTTCATGTTGCGGATTTTTCCCTCGGTCGGATGTTCGACCACCGGAAAGAACCCGGTCGCGACCATATGCGGGTCCTGCAGGATGCTCCCGAGATCGTGCATCGGCATCACCGGCACGTCGGCCTTTTCGAGCAGTTCGCTCCACTCGGCGGTGCTGCGCGTCTCGAAGATGCGGGCGAGTTCGGCATAGACCGTGTCGATATTGGTAGAGCGTCCGGCAAAGGTTGCAAATTTGGGATCGTTGCGCAGATCGTCGCGGCCGGTGGCCTCAAAGAAGTTTTGCCATTGCTTGTCGTTGTAGACGATCACGCAGATATAGCCGTCGGAAGTCTTGTAGGGCCGCCGGTCGCGCGACAAATGCCGCGCGTAACCGCCTTTGTCGAGTGGCGGCTCGTAAGTGAGACCGCCCATGTGGTCGCCCATCACAAAGCCCGCCATGGTCTCGAACATCGGAATATCCACGCGCTGCCCGCGCCCGGTGCGGTCCCGATGCACGAGGCTCGCGCAGATCGCGCCGACCGCGGTCAACCCGACGATGCGGTCGACCAGCGCGTTCGGAACATAGCGGGGAATGCCGTCGCTGGTTTGCGCCATCAAGGCGGGCAGCGCGGTCGCGCCCTGGATCAGGTCGTCGTAAGCGGGTTTTGCGGCGTAAGGTCCGTCCTGGCCAAAACCGAACACGCCGGCATAGATCAGGCGGGGATTGATCTTCGAGACCAATTCATAGCCAAGCTGCAGCCGCGCCATGGCCTGCGGACGGACGTTGTAGACCAGCACATCGGCGGAGGCGATCAGCCGCAGCACCGCGTCGCGGCCGGCCGGTTTCTTCAGATCGAGCGCGATGCTGCGCTTGCTGCGGTTGGTGTTGAGGAACACCGGCCCCATGCCGGGATGCCGGGTCGGGCCGATCAGCCGCGTGACGTCGCCGTCCGGTGTCTCGATCTTGATGACATCGGCGCCGTAATCGCCGAGCATCTGGGTGGCATAAGGGCCCATCAGCACGGTCGTCATGTCGATGATCTTGACGCCCTCAAGGGGTCCCATGGTTGTGTTTGCTCCCGAAGCGATGCGCGTGGCGCTATTTGTCTCGGGTCAACTAACGGCAGGGCGGAGGCAAGATCAAGGGCGGCCCGCGTATGGGCGTATGCGTGGGTGCCTCACATTCAGTGTCGTCCCGGCCTTGAGCCGGGACCCATAACCACGAATGTTGGTGTGGCGCGAAGCTGGGACCCCAGCCGATCCTAACAACTACGCCCTGTGGTTATGGGTCCCGGCTCAAGGCCGGGACGACATCGAGATTACTTCACCGGCTCCAGCAGCGAGACGTAATTCGCAACCGCGGCGCCACCCATGTTGAAGATGCCCGCGAGTTTTGTGTCTTTGATCTGCATGCCCTCGGGCGCCTGACCCAAGAGCTGCATCGCGGTCATCACATGCATCGAGACGCCGGTGGCGCCGATCGGGTGGCCTTTTGCCTTCAAGCCGCCGGATGGATTGATCGGCAATTTGCCGTCCTTTTGCGTCCAGCCTTCCTTGATGGCACGGGCGCCCTGCCCGCGCGGCGTCAATCCCATCGCCTCATATTCGATCAATTCGGCGACGGTGAAGCAGTCATGGGTTTCGACAAAGGACAAATCAGAGAGTTTTATGCCGGCCGACTGCAGCGCGCGCTGCCAGGCTACCGTGCAGCCCTCGAACTGCAAAATGTCGCGTTTCGACATCGGCAGGAAATCCTGGGCGTGGGCGGTGGCGCGGATGTTGACGGCTTTGCCCATCGACTTTGCGGTTTCAGAGTCGGTTAGCACCAACGCCGCAGCACCGTCGGAGACCAGCGAGCAATCGGTCCGCTTCAGCGGTCCCGCCACGTAGGGGTTCTTTTCGCTTTCGGAACGACAGAATTCAAAACCAAAATCCTTGCGCATCTGCGCATAGGGATTGGCGACGCCGTTCTTGTGGTTCTTGGCGGCGATCATCGCCAGCGCGTCGGATTGGTCGCCATATTTCTGGAAATAGGCCTGCGCGATGCCACCGAACACGCCGGCAAAGCCGCCGACGGTGTCGCCGTCTTCCGGCAGATAGGACGCCTTCAACAGGTTGCGGCCAATCTCGGCACTTGGGGTGCGCGTCATCTGCTCGACGCCGACCACCAGCACGATTTTTGCCGCACCCGCCGCAATGGCGCGGATACCCTGGTGCACGGCGGCGGTTCCGGTGGCGCAGGCGTTTTCAACCCGCGTCGCCGGCTTGAAGCGCAATTGCGGGTCGGCCTGCAGCACCAGCGATGCCGTAAAATCCTGCGGCGAAAAGCCGGCATTGAAATGCCCGAGCACGATCTCGTCGACATCAGAAGCGGAAATGCCGGCATCGGCGAGCGCTTCGTTGGCGACGCGGACCACGAGGCTCTCCACCGTCTCGGTGTCGAACTTGCCGAACGGCGTGTGCGCCCATCCGACGATGCTGGCTGTCATGGTCGTTCTCCCTATTGTGCCTCGGATCGCTTTTACCCTATCGGGCGGGATAGTTCACTCAGGGAGTGAGCGGTTTCATCGTCCGATCGCATATGGCTGTTATGCCTTCCCAATTGCCGGACCTGACATCCGACGCCGGGCACAGCCAGGAGCCGCCGACCGCGACGACGTTTCGCTCGCTCAGCCACGTCGCCGCGTTGGCCTCGCCAATACCGCCGGTCGGACAAAACCGCGCGTCCGGAAAAGGCCCCGCCAACGCTCGAAGCGCCTTGATGCCGCCGGCCTGTTCGGCGGGGAAGAATTTGACCAGACCAAAGCCATGGGCCAATGCCTGCATCAATTCGGATGCGGTGGCGATACCCGGCGCGAACGGCAAGGCGCTTGCGGCGGCTGCCTTCAGCAAATCGGGCGTCGCGCCCGGGCTGATGCCGAATTTAACACCGAGCGCTTCCGCGCGATCCAGATCGGCGGCGTTCAGGATGGTGCCGATGCCGACAAGGGCGTCCGGCACCTCGGCCATGATCGCTCTTGCGGCCTCGATCGCAACTGGGGTGCGCAGCGTGACTTCCAGCACGCGCACACCGCCCGCAACGAGTGCCTTGGCGAGCGGTACCGCGTCTTCAAGCCGTTCAATGGTAAGGACCGGGATGACACGGGCCGATTTGAACAGCGTGGCGAGTTTTTCCTGGCCGTCCTTGGTCGATCTCACAATCATGCAGAAACCTTGTGCGAGTTTGCCGGGCTCGGCGCAATAGTTGCGGGCATTGCCGAACGCGGAATGATAGCGCCGGGATAACACACCACGACACTGGCAAGATGATGCCCCGCCTGCGCCGCTTCGACCGGCTCGGCGCCCGCAAGGCGTGCGGCAAGGTAGGCAGCTGCAAAACTATCACCGGCCGCAGTCGTATCGACGACCGGTTTTGTCAGGGGCTCCGCCCTCACCTCGTGCGACGCACTTTTGTAACGAACGATGCTTGCCGGCTCGGACAATTTCAGCACGGCTTCAGAACTGGAGATGCACGCCATCAGACCATCGTCGCTTTCCCCGGCATAGAGCGGCAGCAAATCCTCCGTCGAAGCCAATGCGATATCGGAAGCCTCGAAGGCATCGCGATAGGCGGCGCGCGCGAGATCGAGATCGGGCCAGCCGCGGATGCGAAAATTGGTGTCAAACGCAATGCGTGTTCCGCTTTCGCGCGCGTGTCGCAAAGCCGCGAGCAGCCGCGCCCGCCCGTTTTCACCGTAAAGCGACAGCGTGATCGCCGAGAGATAGACCAGATCGTAACTCTCGAGCGATCTAAAAATGGCTTGGCTTTCCGGCAGATCCATCAGGCTGCGCGCCGCAGAACTCTCGCGCCAGTGAAAGAACCGGCGCTCGCCCTTATCGTCGGTCTGGATCATATAGACCCCCGGCAACTTGCCGGGCAGCCGCAATACCTGCCTGGTTCCGACGCCCTCGGCCGCCCAGCCCGCGAGCATCTCGTCGCTTAAGGGATCGTCACCAAGTGCGGTGACGTAGTCGACCTCAGTGCCGAGACGGGCGAGATAGATCGCCGTGTTCAACGTGTCGCCGCCATAACCGCGCGAGTAGAGGCCGCCATCGGCCTCTCGCAGTTCGATCATGCACTCGCCGATGCAGGCCACCTTGGTCATGACCGCATCCTTGAGAGGTCAGTCGACGAACTTGCCACCCAGTTCGTCCTCGATGTGTATCCGGATGATGTCGTCAAAGGTCTTTTCGGCGGTGGTAAAACCGAGGCTGAGCGCGCGTTTCGGGTCGAAATCGCGTGGCCAGCCGGCGACGATGCCCACGATGAACGGATCGGGCTCGCGCTTGATCCGTGCCGCCACCTTGTCCCCCGCCACCCGTTTGAGGGCGGCGATCTGCTCGCCAACGGTCGCCGAGAGGCCGGGCATGGTGAGGTTGCGGCGCGGGCCAACTGCCGCAGCGTCGAGGGTCGCGGCATGGAGCAGGAAGCCGACGGCCGAACGTGGCGTGGCATGCCAGTGGCGGACGTCCTCGGAGACCGGCAGCACCACTTCCTTGCCGGCGAGCGGTTCGCGCAAGATGTTGGAGAAGAATCCGGACGCCGCCTTGTTGGGAAGACCGGGACGGATGCAGATCGTCGGCAGGCGAATGCCGATACCATCCATGAAGCCGCGGCGCGAATAATCCGCCAGCAGAAGCTCGTCGATCGCCTTCTGGGTCCCGTAGCTCAATAGCGGGGTGTGAAAGAATTCATCGCCGATCTTTTCCGGAAAAGGCGCGCCGAACACCGCGATCGAGGACGTGAAGACGACGCGCGGTTTGTAACCGCCTCCCACCAGCCGGATCGCATCCAAGAGCATCCGTGTGCCGTCGAGATTGATGCGATAGCCCTTGTCGAAATCGAGCTCCGCCTCGCCGGAGACGATCGCCGCGAGGTGGAAGATCACATCGGGCCGGTCCGCCACCAGCTTTTCGGCAACGCCTGGGACCGCGAAATCGCCCGCGATCGTGTCGACCGGAAATCCCGCTTTGGCGGGCTGCGCCGGCGCCACCACGTCCTGCAGCGTCATACGGGCGATGTCCCGCTTGCCGAGATGCCCGTCGCGCAAAAGCCGCTCGACCAATTTGCGGCCGACCATGCCGGCCGCGCCGAGAACCAGAATGTGCAAGACCCAACTCCTTTTTATTCTTGAATATTATTTTAGATGCTGGCCCGCGTGCTCACTCTTTCACGGCTCCGGTCATCGCCGACACATAGTGCTCGACAAAGAACGCGTAAAGTATGACCAGCGGCAGCGAGCCTGCCAGCGCGCCGGCCATCAGCGAACCCCAGCGGTAAATATCGCCATCGACGAATTCGTTGACGATCGCGACCGGCACCGTCTTGTTCTGGGTCGATTGCAGGAAGGTCAGCGCGTAGATGAATTCGTTCCAGCACAGCGTAAAGCAGAAGATGAACGCCGAGATCAGGCCGGGAACGGCGAGCGGCAGCACGATCTTGATCAGGATCTGCCAGCGGCTGGCGCCATCGATCAGCGCGCATTCCTCCAGTTCGAACGGGATGGTCTTGAAATAGCCCATCAACAGCCAGGTCGAGAACGGGATCAGGATGGTCGGATAGGTCAGGATCAGCGCCATCGGCGAGTCGAACAGGCCGTACTGGAACACCACGGTCGCAAGCGGAATGAACAGGATCGACGGCGGCACCAGATAGGACAGGAAGATCAATCCGCCGACCCATTGCGCGCCGTGATAGCGCAAGCGCACGATCGCGTAAGCCGCAAGTACGCTGGCAATGATCGACAGCACGGTGGCGCAGACCGCCACATACATCGTGTTCCACAGCCAGTGCGGATAGTAGCTTTCGAACAGCAGCTTGTGGATGTGCTTGAAGGTGGGATTCCAGGTCCAGAACGGATTGAACTTGTCGAGATCGAGCAGCTGCTCGTCCGGTTTGATCGCGGTCAGTCCCATCCAGTAAAATGGAAACAGCAGGATGATCACAATGATCGACAGCGGCAGATAGAGCGTCACAAGCCGGCGCGGCAGCGACTGCAGATAGCTCATGCCTTCGCTGTGGTCGTCCTTGGCAACCGTCGGGGAGGTGCCCGACAGCACCGCCTTGAGATCGACCGGCTTTGATGCAGGGAGATCAGTCATTGTTTTCTCCCTGCTGCCACTTGCGG
>Ga0209328_10000240_pt1 | contig 12764 bp, 9 predicted proteins | sample JacPinW_OM3H0_M1_FD_187954 | JGI IMG/M metagenome (GOLD analysis project Ga0209328, IMG submission 187954) | Forest soil microbial communities from Algoma, Ontario, Canada - Jack Pine, Ontario site 1_JW_OM3H0_M1 (SPAdes) (version 2) | ecosystem: Environmental > Terrestrial > Soil > Boreal... | reverse complement strand
GGTCAGGAGACCTATTCCCGGACCTCGGGTTCAAGCGCGAGTGGATTGACCAATGGCGGACGCGAGGTCGTCAACTATTCGGCCTCGCTCAGCGCCAGCTATCAGCTCGATTTCTGGGGCCAGAACCGCGACGCGCTGCAGGCCGCCGAAGAGACCGCGACCGCCGACCGTTTCGATCGCGATGTGGTTGCGCTGACGACGCTGACCAGTGTCGCCAACGCTTATTTCCAGGTGCTCGCCTCGCAGGACCGGATTCGCACCGCCGAAAGCAATATCGCCAGCGCCACGCGCATCCTCGAGGCGATCAGGCAGCGGTTCAAGGCCGGCACCGGTACCGATCTCGACGTGGCGCAAGAGGAAAGCGTTCTCGCCAATCTGAAGGCATCGGTGCCGCCGCTGCGCCAGACCCTGTCGCAGAACATCAATGCGCTGGCGGTGTTGGTGTCGCGGCCGCCGGAAAGCGTGCACATCGTTGGCGGCTCACTCGATCGGATCGGCTCGCCCCGGGTGACGCCGGGCCTGCCGTCGGAACTGCTGACGCAGCGGCCGGATATCAGGCGCCAGGAAGCGCAGCTCGCGTCTGAGACGGCCAATGTCGGCAGCGCTCGCGCGCAATTTTTCCCGAACATCACCCTGACTGGGCAGGGCGGTTATCAGAGTTCGGCGCTGGTGTCGCTGTTTCAGCCGCACGCTGCGTTTTTTAGCATGGTCGGCGGCTTGACGCAGCCGATCTTCGATGGCGGAAAAATTCTCGGCAATTTTGAGTTCACCAAGGCGAGGCAAGATGAACTGGTGCAGGTTTACCGCAAGACGGTGGTCCAGGCCTTTTCCGATGTCGACAACGCGCTGGTGTCGATTCGCGAGACAACCATAAAGCTTAAGCTGCAGCGCGAGGTGGTAGCGGCCTCCAAGCGGGCGTTTCAATTGTCCGAACAGCAGCTTCGGGCCGGGACTGCGGACATCGTAACTGTGCTAAATACACAATTGACGCTGTTCCAGGCGGAAGACGTGCTGTGGCAGGCGCAGCTCGCGCGGCTGCTCGCAATTGTCAGCCTGTACCAGGCATTGGGGGGCGGTTGGGAACCGAGAATGGAGAAGCCGGTCAATGCTCTTTAAGCCCGATTTGAAAGAAACCGCGAAAGTGGCGGGCGACGGCGTTGTCAAAGTGGCTTCGCGCGCACGGCGTCGGACCGTGTCGATTACGATCACGCTCCTGATCCTCGGCGGCCTCGGTTACATCACCTGGACGTCGTTGCAGCAGAAGAACGCCACCAAAAACGGGCCTCCCGATCTCCCGGTGCCGGTGTTGGCGGCGACGCCGCGCATCCAGGATGTGCCGGTTTATCTCGATGGCGTCGGCGCGGTGCGCGCCCTGAACAACGTGTTGGTGCGTTCCCAGGTCGACGGCAAACTGATCAAGGTCAATTTCACGGAAGGCCAGGACGTCCAGAAGGGCGACGTGCTCGGCGAGATCGACCCCGTGCTCTACCAGGCGGCGTTCGATCAGGCGGTCGCCAAGAAGGCGCAGGATGAAGCGCAGCTCGCCAATCAGCGCCTCGATTTGATCCGCTATCAGCAGCTTTCCGCCAGCAACGCCGGCTCCAAGCAGCAATACGATACCCAGCGCGCGCTCATCGCCCAGACCGAGGCGCTGGTGAAAGCCGATCAGGCGCAGATCGACAACGCGCAGGCAACGCTCGGCTATACCAAGATCATCGCGCCCTTGGAGGGCCGCGCCGGCCTGCGCCAGGTCGATCAGGGCAACATCATCCACGCCTCCGACGTCACGGGCCTCGTCATCATCACCCAGCTGCAGCCGATCGCGGTGCAGTTCAGCCTGCCGCAGCAGCAGATCTTTCGGGTCAACGCTGCAGCCGCCAAGGGCACGCTGGCGGTCGATGTCTTCGGCAATGACGGGGTGACCGTGATCGATACCGGAACACTCGCCGGCATCGACAACCAGGTCGATCCGACCACCGGGACGCTGAAGCTGAAGGCGGAATTCCCCAACACCAAGTTTCAGCTATGGCCCGGGCAATTCGTCAATGTCCGGCTCAAGGTCGATACGCTTTCGCAAGCCGTGGTGGTGCCGACCTCGGCGGTGCAACGCGGTCCTGCCGGAACCTTCAGCTACGTGATCGGCGACGGCGATATCGTGACGGCAAAGCCGGTCGTGGTGACGCAGCAGAACGAAACCGATGCCGTGGTCGCGAGTGGGTTAGCGCCCTCCGATCGCGTGGTGACAACGGGCTTTGCCAATCTGTCTGACGGCGCCAAGGTCATCGTCGGCAAGGATGAGCAGACGCCGACGGCCGATCTGGCGCCGCGCAAGAAAAACAGCAGGGGCCCCCAGGGCGGACCAGCCAAGGACGGGCAGGGCAAAAACGGACAAGGCAAAGACGGACAAGGCAAGGGCGCCAAGAAGGCCGCGCAAGGTGAGGGCGATCAAAAGGGTCAAACCGGACCCGCGCAAGGGAGCGACCAGTCGGGCGGCGCAGCGAAGGCGCAGCCATGACGCAAGAATTCGCCACTTGAATGTCTGATTTGGCAAGCATGAGCACGCAGCCATGAGCGTCTCTGAACCGTTCATCCGCCGGCCGATCGCGACCTCGCTGTTGGGGATCGCGCTGTTGATCGGCGGTGCGCTCGGCTATTGGGCGCTGCCGGTGTCGGCGCTGCCGCAGGTCGATTTCCCGACCGTGCAGGTGACGACCCAATTGCCGGGCGCCAGCCCCGACGTGATAGCCTCCCTGATCACCGCGCCGCTCGAGCGCCAGCTTGGGCAGATTCCGTCGCTGTCGTTGATGCAGTCGACCAGTTCATTCGGCGTCAGCCAGATTTCGCTGCAGTTCGATCTCAACCGCGATATCGACGGCGCCACCCAGGACGTGCAGGCCGCGATCAACGCCGCCGCCGGGGTGCTGCCGAGGACCCTGCCGTATCCGCCGACCTACGCCAAGGTCAATCCGGCCGACGCGCCGGTTCTAACATTGGCGCTGACCTCGGAGACGATTTCGCTGCGCGCCATGAGCGATCTTGCCGATACCATTTTGGCGCAACGCCTGAGCCAGATTTCCGGCGTCGGGCGCGTCGCCGTGCTCGGCGGGCTGAAGCCGGCGGTGCGGGTCCAGGCTGATCTGGCGCGGCTCGCCGCCTATGGCATCGCCATGGAGGACCTGCGCAACGCGATCGCCGGCGCCAACGTCTCGGGACCAAAGGGATCGCTCGACGGCGCGCAGCAGGCTTATACGATTGCCGCCAACGACCAGATCGCGGCAGCGGACGCCTACAAGCCCGTCATCATCGCCTATCGCAACGGGTCGCCGGTCACGATCGGCGACGTCGCCAACATCGTCGATGGACTGGAGAACGACCGCACTGGCGGCTGGTATCAGGGCACACCGGCGGTCGTCATCGATATCCAGCGCCAACCCGGCGCCAACGTGATCGAGGTGGTCCGCCAGATCCGTGCGGAAATCCCGAAGCTGCAACGGGCTATTCCCGCCGGCGTGAAACTGGACGTGGTCAGCGACCGCACCGTCACCATTAATGCTTCCGTCCACGACGTGCAGTTCACGCTGGTGCTCAGCGTCGTATTGGTCACGCTCGTGGTGCTGCTGTTCCTTCGCTCCCTGCGCGCGACGCTGATCGCGGGCGTAGCACTTCCGCTGTCGCTGATCACGTCGTTCGGCATCATGTATTTTGCAAACTTCAGCCTCGACAATCTGTCGCTGATGGCGCTGACGATCGGCACTGGATTTGTGGTCGACGACGCCATCGTGATGATCGAGAACATCGTCCGCCACATGGAGAACGGTGAGAGCGCGATGGACGCGGCGCTGCGGGGTGCGAGCGAAATCGGCTTTACCGTGATTTCGCTGACGGTGTCGTTGATCGCCGTCTTCATTCCCTTGTTGTTCATGTCCGGACTGGTCGGGCGCATGTTCCGCGAATTCGCGCTGACCTTGACGATCGCGGTCGTGACCTCGGCGATCGTATCGCTGACGCTGACGCCGATGATGTGCTCGCGGCTATTGAAGCACACCAGCGAGGAATTCGCGGTCCCCGGCCTTGCCGCGATCAGCCGCTTCATCGACCGCATGGTCGAGTTCTATCACCGCACGCTGTTGTGGGTGCTAAAACACCAGCGCACGACGCTGATGGTCACACTGGCCACGATCGTCGCCACGCTTTTCATGTATGTCCTGGCACCGAAAGGCTTTTTGCCATTGCAGGACACCGCGTCGATCACCGCGGTGACCCAGGCCGGTCCCGACGTTTCCTTTGCCGAGATGCAAAGCCGGCAGACCCAGGCCGCCGCCGCGATCAAGGGCGATCCTGACGTGATCGGCGTCGTCTCCGTGATCGGCGCGGGTTCGGTCAACCCGACCACCAATGTCGGCCGCTTGGTTATGACGTTAAAGCCGCGGGGCGAGCGGCGCGACGACGTTTCCGCCGTGGTGACGCGGCTGAAAGAACGGACTGCCTCGATACCCGGCATGACGATCTATTTTCAGCCGGTGCAGGACGTGCAGATATCGACCCAGTCCAGCCGCTCGCAATATCAGTATACGCTGACCGGCACCGACGCCGCGCTGGTGTCGCAATGGGGGAACAAACTCGTTGCTGAACTCCGCCGCGATCCCTTGTTCCGCGATGTCTCTTCGGAAGCGCAAGACGGCGGTTTGCGCGCAGCGCTGGACATCAATCGCCAGCGCGCCGGTCAACTTGGCGTAAATCTGCAGGCGGTGACCGACACGCTCAACGATGCCTTCGCGCAGCGTCAGATCTCGACCATCTACGGCCAGGCCAACCAATACCGGGTGGTGCTGGAAGCGCTGCCGATGTATCAGCGCGATCCGTCGATCCTTTCAAAACTCTATTTGCCCGGCGCGCTCGACGCCCAGGTGCCACTGTCGGCGGTCGCGACCTTGACCCGCACCACGGCGCCGCTGGCGATTTCACATCAGGCGCAATTTCCAGCCGTCTCGCTCAGCTTCAACCTTGCACCTGGTGCCGCCCTTGGCGACGCCGTCGACAAGGTGAAGGCGATCGAGACGCGGATCGGCATGCCCGGCAGTGTCGTCGGCGTATTCGCCGGCGATGCGGCGGAGTTCGCGAAATCGCTGGCCGGGCAACCGTGGCTGATCCTGGCCGCGCTCGTCACCATCTACATCGTGCTCGGCGTGCTCTATGAGAGCTACATTCACCCCATCACCATCCTCTCGACGCTGCCGTCGGCCGGCGTCGGCGCCATTCTGGCACTGATGCTGTTCGGGCAGGATCTGTCGGTGATCGGCCTGATCGGCATCATCCTCCTGATGGGCATCGTCAAGAAGAACGCGATCATGATGATCGACTTTGCGCTGGAAGCGGAGCGGCATCAAGGCATGTCGGCGCTGGACGCGATCGTGCAGGCCTGCCTGTTGCGGTTTCGTCCGATCATGATGACGACGTTGGCCGCCTTGTTCGGCGCGCTGCCGCTGGCGGTCGAAAGTGGCACTGGTGCCGAATTGCGGTTTCCCTTGGGAATTTCGATCATCGGCGGGCTCTTGCTCAGCCAGCTGTTGACGCTCTACACGACGCCGGTGATCTATCTCGCGCTCGATCGCATCAACCGAAGCATCGAGCAGGCGGTGCCGCCGGTCGCGCCCGAATTGCCGTCACCACCAGTCGCGGGCGCCAGCGAGGGGATGGGGTAATGGCCTCGATCTCGGAGCCGTTCATCCGCAGGCCGGTCGGCACCACGTTACTTGCGGTCGGGCTTTTTCTGGTCGGCGTGGTCGCCTACGACTTCCTGCCCGTCGCGTCGGTTCCCAATGTCGACTTTCCCTCGATCAGGGTCAACGCGTCGCGTCCGGGCGCCGATCCCTCGGTGATGGCGGCAACGGTGGCAGCGCCCTTGGAGCGGCGGCTCGGCGAAATCGCGGGCATCACCCAGATCACTTCGACGAGCGGGCTCGGCTCGACCAGCATCCAACTGCAATTTGCGATCGGCCGCGATATCGATCGCGCCGCGCGCGATGTGCAGGCCGCGATCAACGCCTCGCTCGCCGATCTGCCCAGCGACTTGCCGACCTTGCCCAACTTTCGCAAAGCCAATACGGCTGCGGCACCGGTCTTCGTGCTGGCGCTGACGTCGAAGACGATCCGCTCGAGCGCGCTCTACGATGTCGCCGACACGGTGCTCGCACAGCGTATCTCGCAGGTGCCGGGGGTCGGCGAAGTCACGGTCAGCGGCGCCGACCAGCCCGCGGTGCGCATTGCGCTTAATCCGGTGGCACTGTCGAATGCGGGGATTGCGACCGACGATGTCAGGCTTGCGATCGTCAACGCCAATCCGCTCGGTCCGGTCGGCATCTTCAATGGCGGCCGCCAAAGCGAGACCTTGTCGATCAACCGGCAGATGCGCACCGCCGCCGAATTCCGGGACATTCTGATCAAGAGCTCGAACGGCAATTATGTGCGGCTGTCGGATGTCGCGGAAGTGGAAGATTCCGTGCGCAACACCCGCTCGGTCGCCTGGTTCAACAAGCAGCCGGCGGTGATCCTTCAGATTACAAAACAGGGCGACGCCAACGTCATCGACACCGTCGACCGCGTCAGGGCGTTGATCCCGGAACTGAAGAAATGGATTCCCGGCGGGGTGGAGATTTCAACCCTGGTCGATCGCACCGGAACCATTCGTGCCAGCGTCCGGGACATGCAGCTGACGCTGCTCGCGACCGCAATCCTCGTGATGGTCGTGGTGTTCGTATTCCTGCGCCGGCTCACCCCGACGATTGCCGCCGGCGTCTCGGTGCCGTTGGCCTTGGCCGGCACCTGCGCCGGCATGTGGGCCGCCGGCTTCTCGATCGACAATTTGTCGCTGATGGCGCTGGCGATATCGGTCGGCTTCGTGGTCGACGACGCCATCGTCATGATCGAGAACATGTACCGCAACCTCGAGCATGGCATGCGGCCCTATCAGGCGGCGCTGGAAGGCGCCAAGCAGATCGGGTTCACGGTGCTGTCGATCAGCCTGTCGCTGATCGCGGCCTTCACGCCCCTGATTTTCATGGACGGGATCGTCGGTCGGCTGTTGCGGGAATTCTCACTGACGTTGACTTTTGCCATCGTGGTCTCGACCGTGGTGTCGCTGACGATCACGCCGATGATCTGCGCCCATTACATCAAGGAGGCGACCTCCGGCACCGCGACCTGGTTCGACCGGGTCGTCGAAGGCTCGCTGTCGCGCATGGTGGCTTTTTATACGAAGACGTTGCGGGTTGCGCTGGAGTTCCCGCTGATGGTGCTCCTGATATTTCTCGCAACCATTGCGCTGACGGTTACGCTCTATATCAAGACCCCCAAGGGATATTTTCCGATCGATGATTCCGGCTTTGTGATCGGGGTGACGCGGTCATCCGCCGATATCTCGTTCCAGTCGATGCTCGGGCTGCAACAGCGCATCGCCGACATCGTGATGGCCGATCCGACCGTCGCCGGCATCGGTTCCATTGTGGGCGGCATCGGCGGCCCGGGTGGGGGGGGCGCCAATCGTGGGTTGATGTTCATCACCCTCAAGCCGCCGGAGGAGCGGGCCGGATTGACCACCGCCCAGGTCATCGATCGTCTGCGCAAAAACCTCTATCCGGTCGCGGGAATCCGCTTGTTCATGTTCGCGGCGCAGGACGTACGCGCCGGTGGACGGCCGACCGATTCCGGAGACTACCAATACTCGCTGTCGAGCACCGATCTCGATTTGTTGCAAAAATGGGCGCCGATTGTCGCCAAGCGGATGGAGACGGTGGACGGCATCACCGACGTTTCCAGCGACAGCGATCCCGGCGGCCTGCAACTGACGCTGTCGATCGACCGGCAAAAGGCATCGATGCTCGGCGTCCGCGTGCAGGATATCGACAACGCGCTCAACAACGCATTTTCACAGCGCCAGATATCGATCGTCTACACCCAGCGCAACCAGTACTGGGTGGTGCTCGAGGTCGATCCGAGATTCCAGAGCGATCCATCCAACCTCGAGCGTATCTTCGTCGCCGGCGCCAACGACGTCCAGGTGCCGCTGTCGACCGTGGTTCATTACCAGCGCGAGTTATCGCCACTTGCGGTGTTTCATTCGCAGTCGTTTCCCTCATCCACCGTGTCGTTCAATCTGCTACCCAACGTGCCGCTGTCGGTCGCGGCAGCGAATATCCAGCGCGCGGTGGATGAACTGCACATGCCCGAGGCCGTGCGCGGCAGCTTTGATGGCAACGCCGGCGATTTCAATAAATCCAGCGGGCGGCAGCCGCTCTTGATTCTCGGCGCGCTGGTGGCGATGTACATCGTGCTGGGCGTGCTCTACGAGAGCCTCGCCCATCCCCTGACCATCATTTCGACCTTGCCTTCGGCCGGGCTCGGGGCGCTGTTGGCGCTGCAGATCACCAACACGCCGCTGACGGTGATCGCGTTCGTCGGCATCATCTTGCTGATCGGCATCGTCAAGAAGAACGGCATCATGATGGTCGATTTTGCCCTCGACGCGGAACGCAACCGCGGGCTGTCCTCCGCCGACGCGATCTTCGAGGCCTGCAGCGCCCGGTTCCGGCCCATTCTGATGACGACGATGGCGGCCCTGTTCGCCGGCATTCCGCTCGTGATCGCGACCGGTCCCGGCACCGAGCTGCGCCGGCCGCTCGGCATCACCATCATTGGCGGCTTGTTCGTGTCGCAGATCCTCACTCTCTACACGACGCCGGTGATCTATCTGTTGATCGACAAGATGCGCAGACGATCGGAGCCTGCGGCTGTCGGGGCGCCGGCAGAATAGCTTTGAACCGCGCCGCGGCGAAGCGTATAGCGGGCGGATGTCAAAACCACCCCAGTCTGCAACCGGCGCCGCCACGATGGAGGCGACGCCGGACTGTCCGCACTGTCAAAAGCCCTTACCGCTGTGCATCTGCGACAGCATCGCGCCCATCGAGAGCCGGATTTCGCTGTTGATCCTGCAGCATCCGCAGGAGCAGGACAGGGCGCTCGGCACCGCGCGGCTGACCGCCCTGCATTTTAAGGATGCGGCGTTAAAAATAGGATTGTCGTGGCCGAGCCTGTCCAAGGTGCTGGGGCGGCCGGTCACCGATCCCTCGCGTTGGGCGGTGCTCTATCTCGGTTCGGCGAAGGTCGCCGATCTCGACACCGAGAGCGACATCGTCGCCATCAACCGCAAGGGCGAAATCGAGGACAACCAGCGCGGCATCCTTAAGGGGATCGAAGGCATCGTGCTGCTCGACGGCACCTGGAGCCAGGCCAAGGCGCTGTGGTGGCGTAACGCCTGGATGCTGAAATGCCAGCGCGTCATCTTAGGCCCGGCGCACCCGTCGCGTTACGGTAAGCTGCGTCGCGAGCCGCGCCGCGATGGCCTCTCCACGATCGAGGCGGCGGCGATGGCGCTTGCGGCAATTGAAAAGCGCCCGGACATCGCCGAGACGCTGCATTCAAGTTTCGAGCGGATGCTGGCCAGATATCGCCGGGCGCAAACCGTGCTGCCGGAACTCGCGCCCAAACCACGGCCGAAGCGGGATTATCGCCGTCGCAAACGCGCCTGATCGGGCCTTTGGTTGCCTATCCCGGGGAGGCCGTATATGAGTTCGCCCAAGGGGCCACGTGGCGGAGTGGTTACGCAACGGTCTGCAAAACCGTGTACACCAGTTCAATTCTGGTCGTGGCCTCCATCAATATAATCAAAGCTTTGCGCTGACTATTTGTGAGGCCGCAAGAAGTTCCTCGCGCCGGCCCTCAGCAGGCGGCGTACCAGCCCTCGGGAAATGGAATAAGCGGCCAGGCGCGCCCGTTGTCATTGGCGGCCTTCGGCAGCTCGTCGGGCATCGCCAGCGGCGCCAAATAATCCGCCAAATCATCCTCTTGGGGAGCGGGTTCGATAGCCATCGTCACGGCCTCCAGCAATCGGTCGAATTCAGCTTCGCTCATCGCGCTCTCCGGGGTTCGGGAGCGCAATGGTGTCAAAAGTGTTTTGGTTCCAAATTGAAGCGATCGCTCAAATTGTAACGATTTCGGCGATCGCGGCCGGTTTGGTTACTGATGTATTAATCCCCGGAATCTAGCTTAGGGCCGCACCAGCACGTGTGACAAAAATCACATTTGGCAGACAATCTTTCGCGTATCTGCAATTCCGGCTGCGGCGGCGTACGGGCGCCGGCAGGACAACCGGAGGATACCGTCATGAAGGCGAGATTCAAGGGACGTTGGGCGGCGGCGAGCCGCGCCAATCTTGCGCTGGCGCTGACGCTGTTCACGACCGGCTCGGCGCTGGCCGACATCGCAACGCCGTCGGAGAAGAAGGCCTGCACGCCCGATGTCTACCGTCTTTGCGCCGGCGAAATCCCCAACGTCCGTGCCATCACCGCCTGCCTGCGCCGGCAAAAAGCGAGCCTGAGCGAGGCGTGCAGGGCGGTGTTCGAGCAGCGAGGGGGATGACGCGCCACTCGTGTCCTCCTAACCTCAACCATTATCCAGCGCCACCAAGGTCTTCGGCAGCATCCTCTTGAACAGCGAGATGATGCGCTGAGCTTCCTTATGTTCCAGCGCGATCGCGTGGCGCACGGCCGCCGCAATCAGGGTCATGACCAGCTGCGAAAACGCCGATAGCGCAGGGGCGGGCGCGTTCGGCGCGATGCGCCGCAGCGCTTCGACCAGCAGACCGGCCAGATGGATACCATCTTCCTCGTCGAGCTTCTGGAGCGCTCTGTCGGCCTGGGTCGCTTGCCAGATGTCGCGCATGACGGGCTCATCGACAAACATCTGATAGTAGCTGTCCACAATGCGGCACAGCGCGGGATATAAATCTTTGGCGCTTCTGACCGAAGCCAGGTCGCGCCGGACGCAGTCGCGCCCGATCGCGTTGTAGCGCTCCGCCAGCGTTCCAATGATCGCCGTCTTGTCCGGAAAATACTGATACAGCGAACCGAACGGCACGCCCGTCCGCTCGACGATGTCGCTCATGCGGAACGCTTCGCTGCCTTTTTCGGCCATCAATTCCGCCGCGCATTCAAGGATCCGCTCAAAGCGCTCCCGGCTGCGCTGCTGGGTCGGCACCAGACGCGCCAGACCCGACGCGCCGGCCTCAGGCTCGCTTTGCTTCGTCTTCTTCGCCGCCATCCACCCCTCCCGCAAAAAATGCCTTGACGAACTTAATACGAGAGTCTATCGCATTTATCAAATACGAGATATTCTCGTATTTGATAAATGGAAGGAAACCTCCCATGTCGCAGCTCCCGATTCTAATTATCGGCGGCGCCGGCAAGACCGGTGCCCGCGTCAACGCGCTTTTGCAGGCGCACGGCATCGCCACTCGACCGGTTTCGCGCTCCACCGTCACCCCATTCGACTGGACCAGGCCGGAGACCTGGCCGGCCGCGCTGGATGGGGTATCCAAGGCCTATGTCACCTATCAGCCCGATCTGGCGGTTGAAGGTTCGACCGAGGCGATCACCGAGCTAAGTCGCCTCGCGCGCAAGAAGGGGCTGCAGCGCGTTGTCCTGCTATCGGGCCGCGGCGAACCCGGCGCGCACCGGGCGGAGGCGGCGTTGCAGGCATCTGGCGTTCCCTGGACCATCGTCCGCGCCAGCTGGTTCAACCAGAATTTCTCCGAAGGCTATCTGCTGGACGGCGTCCTGGCAGGCGAGATCGCGTTGCCCGCCGGCGCCGTGGCCGAACCGTTCATCGACGCCGACGACATCGCCGATGTGGTGGTTGCGGCACTGACGCACGAGCGTCACGCCGACAGGGTCTATGAGGTGACCGGCCCGCGGGCGCTCACCTTTCCTCAAGCTGTGGCTGACATTGCGGAGGCCGCAGGCCGGTCGATCAATTACCGGCAGATCTCGCCGGAAGATTTCGCCGCCGGCATGCGGCCATTTGTGCCTGAGGACATCGTCGAACTCCTGCACGAACTTTTCACCCTGGTCCTGGACGGCCGCAACAGCGGCGTCATGCATGGCGTCGAAGAGGCGCTCGGCCGTCCGGCCCGCGACTTTTCCGACTATGCCCGCAGGACAGCGGCGACCGGCGTCTGGAGGGCATGATCATGCTGCAAGCTGTCATCACGGGGCTGCTCTGGTTTTCCGCGATCGGCTGCGGACTGCTTGCGGGAGTCTACTTTGCCTTTTCGGCCTTCATCATGACCGCGCTCGGCCGCATCGGGCAGGCGGCGGGAATCATGGCCATGAACGCGATCAACGCGGTCATCGTGCAGTCGCTGTTCATGCCGTTCTTTCTGGGAACGACGCTGACCAGCCTGGTTCTGGCCATCGTGGCGATGTTTCGCTGGGGCGAGGCCAGCGCGACCATGATGGTCGCCGGCGGTATCGTTTATGTCGTGGGCATGTTCGTGTGCACGGCGGTCTTCAACGTGCCGCTGAACGACGCGCTCGCGGCCGTCGATCCGGCCAGTCACGAGGCGACAGCGTTATGGGCGCGATATCTGAGCGACTGGACCTTATGGAACCACGTGCGGACGATTTCATCGACCGCGGCGTGTGCGCTTTTCGTCGCGGCCATCGCCGTTCGATAGCCGGGTGTAATCCAGCTATCCGGCGCCGCCTCGCTTCGCGCCGGGCGGCCCCGGTTGTTTCCTTGGAAGTCCGGGTACGGGTGACGCGTGGTCTAACGGGGTGAGCGTTCACCAAAACTATTTTCGAACCAGTATGATCGGCAGCGGGGCTAGGGGGTGCGGGCTCAGCTCCGCGCTTCCGGACTTAACCACGAAT
>Ga0209328_10000239_pt1 | contig 12765 bp, 8 predicted proteins | sample JacPinW_OM3H0_M1_FD_187954 | JGI IMG/M metagenome (GOLD analysis project Ga0209328, IMG submission 187954) | Forest soil microbial communities from Algoma, Ontario, Canada - Jack Pine, Ontario site 1_JW_OM3H0_M1 (SPAdes) (version 2) | ecosystem: Environmental > Terrestrial > Soil > Boreal... | reverse complement strand
CCTCATAGGCAAAGGCGCGGTAGCGGGTGATGATCGGGCAAGCGGCGCGCCGGGTGACTGACTGGTTCACGGTAAGGAGCGCCAACCAATCCGTGTTCCCGCGCGGTATCCGCATCGGTCTGACCGGGCGATTGTTCTTGCTCGTTATCTTGGCTGTTGTTCCGGCGCTGGTGATCCAAGCCTGGAACGAATACGACCAGCGGATGGCCCGTGAAGGCGAGATCCGCCAGCACGTGGTGGAAATTACCAAACAGTTCGGCGGGGAGATCGGCGTATTGCGCGAGGGCGCACGGCAATTGCTGCTTGCACTCGCTCAATTGGACCCGGTCAAATCCCTGCAGCCCGGTGCGTGTAACGCGCTATTTTCAAAATTAAAATCACGATACGCGAATTATAGTTTTCTTGGTGCAGCTGATATGACTGGCCGAGTCTTCTGCGTCAGCGGGCCGACGTCATTTTCTTGGGTGACCGATCAGCCATTCTTTACGCGGGCTCTGGCTCAGCCTGAGCTTGCGGTGGGGAATTATTGGATCGATCCGATCAGCAACCAGCGGACGATACATTTTGCGGAGCGGTTCGAAGATGGCAACGGCCACATTGCCGGTGTCGTGTTCGCCGGGCTCGATCTGGCTTGGCTGTCCGATCATCTTAAGGAGCGCGGACTGTCGCCAACAGCCTCTATCCTGATTGCCGATCGCGAGGGCAATATCATTGCCCGGTTGCCTCGTCCGGAACTCCTCGTCGGGAAGAACATGAGAACGTCCCATGAAATGATCATGGACGGTGACGAAGCGGGGTGGGAGGAAGCAGTTGGCGTCGACGGTACCACGCGAATATTCGGTTATGTGCCGGCTACTCTCCCTCCAAAGGATTTTTTTCTTAGTGCGGGTCAATCGAAAGCGGAGGCATTCGCGGAGATAGACAGCGCTACCCAACGCGGCGTCGGCCTCATTCTCGTGGGGTTTTTGGCAGCGATTTACGCGGCTTGGGCTTGTGGCCGGAAATTCATCCGCCGTCCGATCGAGGGTCTTCTGAAGGTCACGGCCGAATGGCGAAAAGGCAATTACGAAGCTCGCGCCCGCCTCGAAGATCGTGCCTCGGAAATTGGCCGCCTTGGAGCGGCGTTCGATGATATGGCCGACGCTCTGGCCGCCCGCCACGCCGCTCAGAACCGGGCAGAGGAGGAATTACGCCACCTGAATGCGACGCTCGAAGCGCGGATCCAGCAGCGAACCATTGAGTTGGAGCGGGCTGTCGAGGCCAAGTCTCAGTTCTTGGCTAACATGAGCCATGAAATCCGCACGCCCTTGAACGGTGTCCTCGGCATGCTGGAGCTCGTCCGTCAAACCGAGTCGGGGGCGGCTCAGCAGCGCTTCGTCGAAACCGCGCGACGCTCGGCTGACACACTCCTCGGCGTTATCAATGGGGTTCTCGACGTCTCGAAGATCGAAGCCGGAAGGGTCGAGCTCGAGCACAGTGCATTCGACTTACGGACTCTCGTCGAAGAAGTGACAGAATCTTTCAGCAATTTGGCTTGTGGCAAGGGTCTGGAACTAGACTGTTTCGTCCCGGCGGATTTGCCGACAGCCGTCGTCGGCGATTCCGGACGCCTGCGCCAGATCCTGACGAACCTGATCGGTAATGCGATCAAATTCACCGAACGCGGGGAGGTGGGCATTCGCGTTCAGATGGTGGAGCAATTTAAGGCGTCGGCAATGATCTCCTTTGAGGTCAGCGACACGGGGATCGGCATCCCTGCTGAGAAACGAGACCATATTTTCGAAGCCTTTGCCCAGGCCGACAGCTCAACGACAAGACGGTACGGCGGCACCGGTCTCGGTCTTACGATTGCCAAACATTTTTGCGAGATGATGGGGGGCACAATCCACGTCGTGAGCGAGCCGGGTGTCGGATCGTGCTTCCGCGTTACCGCACGATTTGGATTGCAGAGCGCGGCGGCGGTGAGTGAAAGGGTAGTCCCGGCCGGTGATGCCATGCCGGTTCTGGTAGTTACCGGTAACGCGCTCAGTCGTGAGATCCTGACCGATCAGTTATCGGCACGATCCGTCCGCGCCGACCACGCGCAAACAGGTTCGGACGCACTTGCGGCTTGGCGCGAGGCGATCGCCCGCGGGGGCCCGTATGGGCGCATAATCATCGACAATTTGCTGCCCGACATGAGCGGGATCGAGCTGGCGCGTACTATCAAGTCCTCCTCCCCACAAGGCGATTTTCGGCTCATCCTGTTGACCCCCTTTGGGCAAAAAATCAGCGAGTTGGCGGATAGTCGGTTTTGCTGGCTGACGAAGCCCATCCGGCAATCCGCCCTGTGGGATTGTCTTGCCTCCGGCGCCGCAGATGTCGCCACTGAGACGGCAAGCGCCGACGAAGCGGCGATCCCGCGAAGCTTAGGCGCCACAGGAATACGAGTGCTGCTAGTCGAGGATAGTCCCATAAATCTTGAGGTCTGCGTCTTCAGACTCGAGAGCCTGGGATGCGTAGTCGAAACCGCGACGAATGGTTGGCATGCTCTCGAGCGTCACGCCGACAGCGAGTTCGGGGTGATTTTTATGGATTGCCAGATGCCCGAAATGGATGGGTATGAGGCAACCGCCGAAATACGCCGACGCGAATCCCAATCGCATCGCCACACTCCGATAATCGCACTGACCGGAAACGTGATCGAAGGCGCCCGCGAGCGCTGCTTGGCTGCGGGAATGGACGACTACTTGGCAAAGCCTTTCACTCTTGATCAGATGAAGGCCATCTTGACCGCGTGGTCTCGTCCACCGGCGCTCCGGGCCACGCGTGTCCATATGGCGCTGGTGCCGGCTTCGCTGTCCCCCGAACCTGTCGACTATAAGGTGCTCGACTCGCTCCGGCAGCTGCAGAAAGAGCAGCGGTCTGACATCGTGCAGCAGGTAATCAATTTATTTTTCAAAGGTGCAACAAGTCTTCTCAAAGACCTGGAACGAGGTGTCACAAACCGCGACGCCTCGCTGCTTCACCGGACCAGCCACGCGCTGAGGTCGGTCAGTGCCAACGTCGGGGCGATCGCACTGTCATCGCGCTGCAAAGAGCTCGAAGCGATGACACAGTCCGGTATCGTGTCGGATGCGGCGCCGATGGTCAGGGCGATCCTCGAAGACTACCGGAGGGCGGAAATTCTTCTATCTGATCGCTTGCAAAAAGTGGCCTGACTATCGTCCCGCCGGAAAGACTCATGGAGCCAATGGCGACCGCTTCGGCCTCGGGCCGGATCACGGCCCGGCCGGAGCAAGCAATTTCCGGATCCGCGCCGCCGATCCGTAGGCCGATCGTTCGGAGAGCGGCTTATTCCTCGCTTACCGCATCTCCTGAGGCAGAGGCAGCCATCATTGCTTCGGCGACGAGCCCAGCATTGGCGCGAATTGCATGCTCGACCGCCTCGCTAACCTCCCCGTGATCTTTGAGAAAGGCTTTGGCGTTTTCGCGACCCTGGCCGATTCGCTGGCCCTCATAGGAAAACCAGGAGCCAGACTTCTCGACCACCCCCGCCTGAACGCCGAGGTCGATCAGTTCGCCGCGTTTCGAGACGCCTTCGCCGTACATGATGTCAAAGTCGACAACTTTAAATGGTGGCGCCATCTTATTTTTTACAACCTTGACGCGAGTCTGATTGCCAATCACTTGGTCCCGATCCTTGATCGCGCCGATGCGCCGGATGTCAAGGCGAACTGACGCATAGAATTTCAGTGCGTTGCCACCGGTGGTGGTCTCGGGATTGCCAAACATTACCCCGATCTTGAGCCGAATCTGATTGATAAAGATCACCATCGCGCGAGAGCGCGAGATCGACCCTGTCAGCTTGCGCAGTGCTTGGCTCATCAGTCTGGCATGTAGGCCGACATGACTGTCGCCCATCTCGCCCTCGAGCTCGGCACGAGGAACGAGGGCAGCCACCGAATCGATTACCAGGACGTCTATCGCACCGGAGCGGACGAGCGTGTCGGTGATCTCAAGCGCCTGCTCGCCGGCATCAGGCTGAGATATCAGCAGATCGTCGACATTGACCCCGAGCTTGCGGGCGTAGCCCGGGTCGAGCGCATGCTCGGCGTCGATGAAGGCGCAGGTCCCACCGCCGCGCTGCGCCTCCGCAATCACGTGCAGCGCGAGGGTCGTCTTACCGGAGCTCTCCGGCCCGTAGATCTCGATGACACGGCCGCGCGGCAATCCGCCGATGCCGAGCGCGATGTCGAGGCCCAGCGAGCCGGTCGAAATCACTTCGATGTCCGCTGCAGTCTCGCGCGATCCGAGCTTCATGATCGAACCCTTGCCGAAAGCACGTTCGATTTGGCCCAGCGCTGCGTCCAAAGCTCGCTGTCTGTCCATTGCTTCCTTATCCAGTAGGCGCAACGCTGTTTGCATTATCCGCTTCCTTATTCCACACTCAGCAACGCCGTGCAACGCGGCCAGTGGAACATCGTACACGTTTTGTTCGAGAGATGCAATCGGAAGCGGGTTCGACCTCAGGTCGGTCCCTCGGGTCCCGTCGGTCGCCGTACGAATCAAGTCGGGCTCTCTGATCCTCTGACCGGGAAAGGACCAGGGTATCATCTCTAGATGAGTATCACCGCTGCGCCATCGGCACGACAATAATCAACTACTTGGTGTGCCCGGAGATGATCATCATCCCGAACTGCTGCCGATTACATCCTTTACCTTACTGGCAAGTTGCTTCAAGTTAAAGGGCTTGGCCAAGAAATCTATATTGCTGTCGCGATCCAGCCGCTTCCGAAACGCGTCCTCAGCATATCCCGATATAAAGATCACTTTCATATCAGATCGAATGCTGCTCACTTCACGGACGAGTGCAGGTCCGTCCAGTTGAGGCATCACGACATCGGTGATCAGCAGATCGATCCTTTCTGTCGCATTCCGGATCACCTTAAGTGCCGCTTCACCGCTCTCGGCCTCGATGACCTTGTAGCCTTTGTTTCGCAGAGCGCGAGCTCCGAATTTCCGGACAGGATCCTCATCTTCGACCAGGAGGATCGTGGCGGATCCGGTCAAATCCTTGCCTTCAGCGGGGTCGGTGATTTCAGTCCGAGCGGTCAGCGAACCATCCTCCGTTTGGTGGCGCGGCAGATAGATCTGGAATCGGGTTCCCGCACCGGGCTCGCTGTTGACGAAGATGAAGCCCCCGGTCTGCTTGACAATGCCGTAAACCGTGGACAAACCCAGTCCGGTCCCGGAACCAACCTCTTTAGTCGAAAAAAAAGGCTCAAAAATCCGCTCGAGATTGCCGTGAGGGATACCGACCCCCGTATCTGCCAACTCGATCAGCACGTATTCCCCAGCCGGCATCACCTCGTGGCCGCGGCGTTCTTCTCGTTCCCAGCAAATATTTGCGGTGCGGATCAGTAGCCGTCCGCCGCCGGGCATTGCGTCACGAGCATTGACAGCGAGATTGATGATGACCTGCTCGAGCTGGCCCTGATCGACTTTTGCCCGACCGAGGTCGCGCCTATGCACGACCTTGAGCTCGATGTTCTCTCCAATCAGCCGACGCAACAAGTGGGACAAATCGACCAGAACGTCGGTAATATTGAGAACACGCGGCTGCAACGTCTGCTGCCGAGAGAAGGCCAATAGCTGACGCACCAGATTAGCGGCTCGGTTGGCATTCTGTTGGATCTGCATGATGTCGGCAAACGACGGGTCACCGGGTTGAAAGCGCAGCAGCAAGAGGTCGCAGAAACCGATCATCGCCGTCAGCAAGTTATTGAAGTCGTGCGCGACTCCGCCGGCGAGCTGACCGACGGCCTGCATCTTCTGCGACTGGGCGAATTGGATTTCGAGGTTCTTCTGTTCAGTCACATCGATAAAATGGAGTGTGAACCCGCCGTCCGAGAGAGGGCCGAGCGCAGAAGAACCATTATCACCGTCGTCGATTCGACTGACGAACAGAACTATGGTTCTCTCGCGCGGTCGCGCTGTTCTGATCTCGATCGGTTCGCGTTCCGATTGCCCCCCCGCCGTCGTCGCGAGCTTAGCCGCCATGCCGCAGCGGTCTTCTTCGTTTACTAAGTCGATCAGCTTTCGTCCGATCAGATCCTTGGGCTCGATGGCGAACAACTCGCCGAGCGCGCGGTTCGCCTCCTCGAAGCGACCAGAGCGGTCGAGCAGCGCGCTGCCGACCGGCGCGTTGGCAAAGAAGCGCTGAAAACGGCGTGCCAATCTGAGCGCGGCCTTCCACTCGCGCTCGGGCGTCAGGTCGCAAACCACTGATCGCGTGCACAGTTCGGCGCCTGACCCGACAACGCTCTGCCCAATCCAAGCAGGGAGAACGCGGCCCTGTCGGGTTTTGAGCAATACTTCGCCACGATGCGTTCCGTTGCCTGGCTCGCCGAACGGGTCTGAGGAAGCCGTACCGGCAACCGGTACCGAGGACAGAAAATCGTGCAATCGCACCCCGCTCGCAAGAAGTTCCGAAGGAGTAACATCTAGCCACTGCGCCAAGGTTCGGTTGACGAAGCGGAAACGGCCGCTACTATCGGCTGAGTAAAACCCGATCGGTGCGTTATCAAAAAAGTCTACCAGCTTGTCGCGCTCGGCACGCAGAATCATCTCCGATTTATGATCAGCGGTGACGTCGCGAATATCCCAGAAGGTGTATCCTGCGCGCCCAGCGATTGGGTTTGCGGCTATGCGGAAGCGGCCAACGGCCCCGCTGCGTGGATCGGGCAGAGAAAGCGCCTGTGTCCCGCGAACCCCGGCCGAAGCCCGCCTCCTCAGCTGGCGGAACTTCATAAGCGCGTCTTCGTCCACGGCCACCGAGCTTTCGATGCGATCGAGGGGCGGTTCCTTCCCCGGAAACATGTGCTGGAAAGCGGGATTGGCATAAAGCACTTGTCCATCCGGAGCGGCTATCATCTGCGCGTCCGCGGCGGTATCCAGCGCGCGGCGCAGGACATCGAGGCAGTCCGCCATCGCGATCTGGCTCCCACGGCGGGCCAATGCAGCGAGGCTGCTGATGGTGGTGAGCCCAATGATCGTAATCGCGGTCGTTTGCACGATGGTAGTGGTGCTTGTCCAAGCCAAGTAAACAGCGCCTAAGCCGACGGCCACGGTGGCCGGTACATGAACCCCGCTCGCGAGCGACCGGATCCAGCTTAAGCGCCGACGGGCGGCACCCCAACCGCTCTTCAGGCCCATCCTTTCGGCATCGACCAGCATTTTGCCCGACCGGTTTGCCCACGACACTAGCTATTATATTCGGTAATGATTAATAAACTACGACCTTTAATCAAATATGCTTCATCCAATTTTCTATGATCGTTCCAGCTGGCCCGTCCTACAGATTAGGGAAAATATTGTACGGACGTCTTGATGTCAGTCGTCGCGGTGTGTCCGCTCCATGCGCTCGTGCCGCTCCTGTGCCTCTATGCTGAGGGTCGCGATCGGGCGGGCTTCAAGTCGGCGGATGCCGATGGGTTCATCCGTTTCCTCGCAATAACCGTAGGTACCATCGTCGATTCGATCGAGGGCCGCGTCGATCTTTGAGATCAGCTTGCGTCCACGCGCCCGGGTTCGCAGTTCGATTGCCCGCTCAGTCTCTAGCGAGGCCCGATCGGTGAGATCTGGTTTGAGCAGGCTCTCCTCTTTCAGGTGCTGAAGCGTACCGGATGACTCAGCCAGCAACTCCGCACGCCAGTTTAACAGCTTTTGCCGAAAATATTCGACCTGCAGCGGGTTCATGAACTCTTCATCGTCGGATGGGTGATAGCCAGGCGGCAGTGACGGACGCATCGGTCTCCCCGAACCTCCGTGAACGAGGCGGCGCGGAGTATATGAATCGTGCCGCCTTGCCGCAAGCCGGAGAATCACAGCGACCTCTTTGATTCTGCTCGCGTTTCAGAGGTCACGGCGGAGGTGGGCCAGGTTGCTGCGGCGAAGGGGGCGAAGGAGCGAATACTACGTTCCGGTCGGTTACCTTACGAAGACGATGACGTGTCGGCAAAGAGCCGATGCCTATTCGGCCGGTTGATGACCCCGTGAACCTGCGGTGAGCACTACCTTCCTCAGTAGGGGTTCTTTAAGACCTTCGGGTTTACTCTGCGCGCATGGACAAGAACGCTACGCTGTATGATTGGGCTGAAGACGAGATCTTGTCGGGGATCAGCGGCACAGTCGTCGACCTGCCGCCGCCGGACACCAAACGCTGGGTGGCGCGGCGTAAGGCGGTGATCGTCGACGCCGTCCGTAGCGGCGCCATTAGTCTCGAGGAAGCCTGCCGTCGCTACGAATTGTCGGTCGAGGAGTTCGCCGCCTGGCAGCGCGCGATCGAGGCCCATGGCGTAGCGGGCCTGCGCGTAACCCGGCTGCAAATCTATCGTGATAACCCCCCGGTCCGTCCGGGGAAGGCACGTTACTGAGCGACGGCTGCCGACTCTGCTCGGCTCGGCGAGCGAAGCGGCCATCGCAGCTGAACGGAGCTTTCAGAAGTACCGACGAATAGCTCCGACAGCAACTGAGTATCGGAGGTGGAGCGCTCCGGATACCCAGTCGGACATCTGCGGAAGGCTAAGTGCCTCTCAGAGGAGAGTAACCCAGCAGAGGCGGCCAGTCCGCCATTCTGCGGCACATGCAGTTCAAATTGATCCTAACGACTGGCCCTGGCCAAATCAATTCGCCAGCTGAAATGACGAATTTCTGACTCGGGCTACGGCTCGAGCATCGATTCGCTTGCATGGTTAACGACTAGTCATTATGTATCAAATCATTCGGTTACGCGCCGGCGTTAACCAGGCTGCGATTGCGTCGCACTGGGGACGGAGCGGGTGCTTGTAACAGTCGACGGCCACGCCACAACTGTGCGATCGAGGCGAGGCCGACCGGTTGCAGCAACTGATACTTCCCCGATCGGGGAAGTCGATTGCCCTTCGATAGCGTGCCCCCTCTTAAAGTCAACGAATTCAATCGTCGGACCGTTGAAAGGGCAGTCGCGGAATTCGAACCAAGTCACCCATATCTCCTGTTCAGAAAGGACGAAATTGAGCGCATTCGCAATGCGTCCAAGAAAGATCGTAAGGTATGGGCGCGCTTGCATGCCGCGCTGCATGAAACAAAACCTGTCTCGATTAAGAGGGGGACAACACGGGAGAAAATAAAGCGACGGGCTCGCCGGCTTATCAATACTTCCTTCTTGGCGATGATGAACGACAGCCATGAATCATCCAAAGCGCTCGAAGTAACACGAAATCTCTTACAGGATTTTATCTCGGCTCCTAGCTGGAGATATCGGCCTATCATCAGGTCATTTCTTGATTGCGCAGAAATCGCAGTTGCCGTCGCGCTTGCTTATGACTGGTTATACGACAAATTGTCGCCAGTTGAACGGCTAGAAATTGAGCAGTCATTACTCAGGCATGTGCTCGAACCAGGATTGATCGCATGTGAAGATCGAACATCGCAATGGCCGAGACGGCGCGATAACTGCGCACTGGTGTCGAATTCGGGAATCGTACTTGCATCCCTTGCGATGCTTGAACGGTGCCCGTCTCTCTCGACACGACTCGTCGAACGCTGTGTGGCGTCGTCCCTGAACGTATTTGAGGCCTTGGCGCCGGACGGCGCCTGGCCGGAGGGGCTCAGCTATTGGTCGCTGGCTATGCGCTATGCAGGCCTGATGGTCGCTGCGCTTGAGAGCACGCTGCGCGACAGCTTTGGCCTGGCGGATCAGCCGGGCTTCGCGCAGACCGGCGATTTCGCGCTGCATGCGGTCGGGCCTTTCGGTGCCGCTTTTAATTTTGGCGACTCCGAGCGCCGATTCGATCTCTCGCCGCTGGCCTGGCTCGCCCACCGCTTTCAGCGACCCGTCGACGGCTGGCTCGCGCGCAAGTATGACGGGTGGTTCCTGCCATTGATGACGCTGTGGCCGATGCAACCGAGGGCCGGACCGAGCACGCTCAACCTTTCTACAGGCAGAGTATTCAGGGGCAGTCAGCTTGCTTGCTTGCGAAATACATGGGCATCCGACCGTAAGGCGCGACCGGTCTATTTGGCCATCAAAGGAGGAAATGATTCCGGCGTCGAACCGGCGTCATCGGTCCGTCCCCAAGATGTGATGCTGCATGCTCAAGCTGATGCGGGGAGTTTCATTATCGATGGGGCGAGACGACGGTGGGTAATCGACCTCGGCTCGGATGATTACGACTTACCCGGTTATTTCGACCATGGCGCCGACAGCCAATCGGGACCGCGATGGCGGTATTATCGAATGCACGCGGCGGGCCATAACACCCTCGTCATCGACGGCTGCAACCAAGTTCCGAATGCCCGCACAACCATTCTTGGCAGCTGCGTCGAAGGGAACCGCAAATGGGTGGTGTTTGACCTCTCGCGAGCCTACGGCAAGCCGGCCGGTTCGATCCGTCGCGGCGCTGCGCTGATCGGACGGCGGGTTCTCGTCCAGGACGAAATCGACCCGGAAATTTCCGGCAACATCGTATGGGCGGCTCATACCAGCGCAACACCCGATTTGATCGCCGGCTCAGTCGCCCGCTTCCGGCTCGGCGATGACCGGTTCGTCGCGCGCATTCTTGAACCCAGCACAGCTCGCTTCGAGCTGGCTCTTCCTCCGGCGCCGTCTTCGTTTCGAATAGCCGACGCCCGACGCCTGCACGGGCGTCCTCTCTCCGGTGACGGTCTGGTGTCTGAGCTGCCGCGCCGCGATGATGATGAGGACGGAGGCCGTGCTGCGGGTGCCCTGATCAGGCGGCTCGAAATCTCATGGCCGAAGGGCGCGCGGCGGCTGAGCGTGTTGCTGCTGCCCGATTGCAATGATGACGACCAGACTTTGCCGATAACACCGCTTACCTATTGGCTTGCCCATCATCCCTTTCGGCCCGCCGACCATCCCCCACCCTTTTACCGCATCGCGGGCCTCCCTGCCCTGAGCGGAGCTCTGCAGGTCGAACGGCCGGGGCCGAAAGTATGAGTTTCTCGGGCGACACTCACGAATGAGGATCGATCATGCCTGAAATCTCTAGCAAGCGTCTGCCGCGAGACGACGGGTTTGCAGACCCCCGTCGCCGGGTGCTGTTGCTGACCCTGACGATGGCGTCATCTCTCGGCATGGTGGCTTCGACGATCTACGTGCCGTCGATGCCGGCGATCGCCAGCGCGTTAGAGACCTCGATTGCCCGGGTGCAGTTTACGTTTGTGGGCTACCTCTTGGCTTTTGCGCTGAGCATGCTCGTGTTGGGACCGCTGTCAGATCGATACGGGCGCCGGCAAACGATTATAGGGGGCCTCGTGTTGAGCGCGCTCGGTAGCCTCGCCTGTGCGCTGAGCCCGACGATCGAGTTTCTGATCGCGGCCAGAGTGGTGCAAGGAGTTGGAGCGTGCGCTGGACTCGTCGTCGGCCGCGCGATCACGCGCGAGTTGTGGGCACCGGAAGCAGCTGCTCAGGTCATCGCCGGGCGCGCCATCGCCGCCACGCTCATGCAGGCGTTCGCGCCGGTGCTTGGCGGATTTCTGCAGGGGTGGTTCGGCTGGCGGGCCAATTTCGTTGTCATTGCCCTGCTGGCCTGCACGGCAACGGCGCTGGTGATCCGATATGTGCCGGGGGACCAACCGGCAAACCGTCCGCCGTTTCGCGTCGGCGCAATCTTCGCAGGCTACCGGAGCTTGATTGGCACACGGCGTTTCCTGTCATACGCGTTTACCGCGGCTGGTTCCCACGCCGGCTTTCACATCTTTGCCGCGGGCGCTCCGGCAGTATTGATCGTCAGCTTCGGCGTTCGCCCCGAAGATTACGGCTTTTACGCTTCGCTGCCGCCGATGGGGTTTCTTGTTGGCAGCTTTTTGTCGAACCGGCTAACGCGACGGCTCGGCGTTGATGGCCTGATCGCGATCGGCAGTCTCGTCTTGATCCCGGCCGGCTCGACGATGGTCACGCTGGCATTGCTTGGTGTGACGAGCCCCTACGCGATAATCGCGCCGATGATCCTGATTTGCTGCGGCAGCGGGCTGATCACGCCCAACGCGACGGCCGGCAGTCTCGGGGCCAACGCCGGCATTATCGGCACCGCGGCAGGTCTGGGAAGTTTCATGCAAATGACCGGGGCTGCGGGAGCGACCGCAGCACTTTCACTCGGACCGAGTGGCAGCCCGTTCGTGCTCGCCAGCGTGATCGCTCTTGCCGGGCTATTTACCGTCGCAGCCTTTGGCTCGATGATGCAGTACGAGGCGCGCGCCGGGCACGGTGTAGCGCGAGCATGACGGGTTCGGGAGAAACATTGCGGGCTCCGAGGGGCTGGAACCCGCAACGCGCGATCACGGCGTATTTTCCTGCAATGGCCGATCTCTGCCGGGCGGTGCAGCCGGAGCTTCGAGCGATCCAAACATCGCTCGACCGTGACGAGGCTCGCGGCCTTGACACCTCATGCATGCGCCAAGCGATGAGGGAGCTTCGCTGGCGACTGGAATATACTGCCGACGCGGCGGGTGTTCGGGCGAACTTGGACAGGATCCATACTCTGGCTGCGCTGCCGAGGCCGCTGAGCGCAGGCCCGGACGAGGACGGCAGTTACGGCGCCGGCACCGAAGTCTGGTTTCTGAAACTCGATGCGTCGGTCGACCATTTCCTCGCGGCTGATTTCGTCGGCACACCGCCACGCTTTCTCGATCGCATCAACGACCCCGATCGGCTCGAACGTTACCTTGAAGGCCTCCTCGTCTCTCGCTTGGCAGAGGAGGGCATCGACCATCGTAAAGAGC
>Ga0209328_10000238_pt1 | contig 12785 bp, 11 predicted proteins | sample JacPinW_OM3H0_M1_FD_187954 | JGI IMG/M metagenome (GOLD analysis project Ga0209328, IMG submission 187954) | Forest soil microbial communities from Algoma, Ontario, Canada - Jack Pine, Ontario site 1_JW_OM3H0_M1 (SPAdes) (version 2) | ecosystem: Environmental > Terrestrial > Soil > Boreal... | reverse complement strand
TCAATCGGCAGCGTCAGCGGCACCGTCGTGTCCTGGCCGTCGATGGTGAATGTCAGATCAAACACGGATGACGCCTTCCATTGCGGTCGCAAGCTCGAAGATGCGGCGGTCCGCTCCGCCCGAAGCCGCCAGCATCAGCCCGACCGGCACGTCGCCCTCGCGATGGCAGGGCAGCGAAATCGCGCAGCCGTCGATCATGTTGATCAAGCTGCAATTGCGCAGCGAAAGCAGGTTCGCTTTGGTAAATGCCTTGTCGTCGGCCAAATCCGCGATCCGCGGCGGCGTAATCGCGGTGGTCGGCAGCACCAGCGCGTCATAGGGCGCGATGCGCTTTTCAGTGCGCGCGATCAGCGAGCGCCGCGAGTCGAGCAGGTCAATATAGTCGGCGGCGCTGATGCTTTCGCCGCGCACGATGCGCATGCAGACGCGGGGATCATAGACGTCGCCATGGCTGACAATCAGATAGCGATGCCAGGCATAGCTTTCCGCCGCCGCAAAACCGCCCTTGGTGTTCATGACCCCGATATCGAGGAATTCCGGCACCTCGATGCGCTCGATCAGCGCGCCCTGGCGCGACAGCGTCTCCAGCGCGCGCTCAAAGGTGCGCGCCACGTCATCCTCGAGTTCGTCGAGCGCGACCGTGGTCGGCACCGCGAGACGCATGCCCTTGATTGGACGCGGCTGCAACGGAACGATGGTTTCATCGGCGAGCACGGCATCGAGTACCGCGCAGCAATCTACCGTGCGCGCCAACGGCCCAAAGCTGTCGAGCGTGAACGACAATGGCACACCGCCCTCGAGCGGCACCCGCCGCTGCGTCGGCTTGAAGCCGACGATGCCGTTATAGGCCGCCGGGATCCGGCACGAACCGCCCGTATCAGTGCCGAGCGCGCCATACGCCATGGCATCGACCACGGACACCGCCGCGCCCGAGGACGATCCGCCGGGGACGTGGCCAACACCGCGCTGCCATGCGCCCTTCGGCGTGCCGTAATGCGGATTGATGCCAATCCCGGAATAGGCGAACTCGGTCATGTTGGTGCGGCCGATCACCACAAATCCAGCGCGGCGGAGCCGCGCCACCACGGGCGCATCGGCTTCCGCCGGAGCTGAATCCTCGAGCGCCCGTGAGCCAGCGCGGGTGACCTGCCCCTTGATGTCGAACAGATCCTTTATCGAGACGGGAATGCCGGCATAGCGCGATGGCGCCGCCTTAACCTCGCGCAGCCGGTCCATCGCCTCGGCGGCCTCGATGGCGGCTTCCGCGTCGACATGGATGAAGGTGCGAGCGCCCTCGCCCGATGGATCGGCGATCCGCGCCAGGCATTCGTCGACGAGTTTTCTGGCGCTGGTGCGGCCGCTTTCGAGATCGTCGGCGAGCGAGGCTAGCGTCGGGGCGTTTTTCATCGTCGACTTTCTCTGTCATAGGCCGGGCCTGCCCCGCCGAAGCTTTAGCGAAGGCGGGCATGACGACTATGGGTTATTGACGTCCTCAATCTCCAGATCGAGCAGCGCCGAGCTCAGCGATTTGCCGTGGGCATCGAGCGCCAGCGACCGCGTTACCCCACCGCCGAGCGTTTGGGTCATCACAAAATTCAGCGCGGATATGTTGGGCAGCTCATAGCGGACAACCTCGCCTTCGACAACACCGGCAAAATGCGCCCTGACCCGTTCGCTGGTGACTTGCGCAAGCAGCAACGGATAGTGCTTTGCGTCATAGGCGATCACCGAGATGTTGGAGGTGTTGCCCTTGTCGCCGGTGCGGGAATGGGCGATCTCGCGCAGCTTCATCGCCTCACGCCCCCACAAACTGAACGCGCGGTTTTGCCAGTTCGCGCGGCAGCAGCACCGATGCCACCGCGACCACATCGCGCGCCGATTTGAAAGCGCCGCCGCCGCCGGCGGGGCCGTTGGTGTAGAGCGTTTCGACCTCGTTGCCGATGCGCACCGCCTCGCGCAGGTTTTCGGTGCGGCCGGTGACGCGGACGCGCACCTCATAGGGTTCGTTGGCGTGCGCGGACGCATGCGCGCCGTGCAGGGAATCGACACCGATCAGGTCGAACCGCAATTCGCTCGCCGCCACACCGGTGAGTTTTAGCCGCTCGCGGACGATCTCCAGCGCCAGCTTTCCGCGCGCCAATGCGCCGGGACCGGCATAGGACATCTGCCCCTCGCCGATAAAACTGTCGACATAGCCGACCGAGACTTTCAGCGTCCCGGTGCGTTTGGTCCCGCGCCCGCCGCTAACGCGCACGCGATCGCGTCCGATTTCTTCGACCGCCACTTGCGAAAAATCCGCGACCACATCGGGCTGGATATATTGCCTGGGATCGTGCACCTCATAGAGCAGTTGCTCCTTGCAGGTCTGCGCCGTCACCGCGCCGCCGGAACCTTCGACCTTGGTGATGACGAGACTGCCGTCCTCGCCGACCTCGCCGATCGGAAAGCCGAGCCGGGCTATGTCGGGAATATCCTTGTAGCCGGGATCGGCAAAATAGCCGCCGGTGATTTGGCCAGCGCATTCGAGCAAATGGCCGGCGACGGTGCCCTTGCCCAGCAGATTCCAGTCATCCATCGCCCAGCCGAAAGCATGAATCATCGGCGCCAGAAACAGCGCCGGATCGGAGGCGCGTCCGGTGATCACGATTTCGGCGCCGGCCGACAACGCCTCCGCGATCGGCTCGGCGCCGAGATAGGCGTTGGCCGACAACAGCCGGTTACCGAGCTGCTTTATGGTGCCGTCGAACTCCATGATCGGCAGATCGCGTTCCTTGCAGGCATCGAGCACGTGGTCGCCAACGATCGCGGCGATCTTCAGCGACGACAATCCAAGCGATTTTGCAATTTCGGCGGTCTTGCGGGCGGCGGCGACCGGATTGGCCGCGCCCATATTGGTGACGATTTTTATCCCGTTGGCGGCACAGGCCGGCAGCACCGCGCGCATCCGCTCCTCAAGCAGCGGATCGTATCCGCTTTCAGGATTCTTCATGCGCGCCTGCTGTGCCAGCGCCACGGTGCGTTCGCCGAGACACTCGAACACCAGATACTGGATATCGCCCTTTTCGGCGAGTTCGACCGCGGGCTCGATGCGATCGCCAGAATAGCCCGCGCCTGATCCAACTCTGATCGTCCGCATCACTTGAGCCCAAAATAGGCGCGCCGCAGCGCTTCATTGTCGGTCATTTCCGCGACCGTTCCGGAAAAGCGAATGCGCCCGCCTTCCAGCACGAATACCCGCGTCGCCACTTCAAGGAAACCGATATTTTGTTCGGCGATCAAGAGCGCGAGCCCTTGCCCGCGCAAATCGCTCAGAATGCGGATGACTTCCTTGACGAACAACGGCGAGAGCCCTGCAGAGGGTTCGTCCATCACTAGCAGCCGCGGCTCGGCGGCAAGCGCCTTTGCGATGCCGAGCATCTTGCGCTGGCCGCCGGAGAGCGAGGATGCCGGCGCGCGGCGCTTTTCGCGCAGCACCGGGAACAGGCCGTAGAGTTCCTCGGCGCGGGCGGCGGGATCGGCGTGGCCGAGCGCCTGCGCGCCGACGCGGATGTTTTCTTCGATCGAGAGATCGGGAAACACCGCAAGTTCCGACATGTAGGTCATGCCGAGCCGCATCCGGTCGCTGGAGCGCATCCGCGTCACGTCTTCGCCGCCGAGCGTGATGCTGCCATGCCGCGCCTCGATCAGGCCGACGAGGGATTTGAGGAACGTGGTCTTGCCGGCGCCGTTGGCGCCAAGCAGCAGCACGGTCTCGCCTGCGCGCACGTCGAGATCGACGCCCCACAACACCTGCATGGTGCCATAGCCGGCGTCGACGCCGGCGGCGTGCAGCAAGGGTGCTGCGTCAGGCAGCATGCTCGCCTCCCAAAAACACCTCTATCACTTGCGGCACTTGGACTGCGACCGCAAGCTTGCCTTCAAAAATCTCCTTGCCGGCGTTCATGACAATGACGCGGTCGGTGATGTGTTCGATAAAGCCCATCAGATGTTCGACGACGAGGATCGCGATGCCCGATCGCGCCAGCGCCTTGATGCGTTCGGCGATCCAATCGAGTTCCGCCGGGTTGAGGCCGGCGGCGAGTTCATCGAGCAGCAACAGCCGCGGACGCGTCGCCAGCGCGCGAACCAAATCGAGCATTTTTTGCTGCGCGTTGTTCAGATCGGCCGCCGGCCGGTCGGCGACGTCAGTCAATCGATATTCGTCGAGCAGCGCGGCCATGGTCGGCGGCGCCACCGCGGCACGACCATAGGCCAAAGCGACCTCGATATTCTGGCGCACCGTCAGCGACAGAAACGGTTTTGGGATTTGAAAAGTGCGGTTGATGCCGCGATGGACCAGTTTGTGCGACGCGACCCCGCCGATCGACGCGCCATCCAGCACCACCTCGCCGCCGTCGGGCGCATAGAGGCCGGATATCACGTTGATCGCGGTGGTCTTGCCGGAGCCGTTGGGCCCGACCAGTCCCAAAATTTCGCCGGATGCGACATGGAAGCTCAATCCGTCCAGCGCATAAAAGCCGCCAAAACGTTTTACCAGGTTCGTCACGTTGAGAATGGGCGCGCGCTCAGGGGACATTCCAGCCCCTCCGCGTTGCGAGCGAAACGAGGCCGGCTGGGAGAAACAGCACCAATCCCATGATCAACAGCCCGTAGATCAACTGGAAATATTGCGGCGTCGTAAACCCGATCAGATTGTAGATGCCGTAGAGGATGATGACGCCAACGATCGGACCCGTGATCGTGGCGACGCCGCCGAACAGCGCAAACACGATGGCGAAAATGCTGAAGTCGCCGGAAAAGACATTGTCGGGATAGAATACCGAGACGTACCAGGCATAGATGCCGCCGGCGAGGCCCGCCACCAGCGCAGAAGCGAGCCACGCGATCACGCGCATCTTGACCACATTTACGCCCGCCATCGAGGCTGAGACAGCGTCCTCCCGCACCGCCTGCAGCGCGAGCCCAAAGCGCGAGTTTTTCAGGTACACCACGGCAGCAAGCGTCAGCGCCAGCACGACCAGCGCGGCCGCATAGGCGTGCGTCGGATTGAAAATGCCGGTGAGCGAGACGCCATAGGGCCCGCGCGTGATATTTTCCAGCGCCGGGTTGGCGACGAAGTGCAGCACCGCGAGCGATGCCGCGAGATTGGCTATCGCAAAATAGGCGCCGGAGAGACGCAGCAGCGGCGTCAGCAACAACCCAAGCACGACGCCGACGAGGCCGGCGACGAGCACCGCGACCACCGCGGGCGCCTGATAGTGCATCACCAGGATCGCAAAACCGTAGGCGCCGGCGCCGAAAAAGCCGACATAGCCGAACGGCAGATAACCCGTAAATCCGTAGATGATGTTCACGCCCTGGGCAAGGATGAGAAAAATCACAAAATTGAACAGCAGCAAATGGTTTTGATAGACGCCCGGGAGCACCGCGAAGAGTGCAAGCAGCGGTACGGCGATGAACAGCATGTGTCTCAAAGCGTTAGGCAACACGCACCCGCCTTCCGAGCAGACCGCTGGGACGGAGCAGCAGAATGAAGATCAGGAGCACGTAGGGCAAAAGGTCGGCCCACGAGCTGAGATAAGTCTGCACCACCATGTAGCAAATGCCGTAGACCACGCCGCCGAGCGCAGTACCTAAGGGATTGCCGAGCGAGCCCAGCACCACGATGGCAAAGGAGGTCACGGTGGCATCGGCGCCGAACGCCGGCGTCACCGATCCGAACATGAACGGCGCGAACACGCCGGCGACCGCCGCTAAGCCCAGCCCGATGCCGAAGGCCGCGGCCGAGACGCGATCGACATCGATGCCGGTTGCGAGCGCCTCGTCACGCCGCGACATCACCGCGCGGGTCAGGGTGCCGAGCCGGGTGCGGTACAGATAGACATACACCAGCGCGATCGCGATCAGACTGGTGATCGCCGCAATCACCCAAGGCGTTGGGAACCCCTGCCCGAATATCTGGACCGGCCCCGCCGCGCCGGGCTTGCCGCCGAACAGTTTTATTTTGATGGTCGAAAACACCGTGCCGAGCGTGCGGCTCTGGATCGAACGCTCGCTGGTGCCCGCGAAGATCGTGGTGATCGCCTCGATCACCTGCGACAGGCCGAAAAACAGGATGATCGACAGCATCTCCGGGTTCACCGAACCCTGCAGCCGCGGCACCAGCACCCAATACAGCAACAGGCCGGCGGCGACGAAGATCACGAAGGCGAGCGGCACCGCAAACAACGGATCGATGCCGGCCAGCGTCACCACGCCGAAGGCAACGAACGCGCCGAGCATCAGGATATCGCCATGCGCAAGGTTGACGATGCGCATGACGCCGAACACGAGATTGAGGCCGATCCCGACCAGGCTGAAATACAGACCGAAGAGGACGCCGGCGACCAGCGCGTAAGTCAACATGTCAGCGCCGTGCCCCCGGCTTCCCTTTCGTCAACTGCACTAGCCTCATGGAGCCGGATAGACCGGCTTGCCGGTAGCGGTTTCGTGCGGATAGATCGAGATGAATTTTAGGTGCTCGCGCTCGTCGAGCTCGAGTTGCCCGAGCGGCGTCAACTCGCCGATCTGCCCGCCCATCTCGTCGAGCGCAAAGGTGCCGTCGAGCGTCTTGAGCTCGCCGGACAGGCTGAACACCGCGCGGCGCAGTTCGAGCTGATCGAGGCTGGCCGCGACCGACAGCGTCTTCTCGATGATCAGCCCGGTCGTGTATCCGGCGGTGGCATTGAAGCCGAACTCGATCTTGCCATCGGGATATTTCTTCTCCCAGGCGGCCTTATATTCCTTCATGGTCATTCCGAAATTGACCGTGTAGTTCAGCTCGGAGGGCGGCACATAGGTGAAGACGTGCTCGAGCGCCTTCTCGCCGACGTTCTTCTCCAGAAGCTCGGTCTCGATGCCGGCATAGATCGCGAACAGCATTTTGAACTTGATGCCGACATCGGCAACGTTGCGCAAGAACGCGATGTCGTTCGGCGCGTAGCCGAAATGGATCACTGCGTCCGGCTGGGTGTTGTTGATGTTGTTGATGATGACGGTGTAGTTCGTGGTCTCGGTCGGGACGCCCTGGTCGTAGACGATCTCGATCGGCGCGCCGGAATCTTTCACGAATTTGCGGAACGCGTTGGCCTGCGTGCCCGTGAATTCGTTGGTCGAGTAAAGAATGGCGATTTTCTTGATGCCGAGGCCCGGACCGTCATGCGATATGAAGTCCGCAACCGGCTTCGGCCAGACGGTGGAGACCGGGTCCGCCATCAGCGCAATGTAGGGGTTGTCTTTGGAGAAAAAGCTGGCGCCGGTGCCGGTCTGGTCGAACAGGAACATCTTGTGGTCGCGGGCGATCGCCACCGCCGGCGCGGTCAGCACCGAGCCGGAATCCGCGACCAACAGATCGACCTTGTCCTGGGTGATGAGCTGATTGTAGAGCGTCGAGGCAGTCGCAGTGTTGCTCTGGTCGTCATAGGCGACAAGTTTGACGGGGAACTTCTTGTCGAACGCTTTTATATAGACCCCGCCGTCTGCGTTTTTCTGGTCGGCCCACAGTTTGAGCGCGCTGAACACCGGCATCGAAATCGAGGCATAACGTCCGGATGACGCGTAGAGCGTGCCGATCTTGATCTCCGCCGGAGCATCCGCGGCAAACGCCGGCGCGGCAAGGGCAAAACCCGCAAGCAACACCGCTCCCGTCATCTTCATCATAAATTCCTCCCGATTTTCTTGACTTTTCGCGGCCAATCTAGCGCGGCGCCTTACGGTCATACAAGCATTCCAGCCTTAACAATAGTTCGTATGCCGGAATACGCGGCATGCAGGAAGCGTTGCTGGACCGTTGACGGGCGATAGTCAAATGTCGCATCAAGATTATCGGGCCAGACGACCCTGACTTCGGGAGGCAACAAAGACATGGCAGAGCCAGCGCGCGCACGACCAAAACCGACGCCGGAGACCCAGCATTTCTGGGACGGCACCAAGGCCGGCGAATTGCGCCTGCAGCGCTGCGACGCCTGCGCCAACGTCTATTTCCCGCCGCGCCCGTTCTGTCCCTCCTGCGCCTCTCGGAACGTCAGCGTGTTCAATGCCAGCGGCAAGGCCAAGCTCTACAGCTATGTGATTCATCACCGCCCGGTGCCGGGTTTTACGCCGCCTTACGCCATCGCGGTGGTGGAATTGGACGAAGGCCCGCGCATGATGAGCAACATCGTCGATTGCCCGCAGACGCCGGAGGCGCTCGAACTCGACATGAAGCTGGAAGTCGCGTTCGAAAAGCTCGACGACAGCATCACCCTTCCCTTGTTCCGCCCAGTGAAGGGCTAACATCATGCGCAGGAATCAAGTCGCCGTCGTTGGCGCTGCCGAGACCACCGAACTCGGCGTCATTCCCAATGTCTCGCAGATCCAGTTGCACGCCGATGCCGCGCTCAACGCCATCGCCGATGCGGGCTTAGAACTGTCCGACATCGACGGCTTTGCGACCGCGGTCGAAACGCCGCAGCAGATCGCGCATTATCTCGGCATCACGCCGACCTGGGTCGACGGCACCTCGGTCGGCGGCTGTTCGTTCATGCTGCATGTCCGCCATGCCGCGGCCGCGATCGAGGCCGGTCTGTGCAAGACGGTATTGATCACGCACGCCGAAAGCGGCAAATCGAATATCGGCCGCACCCCGCGCATGGTCGGGCCCGACAGTCTTAATGGCCAGTTCGAATTGCCCTACGGCGTCTCGACCCCGGCCAGCATGTTTCCGATCCCGGTGCTGCGCTACATGAAGACCCACGGCATCACCCATGAGCAGATCGCCATGGTCGCGGTGGTGCAGCGCGAATGGGCCGCCAAGAATCCGCGCGCCACCATGAAGGCGCCGATTACGGTCGAGGACGTCTTGAATTCGCGGATGATCGCCTATCCGTTCCGCATCCTGCAGTGTTGTCTGGTCACTGACGGCGGCGGTGCGCTGATCCTGACCTCGGCCGACCGCGCCAAAGACTTTCCGAACAAGCCGGTCTACATCCTCGGCACCGGTGAAAGTGTCGAGACGCCGATGGTCAGCCAGATGCAGACGTTTGACAGTTCGCGCGCGTTCAAGGTGGCGGGGCCGCTGGCGTTCAAGGAGGCCGGCATCACGCACGGGGATGTCGACCATCTGATGATCTATGATGCGTTTGCGCATCTGCCGCTCTATGGCCTCGGCGATCTTGGCTTCATGCCGCACGAAGAGACCGGAAAATTCATCGCCGACGGCAACACGCGACCGGGCGGCAAGCTGCCGCTCAACACCAATGGCGGCGGTTTGAGTTACATGCATTCCGGCATGTACGGCATGTACGCCCTGCAGGAGAGCGTGCGGCAAATGCGCGGCATCGCGCCGGCGCAGGTAAAGGATGCGAAGATTTCAGTTTGCCACGGCGTCGGCGGCATGTTCGCGGCAAGTGGGACGATTATTTTTACAAACGAAGGATAAGCATCCAGTGAGAGAGGCACGGCTCCTTCCGCTCCCTCGCCCCGCTCTTCGCGGGGAGAGGGTTGGGGTGAGGGGCTGTCTCCATGCATTCGGACTCGCGGAGAGTCCCCCTCACCCGGATCGCGCGCTGACGCGCGCCATCCGACCTCTCCCCGCAGGCGGGGCGAGGTAAAGAACAAACAGCTCGGGAGAAACTGCCATGACAAAATCACTCCAGGACAAATCCATCATCGTCACCGGCGCGGGCCGCGGCATCGGCCGTGAGATCGCGCTGCTCTGCGCCGCGGAAGGCGCCAAGGTCGTGGTCAACGATCCCGGCGTCGCCGCCGATGGCTCGGGATCGAACGCGGCGCCTGCCGAAGAGGTGGTCGAGGAGATCAAGAAGCGCGGCGGCACGGCGGTAGCGAATTTTGAAAGCGTCGCCGAAGCCATTGCGGCGAGCCGGATCGTCAAGGCGGCCACCGATCATTTCGGCAAGCTCGACGGTGTCGTCAACAATGCCGGCATTTTGCGCGACATGATCTTTCATAAAATGAGCGTGGAGGCCTTCGAGTCCGTGATCAAGGTGCACCTGATGGGTTCGTTCTACGTCTCGCACGCCGCCGCAAGATTGTTTCGGGAGCAGGAGAGCGGCTCCTTCGTCCACTTCACCTCGACATCCGGCCTGGTCGGCAATTTCGGCCAGGCCAATTATGCTGCCGCGAAACTAGGCATCGTCGGACTGTCAAAATCGATCGCGCTCGACATGAACCGATTCAATGTTCGCTCGAATTGCGTTTCGCCGTTCGCCTGGAGCCGCCTGATCGGGACGATCCCGACCGAAACCGAGGCCGAAAAGGCCCGCGTCGCCAAAATTCAACAGATGGGACCGGAAAAGATCGCGCCGATCGTGGCATTCCTGCTCAGCGACGAAGCCAAGGACGTCACCGGGCAAATCTTCGCGGTGCGGATGAACGAGATTTTCCTGATGAGCCAGTCGCGCCCCTTACGCTCGATCCATCGCGGCGAAGGCTGGACGCCGCAAACCATTGCCGAGCACGGCATGCCGGCGCTGAAATCGTCGTTCTACAAGCTCGACCGTTCGGCGGATGTTTTCAACTGGGACGCGATCTGAATCAGGCAAAAATTCGATCTATCTGAGGTCGTTTCACCGAACTGCCCGCTTTACGCCTTGTTGCGGGCAAACGATCTCCTCCCAACAAAAAATTGTGGGAGGAAACCATGACAAGTCCACTGACCTTTCCCGACAACCAGTCCCTCAACCGCCGCAAGCTCATCAAGGGCGCGGCAGCGCTGGCCGCAACGGCCGTGACCATGAAAGCGGCCTCTGCGGCGACCGTAACGCCTTTAGGCCAAACGGGCGCCACAACCCTGTCAACCGATTCGCTGCCCTTGGGGCCGCTATCCGGGGGCCGCTATCCGGATTCTCATCTGGAGTCTCTCAAAAAGCCCAAGGTTTCGTTCGGGCCTACCGGTTTCCCGGCCTTCGCCGGCACCATGGCGGTTGAGCGCGTCGCGACCGGATTCCGCTGGGCCGAGGGCCCGGTCTACTTCCCGGCTGGCCGCTACGTGCTGTTCAGCGACATTCCCAACAACCGCATCATGCGCTTCTCGGAGGATGACGGTCACCTGAGCGTATTCCGCCAGCCGTCGATGAACTCGAACGGCAACACCATTGATCGGGAAGGACGCCTGATCACTTGCGAACATAGCGGCCGACGGGTCACCCGGACCGAACTCGACGGCTCGATCACCATCATCGCCGACAAGTACAATGGCAAGAAGCTGAACTCGCCGAACGACGCGGTTGTCGCTTCCGACGGTTCGATCTGGTTCACCGATCCCATCTACGGCATCGGCGGCTATTATGAGGGCGTCAAAGCCGAGCCTGAGCAGGAAAAGCACAACGTCTACCGGGTCGACCCGAAATCCGGTGACATCAGGGTTGTCATCGATGACTTCGTGGAGCCCAACGGCATTGCCCTCTCGCCTGACGAGAAGAAGCTCTATGTCATCGATACCGGATTCACGGACGGGCCGGATAACCCGTCGCATATCCGCGTGTTCGACCTGAATGTTGAGGTGGGAAAGGTGGGGAACAACAAAGTCTTTGCGGACATGCCCAAGCCCAGCATTACCGACGGGATACGCTGTGACACCGCCGGGCGTGTTTGGTGCTCCGTGGGTTGGGGCGATCCGAACGAGGACGGCGTGCGCTGCTACACTCCTGACGGCGATCTGCTCGGCAAAATCCACATACCGGAAACTGTCGCCAACCTGTGCTTCGGCGGTCAGCAACGAAATAGACTTTATATCTGCGGCTCGACATCGCTCTACGCAGTCTACACGAGTGTGCAGGGCGCTCTGAAGCCATGACCAGCTCCGAGGCATCAGTGCAGAGCGCGCATAACTGCTGAAACAGGCGAATAGGAAGTGGCGAGTGGCGAATAGGGATCTTCTATTCGCCATTCGCCATCGCGTCTTAAATCACCCGCTATTCCTCAGCCCCGCCGAAATGCCGTTGATCGTGATCTGGATGCCGCGCAGCACCTGTTCATCGGGATTCTGCGCGCGGTGCTGCTTCAACAGTTCCACCTGCACGTGGTTCAACGGATCGAGATAGGGAAAGCGGTTGCGGATCGAGCGCTCGAGCAGCGGGTTGCCCTGCAGCAGCCGCTCCTGCCCCATGATCTCCAACAGCAAGTCGATCGAGGTTTGCCATTCGTGTCGGATCCGCCCGAAGATATTGTCGCGCAACGTTGTGTCCGGCACCAGTTCAGCATAGCGCGAGGCGATCGCGATCGAGCTCTTCGCCAGCACCATATCCATGTTCGACAACAGCGTGCGGAAGAACGGCCATGCGCGATAGAGCTCTTTCAGGAACGGCATGCCCTTGTCGGGATGCTGCTTGACCCACGCCTCCACCGCGCTGCCAAAACCGTACCATCCCGGCAGCATCAGCCGGCATTGCGCCCAGCTGAACACCCACGGGATCGCGCGGAGGTCCTCGATCTCACGGGTCTTCTTGCGCGACGCCGGCCGGCTGCCGATGTTCAGCGTGGCGATTTCGGTGATGACGGTGGATGCCCAGAAATAATCGGCAAAACCTTCGGTCTCATAGACCAGCCCCCGATAGGCTTTGAAGGCGAGCTGCGACAGCTGGTCCATCGCCTCCAGATATTCGTGCTGCGGCGCGCTCTGTTTTGGGTGCAGCAGGCTTGCTTCCAGCGTCGCCGCGGCGAGAATTTCCAGATTGTTGCGGCCGACCTCGGCGTTGGAATATTTGCTGGAGATGATTTCGCCCTGCTCGGTGATGCGGATCTGGCCG
>Ga0209328_10000237_pt1 | contig 12808 bp, 13 predicted proteins | sample JacPinW_OM3H0_M1_FD_187954 | JGI IMG/M metagenome (GOLD analysis project Ga0209328, IMG submission 187954) | Forest soil microbial communities from Algoma, Ontario, Canada - Jack Pine, Ontario site 1_JW_OM3H0_M1 (SPAdes) (version 2) | ecosystem: Environmental > Terrestrial > Soil > Boreal... | reverse complement strand
GCTAACGGTCTGCGTGATTCGCCGGCTCGCCTGTCGATCTAAGAACGCAAACGACCGATCAGTAGCTCGTGTTCGCGATTGAGTGAGCGCGAGCGTGAGATAAAAGACGAGGTCGGCTGTCCATTTCGCTTCCGTCCGCTCGTTTGCCACAGGCGAAACCGGTCGACGCGAAAACGATTCTGTAATTCCTGTCGTGACGCCTCGCGTGATAAGCGATTCAAGCAAATCGGCCTTCTCAAGAATTCTCGCTGTTGCGTTTACGTCTGGACCCAGGGTTGGAGCAAGACAGATAACCTTATTCTGCATGTGAACGATCGCCGCGTACTTTATCCGCGATTATCGAGGAGAAGCTATGAGAAAAACGCTATCCGCAACGAGTCGTAGAGCTGTCAGGCGGTGAGACATTTTCTTGAGGAGCTCAGAGCCGAGGAGTAACACTCTCTTCCAAAGCGGCATCAAATATGAATCGGACTTTTGCAATCCCAGCCCAAAGTAACAGTCACTTCTGATCTCCGTTCTGTAGTCAGATTGAGAAAACAGCGCTTTTATCGTTTTGGGTTTAAGGTAACGCACCTCGAAGCCACGGGGCGCGCGAAAGCCTCTTCGCATTTGATGATATAGGGATCTGATGCCGTATTGGTTTGCAAGCTGGATCTGAACGCAACCATTTGGCTTGAGAATCCGCCTCGTTTCGCCCAGCGCCGCCTTCAAGTCTTCCAATCGAAAGTGCTGTAAAACGCTGTAGGAGTAAACGACATCGAAAACACTGTCTCTGAAGGGGAGGTAGCGCGCATCACCAACCACCCATTTTATATCTAAGCCAAGACGCCTGGCCGCTCTACGCCCTGCCATCACCGCTCCTAGCGAAGGATCAATTCCAACTGGTAAATAGCCCTTTCGGGCAGCCGCCATTGACCAGCGGCCCCAACTACAGCCAACGTCCAAGAAATAGCCATCGTTGCCCTCCGGAAGATCGATCTCGGGTATCGGATAAGCGGGAAGACGCCCGACAAGGTGTTTATATAGAATGCCATTCGTGTGCGCTATAAGGTAATTTATCGCGGGATCGATCTCACTTGCATCGTTGAGGAAGTCTTCAAGCACGGCACGACGTTGGTCCCCGTCAATGCCAAGTGTTTCTAGGAACAAATGTCCGTCGGTTCTCTTCTGTTGTCGTGCGGCAGCAATCGAGCTTGTCAGTACATGAAGGGTGGGATCAATGTCGCCCATCAAGAGAACGGGAATTCCGTCGACTACTGGGAAATGATGTTCCGCAGGGCAGACTAATTCGTCGTTGATTCGTTCTAGCTCTTGGCCGTCCCGGGGACAGCTAAGATTTAGCGTTAACCATTCGTCCAGCATATTGCTTCCCAGCTGCAGACACTGATGACAACATCGGCAACGAAGCGAGAGTTACAGCTACGATGATCCAGGCAAAGAACGACGCGATATGGTTGAATGCGATATTAGTAAAGAAAAAACTGGCGACCAAAAACGCGCTGAGGACACAGATCATTCGATGGCCGTCGTCAGGAACATATTTTCGTGCTTTCAGCATTACGTACAGAACGCCGCTGCATGTAATAAGGAATCCAGCAAAACCGATTAGGCCGGTTTCAAGAATCAGCCGCGGGAATTGATTCTCAAAAAGCCGAAGGTTCATCGCTCCAGTATCAGCGAAAACCCCTGCTACCTGCTCTGATCCAAATCCCAAACCTCCCGGTGCAAGCTCAGTCGCGGGCACAATGTCCATTATTGGTCCCAATGTACGTCCCTCGATGGTCTCCTCGGACGCTTCGTGACGCTCAAGGACAATATCGGTCCACTGTGCAACGCTTTGATTGAGATTGAAGGCGTATCCTATAAGTAGGATCGCTCCGAGTCCGGAAATGCCTTTTACAAGTTTGCCTAGAACGTTTTTTCCTGAGATTGCCAAAACGAGCAGCATCAGCAGCACTGTGATGACGACTCCTCGTGAAATGGAAACCAATGCACAAACCAATGACGATAGATAAAAGGTCCAACCTGCAATGATGTACGACAAGCGACCGGCCGCGAGGGCGAGCAGCACTAAACCTGACCAACAGCCCACTGTAGCGAGATTAGCGTAGCCACTTATGTAAGAAAACGTACCAGCAGCGCGGACGCTTTGTTCAAATGCGGCGGCGCTAGATCCACTCGTATAATAATTGATTGTTGCATCGACTGGGCTGGTATTCTGCACAACTCCGAGAACAGCATTCACCATAGTCAGAGCACCAATGACCAGTGCCACCTTTTCAATTCTAATTCCGGTGAGGCGCGGAAGGGTGAAATACGCAAGCAGCGGAAGTGCTATCAATGCCCGAAAGGAAAGAAGACTGCCGACAAAGTTGATATCACGGACCGCACTGATGCTAGCGCCCACTAGAATAAGAGGTAGCGCAATGGAGAAGATCCGCTTCAGCGATCCTTGCAAACGCGAAACGTTTCGAACGCCGGGTAACATAACGATCGCAAAGAAAATGATATCCTTGGCGAAATAGAGCGAGTACGTGATTGGCCCGTTTACTTCTCTAAAAATCCACTTACGGCAGGCCCCCTCAAAAACGCACGCCAAGATACTGAAAAAAAGCAGTATCTCGACCGGTCTTTGTCGAATCCACTTCACTCTTGGACTTTGTTCGCAGTCTCTCGCCCTAACCACGCTTCGAAGAGAGCGGTCCCGTTCACTGGATCATATCGCAATTCCTGCGCCCTTCCCCTCTCGGTAATGTGGGCCGGATTCCCGACGGCAATTTTGAAATCAGGGACCAAACCTCGCACGACTGCTCCGGCACCGACAACCGCTCCCCTTCCGATCCGGGAACCAGGTAGCACTATCGCATTCGTCGCAATCCATGCGTAGTCCTCGATCGAAATCGGTGCAGTCGTGGTCTCAAACTCCTTGGAAAGGACATCATGACTCGCAGTCAACATGACCGCCCCATCGTTGATTACAACGTGAGCTCCAATATCGATCCGGTCATGCAGATGTAATATGCACCGACCGATAAATGTTCTTTGACCAACCCTGAGATTCGACACTTTGCCGTTAAAAATGCACTTCGCTATAAAGGCTGGACCATCTATTTGGGACCCGTTTCTGCGCAAGGCGCCGAGACGGATAATGGATACAAACAATAAAGGCAGCGTTCGAACGCGCTTGATCCATGCCCGCAACCAGTCCCGAGAAAAAGCGGGAAAACATCGACGGTTGTTCCAAAGATACGTGAACATTCGGACTATGCGATGGTGCGTCCTCGAATTAATATCGCTAAGGCGCTTGCCGTACGAGTCAACGAATGGTCCGAGTACCATTTATTAGCGGCGTCTGCGATTGCTTGCAATTGTTCGTCGGAGCAATCCGCGGGAACACTTCGCATCGCGAGATAATGCCGATTCATTTCTAGGCCGTCGGACTCGGAGCGATTGTGGTCAGGCAAGATTGGCACAATACCGCATGCGCAATAAGCGGCGAAAACGCTCGATTTCGCAAGGTATCCATTAAAGTAGCTTAAGAAACCGCCCACAGATTCGCTAAGGATTTCGCGCACAGCCGCGGACGACAAAAGGCCAGCTTGAAAAATCGGAACAGGCAATTCAGGAATTGTTTCCTCGGTAGCTCCAACATCAACTATTCTATTCAACTTTAGGCATCCACAGGCTTTCAGTAACTCTGAACTATGCTGTGAATAAGTTAGCATTCTTATTGCCCTGCTTCCAAAGACAACTATTTGTCGTTTTCGTTCCCCGAGTGGACGGAGGGCTATTGGTTCGCCCACACCTGAAAAGTTTGGAGTGACTAAAACGCTCGTCGACTTTTGCGCCCAGCTACGAAGCAAGTTCGCGTGTGATTGCATAGCAGTCTGTCCGTGATCCATCGCGGCAACCAAACGCCGGACAAGCCATTTTTGAAGAGGAGAAGTCCAAAACGAGCTCCTCCAAGGCGGACCAAACGCAAACAGTTCATGGAAAATAACTACAAGTCTCCGCCTCTTACTGGATAAACGCCAGCGGCATATGCCATCGACCAGCCAGAACGGCGAGCCACGCTTCGCATAACCGTAGCCCACGTAATGTAGCAGCGCCGTCTCAGTTCCGTCGGCCTCTAGGACTTCCAACAGCGCCGATGCAGTGCGACGTGCGATCGGCCATGTGATAAATCCCTCCGATTCGGTAAGCGTCCGACGAGGGTCGCCCACAATTATTTTTGAGCGGATATCATGGAATGACTGTAATTCGCGTGCGAGAAGAAAAGCGTAATCACCAAGACCATTAACAACTGGTGGAAACTGTGGCACTATCTGGACGATTTCCATTTCGTGGAAGGCTTTTAGCGCTGAAAGTTAACCAATTAAAACCGGCGGTTTTACCGGATGAAGTTCAGGATTTTCTTAGGCCCGTTTTTTATCTTCCAGAAGGCACGATACGTCGCTTGGCCAATGATTTTCGGTATAAAAGCACACATTGCCTGAACGATACCTCGGGGCCTCAGGCGTTGAGCGTTCGGGTAATAATGGCTTTTGAGGAATCGTCTAGCTCTTGCGCGATCCCCATCGAGCAAGCAGCGGCTCACTGCGTTCACCATAAGTGGCGCCACATACGCGGCTTTCGTTGACTCAACCTCTGGCCGAACCAGGATAGGTATCAAATAATCCATCAAGCGGTCCGACTTTAATCCAGTCTTTATCGTTTCTGAGCCAGAATGAACTCGGTATTCTGAAAGAAAATCCGGTAAGAAATAAAACCTGCTATTTTCGCGCGCCAGTCGCACAAACAATTCTAGCTCGGGATTGTTCAAGTCTTCCTTGAAACGCAAACGTCTTATATCTGCCGTGCGCACCAGTGTCGCGCAGATCGGGATTGTATTTCTCCAAGCACAGATCTCGGCATCCGGTACCCATCCGGCGGACATACTGTCGCGACCATACTCGCGCGATAACGCTGTGGTTCTCTCACGAAGTCGATTTCCATTTTCATCGATAACGAAATGGTCGGTAAAAATGAGCGTAGCGCCTCTGTCGGCAACTTCTACTGTCTTGTCGACAAACTCCGGAAGCAAACGGTCATCATCGCCAATTATTGAGATATAATCCCCACGGGCACTGTCGACTAGAGCGTTCCAGTTACCCGCCAGCCCCAGATTGCGTGGATTTCTTTGATACCTAAATCGATGGTGAGCTTTCGCTTGTTGTTCGCACCAGGCCCGAATGGCAGAGCTCGACCCATCATCGCCGATGAGCACTTCAATATTCTCATACGTTTGATTCAAAGCCGCTACGACAGCCTGTTTCAAAAATTCCAACCGTTCAAACGTGGGTATGGCAATTGTTACGAGAGCTTTGATAACAAGTTAGCCCCAGCCATGAGTGTCGCGTTGCGTCAGGCCGCGGCGGATACGGAGCTCTTCGGTTAGCAACAAGTGGCGCAATAGTTGTCCGAAAGCCAAACTCAATGCATATGCTGTCGCAGGAAATCCCAATCGCCGATTTGGCCAATAGACACGAACGGCGTAGTAACAAAAGCGGCCTAATTGGTACCAAAAGGAAGTATGAACCGCCGCACAATCTTCATCCGATGCATTTTGAGCATCAAGGTACTCGTACCGGAGCAACTTCGGAATTAGCGTGCGAATATTTGGATTGTTAACGTGCCAGTAAAAGTGAGTAAGTGACGCAATTTTGCCTTCCAAGACAGGCATCTCATGCATTCGCTTGAATTCAAATCTCGCATGACCCTTCCGCCAAATTCGCGGCCACGGATCGCCTGTTGGCCACTCGACTCCAAAAAGGTAATCTCTTGAAGGCACCAAAAAGCCGCCGACGTCCGGAGGAGCGCTGGCGCAACGCTCTAATATCTCGCGCCCCAGTTCGGGTGTTACAATTTCATCCGCACACAACCAGAAGATCCAGTCGTTGCGAGCGAACGGTTCATTTTCGGAAACTAAGACTCGGATGTCCTTAGACAGATGCTGGACGACCGTCACATTTGGAAAATGCCTCGCCAGTTCCAAAGTTCGGTCAGTGCTGGCTCCGTCAATAAGAAGCACCTCATCAGCCCAGCTAACGCCGGATAAGCATTTCTCGATGACACTCTCCACGTTCTTGACTGGCAAAAGAACGGTGATCATACGCGTTGTGACTCAACCATCATCTTTGCGAGTGCCTCCAGCGAAACTTACGGCGTCATTACAGCCAATATCCAGCACGACCGAAGCGTTGGAACCCACCATTGCGACCGCAATTTCGGCAATTTGCCGGAGGTGCTCTCGCATGGTTCGATTTGTGCCAGAGCGATACCAATTCGACGAACAAAGAATCTCTGGTGGCACGGTGTCCTCCATTTGAAGCAGCCCACATGCATTCTCGTCGCGCATCGGATCGCAGCGAACGAGGGAACATTTGATTTTGCGAGTTGGTGCGGACTCCTTGCCCGGTTTATTAAACGAACCTTGCAGATATTGTTCATCCAAATCGATAACGCGTGTTAAGGCGCGCGAACCGCGAATACGGCATGTCTCACGGCGGATGAGATGCATATTTTACGGTAAACTAGGGGGTTTCCCCGTCAATGCGGCGCGCAGACCAATGTAAGCGTCAATGGCGTACACAGGAATCGGAGCGATAGCCGTAATTAGATTAAAAATTACGACGTTGTGAAAATTCCGAAGATCCAAGAACAACGCAGCAATAAGTTGCGCACTGAGTATAACAGGAATAAACGCGAACGCTTGTACGCTGATCCAGGCTCTGCTGCTGCTCATGTTCCACATGACGCCTGCAAGCTGCGAAAGGCATCCGCTGGCGACAACCCATCCGCATTCTCTTTGAAGACCAGCGTATTTGGCCCCCAGCAGCCAAAGAAAAGGCGTAGGAAACAATGCGGCGGCCGCCCAGACCGGTAGCAGAACCACAGCAGTTCCCCCAAGCAGAAAAACGTATAGCCGTCGTAACCTTACCGGGTCTTGGCAGCGCGCAAACCTCGGTCCTAGCAGGTTACCGAACATGACAGAAAACACAGTAAACAAAAGTGCTAACCGCCCTAGCGCCGATATGTCTGCGATCCCTGTTGAATTGCCTATCCATGTAAATATCAACAAAGTCACTTGCGCCTGGAAGCAAAAGAAAATTGTGTTCGGTAGCGACTTGAGTGAAAGCCTAACTAATTCGTGATGGTCTTGCTGATTGGGCGGTGCTGTCACGTCCACATGACGCCTCGCCCAACGACGGAGAAATAGCGCCTGAGTAGAGTTAACAAGCGCGCCAACCAACGCAGCAAGGGCAGCATTCATTCGCGATAAGGCCAGCCCCAGGATAAGCCCGAAACGTAGTAAAGCGTTGCCTAAATCGAGTCGTTGGATTTTCTGATATTCATCGTGCAGAAGTAAAGTGACCGTCCAAATAGATACGCCCAAGAGTGGGATTACTGCAGCTACTACGATGAATGAGAGTTCCACGATCTGGCTTACACTGGCTCCGTTACGAGAAAGTAGCCAGACCATCACCGGGAGACATATAGGGATAGCTATCAACAGAAACTGCCGACGCAATCCTAGTGCAGTTGTGACTAATTGGCCGAGGCGAGCTCTATCATTGTATACACGGCCCCCAATCGAGCGTACCCCAATGCCCACACCTAAATCCGCGAGTTGAATACAGGCTACTTGGATGGAGTTGACGATCACAAAAATAGCGTACTCGTTCTTAGGTAAGCTCCGGATAATAACCAAACCCGCCGCAGCTAAGAATAACTGAACGCATCCTTGAATTAACCCAAAACGACCGATACGGACCGACCAATCCGCAATCGTTCGTGAGCTAAAAAGCCAAGGGCCGTTTTCAACGACAGGGGGATTAAGCCCCGGCTTCTCGGAGCTCATGATCGGGCGGTCCAGAAATTTCCGAGCACCAGCACGTCGCGCGAGGCGAGAAGATAAAAGAGTTCGCGATACCGAAACATATCGCGCCAGTAATTGCGCTCGGTGTGTCCGGCCTCAATTAATAATTCGTGCTCCACGAATTGGTCAACGGTCAGTCGTTACCGGCTATTTGTCGGAGCGCAAGAACTAATACCGATCAGCCTTTACTGACTTTTGCGTCGAGTCCCGAATCAGCGGTCCGGGTCGGGCTTGCTGGCTGAAGCTTTGTCTTTCTCCGAGGGCTTTTCAGCGGAGGTGGCCGACGTCGCTTTTTGATCTTTGTTCTGATCGTCGCCAGCCTGCGTCGACTTGGAAGTTTTTGGATCTTTATCGCCCGAGGTGTCGGCTTGTTTTGAAACGTTTGAGTCCTTCGCGCTCCCTGCATCGGCCGTTTTCGAACCTTTAGAATCCTTATCACCGCCACTACCAGGTTTCCCCAACTTGCCTCCCCTCCAATCGAGATCAAGGTCCATCAGGTTGCCTTGGAATGTTGTGTCCTTGCTGCTTTTCCTTTGCAGCGTCTTCAGGTCCACTTCCTCTTTTTTCTCTTTCCCAAAGTTTGTACGCTTCGGCACGATCAATGAATTCGCTAGGTCCCGCGAGTCATTCTGGCTACTGCCCAGAGTGGTCTTGTCCAGAACCGCCTGGCCGGAGGCCAGCGGAGTAATCAATCCGGATGCGGCGAAAACCAAAGAAGCGAGGAGCTTGGAGCTGGGAGTTAGGAGTTCGGAGAATTTCGGCTTCATGGGGCCCGCTTCGGGGGCAGTTATTAGTTACTACTTAATGGTTATAACGTGGCAGTCAATTTTCTGATTCGAGCCAGCTCCAGGCTCCCAGCTCCGTCAGGACAGAGCGCGGTAAATCTCGTTGAGTGTTTCGCGCAGGCCATAACGAAATTTCCAACGTGGGTAATGCTGCTGAAATTTGCGGATGTCGCTAATCCACCAGATGTGATCGCCAATTCGATTTTTCTCCTCGTACTGCCACGCCATTTTCCGCCCACTGATCTCTTCGCACAAGCTGATTGCCTCCAAGATCGAGCAGTTGGCGTGGCGACCGCCGCCGATGTTGTAAACCTCACCCGCCCGTGGCGATTTGATAAATTCCGCACACGCCTCGACCAGGTCGAAGCTATGAATGTTGTCACGCACCTGTTTCCCCTTGTAGCCAAAGATCCGGTAAGGGCGACGACGCACAGCGCAGACCATCAAGTAGGAGAGGAATCCGTGCAGCTCCGTGCCGGCGTGGGCCGGTCCGGTCAGGCAACCGCCGCGAAAGGACACGGTCGGCATTCCAAAATAGCGGCCATATTCCTGAACCAGGATGTCAGCGGCCGCCTTTGACGCTCCGAAAAGCGAATGCGTCGTGCAATCGATGCTCATTTTCTCAGAGATCCCCGGCTCATATTCGTGCCCGGACTCAATTTCCCAGCGGGTCGGCAACTCGCGCAGTGGCAAATCATTTGGCCGATCGCCGTAGACCTTGTTCGTCGACATGAACACGAACGGCGTCTCCGGACAAAATTTTCTGGCTGCCTCCAGTAAATTCAGGGTCCCATTTGCGTTCACGGTAAAATCCGTCTGCGGGTCCCGCCCTGCCCAGTCGTGCGAAGGCTGCGCAGCCGTGTGGACAACAGCGTCAATCTTGCCGCGGTGCTGTTTGAATAGTTCCGTGATCGCGGCGACGTCGCGGATGTCGATGTCGTGATGCTCATAGCCGCGCACATTCGCGACCAAGTCGTCGCGCGTGCTCTTCGTAGAAGCTTCCGCGCCAAAAAATTGTGCGCGCATGTCGTTGTCGATTCCGACGACGTGCGCGCCTTCTGTCGCGAATCTCCTGACCGTTTCCGATCCAATTAACCCGGCCGATCCGGTGACGACGATCGTGCGCATTTAATAGGAGATGTTCTCGGAAATTGTCAGCTCCTCGTGATGAAAAAGTTTACGAGGACAAGAACGTCCATTTGCGTACGGAGGAAGCAGTCGAGCGCTTCTTCGGGAAAGCAGACGACGGGTTCGTTTTCGTTGAAAGAAGTGTTGAGCACAAGCGGGATGCCGGTCAGGTCGCGGAATTGTTCGATCAGCCGATGATAACGCGGGTTGGTTTCCTTGTGAACCGTCTGCAATCGCCCGGTTCCGTCGACATGAATAACGGCCGGAATCATGTCCCGATATTTGGAACGAATCTGGAACACTTTCATCATGAACGGGACGTCGTCGTCGGTTTCGAACCATTCGGCCACCGATTCGCGCAAGATCGAAGGCGCAAACGGCCGGAACGATTCCCGCCGTTTAATTTTTTCATTGAGAACGTCTTTGATGCCGGCGTTGCGCGGATCGGCCAAGATGGAGCGATTCCCCAAGGCGCGCGGCCCCCACTCCATTCGGCCCTGAAACCAGCCGACAATTTTTCCGTCGGCAATCGCCTGGGCCGTCCTTTTCGAAAGTTCTTCCTCATCGCCAAGGTAGGAAATGGTGCAGCCCGCATCTGCGAGCTCCTTTTTCTTCCAATCGATCAGGGCAAGGATTTCTTCCTCGCTCGCTTCGGGACCGAGATAGGCGGAGAGCAAGCTGCGCTTGGATCGAAGATCGTAGATGGAAGATAGAAGTTGGGAATCCCCGTCTTCCAGGTTCGAACTTCCAGCGTCTGCGCCTTTGTCCAATTGCGATTGGACAAAAGCCGCCGCACCAATGGCGCCGCCGGCGTCGCCGGCCGCGGCCGGGCAATACATTTTCTTGAACGGCGTCCGCCGATAAACCTTGCCGTTCGCGACCGAGTTCATCGCGCAACCGCCCGCGAGTGCGAGATTATCGGATGGATGTTGTTTGTGCAGCGCCTGGAGCAGCGCGAAGAATGCTTTCTCGTAGGTTGCTTGTACCGAGCGCGCGACATCTTTGTGTTTTTGCTCCAGCGGTTCGTCCGGTTGGCGCGGCGGACCGAGAAGATCGACCAGCGCTCGCCGATAAAGTGTGCCGACTGCCGGCGCGCAATCCTGCCAGCTGTAAGAAACGTTGCCGATGTGGTGCCGGAAAAATTTCAAGTTCAACCGGAAACTGCCGTCGGACTGAATGCTTACGACTTCACGAAGTTGTTCGAGATAGTTCGGCTCGCCGTAAGGCGCGAGTCCCATCACTTTGTATTCGTCGCCGTAATGCGGGAAGCCGAGAAACTGAGTGAGCGCGGAGTAAAAAATGCCTAACGAGTGCGGAAAATAAACGCGACCGTCGATCTTGACCTCGCTGCCCTGCCCGAAACCGAACGCGGTGCTGGCGAAATCGCCGAAGCCGTCAATTGAAATGCAGGCGGCCTCGTTGAACCCGGAAACCAAATAGGCCGACGCCAAATGCGCAAGGTGATGCTCGACGTGATGGACTTCGGCTTTGATTCCGTCTCCGAACTGCGCCCGAAGGTCGCTGCCGTAGGCCGTATCGAGCGCTTCCTTAATCGATGCGGCGCGGCGGATGTTTCTAATTTTTTGCGCCATCAATTTCGGATGCGGCCAATGGGTCAGGACGAACCCGAGCCGGCGCAGATTGTTCACACCCGGTTTGCGATTGATCGCGATGTGATCGACCTCGCCTAACGAAAGCTTCCCCTCCTCCAAAACGTAATTGATCGCGCTTGTCGGCAGACCGGCCCAATGCTTGATCCGCCGAAAACGTTCCTCTTCCGCTGCGGCGACGAGTTTGCCGTCGACGAACAAACACGCCGCGGAATCGCCGTGGTAAGCGTTTAAGCCGAGGATCTTCATTGGGAGAGGTCAGAGGTCACTAGTCGGACATCACAAAGTCCAAGAATTTCACCGGTAAACTTCTCGGCGGTGGCCGATAGCCGAAACGGTTAACAAGCGAGAATTGTGTTCAACGGTGTAAAGGATTCGATAATCGCCTATGCGGATTCGAAATTCTTCGCGACCCTTCAAGCGCTTTGCCGTTGGCGGAAACGGATCGGCTTCCAAAGATCGGATCGCACGCCCGACACGCATCTGCATTTCACTGGAAAGCTTCGAGAGCTCCTTTTCCGCTGAGCGCGCAAAAACAACGCGCCACTTCATGCATCAATGTTCAAATCCTTAAACACTTCACCGATTGGCCGCGTCGGTTCGTTTCGGCGATCGGCGATTGTCATTAAATCGAGGAGATCTTCTCGCCATTCTGGATTCTCGGCGAGCGTTGCGAAAATCTTCTCCCGCTCACCCTCCGACATGGCTTTTAGTTCTTTGATGACCTCAGCAGCACTCATTAATTTAGCTTATCTCCACTAATGGTCCTTTCAACTTTGTGCAACGGCGGAAGGTCGCCGCGATAGCGAAAAATGAGAAGCGGCAATTTGAGCGCGCTCAAATACCGCGGAACGAAGATGCGAGGTTGGCGCAAGAGACGCAGAAGCCAGCCGAGATAAAAACGGTCGACCCAGGCGGGAATCTTCACTTGCTCGCCAACCAGGAAACCAAGCGCGGCGCCAATGCAATGAATGGCTGCTCGATGATTTGAATGCTCGCGCAAATAATAGCCAAGCTTCTCCTGTGGTCCGCTTCCAATCCCAACTATGACGTGCCTCGGCTTACGATTATCGATTTTTTCCACCAAGCTGGGGTCGGCGACCGTCCCGCTATAAATCGGCGCGACGTAAAAGTCGTCGTCTGAAAACGGGAAGCCGTTTTGGGAAAGCCAACGCGCGGTGCTTTCTCGTGTGCGCTCGCTCGGTACCACCCAAAGGACATCGCCGCGTTTGGCGGCGAAAAATTTAGCGCTTAGACAACTGAGATATTTCCAGCCCGAGATCCGTCTGACCTTCCGGCCGCGCAAAAGCATCCAAAGCAAAACCATCGCGCCACTGTCCGGAATGGCGATGTCAGCATTTATCATC
>Ga0209328_10000235_pt1 | contig 12901 bp, 15 predicted proteins | sample JacPinW_OM3H0_M1_FD_187954 | JGI IMG/M metagenome (GOLD analysis project Ga0209328, IMG submission 187954) | Forest soil microbial communities from Algoma, Ontario, Canada - Jack Pine, Ontario site 1_JW_OM3H0_M1 (SPAdes) (version 2) | ecosystem: Environmental > Terrestrial > Soil > Boreal... | reverse complement strand
AAGGTCGGATGGACCAGATTCGCGAGAACGCTGACCCGAATTGCGGACCGGTCGTGGAAATCAATCCACCGATTCAGGAAGGCAAGAACGTGGTCAGCAAGAACGTTGCGCCCCCTGCGCCGGCGCCTGCTCCGGACACTCGCTGGGGTACTTTCACCATGGGCAGCGGCCAGTATGTCATGGTGTATGATCAGGACGAGAACGCGGACGGTTATCGCATTACCAACGGCAGTTTCCTGGCCGGAGTGGATTACCGGCTGTTGCACAATTTGGCGATTGGCGTTTATGGCGGATACGTCGGCAGCGAAAGCGATCTGGTCGGCCACGGCCGAATCATTAGCGATGGCGGCACGGTGGGTGGATTTGCCACTTTCTTCAGCCACAACTTTTATCTGCAGGCAGCTGGTGGCGGTGGCTGGAATAGCTATGAAAATCTGCGCGCGGCGTTTTTGGGCAAAGCGCACAGCTCAACCAACGGGAGCGAAGTCAACGCGATGGGCGCCCTTGGCTACGATTGGAGCATGAACTTCAATGCAGCAAATCATCCCGGGTCGCTTACCGTCGGACCGATCGCGTCCGTTCAATACACCAACGTCAATATTGACAGCTTTAGGGAAAGAGGCTCGCTGATTCCATTGGAATTTCCGGGCCAAAGCGAGGACTCGTTACGCAGCACGATTGGCGGAAAACTGGCCATCTGCCTCCAAACGGATCATGGCATCATGCTCCGGCCTGAAGCGCGCGTTGCCTGGCTCCATGAATACAACGACCGCGCGTATCCGATCGATGCGCGTTTTGTTGGATGCGACGACTTATTTACCGTGCATGGTCCGAGGATCGGAGGAGATGCCGCCCAGGTTAACGCCGGAGTGACTATCCAGTTCAATCCAATGGTTGCACTCTACGCCCACTACATCGGACTCTTCGGTCGCGACAATTACGACAGCAATTCGGTAAACGGCGGTCTGGCTCTAAGCTTTTAATTAGATACTGCTGATTCTTCAAAGCCCGCGATGCGCTAACACTTCGCGGGCTTTGTATTGTCGGAGAAAGATCGGAAAGCGGTGCGCTTGCCCTACAAATGCAAAAGATAGCGCGGCCGTTGTAAGACCAGGCGCGCCGCCTGCCGAACCGCTTACATCTTGAAACGCTCGCCGAGGTAAAGCTGCCGGCTGATCGGATCGTTGATCAGAAAATCTTTTGTGCCTTCGCTCTCGACCCGGCCTTCGAAGATCAAATACGCGCGATCCACGATCGATAATGTTTCGCGGACATTGTGATCGGTGATCAAAATGGCCAGGCCAAGCTTGCGCAGGTTGACGATGATCTGTTGCACGTCGTAAACCGCGATTGGATCGACACCGCTGAACGGTTCGTCGAGCATGAGCAATTTCGGTTTGGTAACGAGCGAGCGAGCGATTGTGAGCCGGCGTTTCTCGCCACCGCTTAACGTCAGTGCCTGATTTTTCGCAATCCGTTCGATTCCAAATTGGTGGAGCAACTGTTCGCAACGATTTTTCCGCTCTGCTTTACTGATCGGTAATGTCTCCAGAATCGCCATGATGTTTTGTTCCACCGTCATCTTGCGGAAAATCGATTCTTCCTGTGGCAAATAACCCATCCCGAGACGGGCGCGCTTGTACATCGGATAATTGGTCACGTCGCTCCCCGAAAACATGACCCGACCGCTGTTTGGCCTAACGAGTCCGACAATCATGTAAAACGTCGTCGTCTTGCCCGCGCCGTTTGGACCGAGCAAACCGACAATCTCGCCGGCGCGCGCGTGAATGTTCACCCCATCAACGACCGCCCGGCCGCCATAAATTTTTACGAGCTGATCAATGGCAAGGACATTGTCGATTTTCGCTTCAGGCGGCGCCACCTGCGATGGAGAACGGGATGCGGTCTGGCCGATCATGGTGTCCCGGATGGTTTCGGCGATGGCGCCGGTTTGGTTTCATTTTTCTTTTCGCCATCGTCCGCCTTCGGTTCCTGACGAATTTCGGTGCGACTCGGACCGTGTGTTGTCAGCTGCCCGTTTTGATTCACGATCATGACTGTGTCCGGACTTGTGGCGATGTGAGTGTTCACGCCTTCCTGGACTCGCGGCGTTCCACGGAGCTCAACGTTACCGGTGGTGGCAATATAGGTCGCCTGGTCAGACCGGCCGACCGCGCGTGTGGGCGAGCCTCCGTTCAGATCCGGTCGATCCCGCACCACCGCGACGTTGCCCTCCGCGATGGCTTTTTCCAGTCCCTGATTTTGGCCTTTCGTGATGTAGACGGTCAATTTTTCGGACTGCAAAGTAAAGCGCGGATCGGCCACTTTCACGTGACCGCTGAAAATGCCGACGTTCTTGCTCGAATCAAAGAAGGCGTCATCCGCATAAATCTCGGTCGTAACGGGACCATTCGTTGGAGCGCCCTTAATCCCGCCGAGCAACGGATTGGTTTTGTCGGTCGATTGTTTTTCTTTTTTTTGATCTTTCTTGGCGGCGGCAGTCGGCGATGGGCTGGATGAATTTGCGGATTGTCCCGGCAACGAAACGGCCGACAGGCAGAAAGTAACGAAAACAATTACGTCGAACCTGCTCACTCGTTTTGATTGCCTAACAATTGCGATTGGCTGGTTATCACCATCTTCACGTTGCCAACCAGTTTGCCAGTGTGCGTATTGGTGTCGAATTCCACCGAGTCGCCCGCGATATCAAAATCGGTCCGTTTGATAATTGTGCGCTCCTTGGAACTGAGGATTCGCGTTTTTAAATTAAGGATCGCTTCACTCAATTCGACGGTGAGATCGGTTTTGTTCTCTGGGGTGTAGGTGATGATCTTCAAAGAGCGAAAGCCGATGTGCACTTCATCGAGCCGTTTCGCAGATTCGGCCTCGAACCGACCACGCAAGTGACCTTCCGAATCAAAATCCGGAAGAATGAGACCTTTGGCTTCGTGGCCGATCGGCAGTGGAATATTTGTTAAACTTTGCTCGCCGGCGGAAGCGCTCGGCGTCGCGCCCAGCAATTTTCCCTTCTTTCCCTTAGGCTTAGCTGCAAGCGCCGGCTCGAGCGCGAGCAGAACCAACAAAAGCAAGATCGACAATAAACAAGCCGCGAAGCCCAAGTAGGGGCGGTTCACCCGAACCGCCCGCGTCCGCCACGTCCCATTCGCCGCGCCCGGGCGATTGGGGTCAATCGCCCCTACCTGAAACGGCAGCATGAATAGCCTTTAACATGCGCAGATGCTTCGGCAAATCCTTTAGCGGAACTTGGTTGGCGGCATCAGACAATGCGCGCGCCGGATTCTCGTGTACTTCCATGAAGATGCCGTCGCAACCCGCGGCGAGCGCGGCCCGCGCGAGGACTGGCGCTAGCGCGCCATCGCCGGACGTTTTGTCGCCTCCACCGCCCGGGCGTTGAACCGAATGGGTCGCGTCGAAGATGACCGGATAACCTTCTTCGCGCATCCAGTAGAGTGAGCGCATATCCGCGACCAGATTGTTATAGCCGAAAGTTGTGCCGCGCTCGGTGAAGCAAAATTTTTTGCAACCAAACGACGTTAATTTCTGGGCAATATTTTTTACGTCCCACGGCGCGAGAAATTGACCCTTCTTGACGTTGATCGCCCGTCCGGTTTGCGCCGCTGCCTTTAACAAATCAGTCTGGCGACAGAGAAACGCCGGAATCTGCAAAAGGTCGATCCTGCCCCCGGCAAGTTTGGCTTCGTCGGCTGAATGCACATCGGTCGTGACTGGAATTTTCAATTCTTTGCCAATTCTCCCCAGCATCTCGCAACCTTTACGCGGATCGATTCCGCGAAAGGAACGCACCGACGTCCGGTTCGCTTTGTCGTAGGACGCTTTAAAGATAAGATCGACATCTTCGGCCGCGCAGATTTTGGCGATGCTTCTCGCCATCTGCCAAACAAACTTCTCCGACTCAATCACGCACGGGCCGAGAATGAACACCGGGCGTCTTCCGCCAATCGTCACGTTGCCTACGCGAAAAGATTTCATGCCGCTCGAGAAGCTTGCAGTTTGCTCGCAAGATCGACAATCGCAAATGGCGCGTAGAGCGCGCAGAAGAAAAGAAACGCCAGGCCGTGAAACTCGAGCAGATAGAGCGGTCGCGAATCGGACAAAAGATTCAAGAGCGAAGCTGCTTCCGGTTTGTGAAGCAGAAATCCGTAATTTTCGCCGGTCAGTAGGTCGACACTGAACGCGACGACGAAATAGATTTCCGTCCACGCAAACGTTCGCAAAATCCCAATCCCACGCGGGCGAAATCCGTAAATCAGCATCAGGAAAACAATGCCGATAATGATTCCGGAATGCGCGACGAAGAAACTGATGAAGCGCAGGTCCGGAAACCCGAACCGCAGATTCGGCGTAATGAGCGCCTGCAGCGTTCCGCCGATTCCCCAAAAGTAAGCGACTTCAAGCCAGCGACGGTTGCCGGTCCAAAGAGCGACGATAATGACCGCCATCGCCCAATCGCAGAGTTGCAGCGGCAACATCCGGTACCAGGTCGTGACGCCAAAGTCTCGAGCGACCACAAGATACGCGATGTAGTTGATTAGAAGCAGCGCCGAGATCGCAAAACAGATGGAACCTTCAAGGAAACGCGATTTCGTTCGATGAACAATGAGCGCGAGCAGAAATGGCAATCCGATCGTGAGAAAAATCACGGTCAGATGCGATGGGCTCCAGGCGTGGAATTCAGGTGCGGAATTCATTCTTGAATCAAACGTTGACGCCGCGGCTCTCCTAAATTGTCATGTCGAGCGGAGTCGAGACATCTAAATATTTCAGAAATAACGAGAGATTTCTCGACTTCGCTCGGAATGACAAAGATGGCTCAGCGAATCAGCCAGAGATTGCACGGAATAACATCCGCGATCCAGGCCAGGTGGTTCGGCAAACGTTCGGCCGAGGTTTCACTTTTGTGCACTGGCACAACGAGTAATTCTGCTTCGACCGATTTGATGAAGTCGGACGCGGCGAATCCCGTATTGCCGCGAATGCAGCGCGCGTCGATCGGAACGTCGGTGTCGCCCGCGGCCAATACGAATTTCTCCAAAGCGGCATCTTCTTCATCGAACGTTCGCGGCCGAGGAGCGCCATCGCCGTTGTCGACGAACATCGTTGCCCGGACTTCGTCGAAGGTTGTGTAAACTCGAATGGCGTAGAGGCGTTCCGAGGATTCCGCCACGGCTAGCTTGAGCGTTTGTTGAAAGGCGCGTTGGGCGTGGTCGGAATAGTTCGCGACAAAAACGATCCGGCGCAGCGGCTTCGGTTTGAGCTCGGGATTCGTGAAAAGCAGAACCGAGCACGTGGCTTCGCGCAAAAGTCGCCGGGCGACGTTTCCGAGAAATGGATGGAGCGCACTCTCTTTTTCCAACGCGCCCGCTACGATAAGATCGACATCGTTGTCGGCGATTGCCTGCAAGATTCCTTCCGCTGGATCTCCCTGGCCGTAGTGAACCGGCGAATCGCCCGGCAATTGCAGACGGCCCAGTATGTTTTGAAATCTCTTTGCCGTCTCGTCGGTCCGTTCGCCGATATAGATCAAGCTCAAATCCGCGCCGAAACGCTCGCGAATTCTTCCCGCCTCGGAAAGCACCTGCTCGAAGCGAGGTGAGAATGTGCTGGCCACGGCAATCTTCTTGTAAGTGGACGGATTCATCATGAGCCGGGACAGTAATGTCCGGCGTCGCACATCGTTCGGCAAATGAATGCCATCAAATGTTCGCCACGGCGAATCCGGGTCGCCGGGGCGACCGGATTTGATTTTGCCGTTTGATGATTGAATTTCGGCTGAAATGAAACGCGCAATTTACCCGGGCAGCTTCGATCCGGTCACCAACGGACATCTCGACGTGGTCGAGCGCGCCCGAAAACTTTTCGACGAAGTCATCGTGGCCGTCACGCACAACGATGAGAAGCAGCCGCTCTTTTCGCTGAACGAGCGACTCGAGTTGTTGCAACAAACGGTCGGCAAGATCGACAACGTCCGGATCGCACAGTTTGACGGGCTGCTGGTCGAATTTGCGATTCAGCAAAAGGCGAACGCGGTCATTCGCGGATTGCGCGCGGTCTCGGATTTCGAATTCGAATTTCAAATGGCGCTGATGAATCGGAAACTCGAAGGCAACGTGGAAACGATCTTCCTCATGCCGAAAGAGGAATACACTTATCTGAGTTCTCGATTGGTGAAGGAAATCGCGCGACTCGGGGGTGATGTCTCGAAATTTGTCCCAAGTCTGATCGCGAGCGCGCTCAAGGAAAAATTTAAAGGGTAAACTGCGAAAGGATTCGCGAGTGAAGGTTCATCTGAAACAGATTCCGCCGGAAGGATTGCATCTCGAAGGCGAGGAGGACTGCCTGATTCCGGAGCTGGAGACGGAAGGCGTTCGCTGCCTGACACCGATGCAATACAAGATCGACATCGGCGTTTCGGAGGGCTCGCTTTGGGCAAACGGATCGCTCAACCAACCGGTGGAATTGACCTGCGTCGGCTGTCTCGAAAAATTTGTGCACGACATCAAAGTTCCGGCCTTTGCGCTTCACACTGAACTTCACGGTCCGGAGACAGTTGATCTTGGACCGTTCATGCGGGAAGACATCTTGCTGAACCTGCCGGCGCATCCGCGCTGCGACCGGGAAGGCGGCCGCGTCTGCAAAGCGGCTGCCGCGATAGCCGCAGCAGCAGAAACGAAACGAAAGGCCGACTGGAGCGCGCTGGACAAATTGAAGCTAAAAAAATGAGAGCGCATTTGTATTTTTCACAAACTCTGCTTTTCTAAGTCCGCTCACATGGGAGTTCCCAAACGCAAAACATCGAAGATGCGGCTGCGCACGCGCAAAGCGGCGAACCGCTGGCATCGCCCGCAATTTAGCAAGTGCCCGCAGTGCGGCAGCACAGTTGCCGGTCACACGGTTTGCCCCTCCTGCGGCTATTATAAGGGCCGGCAGGTGCTGACGGTCGAAGGCAAGGGATAAGCCCGCGTCCAGACGACACTCAAATTTAATTTTGCAAAGAGCCACTAAAGCTCGCAAAATTTGTTCTCGATGAAGATCGCCTTGGATGCGATGGGCGGCGATTTCGGCCCGCCTTATCTTGTCGCCGGAGCAGTTATGGCGCTGCGAGAGTATTCGTACATCGAAAAGCTTTTTCTCGTTGGCGACACGGCGCAGATCGAAGCAGAGCTCAAGAAGCACAAGTGCAACGACCGCCGGATCAACATCGTGCATTCGACTCAGGTCGTCGACATGAGCGACAAAGCGTGGTCGGCCGTGCGCCGGAAAAAAGATTCATCTGTCAGCCGTGCGGTTGATTTGGTGAAACACGGCGAAGCGGATGCAATCGTCAGCGCTGGGCACACCGGCGCCGCCGTTGCCGCAAGCATGATCAAATTGCGCACGCTCGAAGGAATCGACCGGCCGGGCATTGCTGCAGTACTTCCAACGCAGTTCAACGTTTTTGTTTTGGTCGATGCCGGCGCCAACATCGATGCGCGCCCGGAACATCTTTTGCAGTACGCGATCATGGGCTCGGTTTATTCGCGCCACGTTCTCGGCTACAAAAGTCCAAGGGTCGGTTTGATTTCGCTGGGCGAAGAAGACGTGAAAGGAACCGAAAAGACGAGGGAAGTTTTCAAGATGCTGAAGAAGACCTCGCTGAACTTCCGCGGCAATATCGAAGGCCGTCATCTTTTTGAAGATCCGGTGGAAGTCGTGGTGTGCGATGGATTCGTGGGCAACGTGATTTTGAAAACGTGTGAATCGATCGCGGTCGCGATCTTTAAATGGTTAAAACACGAATTAACACGTTCAACCAGACGCAAGGCCGGCGCATATCTGGCCAAGGATGCGTTTCTAGCGATCAAAGACAAAACAAATTACGAATACTATGGCGGCAGTCCGCTTCTCGGTGTGAACGGTATTTGCATCATCGCACACGGCGCCAGCACACCGTTGGCCATCAAAAACGCGCTCCGGGTGGCGGCCGAGTCGATTGAACATCAACTCAACCCGCATATCGTCGAGGAGATTCGCCGTTACCATGAAACGACAACCTCGCTCGAGCCCGCGACCGCACTTAGGTAAGCTGCGCCGGACGGTTTCGATCGTTGGCACTGGCAGTTACGTGCCGGAGAAACGCCTGACCAACGAGGACCTGTCGCGAATGGTCGATACCTCGGACGAATGGATCACCACCCGGACCGGCATCAAAGAACGGCGCATCGCTGCCAAAGACGAGCTCACCAGCGACATGGCGACAAAAGCGGCGTTGCAAGCGCTCGAGCAGGCGAAAGTTAAACCGGAAGATGTCGATCTCATTTTGGTCGCGACCGCCACGCCCGACATGCTTTTTCCCGCCACCGCGTGTTTCGTGCAGAAAAAAATCGGCGCGAAGAAGGCGGCTTGTCTCGATATCTCGGCCGCGTGCGCCGGATTTCTTTTTGGAATCGAGATCGCGCAACAATTCATCACTTCGCACACGCACGACACCGTTCTCGTGATCGGCGCTGAAAAATTAACGTCGATCACGAACTGGACCGATCGAAACACCTGCGTGTTGTTCGGCGACGGCGCGGGCGCGGCGGTGTTGCGTCACCGCGGCAGCACACACGGCGTCATCAGCACCCACATCGGAAGCGATGGACAATTCACCGACATTTTATTTATGCCCGGTGGCGGCTCGCGCTGTCCGATCACGCGCGAGAACGTCGACCTGAATCTCGCGACCATTCACATGACCGGGAAGGAAGTTTACAAGCAAGCCGTCACCGCGATGGTCAAAGCTTCTAAAAAAGTTTTGGCAGACGCGGGTCTAACAGCGGACGACATCGCGTGTGTCATTCCGCATCAGGCCAACTTGCGCATCATCGAAGCGATCGCCGATCGATTGAAAATTCCGCTCGATCGTTTCTACGTGAATCTCCACAAATACGGGAACACTTCCGCGGCCGCCGTCGCCATCGCGCTGGACGAAGCAAATCGAAGCGGCCGCATCAAACATGGCGATTACGTTTTGATGGTTGTGTTCGGAGGCGGCCTGACCTGGGCGAGCACCATCATCGAATGGTGATTGTCGATCTTTCGCGCACGCAATGTTAATCGAGACTCACGCGCATCTCGATTATCCCGATTTCGCAAACGATTTCGACCATGTGCTTCGTCGCGCGACTCAAGCCGGGGTCACGCGCGTCATCACCATCGGCACTTCGGTCGAAAGCAGCCGGCGCGCGGTCGAGCTCGCCGAAAAATATCCGAACGTTTTCGCGGTCATCGGAGTTCATCCGACTTATGCGCTGCAAGCCGAGGAGGACGTAATCACGCCGCTGCGTGAGCTTTCAAAAAACCCCCGCGTGGTCGCGATCGGCGAAATCGGTCTCGATTATCATTATCTGCCAAGCGTGGAAGCCGCGAAACAGAAACACGTCCAAGTTTTCAACGCCCTCCAGAGCGAAACGGAAGAACAAGTCGAAGCGCGCATCGAAGACGGCGTTTACAAAGCAAAACAGGCGGAGTTGTTTGAGCAATTACTCGATCTCGCGGTTGAGTTACGGCTCAACGTCGTTATTCATCAACGCGACGCCTGGGACGATACGCTCGCGGTTTTGCGCGATTACGGCCGGCAGGTCGGCGGCGTCTTTCATTGTTTTGGCGGAACACTTGATCAGGCGAATGAAGTCATTGATCTCGGCCATCTCGTTTCCTTTACCGGAATCGTCACATTCAAAAACGGCAAACAAGTGCGCGAAGTAGCTGCCCAGGTGCCGATCGACAAGTTCATGGTCGAAACGGATTGTCCTTATCTCGCGCCGGTTCCGTTTCGCGGAAAACGGTGCGAACCCGCATACACGCGATTGGTTGCCGAGGAGATTGCAAAAGCTCGCGGCCTGTCATTAGAAGAAATCGCTGGCGCGACAACCGCAACTGCGGAAGAATTCTTCCGATTTGAGCGCGGGTAAGATCGACATGGGCAAATTCAAAATCGTCGAACGGCATGCTCTCGCCGTTTGCGCCGCGATAGTTCTCGCTTCCTGCGCTGCACCTCGCGATACCGAGCATCACATCGTTGTCAGCGTGCGCGATCAAAAGCTGGCGTTACTCCAAAAAGAGAACCTCGTCGCCACCTATCCGATTTCGACTTCCAAATTCGGATTGAGCGATCGGCCCGGAAGCTTCGGCACGCCGCTCGGCGAATTGGAAATCGCAGACAAGATTGGCGACGGCGCCCCGGCCGGAACGGTTTTCAAAGATCGACGCCGCACCGGCGAAGTTGTTGGCGTGAATGCGCCTGGGCGCGACCCGATTGTAACACGGATTATCTGGCTACGGGGCCGCGAAGCTCGAAACGCGAACGCATTTCGTCGCGACATTTATATTCACGGCACACCGGAAGAGCGGAATATCGGACGGACGGCAAGTTACGGCTGCATTCGGATGCGCTCAGCCGACATCATCAATCTTTACAGTCAGGTGGGTCCGGGGGCGCAGGTTTCGATTGTTCAATCTCCGTTAGTCGCCGTTATCCCTGAGCTGAATTCCGCGAGTCAAATGGCGGAGACGAATCACGCGCTCGGCGTGATTCGTTAAGTTTGTAGCGGCCGACGTTTCGGCGGGGCTCTCAGGGCAACTTGCCGAGATGTTTTCTCGGCGTTTCGCGCGAGAGTAATTCCATGTCCGCATCGACCATGATGCGAACCAGATCTTTAAATGTGACCTTCGGCTCCCACTCGAGCACCTTTTTCGCTTTCGAAGCGTCGCCGATCAGCAAGTCAACTTCGGCTGGACGCTCGTAACGCGGGTCGTGTTTGACGTATTTTTTCCAATCGAGATCAACATGCGCGAAAGCGGCCTCAGCGAACTCGCGAACCGTGTGTGTTTCGCCAGTCGCAATGACAAAATCGTCGCCTGCGTCCTGCTGCAAGATCCGCCACATCGCTTCCACGTACTCGGGCGCATACCCCCAATCCCGTTTCGCCTCCAGATTTCCGAGAAATAGTTCCTTTTGCAGTCCCTGTTTGATCGCGGCGACAGCGCGCGAAATTTTTCGGGTAACAAACGTTTCACCGCGACGCGGACTTTCGTGGTTAAACAAAATCCCGTTGCTCGCCTGAAGATCGTAGCTCTCGCGATAGTTCACCGTGGCCCAATACGAAAAAACTTTTGCCACGCCGTACGGACTGCGCGGCCAGAACGGAGTTTTCTCATTTTGAGGAACGGTTTGGGCCTTCCCAAACATCTCGCTGCTTGAGGCTTGATAAAAGCGCGAACGCAATCCGACTTCGCGAATCGCTTCCAGAATTCGAATCGTGCCAACGCCGGTGACGTCCGACGTGTATTCGGGAATATCGAAACTGACGCGCACGTGGCTTTGCGCACCGAGATGATAAATTTCATCCGGCTTCAATTCATAAAGCAGCTTTACCAGGTTCACTGAATCCGCCAGGTCGCCGTAGTGCAGAAACATCCGGACGCCGTTGATGTGTGGGTCGGCGTAGAGATGATCGATGCGCGAAGTGTTAAACGTGCTCGCACGGCGAATGATCCCGTGGACTTCGTAGCCTTTTTCGAGCAAAAGATCGGCGAGATAACTTCCGTCCTGGCCCGTGATCCCGGTAATGAGCGCTTTTTTCATGAGCGGCGTCTCGCTTTAAAGCAAACCGCGTGCGTGAGCAACTGATTTAGCTTTCCGGCGGTGTAACCATGATGCGTGCCAGCACGGCGCGCTGCGCGGCGATCAAATCGGCAATCCCTTTTCGAGCGAGCACGAGCATTTCGTCGAGTTGCGATTGCGCGAAGGTCGCTTCCTCGCCTGAGCCTTGGACTTCGACGAAGTCGCCATCCTCAGTCGCCACCAGATTGAAATCCACCGTGACGGCTTTGTCTTCCTCGTAGTTAAGATCGACAATCGCGTTCCCGTCGAGAATGCCCGCGGAAACCGCCGCGACTAATTTTTTGACTGGTGGCGCATCAACCTTCTTGTCCTTCGCTAATTTTCGACAGGCGAGCGCAACGGCGAGACTCGCGCCGGTGATCGCGGCGGTGCGCGTGCCGCCATCGGCCTGAAGTACGTCGCAATCAACCCACATTGTGCGCGGTCCGAGTTTTTCAAGATCGACAACTGCGCGCAGTGATCGGCCGATCAGCCGTTGAATCTCTGTGCTCCGGCCGTCGAGGCGACCCTTGGAAATATCGCGCGGTTTTCGCGTCGTGGTTGAATAAGGAAGCATTGAATATTCCGATGTTAGCCAGCCACCGCTGACATTTTGTTCTTTCATCCAGCGCGGCACTGTTTCTTCAATCATCACGCCGCAGATCACGCGCGTGTTTCCCATCGCCACCAGAACTGAACCGCTCGCGTGCGGCGCGATGTTTAATTCGAAACTGATCGAACGAATTTGATCCGAGGCTCGACCGTCGCTGCGTTGCATGTCCGCAACGCTAAATGTTTCGGAAAAGAAGGCGAAGATTTTATGTCGGCCTAGCCATTTGAGACCATTCCTCCATTGGGATGAAATCGTTTCCCAAGCAGATGCTTGCGTAAGCCCTTTGAAAATAGCAACATGCGGGGCAAAGATTTCTTGCCAAAATTTAGCAAACGAGCGTTGACGGCGGCTTGATCTGGGCTAATTTGGTCACCCGCCCGACAGCGGGACTCCTCTAATCCAGGGGTTCGTTCTACGTACATTTGGGACTGCAAATTGGACTCAATTTTGTCCCGGCATGATTATCGGCAACGAAATTATGATCGGGCACCAGATTGAGTTTTTTTGTGGTCTGGAATGTACGAGAATGCTGGTTCTTTGACATCTACATACAGGGTAGTAAGAAAGTACAACTTTAAGAGCTGAGTCTGAAATCAAAGCGGCTGAAGGTTAAGATCTTCAGC
>Ga0209328_10000233_pt1 | contig 12958 bp, 13 predicted proteins | sample JacPinW_OM3H0_M1_FD_187954 | JGI IMG/M metagenome (GOLD analysis project Ga0209328, IMG submission 187954) | Forest soil microbial communities from Algoma, Ontario, Canada - Jack Pine, Ontario site 1_JW_OM3H0_M1 (SPAdes) (version 2) | ecosystem: Environmental > Terrestrial > Soil > Boreal... | reverse complement strand
GGAACGCATCGCCAGTAACTACGATTGCTACGACGCGATCGCCGCGATCTCCGAGGCCGCTCGAAAACATGGCACCGCAAATCAATACAGCGTCCTGCTCGGACATTCGTTTGGCGGACTCATCGTCGAGCGCTCGGTCGCGCACGCCATCAACGCCGAGATCCACGGGCACGCCAGCGCCGATCGCAGTTTACCCGCTGACCTGATTCTCGTCGTCAATCCCGCAGCCGATAGCATTCTCGCGCGACAAATGATTTCGGCGCTTTACGTCCGCGATACCGAAAACACGCGGCCGATGTTTGTCTCGATCACATCGAGTGCCGACATCGCCACCCGCGTTGCCTTTCCCATTGGCACCAGCCTGGCTGCAACGACAAAAGCGTTTAACAAAGTGCCGGCCCCAGGACCGGCGAAGAATTTAGAGAACGAACGCGCATTTTATACTTCGACGCCGGGCCACAACGACACGCTGATTAATCATGTCACGGTCAATCTTCAGAAAACGATCGATTCACCTCGAGGTCATCCAGCACTGGAAACGAATCTGGAGCACAATCTTTCTGCCGACGTCTTCACTTTGGACGCGCCCAATGGCAAACTCGATCTCTGGCAGATAAAGCGAGTTGGCGACGTCGACGTGCCTTACTGGGACGTCAAAGTCGATCCAAGTATCATCAAGAATCACGGCGATCTTTGGAACGAACGGGCCGAAGCAATGATGGCGGCAATTTTTCGCATCGCGAATCCGAAACTCAATCCGCACGCCAAACCGCGCGCCACTTTGCAAAAGCCTCCCAATTTAAAGCGGCTCGAATACCGCCAGCACGAAGTGCGGAAGCCTTGATTGTTAAGGCCAGTCCAATGCCAGTGCCGCTCGCGCCTCGAACCTACTTTCGGATTTCTACTTTTTTCGTCTTGTCTTCGACCGTGACGGTCAAGGGGCCGCCGTTTTCGCCCGCGTTACTTTGTTCCTTCGAACCATAAAAGAGCGACCACTTCCCTTTCACCGCGGAGTGATCGACTTTTGGACGCTGATAATCGTCCAAATGATAGCCCTGAATCCGCGCTTCGGTCTCTGCGAGATTGATCGCGTCGTCTTCCGTGAGCGGGACATTATCTCTGGATGTCGATGTTCCGGTTTCCCTTTTCGGCGTTGATGTTTCAGTCGTCGTGCGCAGGGACGATGGGGGGCCAACGAGAGCCCTTAATGAAACGTCGGCGGGAGATTCTTTCTTCGTCGGCGCCGGCGAAGATTCGCGAGTGATCTCCGATGTCCCACCTGCGACCTCGGTCTTCGGTTCCGTTGCGAATTCCTCACGTGGCGGTTCGCTTACAGCGGACGCAGTTGCGGATGGTTCGGCGGTCGGGAGTTGAGTGGATTCTGACTTCTGTCTGGCGACCCCCGGTCTTGCTGGAATCGGCGTTGGTTCATCAAACACCCGAGCCGGGGTGGCAGTTCCTGGTGATTCGCTCGGTTTCTCGGCCACTTTGGGTAGAATTTCCGAATCCGGCTTCTTAGAAGAACTGACCTCTGGTTTTTCTGCCTTCGTTTCTGGCTTGGCCGCGACGGGTTCAGTCGGACGTACTTTTTCCGGCTCGGTCTTTGCTTTTCTCTCAGCCTCCGCGGCCGTTGCTCGCGCCTCGGGCTTTTTTGGTGCGGGTGCGACCTTTTCCTCGGCTTTGAGTTTTTCGTTCAGTGCTTCGGCCGGCAGATTCATCTTGGACGGCGCCCGTCCGCGCGCCCAGCCCGTGACGCGTGCGCCGTCAACAAAGTAAGCGTGCGCGGTCCGTCCGTTGGTATGCACGTTCACCGCTCCTTCAAACTTTCCGTGGACCATGTTTCCGTAATAACGTACGTATGCTTTTCCTTTCGCTGTGTACCAGGTGAGATCACCAAAGCCGCTCGCATAACTTTCTTTGTCCCGACCACCCGCCCAACTCGACGTCTCCCCCGGTTTCGGAGTGCCGTTCCAAACCATGGTTTTATTGTCCCTGGTTTGTTGATACTCGCCCTCAGCAAACGCAGCGCACGCGAAGAGCAGCAACCCGCCGCAAAACAAAATCAGTCGAAGCCTCAAAGTCATTGGACGAAACGTAGAGCGACGCTAACGCAGGTTCAAACAGCGGCAACATCTGGGTACTGGTCTTCCGCTGTCACTCGTCATAAATCAGAAATCACAAATCGATTCCCATTCCGATCGCGCCATCGAGTTCCTCCCAGCCGGACTTACTCCAAAATTCGCGGCCGCGCGGATTGTCCGTCGCCACCATAATGCTGGCGCGTTTGAGGCCGAGCCGACGCAAACCTTCCAAACATTCATCGACCAGACGTTTGCCGAGCCCGTGGCCCTGATAATTCGGATCGACTGCCAGATGATAAATGTATCCGCGGCGTCCATCCTGACCGCAGAACGCGATGCCGACGATTTTGGAGTCGTCAATCGCGACCCGACTCAGGCGCGGATTGCGCGCGAGAAACTGTGCGACACCTTCCCGATCATCGCCCTCCGCGATCTCGACACCCTCGACCCGTTTCCACAACTCGACCGCCACCTCATAGTCGTCGATCAAAAATTCTCGCGTCGTAATCTCGGTCATTCTCGCAACCTCTTCTCAACCGCTGAACAATGCCAGTGCAGCTCGCACCTCAACTAGCTTGCACCTTTAGCGTTTCTTCTTTTGGCGGAAGACGGCGGTGCTAATATCCTCTATTCGAGAAGAGGAGATTTTCTGATGGAGGAACAGGATTCGGAAGGGGGCGATGCTTCACCGGAGGAGAGTACCGGTGAGATTTCCTCATCGTCAGGTGTCGAAGGCCAGCAGCAAAGATTTCAGATAACGCCGGAGCAACGCCGTTTTCTCGGCGGCGCGCGTTCGGTGCACGATCAGTCCACAGTCGAATCAAAACTCGCCAAATTACCGTCAGCGCCAAAACCTAAGGCCGCTGCTCCGGAGGGACCTCGATTGCCCGAGCAAAAACCTCCACGCCGGGCGCGACGCTGGAGGATCTCGACCGCGGTCGAAATGCAGAAGGTGGCACTCTTGATCGGGGCGCTCATGTTTCTCGGAAGCGCGTTTTATGTCGGCAAAAAATATGAATATTGGAAATATCTCATCGCGGCCCGCCGGGAGGCAGCGATTGCCGCGAAAATGACAGGTGAGTTCGCTGGCGCTTCTGCCGAAGAACTCGTCGAAAATGCCGTTGTGGCCGAGCGTTTTGGCAAGTGGGACGAAGCTGCCAAACGCCTGATTGCGGCCAAATACAAGAACGCGGCACTTGGTGGTGTCCTTTTCCACGCCGGCAAACTTTTTTACGATCATTCCGATCTCGATTCGGCCGACCGGCTGTTCGAAAGCTCGATTGGGTTTGGAGAAAACGTCGATGCCGCCAATTATTTCCGCGGCATGATCGCTGCCGCCCGGAGCGATTTCCCGGCGGCGGAGCGCTTTTTCGAGGCTGCCGCCACCGCCGCCCCCTTTAACGCCGATTATTATTACTCCCTGGCCGAAACTCTTCGAAAGGATCATCGACCGAAGGACTCGATTGGGCGCTACGAGCAGGCCGCGCGGCGCGGAGTCGTTGAAGAACAGCAGGCGATCTGTCGCTTTAAGATGCGCATGGCTGAATTGGAAGCTGGCGATCTGACGAAAGTCCGTTCCGAACTCGAGGAGCAACAAATTCGGGGACCGCTTTCAGTGGATTGGGTAATGACCTCGGCTGCGCTCGAGATTCAGCAGGGTAACATCGAACAGGCCGTCCGGCTCATCGAACAAGCCCACGATGCCGATCAGTCCCGTATCTTCGCGCTTTTCGCCGCCTGCGTCAGTGACCGGTTTTTTTCGGTCGCGTGCCAGAACAGTCCGGAGCTGACTCGAGCTTGCAGTGTCGAACGACGGAAAACTCCACCTGCGCCGCTTCCGGACAGTTCAAAATCAGAACCGCATTGATCGTGGCCAAGACGCTGGCGTTACCGGCGATTTGACAGGGGGCGCCATCTCAACCGCAACCCGCCACCCCGGCCGAATTAATCTTGACTTACGGCCATAAATCAGATGGAATCCGATTCAGGGAAGACGGAGGCAAAATGGCCTCTGCTGGAGAAGAAAGGAAAAGGGAAAAAAATGAAAAAGATAGGTCTTCTTATTGGCTGCTTCGCCGCAATCGCGGCTGTTCGCGCTGACATTATTCCGGTTTTTACCGGCACCAGCCCATCGGGCCCCAACACCGTTTGGGGGTATCAGATCGACATCACTTCCGATCAGCAGGTGACTACCGGCGACTTCTTCACCATTTACGATTTCGGTCCGTTTATTTCTGGATCAAACGTGCAGCCCGCAGGCTGGACCTTCTCCTCGTCGCTGGTGACTGCGCCTCCCTCTGGCATCAATCCGCCTGACGACCCGAAATTGCTAAATCTTACCTGGACCTATACCGGTACGACAACAATTCCCACTGGCTCAACGGTCGGACCATTCTCGGTCACCGTTGCAGGGACCCAGTTCGGAGAAGTGGCGCAGACAAGAAACTCTTACTTTGCCGCCCAAGCAACTCGAGCCAACGGCATTCATGCCGGCACGAAGATCGGTAATGTCGGCCAAATTCCGGTTCCAACAGCTATTCCCGAACCAACGACATTGTCGCTCCTTGCTTTAGGTGGGGCCGGTGCCGTCGCACGCGCATTGCGCCGCCGGCGGAAATAACCGGAGTTCGGCGAGCCAACAATCTCGCGGCCTGAAGTTTTGGCCTGGCGGGCGTTAGGTTGGTCTTAACTGACAACCCATAACTTTTTTCGTTCGTGGCACGGCCGAAAAGCTGCTCGTGTCCGAATCAGACCCGAATCATCCCTGGGCCATATGCGGATTTTAGTAGTCGAAGATCATCAGGACACCCGCCAAGTTCTTGTCGGGCTTCTCACGCGTTGGGGCTATGTTGTTTCAGCGGCAGGCACTCTAATGAGCGGTTTGAGCGAGCTTGAATCCGAGCCGCCAGTGGACGTCATTCTGAGCGACATCGCGTTGCCCGACGGGACCGGCTATGCGCTCGTGAGCGAAGCGCGCCGACGTGGAAAACGCGTGTTAGCCATCGCCTTGTCCGGTTACGCGTATCCAAGCGATGTCCACATCGCGAAGCTCACCGGGTTCGACCACCATTTATCAAAGCCGTGCGATTGCGCGTCTCTCCGCTCGATCCTTGAAGAGCGCGCCCGATGGGACAACGCAGCTAACGAATAACAAACTACAACTGCTCGTTACGCAGTTCGAGTCTTGGCCGGGACAAACCGCGGCCGGCGCCGCCGCTGGTGTTGCTGCTGATTCTGACGCGGCGGTATAGTTCGAGCCGGTGCCGGCGGCTGGATCATTTCGAACGTCCGAAACAGTGGCGCGAGATCGATCACTTCATTCGCAGCTGATCGCAATATGTTTCCGAGATTTTGCGTGACGGAAGCCACTTCCACCCGAATACCGCGCCGCCTCAATTTGATCGCGAGATAAGCGAAATCGGTGTCACCGGTTACGAGAATAACAACATCGGGCTGCATCTCGACGGAAAGCTCGAGCGCGTCGATCGCCATCATTACATCCACATTGGCCTTGTAACGTCCTTCCTCAGCGGGCGACCCATCTTTGGTCACAACCATGAATCCGTTGGAACGCAGCCACTGCATAAACTTATTCTTCTTGTCGCGTTCTTCCTGCCAGATCGGCATCGCGGGCGGAAGTCCGGCATAAACAACCATCTCGATCAGCTCTCGGTTCGTGTTGGGGCCGGCCAGAAAATCGCGCAGTTTTATCCAATCAAGACCACGCCCCGCGGTGCGGACCGAACTGCCGACGTTCGATTCATCGACCAACACCAACACTCTAGAGCGCACCGATGTATTTGAATTTTTCTTCTGCATTCTTCTGTCTTCTAACTCCTAACTTCTAAGTGCTGACGAAGTCAGTGTGAGCCAACCGAGCCGACACAAGGACCAACGGATTTACCGCGAATGAGAAGATTGTAACCGGCCGAGATCACGCGCCGTGCGGCTTCGCCGGTTTCCGGGTCCTTCCGAAGCGGCTCGTCGTGGACGCTTTGCTTCACTTCGAAGTTTCGGGTCGGTTTGCTCGGATCGGTGGTCTCGTAAATATAAGTCGGCACCCGGCAATCTACTCCCAAAAGGGCCTTCTGTCTCTCTTGATTCGTTCACTCCTACTCTCACCTCCGTCCTCTGACTTCTAAATAACCTTAGGGAATGCACGTTTCTGATGTAGATTGCCTGGCTTCCGATCGATCTGCCATCGGGAACTTCTCCCGGGATCGAAGAAACAGATGGAATTAACACGCACTTTATCTCAGAGCGGCGCACTGTACTTTGCCCAGGGTAGAACAGCAGAGCGCCGGGCTGTGCTTTTTCGACAGTTTGCTGTCGCAGCCAGAATGCAGCCGCCTGATATGCGCCGACGAACTTTTGCCGACTCGCACGTCTCGCGACGATTTCATCCCGACAACGGCCGCTAACTGATAACCAATACCAATGACCAACCAGGCACCCATGTCAGATCAAAACGTGAAATCGGGATTACTACTGCGGCGTCGCAACAAGGTGATCGGATTCGTCATTGCAGAAGGGTCGGCGATTGGCCTTCTGCTCCTCGTCGGATCATTCGCTGTGTCATTTCGATTAACAAACTCCACCTTGGCGTTGTTGGCTAACATTGTGACGATCACAGCCGGCGTAGCAGTGGCGCTGATTCCGATAATCTTTTTCGCAATCGCGCCCGTTCTTCCGCGAAGCGAACACTAGCTTGGGCTCATCCTGCTTCCGCGCCGTTTTGAAAGAAGCGAAACAGTTTGATTAGCCATGGGCATCGTGTATGCAGATAGTTGATTACGTCACTCGACGTTTCAACGCATCTTTAGCCTGAAAGCTTCAGGGCTCGACCTTCGCTGAGACACCGCCTAACGCGATCTCCGGGTCGTTAACCGGAGCCCCGAATCAGCCTGCGCGAACTCCTTGTTGGACGCCCGCAGGAGGACTCTCGTCTCTACGCGGCCTGGGTATAACCAGTAAACAAGAAAGATAATTAAATGAAGTTCACGAAAATATTTGGTGCAGCGATCATGATCGCTGCGACCGCGGGCATTTGCTCCGCGCAAAATTCGGCGTCAGCTGCGGTGTCTACCTCCACCACCCAAAGCACTGCGCCATATACCGAAGGTGCAGTTTGGCAGATCACCATGGTAAAAACAAAGGCTGGGATGGGAGATGATTACCTCAAAGCTCTCGCCAAGATATTCAAGAGCACCAATGACGAAGCGAAGAAGCAAGGTATCATTACCGATTACAAAATTCTGATCGGTGACGCGGCTACACAGCAGGATTACGATATGCTGCTAATGATCCAATACCCAAACATGGCGGCGTTGGACGGCTTGCGCGATAAGACCGATCCGATCGGTGCCAAAATGATCGGCAACGATGACCAGCAGCGTCAACTAGCTGTTAAGCGTTTGGAAATCCGTGAAATCATGGGCGACAAGACCATGCGCGAAATTACCCTGAAATAATTCTCTTCTATCGGTGGTGCTGCCTTCCCGAAATCAGGGAAGGCGGCACTGACCTCTGTTTTCTCTGGGACGGCGCGATACTAAAGGCGGCTGACCTCTGACCGCGGCCCTCTGTCCGTCTGACCTGTGACGACTGTTCTCCGTTGTTCCAGTATAAGGCTTCAGCCTACACTGTTTTAGGGCCAGTATATCTTTGCGCTCGGCGCGGATGCGGTAGACGGTCCGCGAATGATTTTGCGCGGCATCTCCTCAAGGATCACCGCAAAAGAGATTGATGCGCCGCGCTCGTGTTCTCGTTACTTTATAATCGGCCTGTCGCTAATTGTGGCAGGCTCGAACGCGCACGGCGATTTGTCGATGGAAACAGAGACCGCCCGCGTACTGAGTCCGGGTCATGTAGAAATCGGCACCGCGTTTGAGTTCCAGACGTCGCCTGCGGGCGAGGAGTACGCACTGCCGATGGCTATAGAATTCGGCGTCTTACCTCGGCTCGAAGCCCTCATCGAGCCGGTCGCCGTCACTTCCATCCAACCGAAAGGCCTACCGTCTGCCACCGGCGTTGGAGATGTGGAAGCCACCCTGACTTATCTCGTTGTCGAAGAAAAACAAATCGTCCCGGCGATGGCGATAGCGGGAGAAATAAAATTTCCCACCGCCGGAAACCGCCAGATCGGGAGCGGTGAGTACGATTACCGTGTGTATGCGATCGGTAGCAAACGCATCGGCCCGGTCGACGTTCACGCTAACTTTGGTTACAACATCATCGGGTCGCCACCCGGTGTGAGCACGAGCAATCCGATTGACCTCGAGGCCGGCGCCGAATGGTTCGTCCATCCGAAGTTCGATTTATTTGGCGAGGTCAACTATGTCGGTTCATCCGCCGGCTCCGAAAACGCCGCTGAAGCCGGCATACCCGTGGCCGGAGAGTCTACCGTGACGCCGGAAGTTGCCGCCGAGGAATTGGTCGGCAGCGTCGGCGTGCGCGCGCATGCTGCACGTCACGTCGATGTTTTCGGCAGTTTTAGCTACGACAACAACGACGCAAAACTTTTCCGGGCTGGCGTCACGATAAAATACTAGGCTAGTTGCGTCTTTCGTGACGCGACGTCGCAACTCGAGAAGTCAGTGGTCAGCGGTCTTCTACCTCCCAGCTCCAGTCTCCCATCTCAATCACCTTCTTGTCCGCAAAGATCGCGGCGGCCAAGCCAGCAACCGTAGAGAATCATCGATGTCAATCATCGGCCAGCGTTCGCTTGTGAGAGCTCGGATGGACTCTTCCGGTGGCGCGCTGAATTCGCCGGTCCGGCTCGGACCTTCGGCCGGCGCTTCCGGTTCCGAAACGGCGGTGCGTCTCGCAATTATTGCGCGCCACCTGGCGGTTGCTCGTGACGGCGCGGTTCCCGGCGACCAATGCGTCACGCGAGCGCCGTCGTCGAAAATTGCGTAATGCGCTTTTTTCTTCGAATGGACATTTACCGGTCCGTTAAACTTTCCCTGAACCATGTTGCCCCAGTAGCGCGCGTAGAGCGCCGGCTTCGCCGAGTCAGTTTCTTTCGTGTACCAGCTGAGCGTGCCAAATCCGCGCGCGTACCCGTCTCGATCACGCCCACCCAACCAGGTCGCTTCATCACGGGACTTGGGGTGATTGTTCCAGACCAACGTCTTGCCGTTTCTCGTGCGCTGATAAGTTCCCTCGCCGAGCGCGACATTTGCGAACACCAGGAGTGCACCGCAAACAAAAAGCAATCGCCAACTCACGTCGGGACACAATATTCCCGATAAATCTCTTGTGCGCTAATTGAACGTTGAGTGTTGTCAGGCTTCCAGCTTCTATCTCCCAGCTCCTAACTCCAAGCTCCAGCTACTCTTCTTGTTCCCGAGCTCGTTCAAACATTTCGGTAAGATCTCTCTCCGAAAGTTCGATGTGCTCTTCCAGGAACTTCGCTGATCGATCGAAATTCGTGAACTCAGGCAGTTGGACTGCGCACGTGCTCCGGCCTCGGCCCAAGGCCGAGGAAGCGCGCGGTAAGAGATTGCAACGGGGGAAACCACTGAAGCGCCCTGACGACCATGAGCCTTGCGATGGCGTGGCGGTGAACCGAGGCTTGCATGGCCTGAATTAGACGCGTGGGCCATTCCCGGCGCTTTTGCACTGCGGCCAAGTCAGCAATCGACACGGGCCCGGTTTTCAACTTTACCGCGAGCAAGTTTGCGGCCGCAACCGCGTCCTGGATCGCGAGATTGATTCCGACGCCGGCAGTCGGCGACATGGCGTGGGCGGCATCGCCGATGCAAAGCAAACCTTCCCGGCACCACTTACGCAAACGATTGATCTGGACCGAAAGCAGTTTGATTTTCGACCAGTCGTCCAGTTCAGCGATGCGATCTTTAAGAAATGGCGCAAGCGCGACAATGTCGTCCTGCAAAGCGCGTAGTCCGCGTTGTTTGATGTCCTCGATCCCGCCCTTTGGAATGGCGAGTGCGGCCTGAAAATAGTCATCACGGTCTATCAATCCGAACCCCTTGCGATCCCGGACGAAGCCGAATAGCTGTTCCGGGTCGCCGTCGCGTTTGGAAATATGCATCCAAAGAACATCGATGGGCACTCCGATCTCCTTTATCTCAAGCTTCGCCAGATCGCGGACAATGGAATTGCGACCATCACAACCAATGACCAGATCGGCGCGGACTTCCAGGTCCCCCAGGGGCGTCTTTGCGCGCACTCCTGCGATCCGATCTCCATCGTGTAGAAGGTCGACCACTCTGGACTCCATCCGCAATTCGAAGGCCGGGAACTGCGCAGCCTGCGCCGCCAAAAAATTAAGAAAATGCCATTGCGGCATGAACCCGATGAATTTGCAGCGCGTCGGCAGGCGGGAGAAATCGGCTATGCACACGACATGCCCGTTGAAGACGTATTTCATTCGCGAGACCTCCTGGTGCGGTAGTTGGAGGAATTGATCGAGCAACCCGAGTTCATGCATCAATTCGAAAGTGGATGGATGAATGGTGTCGCCGCGAAAGTCGCGAAGAAAATCCGCGTGTTTCTCGAGCACGATGACGCGGACACCGGCGCGGGCGAGCAGAAACCCGAGCATCATTCCGGCCGGTCCACCACCAATAACGACGCAGCGCGCCTCAAGGAGTGACGTTGTGGCCATGTTTTTAATCCTATCCGCGATTTAGAGCTGCGTGATCGAAAGAATGTGAGTTTGACCCCCACTTCTCTTGACTAACCCAGCCGCCAAACAGAGCAAACAACATTGCGAGTCCAATGATTGCGTAGAGCAATCGATATCGAATCTGGAATCGACTGAGGCTGTCTGGGTCGAGTCCCTCTCGAAGTGCGCGGACTGACCAAAAAACGTGGAACGGATAAAGGAGAATCGGCAAAAGCGCGAGCGGGCGCGGCACTAACTCGCTTCTGGCCAGAATCAGCATCCAAACATATGCGAGAGTGAAAACGGCGAGACCCGCCAGAAATACCTGCCGTTTTCCAAACGCGACAGCGTTGGTGTTGAGACGGTTCTGTCGATCGACATCGAAATCACTCACCTCATGGTTGAGGTGGCCGGCGGTAAACGTGAGCCCGAAAAATACTGCGATCAGGACGCCGTGTTGATCGAGCGGGCCAAAGAGCATGTAGCCCAACAAGAAATGAAGCAGCCCGCCGAAAAAATGCGCCAGCGAACAAACGATCGGGATGCACTTCCCGTTCAAGACCGGGTGCGAATAAAAAATCCCAAGCCCGGCCGTAATTACTGCCAGCACCAGCGTCGGTCGCGGCAGGAAAGCGAAAAGAAGCACGCTCGCGAGCAGAAGGAGTAACGAAAAGAGAAGCAGTTTTCTCGGATTAGAGTCTTCGTTGCCGGTCCGTGCCATCGCGTTGCTCGAATCTTTTAGAGCGCAGGTCTCGGCCCAGTCGTTGAAGGTAAAAATGTGAGCGACGAGCAGAAAACTGGCCGCCACAAAAAGGAGAAACATTCTTAGTTTCTCAGTGGTAACGTCGCCCATCGAGAACGCGACCCCCATGAGAGGCGTTCCCTGGAGAACGAAGACTTCGTTGTATCGGACGAGTCGAAAGAGCGAGAGAGAAATTCGCGAAGATCCGGACATTATTGTTTAAGATATTTTGCTAGGGCTTCGACTAATCGCGCCAACCTTGCACAGCCCACAATGGAACTTTCTCGAATTCATTCACCACCGCGCCGGGGGGATCGAAGAACTCACCACTTTCGGCGTGTTGTTGGACAAATATCCCTATTTGTTGCGACCACGACTTTTGATAATCGGCCGAGCTCAAATGCGAATCCGTCGGCGGTGGTAGAACTAATGGAGATTGGCCTGGCGGCAGTAGTGCGACGTTGGTCAGCCAAACTCGGTTTCCCGATTTTAATGTTTGTTTCATCGCCTCGACGACGTCGTCAATTGGTCCGGTCGACATCAGTTTCTCCCTAAACAGATCGTAACGATGCGTTTGGTGGTCGTTTATTTCCGGCACGGTCATCCATCTGGCCGGTCCGTGATAATAACGATTGAATGACACCCCGAAATGCCACGGGTTTACAACGATCAGGTCGTTTGGACTCGCCCGGCGATAGATGATTTCAGCAACAAGATCGATATTTGTCTGGCGCACGATGATCTGAGGCCAGGCCGCCCAGGGTAGGAGAATGAGGAGTGCGATGACGAAAGTTACACGGGCGATCCGAACCCAATAGAGGCGAGATAGATTTGCGATAATTAGATCAACGCTCATAGCAACCAGACAAATCAGCGCTAGATAATAACGGGGCCAGGGCAAGTTATGCAGCAAGTGCAGAAATACATGGTACCCCACGATCGATATCAGACTGGTTAACAAGCCGAAAAGAAGCAGGCTCGATTCAAAGCCGGGTTGGTGACGCCAAATAACCTTGAGACGCCAGACGGCTCCGATCACTGACGTGAGAAAAATAATATGCCAGACGTATGGCATGATCCAGGGAGGCGCGCCGCAAGCAGCGTTCAAATGGTTCCACAGCATTTCGAAAGAAGCCTCGAATCCTTGCACGGCGCCCCAGACTTTGGTCCGCGAAAGTGTTTTGATATAAGGAATGTAGGTGATTACACAAATTGCGACTGCGCCGGTAAGAGTCAGCGCTAGTTTTAGTCGACCGTGGGCCACCCACACGATGGCTGCAGCTAACGCCATCGCGGGAACCAACACGCCATCAAAAAAAAGACATTGCATACTGGCGAGATAGACCAGGAACACCGCTGCAAACCATCGAGCTCTCGGTTCCAGCAACAGTTTCGCAGTCAAAGTAAACGCGAGAACCATGAGGACGCTACCGAGTCCATAACCGCGGATCCAGGCTCCCACGGTCAGGAAGGTTGTGTTCAGTCCGACGAGAGCCAGCGAGA
>Ga0209328_10000232_pt1 | contig 12987 bp, 9 predicted proteins | sample JacPinW_OM3H0_M1_FD_187954 | JGI IMG/M metagenome (GOLD analysis project Ga0209328, IMG submission 187954) | Forest soil microbial communities from Algoma, Ontario, Canada - Jack Pine, Ontario site 1_JW_OM3H0_M1 (SPAdes) (version 2) | ecosystem: Environmental > Terrestrial > Soil > Boreal... | reverse complement strand
CACCCATGGGTGATGCACGAATGGCTCGCCGATCTCGGGATGTATCTCCTCTATCAGGCCGGCGGCCTGCCGTGGCTGGTCGGTGTCTTCGCCGGGGTGGTGACGGCAGCGGCGCTCTGCCTCTACCTGCTCCTTCGGCGGACTGGATTGCCGGCCTCTGCGGCGACCGTCCTGACGCTGATCGGTGCGCTGGCCGGGTCGACCGCCTGGGGAGCCCGGCCTCAGCTGCTCAACGTCCTTCTCTGCGGCATTCTTCTGCTGGGGCTGATCGAGTACCGAGCGGGCCGGCTGCACGCGTGGATGTTGCCTCCCTTCATCTGGCTCTGGGCCAACCTGCACTCGGCCTTCCTGGTGGGTGTCATCATCAGCGGGCTCTTTCTCGCGGGCGAAGCGATCGACGCCTGGCGATCGCAGGAGGGCGCCATGCCGCGTCGCCGGCTGACAGCGCTGGCTGCGGCGATCGCGGCGGGCAGCCTGCTATCGGTGATCAACCCGTTCGGCATTCAGACCGTCCTCTTTTCGCTCGGCACGCTGACCTCGCCGCTGATCCAGAACAACATCCAGGAATGGGCCTCCCCGGACTTCCACTCACTGCCCGGGCTGCTCGTCGAAGGGATCATCTTCCTGCTGCTCGGCGGCCTCGCGACTCGACGCGTCAACGCCCGCAGCAGCGAGTGGTTGCTGGCATTTGCCCTTCTCTATCTCGCGCTCTCCTCGCAGCGGCACGTGCCGCTCTTCGTCCTCGGCGCGGCGCCCCTCATTGGACGCTGCGCCCAGGCGTTGCTAAGCCTCGCCGCGAGCCTGTTCCCGCCGGCCGACCGGCGCGCCGCGGCGCAGGTCGGCCTCCAGCGCAGGTCCGCTCGGGGCACCAGCCTGACGCTGGGCGCGGTCAACCTGGCGCTCTTGATCGTGGTTGGCGCCGGCATGATCGCCTACCGGGCGGTGCCCAACCTGCGGCCGGCCGCAGAGGCGACCGCGATCAGGGCCGTGCTTCCGGTGCAGGCGGCGGACGCGCTGCAGCGCACCGGCCCGCCCCTGCGCGTCTTCAACTACTACGACTTCGGGGGATACCTCCTCTGGCGACTCTATCCAGATGGCGGCCGGGTCTTCATCGACGGTCGCGTCGAGGTCTATGGCACCCAGGTCTTCAGCCAGTACCTCCGCGTGAGCTACCTGGCCTCCGGCTGGCAGGACGTGCTCGCGCAAGCACACCCGGACGCCATCGTGCTTCCCAGCGCGCATCCACTGACCGGAATCCTTAAGCAGGACCCGGCGTGGAGGGTGTTGAGCCGGGACGAGGTAGCCACCGTGTTCATCCGAGTAGGCTTCGCTCAATGAGCCCGGTCGCACCGGTGGTGGAGATCAGCGCGGTGATGCCCGCCTACAACGAGGAAGCCAACCTCGAGCAGTCGGTGGGGCGGATGGCGACCGCGTTGCGGACCTTCGCCCGCGGATTCGAGATCATCGTCGTCGACGACGGCAGCCAGGACGGTACCGCGGCACTGCTCGAACAACTCAAGGCGGCGGACCCGAACCTCCGGGTCATCCGCCACCAGGTCAACCGCGGCTACGGCGCCGCGCTGCGGTCGGGCTTCGATGCCGCGCGCTTCGGCTGGATCTTCTTGATGGATGCCGACAACCAGTTCGACCCGGCGGAAGTCGAGCTGCTGCTCGCCCACGCGGCCGATGCCGATATCGTGGCCGGCTACCGCAAGCAGCGGCGCGATCCGCTGCTTCGGCGGCTCAATGCCTGGGCGTTCTTCACGCTGGTTCGCTTCCTTTTCGGCCGGCTGGTGCGCGACGTGAACTGCGCCTTCCGGCTCACCCGCAAGGAGCTCGTCGCCCGCATGGACCTTCACTCGGAGGGGGCGCTGATCAATACCGAGATGCTCGTGCTCGCTCGCCAGCTGCATGCGCGGGTGGTCGAGGTCCCGGTGCACCACTACCCCAGAAAGGCGGGCAAACAGACCGGGGCCAACATCCGGGTCGTGTTCCGCGCATTTGCCGAGCTGTTGGCTTTCCGAGCGGAGATGCGGAAGGTGGAGCGCGCGGCATGACGCCCGAAATCTCGATCGTCATCCCTGCCTTCAACGAGGCCCTCCGGCTACCGGCGACGCTCGATCGGGTTGAACGCCACCTCGCCACGATCAACATTCCCGCCGAGGTGATTGTGGTGGACGATGGCAGCCGTGATAACACCGTTCAGGTCGTGCGAGACCGCGCCGCCCGCTGGCCGGAGCTCTCACTGGTCGTGGCGGAGCGCAATGGTGGCAAGGGGGGGGCTGTCCGCCTCGGGATGGCCGCCGCACGCGGCCGCTACCGGATCTTCAGCGACGCGGACCTCAGTGTCCCGATCGACGACATGGAGAAGCTGCTGCGACCGCTCCGCGCGGGTGCCGGGGTCGCGATCGCCTCGCGCGGCTTGCGGGAATCAGAGGTGGAGCTCCATCAGCCGTGGTATCGGGAGACGATGGGAAAGATCTTCAACCGGCTGGTGCGGATCTTCGTGCTCGGTGGTGTGAACGACACCCAATGCGGCTTCAAAGCCTTCACGGCCGAGGTAGCGGACCGTGTCTTCCCGCAGCTACAAACGCGCGGATTCGGCTTCGACGTCGAGGTGCTCTACCGGGCGCAGCAGGCCGGGTACAAGATCGTCGAAGTCCCCACCCGCTGGATCAACTCACCGCAGAGCCGGGTGAATCCGATCCGGGACTCGACCATGATGTTTCTCGAGCTGCTTGCCATCCCGGGACGTGTGCGCAAGCACCCCACGCCAGGCGTCAAGGACGACCAGCGGCAAGCGTCCGCCTAACTAACCGCGCAGTTGCGGTGTCGAGCGGCTCGCGGCGCACTCGGACGTAAGACCAGTGTCCTCGTGTGCTCGCACGAGCCGCCTCCACCGCCTGCGCTAATACGCCCGAAAGGGCGGCGCGGCGGAGCCGCGCAATTACGCGCGAAAGCGCGGCTCGCCCTGCGGCTCGCTGTTCTTCTAACTACGGCTCGACGCGGTAGATGGTGACCGTTCCGTCCTGGTGGACGGGCCGGAGGAAGGGCTGCTCGTTGGGTTGGTAGCCGGTCAAGGCCTCATCCGGTCCCCAATAGAGCAGCGTGATGCCGTTGTCGTGAAGGAAGCTCCGCACTGTCGACTCAGGCTGGCCCGGCTTCAAGACCGCGCCCACGTTGCGGATTTTCTGGAAGTAATCGAGGGTCTCGCTGTAATGGCCGACGTACACCTGGACGCCCGCCCAGGCGGGGAGCAGCTGGCCGGCCCCCGGTGAGGAAAGCGTCCGGTCGCTTTGCTGGTGATGGGCCGACAGCCATTGCATCGCCTGCCAGGCATCGCCGCCGATGTAGGCTTCCGTGAAGGCGCCCGACGCGAATCGCAGCGCGATCGCCAGCACCAGCGCCGATGAGAGGCAGCAGGCCATCACCAGCATGGCCTCGATCCGGCGGCCGCGGGCGCGCCGCAGGCGCGAGGTCAGCGTCCTGATGCCGACCGCGGCCAGCACCCCGATCGGGACGTAGAGCGCATCGAGCAGCCGTCGCTGGATGTTCGCGATGTTGGGCAGGTAGAGCAGCGCGATCACCAGCGGTGGCCAGACGGACAGGAGGGCGAGGCCCCGGTCGCGGCGCCGCCAGGCGATGACCATTCCGAGAATGGCGGCCAGCAACGGCAGGCCCAGGCTGAGCGCGAGGCTGACAGGGCCGGGTGCCTGGTGTCGCCACTGCCGTGCCCACTCGGCGATCGTCGGATCGCGGAAGAGGATCCAGGCGTTGTAGCCGAGCAGCGGGATGGTCGCCAGGAAGGGGACCGCCTGTGCCGCGACCGAGCGCATCGAGGGTCGGGCCCCCCAAGCGTTAAGGACCCCTTGATAAGCGACCCAGATGACACCGAGGACCGGGATCATTTGCGGATGGATTGCGGTGAGGGCGATCAGTGCCGCAGACGTCAGCGCCAGCGGGCGCCAGGCGGGCGCCTCGGCGATGCGGAGCAGGCCTAGCAGGGCGGCGATGATCAGCGCGGTCGCCCAGGCGAAGTGGGGGATCGCGAGGATCGAGTACCAGCCGCTGATCTCCGGAAGGTGGAGGTCGAGGGCCTCGAGCTGGCTGCCAAAAACGGAAGGGTTGCCCGACGCCTGCGCTAGAAACCCCGCACCCGAGCCGAGGATCACGAGCACCAGGCCGAGCCGGCGCAGGTCGGGCGGCAGGACCCGCCGGCAAAGCTGGTCGGCGGCGATGATCAACGCGACCGCGCCCGAGATGCGGGCGACGTGATAGGCGGCGATCAGCGGTAAGTGGAGGAGCGCAGCCAGGTGGCCGAACAGGATGTAGAAGGAGAACAGGAAGACGCCGCCGTGCGGCTCGCTGGTATAGGGGTCGTTCCAGAGCCATGCGCCGTCCGCCCCTTGGCGCATCTTCGCGAGGTAGGTCGTGGCATCGTCGGCGATGAAGAAGAAGCCGGCGAAGTGATGGCCCGCCGGCGTCCAGATGTAGGCGAGGAGATATGGGAGGAGAGACACGAGCGCCACGATCGCGGCGAACACGAGCGCGAAGCGCGGCCACTGCCGTGGCTGTGGCGCAGGCGCCGTCGCCGGCCGATTTAGCGGGAGCGCAGCAGCCATGGGGAGAACATGAACAGGATCAACGTTCCGAGGAAGAAGACATTCGCGCCGACGATGACCATCGCATCACCCGTCTGCGCGGAACGGAACCCGGCCTGACCGAAGGCGGGACCCACTGACCAACGGGCGACCACGCTGAAGATCGCCAGCAGTGCCACGAGGCCGGCCGTGGGCACCGGTGGCCAGTGGCGCTCGGCGAGCGCGATCGCGCCGATCCAGATAACGGGCAGCAGGATGACCAGGTGATGAGGCCAGGTGACGGAGGACAGCAGCGGAAGCAAGGGGAGGAAGGCGACCGCGCGTGCCAGCGCTGGCTGGTCGGCCGCCTGCCAGAACCAGAACGCGATCAGCAGGATCCCCCCGATGGCCGGCAGCAGGAGCGCCCAGGAGAGCGCGATCCACGGTGTCGTGTAGGGATTCGCGCTGAAGAAGCGGAAGACCACGCCGGCGAGTGACTGGTTCGCGTAGAACGCGGTCCCCTTCGACAGCGCCGGGAGCACCTGACCGAAGAAGACGAGCGTGTCGTGAAATCGAACGAGCGCGGCCGCCGTCGTCAGGGCGGCGAGGGCGCCGATCATCCAGGCGGCCTCACGAAAACGCCGGTCAAGGAGCAACCAGACCAGCAGGATGATGGGAGTCAGCTTAAGCGCCACCGCCGCGCCCAGCGCGATGCCGAACCTCGGTTTGCCCTGAACGATGCCGGCGACGCCGACGGCGACGAGTAGCAGGACCAGCAGGTTAGCCTGACCCTGGACCGAGTCGATCCAGAGGGGATAGAAGGTGAGGGTCGCACAGAGGACCGCGGTGAAGGCCCACGCCGGCGGCCGAAGCCAGCGAAGCGTGAGGACTACGGCTGCGGCCAGCGCGGCCTGTCCGATCAGGAGCCAGACCAGGTTGGCGGCGGCGTCCGGCAGGGCCGCTAGAGGCGCCACCAAGAGGGCAAAGGCCGGTGGATAGATGTAGGCGGGGCGCAAGGCCGGGTCCGGGAAGGGATGGTGGAGAAACGTGGCATACAGGGGCTGCCCCTGCCAGATCGCGCGGGCCGCTGCCAGATAAGCGTCCAGGTCCTGGTGATGCGTGGCGCCCTGGACCAGCACCAGGACATAGATGGCCAGCGCCGAGCCGACCAACCCGGCCTGGGCGACAAAGGCCGGCCGCACCTTCCGGACGGCCGGGGCGGCCGCGCCGGCCGGAGCCGCGAGGGGAGGCGTCGACACTGCCCCGCTATAACGAGTGGGAGAAGGGGTTCCTCACACTCGGCGTTACACCGTCGTCATGGCTGGCGCCCCCCCGCCGGCCGGTGGACTTCGGGCGTCGCTGACCCGTGCCGCCGCCCGGCTGACCACCCCCGTCGGATACCTTGGCGTCCTCGGCGGGCTGCAGGTCGTGCTGCTCTGGGTGCTTCACGAGCGCTACGGGATCTGGTTCGCCGTGCTCGCGACCGTGGTCCTCATCGGGCTGCTGGCACTGCTGATCGGAACGAAGGGACGGTGGCGCGAGAAGCTCTGGGGCGTCTGCCTGCTCGGCGCGTTGACCGCTGTCGGCCCCACGCTGATCGGCATCATGCAGCGCCCGCGCGTCGGCTTGACGACCGAGCACGATGGCCTGCTCCAGCTCGAATCCGCGGTGGACCGCCTCCTCAACGGGCAGCCAATCTACGGCGTGGACTGGTCCCACACGCCGATGGCGGCCATCGGCTGGGACCTGACACCGGGCGCCAATCCAGCGCTTCATCACCTGGCGTATTACCCGCTGACTGTCCTGGTCGGGATCCCGTTCCGCCTGGTCATGGGTGCGCTCGGGCTGCCCTTCGACTACCGCACCGTCCTCATCGCCTTCGCCGTCTTCGGGATGATCGCGATCGTCGCGCTCCCGATCAGCCTCGAGCGCCGGTTCCTGGTCATGACGGCCATCTATGCGAGCCCATTGATCACGCTCTACCTGTGGTCCGGCCGCACCGACATCCAGTTCCTCTCGCTCGTGCTGTTGACGCTCGCGTTGCTCTCGCGCGGCCATCCGACGCTGGCGGCCGGTGCCTTGGGCGTGGCCGTCGCCTTGAAACCGTTCGCCTGGGTGGCGGTCCCGTTTCTCCTGCTAGTGCTCCTCATCCGATGGCGCGCCGACCATTCGGGCCGCGACCTCGTCGCCGGGCTCGCCGCGCTGGCGGTGGTGCCGGCCGTGACGATCCTTCCGTTTTTGGTCGCGAATCCCAGGGCGTTCTGGACCGACGTCGTCCTCTACACGAGCGGCGGCATTTCCGATGCCTATCCGATCGCCGGTTACGGCTTCGGGGACCTGCTCTACACGCTTCACGTCATCGCCCGGCGCACCGACAGCTTTCCGTTTGCGATCTTCGAGCTTGCCGCGTCGGTGCCGGTCCTCTGGTTGACCGCCCGCGCCTTCCTCCGCCGCCCGACGCTGGCGCGCTGGATGTCCGGCTATGCCGGCGTCCTGCTCGCCGTCACCTTCTTCGCCCGCTTCTTCAATGACAACTACGCGGCCGTCGTCGTCACGCTCTTCCTCTGTGTCCTCCCACTTGGCCACCTGAGCCTCGCGCCCACGCGAGCCGCCCCGGCCGGGCGGATCGCCGCCTGATGGCGGTGGCGCGCCGCCAGTGGACGGCAGAGCCCGCTGACCGCCCGACGCGGGTCCCGTCCGGCTGGCGCTGGCCAGCCGTGTTCACCGCGGTCATCTGTCTGCTGACCCTGCCCCCGATCCTGATCGCCGCGCTTCGTGCGCCTGCGGGCAGCGCGTTTCCCGGCTACGTGGTCATCGCGCGCGATGCCTACGTGTACCAATCGATGTGGCGCGCGGGATGGCACGGGGCGTGGCTCTTCCATCCGGCCTACACGGCCGAATCGCTCCCGGGGATCCTGCTCTATCCCTGGTACCTATGGCCCGCCCATCTGATCGGTTGGGCCACGGGACCCTGGCTCTACCACCTCTCGCGGTTGGCTGCCGCCGCGGCATTGCTGATGGCCATTACCTTGCTGACCAGGGAGCTCTTCCGGCCGCAGGTGTTGCGGCGCTGGGCCTTCGTGCTGTGTGCGTTGGGCGGTGGCATCGGCGCCTTGCTACCGCACGACCTCCGGCTCGGCCCGCTGACGAGCCACGCGACGGAGATGAGCTCGCCGGGCAGCAGCGTTGCCGACCTGATCTCGATGGCGCCGCACCTGCCCTGGGCGATGGCCTTGATGTGCTGGACGATGGTGGTCGCGCTACGGCTGCGCCGCGCGGGCAGTCGCGGGCTGGTGGCGAGCGGCTTGCTGGCGGTGCTCGGGCTGCAGCTGATCTATCCCCAGCTCGCGCTGCTGACCGTGGCCGCCCTCGGCGGCTGGTCACTCCTGCGGCGTCAACGCCGCGCCATCTGGTTTACGGCGGGGTCGGCGCTGATCCAGCTGCCCTACCTTGGCTACCTGCTCTGGGTCTGGCAGACATCGCCCAACGCGTTGCGCGTCATCCGGTCGTCGCTCGAGGTCGGCGACCTGTTTGGCTTCCTCGTCCTGTCGCACCTGGTGGCGAGCGGACTGATCCTGATCGCTCTACTCAGCCGGCGGTTGCGTGGTGATCTGCTGCTCCCAGCCTTCTGGATCGCGGGAATGACGCTCTTCATGTTTGCGCCGGGGATTAGCGGCACGCTCGGTCGCAGTTTCATGGCCAGCTCGGTGCCGTTTGGTCTTTGTGCGGCGCCCGGCCTGCTCGTCGTGCTTCGCCGGCTGCGCACCGTCCGGTGGCGCCGCCGGGTGCTCGCCATCACCCTGGTCGCGTCGAGCTTTTACGGCATCTTCAGCCTGGCGCAACCGTACTGGATCGCGGCCTTCCGTCTCGATCCGCGTGCCGAGTACGAGAGCCACGGCGAGGCGGCCGTTCTGGCTCGCCTCGCGCCGTATGTGTCCGCGCGTGATGTGGTGCTGACCACCTACCTCGATGGGATCTTCGTCCCCGCGCAGACGAGCGCGCGCGCCTTCAACGGACACCCGGAGATGACGATCGATGCTCGCCGCAAGTCGGACGAGGCGCTCGCCTTCTTCAGCACCTTGAGTGCGGCCCGGCGCGCGGCCTTCCTCCAGGCGAACGGCATCGACTATGTGCTGACCACCGACCCCGCCTTCGCCGCGCGGCTCGCGCCGGATCCGGCCCTGGAGATGATCGATTTCGAGGATACGGCCGCGCTCTTCCGGGTGCGGCCATGAGCCGGCGCTTGACTCGTGCCCTGCTCGCGCTGGTCCTGGCGCTCGCTGCCGCCGGACTGATGGTCGTCCTCACGCAGTCACCGGCCTCGCGGCTGAGCTCCGACTTCACGATCAACTACAGCGCCGGGATGCTCGTGCGTCAGGGCCATTTCGCCGCGCCCTACCAGCAGGCCGAGCTGGGTGACATGATGCGCCGGGTGGCACCGGGCGCGATCGATCCTCGACTGCCCTTCAGCTTGCCCCTGGGCGCGGCACTGCCATACGCCGTGCTCTCGCTGTTGCCGATCGAGCTGGCCTTTCGCCTCTGGCAGCTGATCACCATCGCCCTCATCCTGGTCGCGGTTCTCCTCCTGCGGCGCGCATTTCCGCTGCCGCGGGCGCCGGGCCTGGCGGTGCTTGGCCTGCTGGCCGCGATCCCCACCTGGGCCACCTTGACCGAGGGGCAACCCACGGCCTGGCTTTTCCTCGGAGGCGCGATGGTGGTGACGGTGCTTCGCTGGGATTCTCCTGCGCTGGCGGGGGGCGCCGGGCTGCTGCTCGCCGTCAAGCCCCAGTACCTGCCGGCCTATCTCGTCATCCTCTTCGCCGCCCGCCGCTGGCGGTCACTCGCGGCCGCGGTCGCGGGCGCCGGGCTGCTCTTGCTGAGTCCACTGGTTGGGAGTGTCGATGGTCTGAGCGCGATGGTCCACAACGCGCTCAGCGCGAACCAGGTGGTCGCGGTGCGGCTCAACGAATCCTGGATCGGCGTGATCGGGCCCGCGCTTCCGGCGAGCATCGCGACCGCGGTTGCGATCATCCTTTATCTGGGAGCGCTCGGGGCGCTCCTCGTGCTCGCGTGGCGGCGCCCCACGTCGGTGATAGGGTTCGCCGCGCTCGCGGGGGCGCTTACCGTGCTCGCCTCGCCTCACGCGCTGCCTCACGATCTGCTGATCCTGGCGGTGCCGGCGTGGCTCGCCATCGTGCTCTATCGCGAGGGCGCGCTGCCAAACCCATTGCCGGGGTTGCTGGCCGTGGACGTCGCGCTCCTCATCGACCTGCGCGGCGTCGATCTGCCGCTGGGGCCCGTCGTCATGACGGCGGTCGTCGTCTGGTACGGCTGGTGGTTCAGGCAGCGGGCCGCGCAGCGGCGCCGGCCACCGATTGGTCGGGCCGCCTGACTGCCGCCAGGTGTTGTTCGACGCGGAGCATCTGCAAGAGCAAGGTCCACAGCAGGAGCAGGCCGACCAGCTTGACCGACGTGCCGGCGAGCACCAGCGCCGCCTGGGTTGAGGAGTGCACCTGAAGGTCGGCGGGCAGGGGGAAGGCGCGCCGGTCCATCCAGCACATCGCGTAGGCGGCGAACAGCCACCAGCCATAGCGCGCGCCCGGCCGGCGCACCGTGATCCAGGCGATGCCGGTCGCCATGGGGAGCAGCAGCGTCACCAGGTGGTGCTGCCAGGTCACGCTGCTGACGATCAGCAATGCGGTGATCAGGGCCGCGACGCTGAGCCGGAGCGCCCAGGCCTGCGTGATGCCCGGCTGCCCTGCGCGCCAGAGCGTGACGCCGATGACGATGACGGCGGCGGCGATGATCACCACCTTGGCCACCGTCTGGGTTGCGTCACCCAAAAGGCCCGGCGCCAGCTGCGCGAGGCGACTCACCAGTCCGTCGATCGATCCGTTGTCCCAGTTTGCCGTCCCCAGGCCGATGCGGGGTAGGACGACCGTGAAAAATTGCCAGCTGCCGGGCGCGGCCAGCATCGTGACCACCGTGAGGCCGACCAGCGTCACGCCGGCCAGGACCGCGATGCGCCAGCGGCCCAAGCGAGCGAAGAGGGGGATCAGGACAATGGGCGAGACCTTCAAGGAGGCCGCGGCCGCGATCAAGGCGCCGGCCAATCCGGCTCGACGTCGAAGGGCCGCCCACAGAGCGGCGGTCATGAGCAGTAACCAGACGGTCGCCACCTGTTGGAATTTCAGGTTGAGGTAGACCGGCATGAACCCGAGGCTGGCGAGCAGCAGTAGGCGACGGCCGCCGCGCGATAGCTCGGGGTGAATCCGCAGGATCAGCGCCAGCGACCCGAAAAACGCCGCGTGTACGGCCAGCAACCAGATGCGCGCCGCGGCCAGTAGCCCAAGCGAGGTCAGCGGCGCGAGCACCAAGGCGAAGAAGGGTGGATAGATGTAGGCGACGACCCAGGCCTCGCTACCCCAGGAGCGCTTGAAGTCGGCATAGATATCGGTACCATGCGCCGCGGCCTGAGCGCCGCCGAAGTAGTTGACGAAGTCGAATTGGAGCGCGGCCGGTGTCAGCGTCACCCATTGCACGACCGACCACGTGAGGTAATAGGCGCCGATGACGATCACCAGCAGCAGCAGCAGGCGGTCTCGAAAGGAGGCCTCGTACAGTCGCCGGATCCCGTACCAGTGTCGAACGTTCATGCCGCCCTGGCCTGCGCCGGCACCACCGGCCGGGCCAGCATCCGCCGATGCCAGGCAAGGACCAGCACGGCGAAGGGAATCACCGTGAAGCCGTTGAAATAGCCGACGCGTGCGCCCAGGAAATAGAGGAGTGGGATCGCGGCAAAGCCCCAGATGGTCAGCTCAACCGTCAGGTCATCCCAGCCCTCGAGGCGCGGGCCGAGGAGGAGCGCGACGGCCGGAAGCAGCAGGATCAGGTCGTAGGACTGCACGAAGGGGAGGGCGAAGAGCCAGAGGATCAGCACGGTGAGTCCGCGGCTGTGCGCGTCGCGTGCTCGACGGATCGCCCAACTGCCGTAGCCGGTCGCCGCCAGCAGCGTGACCAGCAGCGCTGCCGTCTTGAGCCAGCCGCTGAGCCCGGGATAAAAAAAGCTCTCGACCGAGGCCATGTCGGGCTGAAGACCCTGCACCGCCTGCCACATCCGCGGCACCTGCAGCGGCCACTCGAAGAAGCCCGTACCCAGGACCGCGAAGGCGACGCCGAAGAGCGCGGCCGACGCCACCATGAAGCCGCTGATCATCCGGCGGGCCACGGCCGGTTCGAGCAGCGCGAGCACGAGGGGCAGCGGGAGGCCGATGTTCGGTTTCATCCAGACGAGCGCGAGCACGGCCCCGGCCAGCCAGGGTCGCCCGCGTGCGGCGAGCAGCCAGGCGGCGATAAAGGCGCCAAAGACGATGACCGAGACCTGTCCCATGAAGAGGTTGATGAAGCCCGCCGCCGAGAGGAGCGTGCACCCCGCGGCGAGCGCGGCCCGGCGCCGGGGCCAACCGAGCAGGGTGAAGGTGCCGAATGCCGCCGTCACGAGGATCAGACCGAGGAGCACCGCGAAGAGGGAATAGGCGACCGACCAGGGCAGACTGGTGAGCGGCACCAGGGCAAAGGCGAGCCACGGCCCTTCGGGGTAGGCGAGGAATTCGTAGTAGGTTGGGTCGCCCGGCTTGATGCCGCCCGAGGCGTCGTAGAGTCGATACTCCGTGGCGCCCAGCGTCGGCCAGTGGTAGGGATCGCCCTGATGCGCCACAACGGTCGCGGCAGCGAAGAAGGCGCGGAAGTCCTGACCGAGGGTAGGCGAGGAAACCACCTGGCGCGCATAGGGAATGAGCATCGCGAGCAGGAAAAGCACCAGCAGGCGCTGCCGGAATCGGCCGCGCGCCGCCGCGCGAGTCATCCCTGGGCCTGGGCGGCGTAAGCGCGGTTCTCAGGCGTGTCGCGCATCATGATCGTCGCCTTGTCGAAGGTCTTGAGCTCGAACCACCCGGTGGACCCGGGAGCACTGTGGATCTGCCGCAGTTCGGTGATGATCGGATCGCTCGAGTGGAAGATGACCCAGTTGATCTGGTAACGGTCGAAGAGTTGCGCCTGGTCCGCACCGAGCGATTGCAGATGGTCGTAGTCGCGCAGCAACTGGTCGCCATCCAGCGCCGCGTCGCCGAAGATGAAAACTGGCTGGGTGGTGCTCTGTGCGTCGAGACGGAAGATCAGATAGCCACCCCAGCCGTAGACGTTGAGCATGTGCCCGGGAGGCGGGTGTTGCACAAGGAAGTCCGCGGCCTTGATCGGGAAGTCGCGCGCCACCAGCTTGCCATCGACCCGCTGCAGCAGACTCGGCAGGCTGGCGACGGCTACGATGGCCACGATCAGCAGGATCATCACGATGTTGAACGCGAAGGTGACGGGCGTCGTCTTGGGCACACGGCGCGGCCAGCGGAAC
>Ga0209328_10000230_pt1 | contig 13034 bp, 8 predicted proteins | sample JacPinW_OM3H0_M1_FD_187954 | JGI IMG/M metagenome (GOLD analysis project Ga0209328, IMG submission 187954) | Forest soil microbial communities from Algoma, Ontario, Canada - Jack Pine, Ontario site 1_JW_OM3H0_M1 (SPAdes) (version 2) | ecosystem: Environmental > Terrestrial > Soil > Boreal... | reverse complement strand
AAAACCTCGGAGATGACTAGATGTCGGAGTTACCAAAACCTCTGAGTTGTCAAAACCTCGGAGATATCAAAAAGCCGGAGATGACAAAATGTTGGAGATGACAGGATGTCAGAAGTAACAAAACATTGGAGATGTCCAGATGTCCAGATGTTGGAGAAGACAAAACCTCGGAGATGACAGGATGTCAGAGTTACCAAAATGTTGGAGTTGTCAAAACCTCGGAGATGTCAAAAAGCGGAGATGTCAAATTATCGGAGATGACAGGATGGCAGAATGTCAGAGGTGACTTGGTGGAGTGGGCCATTGCTACGCATGGCATGTACGAGTCCCGTCTGTGTTTCAATATTTTTACTACCACTCATGTACCCCTCCTCCCATAATAATTTTTGTTTGAAGTTAAACTCTTGCATACACCACCAATAGTAAGCCTTTCCCCTTGCATCTCAACATTCTTTTGCTAGTAAATTTATGAAAATCTCCCTCATTTTCACAAGTGCTTCCGGTGGTTATACCATCATGATACCATACAATACCATCAGCTCCAATGATACGAGATGTAAAATGGAAATCCCCATGGTATATTAATCCTCTGACATCCAGAACAACAGTCTCCCCATTTTGCACAAATTTCAGAGTCTTACTGATCTTGATATTTCTTGAATTAATCTCAAAGACCAACACATTTGGAGCAGACTTGAAGTTTATTGGCTGTGTAAGTGCAGATGAACAGTCTGGGCATTTTTTATGAGTTTCATGCTCTAAAGATCCCAACCATTGACAGGTGGATTTTGGTGTAACTGCTTTCTCATATAATATGAACCTCAGTGTGTCATCCCTTATTGGTTCAGAATAATCACAATTGGTGCACTGAGGACTTGAAACAGCTATAAGATCATGAGGTGCAAGAATTGCCGCTGTTAAATCTGTGACACTTGTGCCTCTAGTACCATAAGCAAACTCTGCAGGACTTTGGGTGTGAATTTGATGCCTGATGGTGTCTCTGGCAGTTTCAAAACTTGTCTGACCATTCATATATTTCTTGAAACAGACAGAGAGTGACTTGAGATGGTGTTGATTAATTTCCTTGAATCTTCTTGTCCAAACCTCTGTGTCATTAGACCATATTTCATATAACACTGTAAAAAGTGCATCATATGCGCAGCTGTAATTGTTACCATCCCATACAAGTCCAGAAGGTGAGGAGGAATCACCAGAGGCTATTACAATTTCAGCTGTCTTTGTTTTTTTGGTACTTGTACTCAAAACTTCAGAATCATCAAGTTTATGCTTTTCACTTGACTTGACGGGTACACTACCCTTAGCTATAACAAATCCAGATTGAATGGATGTAGCTTGAATCTCTGCACCAGTATCAATATTTTTTTCTTTTTTCTTTTTCTGGTCAATGATCTGCCAGGGTGCATCTGTTACCACAGGCAGAAGGGGCAGTGGATCTTTGACGGACCATTTCAGTGCAGGATGAGTCAGTGGAGGTACATAGTCTGTACCCTTCCATTTCTGATATGCTCTGATTAAAGGGTTTCTCAAGTTGCCTTGAATGTTACCTGGAAGTTTCCCTTCATATCTGAGCTTGGTAATCTCATCCAATAACTCGAGTTCACGAAATTCCTGTCTCAAATACCCTGAAGTTCCACATGTGATGAGCCGAGGGGAAAATGACTGCACAATGACAGTTCCACCTGCAGTTGCACTTCTTGACAGACAGGTATAATAAGATTGGTGACTTCTACAATTGCTCAAGTCAACAGGATTTTTTGGTCTTGTCTTCCCTTGTGATGTATAATCAGTCATGGAGAAATTAGGTAATACCCATACTTGATTTCTATGAATATATTCTTTCAGGTCACTTGAAAAGATACACTCTATATTTTTTGAACCTCTGGTGATAGGAACCACATTTTCAGGAAGTCCATCAATTTTTACTGTCTTTGCAGGTCTGTCCAATTTGACAAAAAGTACATCTAAGACAAGCTGCCCATGTATACCTCTACCTGCTTGCCATCCCACAACATGACCTTCTTGCCCCTTGGTAATGCAAAGCTCCGTAGCATTATTATTTCTGATTATAACTGGCATACCAATACAAAGGGATAATTTGCCTGGAAAATGATTTGTAGCAGAGTGAGGTAGATTCCAAATTATTTTTTGCAAAGTAAGGCTTATTTCATTGGACATATGTTTACTAGCTGCCTTTGATTTTCTACCTCTTGATCGCTTCTCTGCAGCATCAGGAGGACTGCCAAACCTATCAATAGAATAAAAATGTGTTAAAGTTTGACCCATTTCTGCAGCAAATCGTGCACTGCCAAGTTCATTAATTCTGTCTTTCTGTGCATTCAGTGCAGTAATGATAGAAACATTTCTGAGTTCTTTATCTGAGAGTTTTGGCTGGTCTGGACGTCTTCCTGCGATTCGAGTTTTCAAGAACTTAATATCTTCAGGAGTGCAAGCAGCATATCTCATATTCTCAAGGGCAGTTCTCAGTTTAGCATCCTCTGCAGTTTGTGTCCTTTGTCTCATATTTTTTCTAAGTATTACAACAGTGGTCACCTGATGCCAGAGTGCCTTTCCAATAGCAGCTTTTTGACCCTGGACAGTCATCCGTGACATCAACTGTGTGCCCACAGTACCACTGTAAAGAGGTGATCCAAATACAGGTGGCAACTGAGCAAAGTCCCCTGAGAATATCATATTTATTCCACCATATGGCAAGTCAAATTCATTCAATGCCTTTGCAAGTTGAGAGCTGATCTTGTAATTATCATCACATGAAACCATGGAGACTTCATCCAGAAATATATATTCAACTCCATCCAGCCTTGCTTTGACTTGTGCATTATTTGTGGTCTCATTCCTCAAAGCTGTTTGACCATCAATAGGGACTCCTAAATATGAGTGATAAGTTGAACCATGCAGAAGAGCTGCTGCAGTTCCTGTGGGTGCCAAGACAACAAATCTGTGGGATTCATTTCTGGATTTAAAAAAGTCCATGAGAGCCTTGATGACTTGTGATTTTCCAGTACCTCCCATGCCACCTACATACATTATTAATTGTTCAGATCCAGGGGCAACAGCATGATTTGCTACAACTCTGAATGCCCTTTCTTGCTCAGAGGTAAGTTCAAATTTCTCAATAACATCCTCAATCAAATTTTGAGCAGCTTCTGACTGAGCTTTGAAGTTCTTCTGGAGATATGATCTGTCAACAATTCGAACATCATTCTGATTTGGATCTGTGCCAGATTTCTTTCCAGACTGTGCAGGAAGTGCTTTATTTCTTTCAGCCAAGACCTGTTGGCGCTTTTCCTGAACAGCTGCATCCCATTGTGAAGGTGGTAGCTCTTCAGGTTCAATTTCTGCAAATTCCATTGATGGGGGTCCATCTGGGCACTTATCCAGCCAGCCAGCTGAAGTCACAATCTTCTGTATTTCCCCCATCTGCTCTATTCTTTGATGACCTTTTTTACCTATGGAAGTGTATTGATCTGCTTCGTACTCTTCATGAGCTGTAAGGTCACCTTCATCATTGTAATCATCATCATTGAAGTTATCACCATCGTCAGATCTGAACCAATGAGGAAAGACACCATCAGTTGCATTTTTCTGCTTCAGAAGTTTAGAATAGTCATCTCTAGCATCATTGCACTCATAGCGTATGTTGAAGAATTTCATTAGCTCAGTTTGGTGTGGAGTAAACTTGTAATCTGAAAATGCTTCATCCCAAGATTGATCATTCTCTTTGAGGTCCTTTCCATGCCTCCACGGCTTGAAAAGTGCTAGCATTGTAGTGCAATAATATTCTCTATCTCCTCTATCACACCTAGGCAAGGAACCACCTGCAAAATTTGGTATCAAAATTTTAGACTTGGTGATATTGACCTGATGGGTCTCATACAGTGGATGATTTTGCAAAAATGCATATTTTACTTGAGTCTCTTCTTTCTTGGGGACTTTTTTAGAGTCCAGATGCTCTGAATCACTTTCAAAATCTGTATCAACATTGTCATCAAACTGAGAGACAGCTACTGGGTTCACATCTTCATGTCTTCTATCTTGAAACCTTTTCTGTTCTGCCTTGGTGCGCTTCAGTCTTGTGGATATCTGAATCCATTCATATAAGGACTTGTCATTGAGCTCATATGGTCTGTACTTGTAGTCATCTACTACTGATAATCCAATATATTCACCATCAACATTTTTCAGAAGAATGACCTTGTCTGATTGAACCTCACTATTTGGTTTCCAAGCTTTCAAGACTTCTGCGACATAACCTTTCCAGTAGAATACAACAAAATCTTGGTTGGTGTAATGATCAGGGTGTCCTAAAAGATACAAAGATGCCATAGGACCACCAATTTCCAGCTTAGCAGTAAGAGCATTGACGATTTTTGTTATGAGACTTCTGGCCTTGTCTTTCCTCTCCTGGGTACCACAAAGCATCTCAGAACTCTTATCGAATACACTTCTGATAGTGTCAAAGATAGTGTACGTCTTCAAACCAGGCTTTGTGACATAGTCTGATATGTAGGCAACAATGGCTTTGATTGCAGTTCCAGATAACAGACTAGTAACATCTGAGTTACATCGTAGTAGAAATGTTGTGATTGGGGTCAGAGTGTTGATCCACCTTTCACCCTTTTTGATATTGAGTGCTCCAGTCTTAGGATCAACCTCAGTATTCTTGAATGTCTGTCTGGGGAATCGTGCTTTGCAGTTGCCATCCTTGTTGATACAACCTCGCCGCTCTTTCTTTTGTTTTTTCTCATCAGCCGGAATTGAAGTACGACACTTGTGAACATTTGATCTCAGAATTAAATCATCCACAGTATTTTTGAAATTTTGCCACCAGTTAGCTGTATTTTCACAAGATTCACATTTGTTGCAGTCACAATCTGTAAGCTCTGGAGGTGCATCAGGCAAAGTCTGAGTGGGATCTCTGTATTCTTTAGCTTTCATATTTTTATCAACTTGTTCTTTAACTTCATCCATGGTTCCCGTCATAAATTCACCTACATGCACACTCTCCAAGTACTCCACTATTTTCTTCTGAAAATCAGAATTTGGGTCCATAATGCGATCTCTAATTTCTTGTGGAGATAATGAATTCAGAATCCAAAGGAGCATGTGTAGATGCAAAGTCAGTCTTCCTTGCTGTTCAACAGTAGCATAATATGCAGCAGTCTTGCCATATAATCCAGGATGTTCTTGATTTACTCCTAATACATGCTTAATGAACATTTCTACAATCAAATGGAAGAATCGAGCACCAGCAACTGGATTCTCAGCTATAAGTCTGTATCGCTCATTCTCATGTCTCAGTTCAGGACTAAATGTTTCCTGAGTGTCAGCAAAATACAGGCTGATTGGATGCATGTTATCAGCAGGAGAAAAAGTTATAAACCACGATGGTGCACCAAAGTATGAGATCAATGACCATATTTCATTTCTCATAAATTTCTTCTGAGTGATTGAACCAGGAACATGACCATTGACATGATCTAAGTCATTGATCAGTTTGAAACACAATTTTTCTTCCTCTGTTTCAGGCTTGACTCTCTCCCCCTCTGTCATTCGTTTTGTCAAGTCTGACAGGACCTCTAGATTAATATTCATCAACCTATCTGTTATATCATGAAATGAAATTCTTTCAGCAGTTAGATAACCAGCAGTTGTGCTTTCCTTTATTTGCTCATGGTTAAAAGCAATAAGTGGGAAATGTGGATCTTTCTGAAACCGTTTGTCGTAATACATCAGCAAATGTCTCTTATGCATCATGCTGGACAACTTGTGCTTGTGCTCAGTTTGGCCTATACCTCCTAAACCATAAGGGAACAGCCAAGGTAGCATAGAAGGGAATAATTGAGGATTTCCATAAATTGATTCTGGTGTTTCTGCATGTCCAATGGCAAGTATTTTCTTCTCACTTGTCAAATGTCGAAGAGCTATAGCTTTAATGGTCTTCATAGTCTTTGTTGTAAGTTCTTCACCTGTAAGACCATGGACTACAAATGGACAAGGACCTTCTGTTGTGCCATCCTCCTCTTCGATATCATGTACACTTGTTGACTCTGGATTTTTGTTTGAACTTGAAGGATGATAATCCACAACTACTAGAGGACCATTCTCAGGATATGAAGCCAAATTTTCATCTGAAATTTCACAGTCATAGTAATCAACATGATTAAGTTTTAACCATAGCAAAGCCTTGGACACCTTCAACCGCCTCACAAGTAATGGTGTTCGTTGGAAGTCTGCTTTAGTTGGTTTACAAGGACCTGTGTAAATGAATGCCAGGACTTCATCCATCTCTTCTACAGGAGGAGGTAAGACATTATAGATTTTAGGCATTGGGTTTGAAAATGATATTGCATTCGCTCGCATTTTAGACATGCCAGATGAGACTTTGACTATGCATCTATTATGGCGAACCCTTGCAATCAGCAACTGTTCTGCATATGTCAGGTTGCATAATTCGTCTGGAATATCTCCAACCCAAAGACCATTTGCAAGAGCCAGAGCAGGCATCTTATTCTTCTCCAGAGATTCAACACATATAGGACAAACTTTACTACAACCAGGTGCTAAGATGGGTCCTCTCAACTCTTCTACTGGATCAGAGCTTTCGTATCTAGCTTTTCTTGTGACTCCATCAACTTTAAGCAAGCTGATATTCTCAACTTCATAAAGCTCTTCCATCTCACAAATTGGAGCCAATTTTCCACAAACTGCACAACCAGTTTCTTCAAACATTTCTGGAGAAGTGTCGACACAGAAATCTGATATAATATTCTGACATAACTCCACAGAAGGTGGATCTGGTGGAAACCTGACATGTTTATTGGTCTGATAACATTTTTGTGAAGATTTGTTATTAGACTCTCTATATGCAGGACGCTTATTATACTCTGCACGTTTATCCTTATGATTACGATACCATGTCTGTTGACGCTCAGCATCTGAAGCCACCTTATGGGGTTTAAATACTGACAAAAACTCACCGCACTCACATTTGTGATCTTGAAGCAATAACTGTGCATTTTTCAGCAGAATCTTTGAGGGCATAAACATATCATGCAAAGTAGAAACCTTTTTTATACATTTAAGTGTAAGTTTTGGAGCGAGTACATCAAGTGGCACATGACAAATGACCTCATCATTAACAGAATCAGAATGTTGTTTATCATCTGTTTTGATGCATCGTTGAAACTGATACTGTTGATCATGCAAGTCAGCAGGTACATATGGGAGCAGTTCATCAGATGAAAATATGAGTGCCTTCCCACCACCACGAAAACAATTTGTATGTGATTTACCAGGGTGTTCTTTTCCAATTTGTGTATTGGAGGGATGATTTTTATGATCTGAAAAGATTTTTAAGTTGCAGAAATATAAACTCCCACTGCTATAGTACACATTGTGTACATAAACCACAAAATCATGCTTTCTGAAGCATGACTGCTTCAAAAATAATGCGGTGAGTCTGCATTTAAGTTGAATAGAAGCTTGATTCTCAGATAGAGCCCATGAAAACATCATGAAAACATGCTCAAAGCATTCTTTAACTCCCACATTTGATGGAGAATACATAATGGTTTTCACACTATCAAACAATTGACATTTAACAGTAACATTTTCAAACACCCCATCCCGAGGCACAACAGTTCTAAACACCTCATGCTGAGGCAGGACAAATTTAAACACCCCGTTCTGGGGCAGAACAGATATCAACACCTCATTCTGAGGTGGGACAGTTCTAAAAACCTCGTTCTGAGGCAAGATAGGAGTTAAAACACCCAATGAGACAGAGCTACTGTTTGGGCAGACAGCAACCATAGTAGGATCAGGGGGTTTAGCATGTTGAGGACCCTCAGAGTAGGCTGAGAGTACAACAAGCAGCAAAAAAAATGAATAGTAGAAGTTCATAGGTGGATGATGATGGGAGGAAGCAAGGAGGAAAGGAAATTGCGACAAGCACTTCGGAGTTTCAAAAGGTGAACAATTTCCCGGGTTCAACATTGGTCACGTGAACAGCCGGTCCGACACTTATTTCCAAATAAGATAACCTTTGACCAAAACAAAACAATCTGATTGTCTTTGGTAACCAGAACAATAAACACAATCAGATTTTGTAAATAATTATGTATTGTGAACAAGAGCTTTATTCAGATTTAGATTATTTCATTGGGAAGAAATCTGATTATGTTTTGGACTTTTGTTTCACAGAAATAGATAATTTCACATTCTAATTTTGTCTTTAGTTATCTCATGCAGCCAAATGGTTAACAATAATCTGTTTATCATTCCGGGTCCATAGTGTTGCCGCAGTTACATGACCGATGTTTTTGAAAATCGATTGTTGCTCGATCGATCGTGACGTTAAAATTGAGAAAATATTTATGTAAATAGCGTTTATACATGCCTTTTTGGGGAAAAAAGAATTTTTATATTTCATCCGGAATTGGTTGAGAACGATGCGAATTACTGTGTTTAACCGCAGCTAAAAAACCGGTTATTTTAGCCGCGGTTAAACACAATAATTCGTATCGTTCTCAACCAATTCCAGACGAAATATAAAAATTCTTTTTTCCCCAAAAAGGCATGTATAAACGCTATTTACATAAATATTTTCTTAATTTTAACACCATGATCGATCGAGCAACAATCGATTTTCAAAAACATCGGTCATGTAACCGCGACAACACTATTCCGGGAAGTATTCAAATTATGTCATGGGGAGAAATTTTGATATGTCTAATCCAGTCTAAAGTAGTTCTCATGAAGAACCCAACTCGGTCTTGGCTGCCCCAGTCTATCATGGACGGAATCTTTAATGAACCTTGCAAGGCAAATTCTCTCACCCCCCTCCCAAGTATCAACACCGTGCCTTAACACTTTGCCGGCAATAAGAACACCGGTACCAGGAGTGTATGAAAGTCCCAAACCCAGCTCTCGAACCTCCAAAAAACACTTTGTGTGTGTCCCACCACTAAGCAGGAAGTCATAGTCGGATGGTGCTCCACCTGTGTCACGATGCAAAGGTGTCCTCCTGTTAACTATGTGAGCAAATCCGGACCACACTGAATTCCAATGGTCTACTATTGGAAGGTGTCGATCCAGATGATTTCCCCCTTTGAGATGTTTTATAGCAGATTGTCCATAATCGTATTGCTGTGGTGACACCAATGCAGTGATGGCATCAGAGAGGATGTCAAGTCTGGATGTAATACGAAGGAAGTTGGCAGCCGGTGCAGTCCGGATGTCAGAAGAGACATATAGGGACTCAGAAAGTTGCTAAGGCAAGAAATAATTGAGTGTTAACAAATGTGGACAATAGGATAGAACTCACATCTTGAGATTGTTGGAACCACCCAGGAGACATGTTCAGAACCCCAGAGCCAAAAATCCCACCACCAGAAGGAGGATTGAACAGATGGTGGCGCCAGGAAGGTGCTACACATTTACCAAGTGACTTCATGAAGGCATCTAGAGGCTTCCGCACAGTTATTGAAGCCTCATTAAGATCATTCTATGGCCATGTTAAGCACCATTGATAAAAAGCTGAAAATACACACCATTCTGTAAACAGAGATTATGAGAGGCAGGTGCCACAAAATAATGCGACCATGGCGATCTATCACAGTGGCTGGCTCATCAAATTCTCCAAACTGCGGGTTTTTGAAATATTTGGCAAGTCTTTTATCTTCCACAGATGCATTTGCATCGCCCTCTTGAGGACGGGTGTTTTTGACTCGGTCTGCCAACCGCTCCACATCCCAGTCGGTTTGGTCTGATTGTAAAATAAACGGCATGTATGTAAAATGATGATGAAACTTACAAGGATTAGACAATGCAAATGCAACCGTGAGTGCGATGCGATGGAACTCATCGGGAGTTGTTGCTTCGCCAACATCATGATGAATGCCAGAGGCATCCATCTGCTTCACAAGAGTTTGCCACTCAGCTCGAATCCTTGAACTGAGACAAAAATAATAATTAATGCGGCGGCTATCACAAAAAGTCTCACATACCGGAATTTTTTCATCGCATTATCACAGCCAAACTTGCCAGCTAATGGTACCGTTGAATGTTCGCGAAAAACAGAAGATAGGCACCTCCAAGCATATTCCTTCAAAGTCGGGGCGTCAGACACCGGGATTGGAACCGTTTCGTCATCAGGGCATTTCCTTTTCTTGCTGCGACCCATGATGTCAGACCAAGGCCACTACATACCATTACAGGCAATAATGAACAATCACGTGACTATGACACGTCGCTTTTGAGACCGAGCCTCGTTACCGGTACTAATACAGCATCTTTACATGTTTATTTGGAGGGAGATTGCACCACAAATATATTTATTTGAATGTGGCTGCAGATTGTCAATGAGCGCGTGTTGGTAAGTATCACTTATGCAATCTATATATCGTAATTTTGAATTGCATTTGTTGCATTTCTTTTTCTTTTTACCACTTTTCTACTACTTTGCAAAGGATGGGACCTTTCCATAGCCTTTCAGCAGACTTAAAAGGCAAAAAAGAAAAAAACAGTGATCATGGAATTCATCTGCTGCATTGCACTAGATATTGTGCACGAAAACCTACTATACATTCTGCGTAAGAAGAAAGAGAAGGCTATACCAGTTGAATGGCATAGGTCTTTGTGATGCATATGCAAGGTAATGTGGCTATCAGATTAAATAGTCCCTGACCATCCATCGACCACCAGCAACAATCGATGAGAACGGCACATAATGGGGAGGCTTGACAAAAGAGCAAACCTCACGACAGTCAACATTTCGACAGTTGAAACTGTAAGTCGATTTCGACTTGACTGGGCCTTTCCAGCTCTGCGGCGAAGAACATCCATTGCAAGAGGCAGGAAGTCGATATCCCCAAGGTCGCCATTTCTTATGGGAAAAAACGTACTCCTTGCTATATTTAATATAGCCATCTTCGAAGTGGACGTGCACGATGTTGGTATGCCTAGCAAGGTTGGATTGGGAACACGCAGTAAGCATGGGCTTGAACGAATGTGAGAGGCTGAAGCCTTCAATTAAAACCCGATAAGTGAAATCCACGAAGAAGGAAGTAGTGAGAACGGCATGGAACTCGGGGGCAGTGAATGCAACGAGTTCGTCGATGGCCATGCTGATAGCATGACAGTTAGAAAAGTTAACAATTGAAATACAAGGCAGTACTCACCCAGAAACAGATTGGGTCAAGTGGCTGTAGCTCTCTGCATTGCATACTAGAGCACCACATGCCAACATAAAGAGCGTGGTGTGTCTCGTCTTAAGGAAAGAAGCCAAGACAGGAGGAAACATAGCCCTCATAAACTGTAAAGCAGGTCAGCAAGAATATACATACCCAACCTTAAAGGAGAAAAAAATCCAACTCACATCTTTCACGGTTGCGGAGTGATTCGGACTGATGTACAAATCCCCCGTGTCATCATGCGAGTGGTTAGTAACAAACACGATCACCCGACTGATTTCCAAGCTAACAAGAACAGTCAACAGACTAAAGAGAGATATTTCAAATTAATTTACCTCTTGAGTTGGCGCACAAATCGAGCCATCGCACGGCTGTGCTCGTCAACAAGTTTTTTCGAACCCAAATCAAAAATGATTTCGTGATATTGAACGGCATCTCCTACAAATTGCTTCATAATTTCAGAAACAATGCGTGAGGGGCTTGCGACTGGATCAATCGATGAGAGGATAAGATTGAGGATAAGAATGGGGCTGGACAAGACTTGAGATTTGGCGGTCATCTGATGGATCCCCTGAAACTTCAAGGGATGCTCAAGAGCAGGAACCCAAGAATTGAATGGGCCTTGGAGGGTCGCAGGAGCGCCACGATAAAAGCCCTGTCCGAAGACTAGTAGTAAGTAATTTAACGCCACAATAAATAAATCACGTGATCATACATAGTAAGGTGTAGACCGTGTCCCTGATGCTTGCATATGACAAGCGATGCACGCGAAGATCGCACCATCGACATTGGCACCAGGAGGCAAAACGAGGTGACCAACGCACATAACTCGAGGGCATCGATCGCACGTATAAAGATCGCCACCGTTCAAGCAGACGTAACAGTAGTCCTACCAAGATCAATTAATGTAGAATAGATATGTGTATGCGTATTAAAACTCGCCTGATTCTGGTGAACTTGGCCGGTGGGTGGTTGAACGTCCGAAGACATTTCGATGTCGGCCGCAGGAGAAGAGACACCAGTATCATGCCCCCCTTCATCGAAAAGTTGTTTGCGAGGGGCCTTACCCCCAGTAGATTTGCGAGCCTTCTGACTTGTTCTAGCCATTATATGACACTGAATGCGACAGTAGATGATCGATGTAGAACGATAGATTACATGCCATGCATTTGCAGCATGTTTAATGTGGCGTGAGAGAATACAAACAATACCAAACAGTTGAACTTCAAAGCGCGTCACTATAGCAATCACTCTCTTGACTCGCATCCACCACCACCACCTCAATATGTTGACGCTTGCTGGTCATCGTCGTCATACCCCTACTGCAGGGGGGTATGATGACGATGAACAGTTTGTGGCCAACAACATCGACGAGCTAAGTACTCTCTCGTGTCGCGTCTATTCGGTGACGCGTTTCTTTTTGTTCCTTTTTAGCTGTCTGCGTGTCCCGATCGTATATGGTGAGTGACCCATAGATATTGATAGTTTCAGTTAGCAGAACTCGGAAAACGCGTCAATTGGTGAGTTTTTATTTTATTTATGTTTACTTATGTATTATATCTTAGGTTAGTTGGAGATAGCTGTGTGGGCTGACGCGGGCACATGGGTCCACTTTCCGTGGGCCCTCCCCGCATCTTCCAGTTTGGATTTTGGAGATAGCCGTGTGGGCTGACGTGGGCGCATGGGTCCACTTTCCGTGGTCCCTCCCCGCAATCTCCAGCTCGGATTTTGGAGATAGCCGTGTGGGCTGACGCGGGTGCATGGGTCCACTTTCCGTGGGCCCTCCCCGCAATCTCCAGC
>Ga0209328_10000229_pt1 | contig 13041 bp, 11 predicted proteins | sample JacPinW_OM3H0_M1_FD_187954 | JGI IMG/M metagenome (GOLD analysis project Ga0209328, IMG submission 187954) | Forest soil microbial communities from Algoma, Ontario, Canada - Jack Pine, Ontario site 1_JW_OM3H0_M1 (SPAdes) (version 2) | ecosystem: Environmental > Terrestrial > Soil > Boreal... | reverse complement strand
TCAGGCGATGATAAAAGTGACCGAGCCGGTTCCAGCACAATGCCGTCACTGAGATCCGCTGCTCAAGCTCAGCAAAGAGACGCCGCGTCACTCGTTGTATGCCAGTGTTCCGCGCAGACCGGCACGCATTTGTCACATCGATAAAAACATTCATTCAGCGCAACGGCATCTTATGCAGGAGCCATTCGGTTTCTAAAGGCCGCCTGCCAGGAGTTAGACTCGAGCGGCATCCGGCGCAGCTCCGAGGAATCTTGAGTCGCGTTTTTGAAAAGAACGGCCGGCTTCACGAATCTAGGTATCCCGAGGTACCAGCGTGCCAATGGCTCCGGCATAATTCGTCGGCTCTAGGTGCGTTAGTAATTTGTCGATGTAATCCGACCAGGAACGAAATTTTCGCGTGCGGGCTTCAGCGGAAAGCCGCGAGTGCAATTGTCGATCCAACAAGAGTGTTTTGATTCCTTCCGCGAGCGCGACAGCGTTTGTTTGATCGACAATCATGCAGCCACCGCCGCGCGCGACTTCGCCAAGCGCGCCGTTACCGCCGCAAATACACGGCTTGCCGTGCCAGAGACTTTCCACAATCGGCAGACCGAATCCTTCCATCAACGACGGGTAAACGGTGAACGCGCATTCGCGATAAAGCGCATGCAGAGTCTCATCGTTCACGTGCTTGAGCCAGACGAGTCGCCTGCCTTTGGCCCGCAATGCACGAATCTTGCGCAGCACAGGGAAATTCCCCGCCCAGGAGCCAACCAACTTCAATTCCAACTCGAGGCCGGACGACCACAATTGCTCAGCCGCGTCCAGGAGCGCGAGATGATTCTTGCGCGGAACAAACGTGCTGACGCAAAGAACGACGTTGGATTCTGGCGTTGGCTCTGAGCGCCGTTCGCTTTCATCGAATTCCAGTGGCCAACTCTCCACGAAAGTGTCCGGTACATCGCGAATTCCGAATTCTCTCCAGAAAGAAACAAGATCATCTTGGGATTGTTGCGAGATGCAGATCACGCGATCGAAAGCTGCAAGCGCCTGAAGATATTCGCAAAATTTCCGCGTGCTTCGGCGCGCGTGCAAACCGAGTCGCTTCATCGCGGCGTCGTGAAAAATCGCGACCGAACGCATTCCGATCTTTCGAAGGATCGCCGGCAATTTCTGTCGGCGCGAATCGCCAAAAAAATCCGGCGCCACAAAAACATCTCTCTCGCGCATCTCCTTGGAAAGATCGACAGCTTCTCGCCGAAGCAGCCGCCGCAACTCGCCTGGAAATTTTTCGCCGCGCAATTCTGGCAGCGCCATCGCGCGTTTGTAGCCGTGGAAAGGCGTCCGAAGATATATGAATTCGCGCTCGTCCAGGCCATGATAAAAGTCGCCGAGCCGGTTCCAGCAAATTGGCGTGACCGGAACGCGTTGCTCAAGTTCAGCGAAGAGCCGACGCGTCATTCGTTGCATTCCGGTGTTGCGGGCCGACCGGCACGAATTCGTTACATCGATGAAAAGGTTCATTCTGCGGAAACCTGCCAACAAATGAACTGAGCGCGGGTCAGCGCCACTTGCACGTTTGGGTAAAGCTCTTTAACTACGCCAAAATCGCGCGCCACACACACGCCGATGAGCGGCGGCTTCGGTGGATCGCGACGAATTTCATCGACTGTAAATGTGGTCACCTCAGATCGAAGGTTGCCGTGGAAAAGGTAAAACGAGTCCCACAACAAGTCGTCTCCGGCAATGAGGGCTTTGATCAGCACGATTTTTGTTCCGGGTTGCTGCAACTCGCCTAATTTCTCCGCGATCAGCTTTTCGTCGGCAACATCTCGCCGGCGATGGTTGGTGTGGACCTTGGCGTGCACAAATCCAGCCGTGAACAAGAGGATCAGCGCGCCGATAGCAGCAGCGCGAACCGGCGCCGGCCGTTTCAAGAACCGATAAAAAACAATTGCGAGTAGAAAACAAAGCGACGGCACCGCCGGGATGGCGTAACGGATGTGCCGAAAGTTAAAGACGATAGCAAGAGCCAGAAACGCAACAGTAACCAACGCAATCTCGCGAACACCTCGCCCGGCCCAGCCGTTCCTAGAAAAAAGAATTACAAACAGCGCGACCAACGAAAGAAAACCACAAAGACCCCCAGGATGCACACTCATCGAGATCGGGATTTCGAAGTACGGCCGACGCCCTAGCCAATCCGGTCCCAGCCAGACGACAATTTCTTGGTGAAACACGCCCGCCGCTGGCATTTCATATTCGATGAGCTCAATCAACGGCCAGATCGACATCAGCGCGATCGCGACGAAGAGGCTGCCGACCAACCAGCCAATGTTGCGCTGCAGACTCGCGCGCTCCTCGCGATTTGTTAAACGGACGATGATGATGAGAACCCAAATCAAAAAAGGGACCGGCAGTTTTTGCAAACTACCAAGGCAGGACACGACCGCGGCGCCCAGCCACCACACTGGTTTTGTGCGGGCGAGCTCGGCGAAGACAATTGTCAGCAGGGTGAAAAACGCCAGACCAATGTCGAGCAAGCCGCGCGCGGACTCGGTCGAGAAGAGCGGAGACGAAATCAGGATCGCGACACTGAGCGGAATCAACCACGGCTCATCTGGTTTCACCAAGTAAACAAGCCAGGTCAAAACGCCCGCGGTAAGAACGCCATAAACGAGCGGCCAGATGCGAACCGCCACCGCGCGATTTTCGAATCGTGGCAGCGTCCAACTCGTTAACCAGTACTGCAGTGGCGGCTTTTCGAACGAACGGTCGAAATTGTAATGAATGACCCATGGCTCGCCCGTTACCAGCATTTCACGACTGCGTTCGGCAGTAAGCAATTCGTCTGTTCCCCACATGATTCCGCGCGGCGCCTCCAACCCGAGCCAGAATGCGAAAGCGATTATCACGAGCGCACTGAGCGAAAAAGCCCGAATGTGTTCGCGACTGAAGTCCCGGGTGGAAGCGTAGACGCGCGGTTCTCGGATCAGATCAATATTCATGATAGATCGACATCTACTTACGAGAGAGCAGTCGTGAAGTTTTTACGAAGAATATCCCCGACCGGCGCAGCCCGGACAATACGTTAAGAAGATCTGAAATTTCGGCCGCGGTAAAGCCGCCGCTGGCCAATTCGCGCGTCCCTCGGTAAAAGGGAAGACAAACGATGTCCACAAGCCGAAAGTTGGTCGTCTCAGCGGTATTTTTCATTGAGGCGCTGTTCGTTTACTTCATCGTAACGCAGCGATACCCGATTTCAGGAGACGACTATTCGTATCTCTATCAAGCAAAGTTATTCGCGGCCGGCAAACTTTGGGCTCAAGACCCGGTCTACGACCCGTCACTTCCATTCTACGATTGTCTCGAGACATATTGTTTCCGGGACGATCAAGGCCATAGGTTTTCGAAGTACGCGCCCGGGTGGCCGGCCATTCTTGCTCTAGGCGTCCGGCTGGGCGCACCCTGGCTGGTTAATCCACTCCTTGGTGCAGTTCTCGTCTTCCTGATGCTCGAATATACTGAGCAGAGGTTCGGTAAAGAATACGTGAGAATCGTGGCCTTGTTGGTAACGCTTTGTTTTTTTCTTTGCTACTACGCGGCCTCTTTCCGAGCTCATATCCCGACCGCACTTTTGGTGTTCTCGGCCTTTCTACTTTACGATTTTTCGGAGAGGCGTTCCCATTCCGCCAAGCCGTGGCTACTTGGAGCCGGCGCCATCCTCGGTCTTTCGGCGATGATTCGTTACGTCGATTGGATTCCTCTCGCCGTGTGGATCGCTTTCAGCCTGATTCGCCAAAAGAGGTTCGCTGACATGGTTCTCTTTGGAACCGGATTCGCTTTGCTAGCGTCCGGCAATCTTGTCTATAACGCCTTGTTTTCGGGTAATCCGTTCCAGGTTCCGGCTGCGATTCACCGCACATCAGAGATTGGAGATCGCCTCATCGTTTCCTGGAACGGCTTTTTTGTCACGATCGTGCGTCTGGCAAATCTCCTGTGGGTTTTCCCGCCGGCGATCCTACTGGCGATTTTCTGGAGGCGATACCGGCTGCGGTTCGAGACGAAAATGTTCGTAGCGTTGTTCTTAATGATAATCATCGTCTACTTCCTGTATCCGGCCTCGGTCGGCGGACCAGGGCCGCGCTATTTGCTGGCCTACTTTCCCTTCCTCATCCTCGCTGTCGCGGAGATCTCTCAACGCCTGTCTCAGGATTCCTGGCCCCCTGGGCAACAAATCTGGAAGTTTGCAGTGGCTACCCTCATTATTTGTAACCTGGCATTCATGGCCAACGAAACTTATACAATGTATTGGCGGCGAGATTTTGATCGGATGGTTCGCCAGATCGATGGCAAGAAAAATATTTTTTTCCTCAAAACTGGACCCTACAAAACAGAGACCCACGATCTCACTCGGAACCCGCCCGCGCTCTCCTCTGCGGAAAATCTTTATTTCACATGGTGCGAGAAGCCCGAGCGAGATGAACTTCTCAAACGATTTCCCGACTATACTGTCTTTGTCTACGAGTATCCGGGGCACCTGCAAAAACTATGAGAAGAGTGTTTCTCACCGGGGCCAGTTCGGGAATCGGCCTTGCCCTCGCAAAGGCGTTGTCTGAACGCGGAGACGAAGTCTGGGGGACATCGCGCCAGCCTGGCCGCATTCCGCAACTACCGCGCGTGCATGCTGTGCGTCTTGATTTGTCGGAGCGAAATTCAATCGACCAGGCATTCAAGAGTGCTCTTTCCGAAGCCGGTCATTTCGACGTGGTAATTAACAATGCAGGCAGTGGTCACTTCGACGCGGCGGAGCATCTTTCCGGAGAAGAAATCGACCAGCAGTTTCAAATCCTGGTGTTCGGTCATCTTCAACTAATGCGTCTGGCGATGGCCGCGATGCGCGCGCGCGGCAAAGGTTTGATCATTAATGTTACCTCACTTGCGTCACGATTGCCGGTCCCGTTCATGGCTGCGTATAACGCGGCCAAAGCCGCCATGGCCGCGTATACGATGTCGATCCAGCTCGAGCTGCCTGATTCCGAAGTGCGCATTGTCGATCTTCAGCCGGCCGACATTTCCACCGCGTTCAACGATTCCGTCCCAAAAAAGGCCGAACGCGATCCGCGTTACCAAGCGCGGCTGGCCAAAACCTGGGCGGCGGTTGATCGCAACATGAAAAACGCGCCGCCGCCGGAGCTGGTCGCAAAACACGCGCTGCTCTTGATCGACTCGCCAAATCCGCCACCGCGCATCACGGTGGGGGACACGTTTCAGTCCAAGATCGCACCGTTTATTTTCCGGTTTCTGCCCCAGCGGGTCCGGGTCTGGGGGTTGAAGATGTATTACGGGATCTGAATTCATGATCGCGCCTAAGGAAGTGGAGTAATCGCGGAAAGATCGACAATCCCATTGTCCAGCGCGACGAGAACACGTTCCAGGTGTCGCGAAAATATTCGACGACTTCGTTGTTGTGATAAGTCCGGCCGTGTGGCACCCGGTGCAACGACATCGTTCGCGATTGCTGGGGCACGGTTCGCATCATCGCCGATGTTGGCACTGCGAATTTCTCAACCCGGCGACGGTCCAGATTTCCACTGATCCAGATATCGTCCATATAAAACGCGCTCGCGGGCGCGCCGGAATAATTCCAAAGCGCCGAGTCGAAAAAGCGCGGCTGAATCAGATAACTGCCGCAACCGGTGATTACCGCGACACGTTTCGGTTCACGGATCCGGCTGCCGAGAAAAAGTTTCGGAACGAACCAGTAAAAATTCCGCGGCATTGGACCGCCCCGAAAACAGAGCGCCGCATCCGGCAGTTGCCGGTGATAATGAAGGTAAGTCTCGAGCGCATCGCACGGGTAAATGCGGTCGTCGTCCACGATCACGATGAGAGTATCGCGACGTCCGGCAGCCAATTCCTCCTGCACCACCGGAATGAATTTGGTCGCCGGACCCCAATCGGTTTTGCACCGCAAAATCCGCAACGTTGGAAATTGGGACAGATATTCCGGAATTGAATAGGGCCGCTTTTGGCGAACGGAAAATTCCGGAACAGCCAGGACAATCTCATCCGGCCGCCGGGTTTGATTCAGCAGGCAACGGATCGCCGGCTCGAGATTGGAAATGCGATCCGGCAAAGTGGTCAGCGCGGCGATCACTCGTTTGTTCCGCAGCGAATGACCCGTGGCCAGGGTCTGCCTGATAAATCGCACTTGCCGCCGGCTCATGAACGTTCGCTAAAAGGAGAGCGACATCTTATCATGACGCGATTGTCGAACAAATCGTAAACCGGGGCATGGCGCAATCGACCGAGAAAATTACTGAGGCCGTGATTCTGATGGCCGGGATCGGCTCGCGTTTGCGTTCGAACGGAGAAAACGTGCCAAAGCCGCTGATTCAAATTGCCGGTCGAGCAGTCTTTTCTTACACGATCGACGTGCTTCAACTGGTGGGCGTTGAGACCATCCACATCGTTACGGGTTTCAACAGCGACGCGTTGGTCGCTGGTCTGGAGCCGTTGGTTCCCGGCGAGATGAAACTTCACCCGATTCATAACCCCGAATGGCAAAAGCAAAACGGCGTCTCGGTTTTGGCGGCGAAATCGCACGTCCGTTCGCCATTTCTATTAACAATGGGCGATCATCTGTTTGGCCCGCTGATTATCGATCTTGTGATTCGCAATGCTGACTTGGGATCGCTCAACGTTGCGGTGGACCGCAAACTCAAAGCGATTTTCGATTTGGCTGACGCAATGAAAATCAAAACGAAGGGAGATCGCGTAGTTGGGATCGGCAAGGAGCTTGAAGATTACGACGCGATCGACACCGGCCTTTTCATTAGTTCACCGAAGATCTTCGAGTACCTCGAGCGAGCAAAGCGTGATGGGGATTGCAGCCTCGCCAACGGTGTACGCGCGATGGCTGCGGATGGAAAAGTGCGCGCGATCGACATTGGCGACGCCTGGTGGCAGGACATCGACACGCCGGAAATGCTGGCCCAGGCTAAAGCCGGCATCGGTAATTATTCCCGGCTCAAGGATCAACGACGCGACTGATGTCGCAAGAGCAGCGTCACCAGCGAATAAACGAATAGCAGGTGAAGGATTGATCGGGCCAAGCCAAGCACGGCCAAAACCAAGAACGCGAGAAAGACGACGTCGCGTTTTGTTAATTCAAATGCCCAGCCGGTAAAATGCGCGCCAAGAATCCGGCCGCCAGAATTACGAAGCGATTCGTCGTGCTCAGACGAAACAACGGCGGCTGGTCCTCGATGTAGAAGATCGAGTGTATGCGGTCCGAGACGCGCCGCAATGAACAGAAAAGCAAGAAGGCCTTCACCGAGAAAGGCCCAACGCACGACCGAGCTCGCATCAGCAGCGCGAAAAAGACCGAAGCCAAGTCCAAGCGAAAAAAGCAGCAACGCAATCAAATCGCCCAACGCGTCGAGACCGGGGCCTTTTTCGGAGTCCAGATATTTCGCGCGCGCAAGTTCACCGTCACAGCCATCGAGAATGCTGTGAACTTGAAAAAGAGCCGCACCGGTGACGAAGCCGAGATAGTCACCACGAACCAGCAACAGAAATCCGATCAGGGGAATCAGCGTGATCAACCTTGTCCATCTGTTTGGGGTCATTGAAGTCTTGAGCAGGAGCCGGCTGACGGCGCGCGAAATCGGACGATTCAAATAACGTGAGACAAAACCGTCATGCGACTTGCCGCTCCCACGAAGCAACCAGCGCTCCGCGCTTGGAATCTCATTCGAATTGGCGAGATACCGCCAGGCGGCGTTAATGGTCGAACTACCCGCGGCAACGCGACGATCTTCAATCCCCAGCCAAAGTTTTTTCCAGACCGCCAACTCGTCGGCAATCGCCGGGTCGCTCTCCAGTGAAAACGCAGCGCCGAGTAATTGTTCGAGACCGCCTCGCCTCACCAACAATCGCGTGTTGAGTAACCGCGTGCTTGCACCAACGCTCAGACCTTCGACAAACTGGCACCGGCTCAATCTTGGGTTTTCCGGCTGCCAGCGCTGCTCGGCCGCGATGGCTGGGTGCCAAAAAATGACGATGTCGATCTTGCGCTGACTAGAGATCGAGCGGGCGAACTCATCCAGGGCCAGAGCGAGCCGGTCAAGCTGGCGTAAGCCGCTGATTTTCCAATTGGCCGATTCGTCAGCCAGAATGATTATGCGGTCAAAACTCGGGATCATGATGTAATCGGCCGGCGATAGATCCGGTAAGTTTTGTAACGTTTTGCTCCCATTGCTTCGATGAAGCGATTGACCATAACGTTGTCTTCAAGCGTCATACTGAGTTCGGCAGTAAAACCGCGTCTCGTTCCCTCTTCCATTACTTGCAGAACAAGCATCTCGGCAATTCCGGTCCGCCGATATTTTTCCACAACGCCGAGCGCGACAAAGCGCGCCTTGCGAATTTTTCGGCGATACCAGAGAAGCTTGATTAATCCGATCGGCAGACCAAAACGCGTTAGCCGGCCATTGATATGATGGAACGCAACGTTGATGTCCGGAACGCAAATCACGAACGCGACGGGCGCGTGGTCGATCTCAGCGACTAGCGTCATACGTGAGTCGATAATCGGTCGCATCTCTTTAGCCATATGTTTCGCTTCCGCTTCCGTAAAGGGCACGAAGCCCCAATTATTTTGCCAAGCTTCGTTGAAAACACTGGCAAGACGCCGGCCGTCACTCGCGAGGTCACGAAGATTGATCGGACGAGTCTTCACCGACGTTTTTCGGGTGCGCGCCTCGACGAGCCGGCGCAACCGCGGACCTGGCGCGTTGCGCGGATCGAACCACCAAGCATACCAATCCTTCTCTTTTTCGAAACCACATGCCTCGATCATTCGCGCGTAGTAAGGCGGATTGTGGGGCGTCAGCAGCATCGGCGGATGTTCGAAACCGTCGATCAGCAAACCGCAAACGTAGTTGGTTGAATAATCGACCGGGCCCATGAGTTCGGTGCGGCCACGATTGCGTAACCAAGCCGCGGCCGTGTCAAAAAGGGCGGCGGCAACATCGACATCGTCGATTGATTCAAACAAGCCGAAACAACCGACGTTGCTTTTATGGAACGCATTGTAGTTAGGGTCGTCGCTCGCCATGATTCGGCCGACGATTTGACCACTTCGCCGTGCCAGAAACAGCGCGGCGTCACCGTGGCGGTAGAACGGATGTTTTGTTCGATCGAGAAACGCTCTCCGCTCGATGATGAGCGGCGGTACCCATGCGGGATCGTTCTTGTAGATCTGCCATGGAACCTCGATGAATTCATCCCGCTCCGAGCGCGAACCGACTTCGACAACTTCAATGCCTGATGTGGAAGGAGCCGTCACGCGCATTCGCTTTGCGTCGTGAGAAGGTCGGTAAGCGATTCTGAGATTCGTTGCTGCTGCAAGATGAGAAGGAGAAGCAGGAGATTACCGGCCGTGATTTCCACCCAGAAAAACCAGACTGGTTGTCGAACAAGAAACAACGCGAACAAAAGCAGCATTCGCGAATTGGTCATCAGCAAGCCCCACCATTTAAACGTTGGCCGAACTAGCGCAGCGTAACGGGACTGGAACCAATCCGAAATGCGCTCCGCTGACACCGGGCCAACTCCCTCGTGCAAACGTTTCAGTCCGGGAAGGAGGAATTCCTGTTCGCGGGTGACGTTGAGATACAAAGCGAGCAGGATTTTCAGCCATCCACCCGCGCTCCAACTGTAGCGACGATATTCCTGTTTGATGGTCGAAGCGGAATCAAGCTCGCCGCGGCGCTTTCCGAAATAGAGGTAGGCATGACGCCAATAATCGGCCGCGGCGGCCTGGGCACCGTGACTTAGTCCCGCCACGACCGCCAATATCCAGATCGCTTCCGAAAAGCCCTCGAGCTGAAGCCGCAGCGCGAGGTTCACATAAATGCTCAACCAAATAATATGATCGATGACTGGGTCGAGAATGCGGCCGGTACGGCTTTGCTGGTTGGTCAGTCGAGCGAGTTGACCGTCGGCATTGTCGAAAATGTTTGCCACCACATGGAAAACCATGCCGATGAGATTGAGAAAGACCGAGCGATAGAAATAAAAATGGCCGGCTACGACTCCAAACACGCCGCCAACGATGGTGACGGCCGTCGGCGTGAATCTGAGACGGGCGAAAAAGTGTGCGAGAAGAAATCCAACTTTTCGGTAAAAGAGAAGATCGACAATTCCTTCCAGCTCGCGCGATTTGTAAGTCGCAGCGATGCCGGAAACCGCGGTGGGAGGCGATTGAGAAATCGTGTCCGTTCCCACTTCAGGCGTTCTGCAACGCCGCGGGCACGAGCGTGTCTTGTAGAATGTTCAGCGCTTCGTCTAGGTCCGCCAGCGTGTGTTTCGCGGTGACGCAGGCGCGGAAGCAAATTTTGTTTTGCGGCACGGCTGGATAATCGACCGGCGCGACCCAAAGACCGCGGCTCCGCAATTCGTGACAGAGTCGATACATTCGCTCGCGATCACCGATCACGATCGGCATGACGTAAGTTGTCGATGCTCCCGTGTCGATTCCGAGCTCGCGTAGTTTTTCATGGAAGTAATCGGCATTTTCCCAAAGTTTTTTCCGCAAAGCCGGCCCTTGTGCGATTGCGATCTCCAGAGCTTTAAGCAAACCGGCGATGACGACCGGTGGCAAAGCGCACGAATAAACATACGGGTGCGCGTAAAAACGAAGATATTGCAAAGTCTCTTTCGATCCGGCGACAAATCCGCCGAGCGCACCGAACCCTTTTGAAAAAGTGCCATAAATCAGCGGCACCCGATCTTCCACGCCAAATTCTTCAGCGGCGCCACGACCGTTCTTGCCGCATCCAAGAACTGAATGGGCCTCATCAACAAAAACACTTGCTCCCAGCGAATCCGCCGCCGCGATCAGGTCTTTGAGATTTCCGAAGTCACCGTCCATGGAATAAATACCCTCGACGATGACGAGCTGACGCTTTCCGCCTTGACGCTTCAGCGCGGTTTCGAGCGAAACGGGATCATTGTGTTCAAACTTTTCCGTTCGGCAGCGCGAGAGCACTGCTCCGTCGCGCAGGCTCAAGTGAGATCGATTATCGAGAATTGCGACATCGGTTTTGCGCAGGAGACCTGAAATCGTGCCGAGCGCGCCTCCAAAACCGCTGTTAAAAAGCATGGCGTCTTCGCGCTTCAGAAATTTGGCAATGCGGCGTTCCAATTCGCGATGAAGATCGGTCATGCCGGAGAGCATGGGCGAACCGCAGGCGCCGAGCCCGTGGGTGTTAAGCGCTTCGTGCGACGCGGCGATGACGTCAGGATGGTTCGCCAACCCGAGGTAGTTATAGGAGCAGAGATTGATGACGCGCTGGGGTCTTCCGTCATATCTGATTTGCGTGCGCGCATCGGCGCTGGCGAGCAATTCCGGTTCGTAGAGTTCCACTGCCCACGCGCCGGCCTGCATCCAAGCGGTGAAACTTGGCGGCGCTCGCAACGGATCGCGGCTTTCGCCCGCGAGGAAATTGCTCAGACTGAATTTTGCAGGATCTTCGTTCATTCCTTATGGGGACCGGTCGCCGAGGCGACCCTTCCATATCGGGGCAGCTATTTTACGTCCGGTTAGGCAAACGACAAGGGCTAAAAGCAGCCACGAGGCTGCGTCCTACCTGCGGTTTGTGCGAAAAATGTAATCCCACAACGGCGAGCTCACGCCATAACCGGAATGATCGTCGTGAAAATGATGCCGCAGATGGTGCTGCTTGAGGCGGTTCAGAATGCCGGCCTTCATCGGGAAATGATGAATCGCGTAGTGAATCGAGTCGTAGCAAACGTAGCCAGCCGCAAAACCGGCCCAGACGGCCAGCGCGGTGTGCCCGGAGATCAACCAAAACAACCCATAAAATATGATAGCGAGCGGGATGCTCACCGCCGGCGGCATGACAAGTCGCTTCGCGTCGTTCGGGTAATCGTGATGAACGCCGTGGACGACAAAGTGAAACTGCGTTCCGATTCGCGACGTGGGCTCGTAGTGAAAGGCGTAACGATGAATCAGGTATTCCAGCAACGTCCAGATCGCGAGGCCGAGCGCAAATAATTCCGCCACCGATAGGATCGGCAACCCCACCCGCTGAAGTGCAAGATAGAGGCTGCCCGCAATCAGCGGTACGTACAGCACCAGCGGCGTTGCCGGATGGACCCGCGATAGAAATTCCATCAGCCCGCTATCGAACATGCGGACCGAATCGCTGCTGCGGGAGATACAAGCGCGTTCTGCCATTGTCAGAAAGCTAATTCCAGCCGGGGTCGAGATCAACGCCCAAAGCGGAGCCTCCATGGCCTAAGCACAGCCTCAAGAATAACCTTGCGCGACATCTTCGACTGGCCTGCGCGCCGATCGACAAATGTGATTGGCAATTCGACGATCCGCAGGCCGGCCCGTTCGGCCCGAAAGGCGGTCTCGACCAAAAACGCGTAGCCTTCTGCTGCAATTGGAGACTGGAGCAGACATTCCAAAGCGCGACCGGTGTAACATCGAAACCCGCTCGTGCTATCCCGCACTTTTAACCCGGTAATCTTGCGAACGTACCGGTTCGCGAACCGGCTCAGCAATCGCCGGCGTAACGGCCAATTCGCGACGCGGCCGCCAGAGCAATAGCGCGACCCGATCGCGACATCCGCGGTGCGAGTCGCGTCAATCAGCGCCGGCACCATGTGTGGAGCGTGCGAGAAATCCGCATCGAGTTGAACGAGGCGGCCATAATTTCGGGCGATGGCCGCGCGATAACTTTCGAGCAAGCTCCGCCCGTAGCCACGCGACCCTACCCGACGAAGGACTGAAAACCGCGGATTCGCTCCGAATAATTTTTCGGCATAATCGGCGGTCTTGTCGGGCGAACTGTCGTCGACTAAGAGAACGTCCGCATCGGGCACGACCTTCAACAATTCAGGAATGAGCGCGGCAACATTTTCCCTCTCGTTGTAAGTTGGAATGACGATCAGCGTGCGGCCGGTGTCCATTGTGAGATTGGCGACCCTAACGGGATTCGAACCCGTGTTTCGACAAGACCG
>Ga0209328_10000227_pt1 | contig 13093 bp, 12 predicted proteins | sample JacPinW_OM3H0_M1_FD_187954 | JGI IMG/M metagenome (GOLD analysis project Ga0209328, IMG submission 187954) | Forest soil microbial communities from Algoma, Ontario, Canada - Jack Pine, Ontario site 1_JW_OM3H0_M1 (SPAdes) (version 2) | ecosystem: Environmental > Terrestrial > Soil > Boreal... | reverse complement strand
TGGCCGTCGGGGTCGGAGAAATATATGGAATGCGCAACCTCGTGGTCCTGAAATTCGAATTGAATGCCGCGCTGCATCAATTCTTCTTGAGCGGCCAAAAAGCTGTTCCGATTCGCGCGCAACGCTAAATGAAGCATGCCAATCTGAGCACGCGCGGATGATGTCGATCTTTCGTTCGATCTAACCGGGAACAACGCGATCGACGTGGTGCCTTTGCCGATAAAAACCGGAATGCCTTCCCACATTCCGTGGTAACGGCGCTCGAAACCAAGAACATCCATATACCATTGCGCGGAACGCTCCACGTCGCGCACGCTTAACGCCACGTGGTCGATTCCTTCGACGTCGATCACGCCGCCAGTTTGGCATTAATAGAATTGTCGCGCACGCCCAATTCGGCTAACGAGAGACGCGTGAGTTCCCCCACTCGGCGCGCGTTTCTTAAAACGATCGGGCAAGCCGGTTTGTTTTGTGCAGCGCCGCCGATCGCACGCTCAGCGGCTGCACTGAACGACGACACGGTTCAGATCTCGATCCTCCACACGACCGATCTGCACGGGCACATTCTGCCTACCACCGATTACCAAGGAAACGCGGATCTCGGCGGGTTCGCGCGTTGCGTCACCCAAATCCGCCGGTGGCGGCGTCAAAATCGAAATTCGATCCTGATCGACATCGGCGACGTTTACCAGGGCACCGATGTCAGCTTGCGAACCAACGGCGCGCTCATGATCGATCTCTTCAATCACTTGAAATACGACGCGTGGATCGTCGGGAATCACGAGTTCGACTGGGGCGTAGAGCCGTTCATGAACGCGCTGGCAAAATCGAACATGCCGGTATTGGCGGCGAATATGTCGATGGAAGGAAAACCCAGCGGCCAAATTTTTGGGAAGCCATTCGCCAAAATTCAGCCGTCGATTTTGAAGGAGATTGATGGAATCAAAATCGCCATTGTCGGAGTAACGACGCCGGGAATGCCGTTTTGGTTTCGCCCGGAATTCATTCGTGGTTTCGATTTTGAATATTCGGTCGAACCGGTCCGCAGCGCGATCACGAAGGCGAAGAGTGACGGGGCCAATGCCATTGTGCTGGCAGGTCATATGGGACTGAAGCCGCGCACGGGCGGCGATGATTTCGCCAATAATGTCTTTGCGTTAACAGCGGAATTTCCTGGCGTCGCCGCATTCATCGCCGGCCACACGCACCAAATGATTCCGAGTCGTCTGACCAATGGTATGCTTCTGACCCAATCCGATCATTTCGGTATTCATGTCGGCCGCCTGGACCTGATATTCGATCGAGCGTCAAAGAGATTGCTGCGTCGCGCAGCGCGATGCGAACTGATGAACAATCGCGTTCCGATCGATCATGTCGTGGTCTCACGCGCCAAGCCACATCTTGACGAATCCGCCAGCGCCCTCGCCCAACCGATCGGTACTTTAGCGGAAACATTTCACGTTCGCGGTCGCCCGGGCGAACCGAGCGATGTCGAAGCGCTGATCGGCGCGGCGATTCTGGAAGCGCTGCGGGAACGCGGCGCAACTGTGGACGGAGCAATGCACGGCGTTTTCGATGAAAAGAATAACTTTGTCGCCGGTCCGAAAACCATAAGAGACATTTGGCGCCTTATTCCTTTCGAAAATTCTCTGGTCACGGCCGAGCTCACGCCCGAAGAGATCAAAACAGCGATGGAAGAAGTTTATGCGAGCAGGGAGCCACGAAACCTGCTCGGCTTTGAAATTAAAACCGAGGGAGTTGGTTATGAGCGGCGAATCACGGGAATGCGACTGGCCGATGGGCGATTACTTGAGTGCGACAAACGTTACTCGATCGCCTTCAACACCTTCGATTCGCGCAGCGGCGGCCACCGTTTCATGAAACTGCGCGCTTTGCTCGAAACGCCCGCGACACGTTGCACCTTTCACCCGGTCCAAACCCGCGAGGCCATAATCGACTATTTCCGGCGCCACCAGGTCGTGCACAAGATTGCCTCCCAGAATCGGCCCGCGGCGGCGGCGTAAATTTAGGCGAGATTGCGGTTGAAAATGGCCGCCATTTCGGTTGCGTATCTGTCCCATGCGCGTTTTCGGAATCTCAGCGGTCGTCTTGTTGTCGATTGTCGATCTTGGCTGGTCGCAAGTTGATGTTCCATCTTCACAGAGCGCGAGCTTGCCGATGTATCGGCCGGTCCTGCTTGGCACTGGACCCGATGCGTTGATTAACCGGATCGACACCGCCGGCTTGATTAAACAAGGACAAAAGGACGGGGCGATCATGTTCGCCTGTTCGGTGAAGAAAGATGGCGCCGTCCTTTCGGTTTCGACTTATCGCGGCACGCCGGATTCGAAACTTCTGGAGCAAGAGGTTCTTAAAAAATTGTCGGCCGCGGCTAACCCGAAATTTATCCCCGCCATTTACAATCGCATTCCGGTGGATGCGATCTACTACGGAACCGTCACGTTCGCGATTGTGAACGACAAACCGCGGCTGCGTATTTTTTCCAATCAGGAACGCACGGAGCTAGTAAAAGAAAGCGATTTCATCGGTCCCCAGCCGTTTTGGGGAGGAGACTCGAAATTCAACGGCTTTAGTTATCCGAGCGGTGAAAGTGCCCCGGTGCAAGTCGATGGGTCAGCCGAACTGGCATTAAAGGTGGATGCAGCCGGGAATTTGCGAGATCTGAAACTCCTGAGCGAACAACCGCCATTTCTCGGATTCGGCGATGCCGCGTTCGAAGATATGAGCAAGGCGAAATTTATCCCTGCATTCCGGGACGGAAAGCCGGTGGCGTGTGAAGTGAAGATCCCGATTTACTACAAGGCAAAAGGTTTCTAACAGCTTTTGCCTTCAATCGTTTCGCCAGGGCCGCGCAGCTGCAAGTGTGAGAAGTCGAATCATTCGGGCAACTTTTTTCCGACGTGACCCGATTCGCTGCGCCCGCGAGCTTGTCGGAACTGAGCTGATCTGGGGGAAATGCACCGGAGTTATCGTCGAAACCGAGGCATATTTGGCGGAGAACGACGAAGCCTGCCACACGTTCTCTCGTCCGACGGCCCGCGCATTCATCGAACGAAACAAGCCCGGCGCGGCTTATATTTATTTCAGTTACGGCGCACACTGGATGTTGAACGTGTTGGTGAAAGGCGCGACTAACGGCTTCGTCTTGATTCGCGCGGTGCAGCCCGTGCGTGGGATTGAGTTGATGAAAAAACGGCGCGGGGTTGACGATGAGCGCCGGCTTTGCTCCGGCCCGGGGAAATTGACGCAAGCGTTCGACATTACCAATCGACATCATGAAATGAATTTGTGCGTCGACCCGCGCCATTGCTTCACCCACTCCTCCGATGGAGATGTCGATGTTGTGGCCGACGAACGGATCGGTATCACCCGATCGGCGCATCACCCCTGGCGATTCACGATCCGCGGCAGCAAATATGTCAGCGTTCCAGTTCGCTCGTTGACTCGGTCGTCGATTGATCGAAATTCTTCGCTTCGATGAATCGGAGCAACAAACGCGTTTTGCTTGGGATGAGCGGTGGAGTGGACTCCAGCGTTGCCGGCCATTTGCTGCGCGAGCAAGGCCATGATGTCGTCGGCGTGACGATGAAAGTGTGGCCGCAGGATTGCATCTCCCGGGCGGAGGACAAGTGTTGCGGACCGCAGGCGGTCGCGGACGCGCGCGCAGTTGCCCATTCGTTAGGCATTCCGCATTACGTTGTCGATGAAGCGGACCAGTTTGAGCGCACGGTCATCGATTATTTTACCAGCGAGTATCAAGCCGGTCGGACGCCGAATCCTTGCGTGATGTGCAATGAGAAATTGAAGTTCGGCAATCTTTGGGAGAAAGCCGAAGCGCTCGGTTGCGATTACATCGCCACCGGGCATTACGCGATCATCGAACACCATCAAAATCGCGCGGTTTTGCGCAAAGGCGTCGATCCACGCAAAGACCAATCTTACTTCCTTTTCAGTCTGCGCCAGCCACAGCTTCGTCGCGCCCTGACACCGCTTGGAACCATGCAGAAACCTGAGATCAGGAAAATCGCGCATTCGCTACGCCTGAAAGTTGCCGACAAGATCGACAGTCAGGAAATCTGTTTCGTGCCGGGAAACGATTACAAAGCGTTTTTGCGATCGCATCTTGGCGAAAACGAATTTCATCGCGGCGAGATTTACGACGTCGCTGGGAACTTTGTTGGCCAACATGACGGCATCGAGCTTTTCACGATTGGTCAGCGCAAAGGACTTCCAGGAGGGTCGGCACGTCCCCGTTACGTTGTCGACTTGGATCCGGAGACAGATCGCGTGATCGTTGGCGACGCGGACGATTTGGTTTGCGACGAATTCGAAATCGATCGGACAAATTGGGTCGCGCGTGAGCTTCCCGATGAAGATGTCGATGTTACGGTTAAGATTCGTTACAGCCATCCCGGAAGTCCGGCGACGGTGATTCCGCTGGAAGATCATCGCGCTCGGATTCGCTTGCACGAACCGCAACGCGCGGTCACGCCTGGACAGGCGGCGGTAATCTACGACGGCGACGTCGTCATTGGCGGTGGCTGGATCTGTCGCACCGAGCCGGTGAGGCGGCATGAGGCGCTCGCTCCTGCCTGACAAATGGCCGTTCTTCTCGCGCTGAGCACGTTCCCGGATCGCGAGACCGCGCAACAAATTTCAAATCAGCTCGTAACTGAAAAATTCGCCGCCTGCGCAAACATCTTGCCCGCGGTCGAATCGATTTATCGCTGGAAAGAGAAGATCGAGACCGGAAACGAAACGCTCGTCTTCTTCAAACTGAGCGAAGATCGACAAAACATGTTTCAGGAAAAACTGCGCTCGCTTCATCCCTACGAGGTTCCGGAGATAATTTTCATTCCAATCTCGAACGGATTACCGGAATATTTGCGCTGGGTTGCAGACAGTTGCCACTGAAATAGCGGACTCTACGGGGCAGTGCGGCGCCGCCTCTTGCCGAGCAGGTATATGCCGACGCCGATCGCATTCGCGATCGCGGTTACGGCAATAATCTTCACTGCGAAACTCAACGGGCTCGGAACGTCGATGATCGGATAGACTGTAAAAAAGATAGCGGACAACGAAACAGCAGCACCAAAAAACGCGGCGACACGTAGCCAGATCGGCGCACCGGCACGAATCGCCCCGGCGCCAAAGATCGGAATTGCGAACATCATGAAGTAAACGATCCCGTAGAAAACATTGGCGGCATTGTCCACCAATTGAAACGCTTCCTGGATTCCGGCTCCGATTTGGCTCGCAACCGCGATGACAAGCGTCGTCGCGCCCACGAAGATGATCGAATTGACCGGCGTTTTGTATCGCGGATGCAAGCGCGAGAACCAGCTCGGGAGTAAGCGGTCCCATCCCGCCACCATCGGCAATCGTGAGCTGCCAGTTACATGAACGCTGGTCGAAGAAATCGATCGCGCGGTCATCAATAAAATCCCAACCGAAGCGATTGCACCCGCGATTGGAAAGGAACTTAAACCCAAGCGCAATGTTTGGGGCACTGGACCGATGAGATCGATTGGATTGTTCCCGATGAAAGCCAGAACCGAACTTGTGCCGAGAATGAACATCAGCGCGATCACGGGCGAAGCGATCAGGACGGAGCGGCCGATGTCGCGCGCAGGCGCGCGCGTTTCTCCCGCGAGAATGGCGACGTATTCAAATCCGCTCAACGCGCCGACGGACAGTTTGCTGAAAATGTTGAAGCAATAGAAGATCGACATCGTGGGCAGCGCGAGCTGGAGCGGGTGATAGCTTTTCAACTCACCTCGCACGAGACCGAGAAGTGGCAGACAAATCAGCGCGCCATAGACCAGGAGCATCGCGAACGCGCCAATATTGTGGAGCCATTTGCCTAACGACAAGCCGCGGACACACGTCCAGCCAAGACCGGCGACCAGCGCCGAACTGATCAACGCCACGCACCATTTGCTGTTCGGCATCCAGGCGGCGCTCGGACCGATGGCGTAAGAAATATTCGTCGTCGTAAACATTCCGCCCAACGCGATGACGGTGATGGAGAGCAGCCAGAGATTCCAGGCCACGATAAAACCGGCGAACTCGTTGAAGCCCAGCTTCGCCCATTGATAAATGCCGCCTTCAAGCGGCATGCAGCGACTCAAATAAATGACGACCGCGGCCTGTGGAATGTAGAAAAGCAAAATTGCCAACAACCAAAAGAAAAGGTGCGCTTGTCCGAGTTTCGCGGCGGCGCCGACCCAGGTTGAGCCGACCACGAACAGAATTTGAGTGAGGACGAGATCGAAGAGCCCGAGCGGCTTCTTGAGCGATTCGCTTCGCGTTTCGACATTCTGCTCGGCGCGCTCGAGATCCGTGCTCACAGCGATCGGTTAAATCCAGATGTCGATCTTAGTGTTGCTGGTCCGGTTTCTTCGGCGGCGGCGGGACGTTGCGAAATTCGCGATGCCGAATCTTCCCGCCGGCGTAAGCGATGTAGCCGCCGAATCCCAAAGTCACAGCGCTCAATAAAATCACTGACGCCACTAGCGGCGTGGCAGAACGCGGCCACTTGCGCGGCGCGACCAACGCGACCGCGCTCAACACCGCCAACCCATAGAAAAACCAAATGCAATCTTCGCCGCGGTCACGATGCTCATCGAGCCACGCTTGTCCCGGCTCGTCCGCCATCGACAAGACGCGGTCGTAAGCCTGTTCTCCAAATTCATAAACGGGCCAGGCAGACGCCGCACTGACGAGAATGACGATCAGCGTCGCGATGTGCGCCCGGCGACTTCGCAAAAAGAATGCGACGATTAATCCGAGCAATCCCATTGCCAGACCGTAGACCGGCAACGGATTGATCAAGACGTGGATGTACTCCGGCTGGCGCAAGTCACGCAGAATCGCGTCGATCATAGCTTCACCGAATTCTTAACGCGAAATCGCCCTTCAACTTTTCGGCGACGGACTTTCGCCGGTTTGCGACATTTGTTTGTCTTCCCAATACGGAACGTATTTTTTCCAATCGGCGGTGGTAAAGTGCCACCACTCAACTCGCAGGCCATAGAAATTGTTGTGCGCCATCGCCAGCTGCAAAAGAGTTAGGTGCCCTTTCACGAGCGGATCGCGTCCGGTGTAACCCATCATCGCCTGTGGCGTAAACTCGTCGAATTTTGTCGGCATGCTCACGTCCTGGCTCCAATCGTCCACCAAAGTCGCGTCGACCGAAACGCCGTAGGAGTGCATCGAACCAAAGCCTTTTTCGGGGTCGGCGACGAACTCGTCCTTGTGCGCGTATTTCCAGAGCAACTCCTGCGCTTCCTTCGGCCGATACGCGTCCCAAATTTTCAACCGGTAACGATATTGCTTGAGAAAATTTTGCGCGCCGGCCAGCTGTTGCGCGACACTCGGCAAGATCAGAGCGCGCGTGCCGCGCGGATACAACGCGTGTCTAGTCACGTTGTGCTCAGTCGCGTAGCGCAAATCGATCACGATCGTTGGATCGACCGTAGCAATGTCGACCAACTCCAGATTGGCTGCTTGCGATGCCTGCAAGATCGACATCGCGACAATGAAGATAATGGAGAAACTCAGACGGCGAGACATTGGGCGGGTATTATAAACGCAAACTAGGGCCGGCAATCAACCCCGAAAGCTTTCGGGGTCAATCACCAGCGACGGAGCTGCCCACGTCGGTTTTTGCGATCCGCTGTAAGAGAAGCCGCGCCGTCTCATCCGGCACGTTGAAATGCAGCTCAAGATTGGCCGTTTGTCGGGTAACTTCCGGCGGCTGAGTGTAAAGAACAAGATTGGAGTCCTGCAGACGCAGCCAGCGTTGCGGCTCGTTGTGCAAACTGCGCGCGAGTTCCGAAGCCAATTCGGGAGATTTCATCTTTAAAAACAAACGCGCCTTCACCGGATTTTGCAGCGTCAACGCGAGTCCGAGTAGCTGCGCGTTTTCCAGCAGTTCCGGCACGAAAATCGGATGAAACATTCGCGGCAAATCGGGCGGGCTCCGTGAGATCAGGCGCAACGCGCTCTCGCGGTCCAGCGCTTGGAATTGGTCAAACAATTGTCCGGTAATTTTCAGGTCTAGATCGATTCCAAGCCGAACCCGGACCAGTTCATCCACTTCGCTCGAGCTCCCGACGGCGAGCGTGCTGGGACCGACGCGCGCAAGCGCGAGATCGGGTTTCTCCCATACCGGCAATCCACTAACCGTGCGTTTGTGAAACTCTTTGTCACTTTGGACCGAACGGATGATTTGTGAGACATCGCTCCGGTCTTCAATCAGGATAAATTCGCGAACCGTCCCCGAGTCGGAGCTGGTCGTTGCGCGGGTGATTCGCAACGTGTCTCGCGACAAATTGAGCGTTGGCACGCGCGCGGCCGGGCCGACTAGTCCATTCCATACATTCTGCCAGACATCGGCCTGCTCTTTGTGCCAGCGTTTTGGCAACTCGTCCCGCTCAAATTGTTCGGTATTGATCGATAGGATCGCCTCGGTTTGTTGCGGCAGCCACTCGCGCTTGCGCGGGGATTTCGCGACCAGCGGCAAGATAATCGCCAGCAGCGCGATCACCGAAACGACGCTGAAGTAGAATTGTCGCAGCTCCTGTTTGTCGATACCTCGCGAGAGCAACGCGAGCTCTTCGGTGTGTTGCTGATGTCGATCTACCGCCACGCGACGTTTGCGCACGTCGTCGAGCAAATGCGGCGCGTTCGGCGGAGCAATGCCTTGCGACGCGAGATGGCGTCCAATGTTAAGATAGGCCGGATTTTTTCGCTCCTCGACAACTTGATGATGCTGTTTGGCTTCAATAACTGCGTCCTGCTGGGCACGAATATTCTCCGCGAAGCCTTTGTCGCGCCCTTCATAGTCGCCGCGCACTTTGGCGATATTTCTTTCGATCGCGGAAAGTTCTTCTTCGGCGGCGGCGAGTTTCTCTTTCGCGATTCGGGAAGCATCGGCGCTGCCGAGTCGGGCGCGGACCAATTCCGCGCGTTCTTCCGGTAAACGCGCCCGCCGCGCGCTGATGCCGGCAGTCTGCGCCTCCAGATCTGCCGGCGGCGGGGTGAGCGCTTGGAGCTCGGACAATTTCTTTAACAACTCCTGGTCGGTAGCGTCGTTCTCGTCAATCCGGCGCTCGACCGCGCTTACTTCGCGCTCGCACAGCTCCGCCGCGCTCTTGGCCTCGTTGCGACGCTGCACGATTGGCTTCTTCTCCACTTCCAACTTCGCCATCGCTTCGCTTTGCTCTTTTGCGTTCGCTTGCCGCTGCGCCTCGATCTTTTTGATCCCTTCTTCGATTTGAACGATCCGAAGCGCGACCTCCTTTTGCTCCTGCTCGAGTTTCTTCAAGGCCACGATCTCGTTCCGGAGCTCGGGAAAGTTCGCCGCCTGCGAAGTTCCCTCGCGTCCGAGAGCAATTTCGCTTTTTTGCAGCAACCGTTTCTCGTGCCGCAATATCATGCGCGTGCGTTGCCGCCGGATTTTCAATCCGATCTCGCGCAGACCTGTCCGAATAAAGCTCACGACTAAGTTATTCCTCCGATTCGGCCAGTTTTGCCAACACGTTGAAATCTTCCAGCGTTGTCGTGTCACCGGTAACTTTTGCGCCACTCGCGATTTCCTTTAACAGTCGGCGCATAATCTTTCCGCTGCGCGTTTTTGGAAGCGCTTCGGCAAAGCGCACTTCATCCGGTTTCGCGATTGCGCCGATGTGCGTGCTGACGTGGTTTCGCAATTCGGCTTTTAAATCGTTCGAAGCGTCGACTCCGCTTTTTACGGTCACGAACGCGACTACGCTTTGTCCCTTCAATTCGTCCGGCCTTCCGACCACAGCCGCTTCGGCAACTTTAACATGGCTTACCAGCGCGCTTTCGATCTCGGAAGTGCCAAGCCGGTGTCCGGCGACATTAAGCACGTCGTCGATGCGCCCGACAATCCAGTAATAACCGTCTTCATCGCGCCGAGCCCCGTCGCCGGTGAAATACTTGCCTTTGTATTCGCTCCAATACTGCTTTTGATACCGTTCCTTGTCCCCGTAAATTGTCCGCAACATCGATGGCCACGGACGGCGAATAATTAATTTTCCACCGATATTCGCGCCGACTTCCTTTCCGTTTTGATCGACAACCGCCGGATCGACCCCGAAAAACGGAAGCGTGGCGCTGCCCGGTTTTGTCGGAATCGCGCCTGGCAGCGGCGTGATCATGATCGCGCCGGTTTCCGTTTGCCACCAGGTGTCGACGACCGGGCAACGTCCGCCCCCGATCGTCTTGTGATACCAGATCCATGCTTCCGGATTAATTGGTTCGCCGACCGTGCCGAGCAGACGCAGCGACGACAGATCATGTTTTTTCACCCATTGGTCGCCCCATCGAATGAAAGCGCGAATCGCGGTCGGCGCGGTGTAAAGAATGTTCACGCGATTCTGCTCGATGATTCGCCAGAAGCGGTCCGGTTCCGGCCAATTCGGTGCACCCTCATACATGAACGTGGTCGCGCCGTTCGCGAGCGGGCCATAAACAACGTAGCTGTGCCCGGTCACCCAGCCGACGTCCGCGGTACACCAAAAGATATCTTCGTCGCGAATATCGAACACGTATTTCGTGGTCGAATAGATTCCGACCAGGTAACCGCCGGTCGTGTGCAGGATTCCTTTCGGCTTCCCGGTCGAGCCGCTGGTGTAAAGAATGTAGAACGGATGTTCACTATCGAGTGGCGCCGGCGGACAATTGTCATCCACGTACTCGAGCTCGCGATGCCACCAGACGTCGCGGCCTTCTTCCATGTGGATTTCATTGTTCGCGCGCTGGAAAACAATCACGCGTTTGACCGACGTCCCGCCGCGCAACGCGTCATCCACATTTTTCTTTAACGGAACAATTCCGCCGCGGCGATAACTGCCGTCCGCCGTAATCAGCCCGATCGCGCCACTGTCATGGATGCGGTCACGAATTGAATCTGCGCTGAATCCGCCGAAAACAACCGAGTGGACTGCGCCGATGCGCGCACAAGCCAGCATCGCAATCGCAGCTTCGGGAATGGTCGGCAGATAAATAATGACGCGATCGCCTTTGCCGATCTTGTTCCGCTTCAAAACATTCGCGAAGCGGCAAACTTCGCGATGCAATTGCTGATAAGTGAGCGTGCGTTTCTCACCCGGCTCCCCTTCCCACAAAATCGCCGCCTTGTTCCGTCGGTGCGTGGTCAGATGTCGATCCAGGCAGTTCTCGGAAAGATTGAGTTTTCCGCCAATGAACCATTTCGCAAACGGCGCTTTCCATTCCAAAACTTTCCGCCACGGCTTTTGCCAGGAAAGCTCTTTCGCCTCGCGCGACCAGAATTTGTCCGGCTGCTTGATCGACTCGCGATACATTCGCTGGTATTGCGCGAGGTTCTTGATCTTGGCTTTCTGCGCGAACTCCTTCGCCGGTTTAAAGACGCGCTTCTCCTTTAAATGGGACTCGATGTTCTTGTTGTCGATCTTCATTAGCGGGAGACGAGAACGCTAACCAGCGACGACAAGCTGCTCAACCCAAACTTCCGCGCGTTTTTGTTTGTCTTGCCGCGCCAGCGATCGAAGAGTGAAGCCATGTCTGATCATATTTACAAAAAAATTGAGCTGGTCGGTTCCTCACCGAACGGAATTGAAGATGCGGTCAAGAACGCACTCACGCGGGCAAAGAAAACCGTCCGCAATATGCGCTGGTTCGAAATTGCCGAAACGCGCGGTTATCTCGAAGAGGGAAACATCGCACACTGGCAAGTGACGCTGAAAGTCGGCTTCACCCTGGAGGGCTGAGGGATTTACCTCATTCTTCTTCCTGCGCGGCTTCGTATAATTTAGTCGCGCCGTAAATCAGGATCCCCGGTTTTAGTGCGAACAGCACAAGGCGGAGGATCCCTCTCACAATTCTTCCGACGCCCAACCGGTTCAAAACGAATCCCGCCAGTACGGCGTAAGCGAGCGACTGCACGGGATTCTTCCGCACATACGTTTCTGTCTCGCTCAGAATCTCGTCGAAGTGCTCCCGCGTATATCGCAAGCCGCGCTCCGCTATATCATCATGTCCTCTTTTTTCCATTTTGATTAACGATTGTCCGCGGAGTCGACTTGGTCAACGCAAAGTCACCCAAATGGTAGCAGGCCCGGCTCCCGGCGAAAAATCCGGCGGCGGCGGTTGTCGATGCCACGTGCCGGATCTCCGCGATAATTTCAGGCTATAACGCGCCATTCGTTCGAGCGCCTGTTCGTTCAGTGTTTCGCAATTGGTCGATAGCAAAATGCGTCCATCGCGCTCGATCAGCTCCAACGCTGAAACAATTAGCTGCTCAAAGTCGCTTTCGACATGAAATGCTTTGCCCCCCTTTGTCCGCGAAAATGTCGGCGGATCGAGAATGATCATGTCGAATTCTTCTCCGCGTCGCCCCAAACGTCCTAAAACAGATCGGACATCGTCGGCAATAAACCGATGTCCTTCAGTGGAAAGCGAATTGAGGAGAAAATTTTGCCGACCGCGTTCCAACGATTTCTTGGAAAGATCGATATTCACCGTCTGCGCGCCCGGCGATGCAGCCGCAACCGAAAACGAGCAAGTGTAAGCGAAACAGTTCAAGACTCGCTTCGGCTTGGTTTGCCCGACGAACCGACGATTCTCCCGTTGATCGACAAACAGCCCGACAGAATAGCCGGCACCGAAATCGATCCCAAATTGGAGATGATGTTCGGTTGCGATCGTCTGCAGATTTTCACCTTCATTGCCAATGATGAGCTTTGGCGTCTCGCGCTCTTCATTCTTCTTCGGCAAAAATCGGGCGAAAACCCGCCCGATCGGAAACGCAACCGATTTACTCCATGCGCTGAGCTCGTGAACGAGACGATCGCGGGCGGCTGTTGTTCTAAACGAAATCAGAATATCGCGGCCGAAACGTTCCGCCCAGCCATTGTCGATCGTGCGCAGACGATGCGCGTTAGTTCCCTCGGTTTCGAAGATCTGAAGTAACCCGCGATCAATCCATTCGGTGTTCTTCATGTCATGTCGAGCGTAGTCGAGGAATCTCTTACTATTTCTGAAGTATCTAGAGATGTCTCGA
>Ga0209328_10000226_pt1 | contig 13096 bp, 11 predicted proteins | sample JacPinW_OM3H0_M1_FD_187954 | JGI IMG/M metagenome (GOLD analysis project Ga0209328, IMG submission 187954) | Forest soil microbial communities from Algoma, Ontario, Canada - Jack Pine, Ontario site 1_JW_OM3H0_M1 (SPAdes) (version 2) | ecosystem: Environmental > Terrestrial > Soil > Boreal... | reverse complement strand
CTCCTGCTTTTCAGCCGTTATCTCCAGCAACTGGTGATGGAGTCGTTAGGCAAAGAGAAGGACCTCGACGGCAAGATCGTAAACCAGGGGATCGCAGTTTACGGCAACAAAGGTTCGACCGACCAGCACGCTTACGTCCAACAGTTGCGCGACGGCGTTTTGAATTTCTTTGTCACGTTTATCGAAGTAGCGAAAGATCGACATCAACCTCCGTTCGAGGTCGAGACTGGAGTAACCAGCGGCGATTATCTACACGGTTTCCTCCGCGGAACGAGGGCCGCGCTTTACGAAAAAAAACGTGAATCGATCACGGTGAGTATTCCCGAGGCAAACGCTTTCAGCATTGGGGCGTTAATCGCGCTCTACGAACGGGCGGTTGGATTTTACGGCTCGCTGGTCAACATTAACGCTTATCATCAACCGGGAGTGGAAGCGGGCAAGAAAGCGGCCACGAGATTGCTTCAATTACAAAGCCAAGTGCGAGAAAAACTTTCGCGGGGAAGTGGAAAGACGGCGGAAGAAATCGCCCGGGCAATCGACGCCGAACCGGAGGATATTTTTCACGTGCTGCAACATCTTGCGAGCAACGACCCGCGTGTGCAGATTTCCGAAGGTGAAGGACCATCAGAGGACAAATTCTCCATCGCGGAATAGGTTCTGCTCGGTCTCGAGCTGACGTATGACCCTCGGAGAGGAATCGCGTAACGAGACGCCGAGTGTGGCGTGGCCGGATGTGGTAAAGTTTGTTCGCCAATTGGGGCACGATATTCGAAACAATTTAAACGCGGTCGAGCTTCAATCCGCTTACCTGGCTGAGCTGGCGGAAGAGTTGGAGTTGAAAGGCGAAGTCCAGCGTTTGCGGGAAATGGTTTCCGAAATTGGAACCAGCCTGCAAAAATTGAGCGTCGGACTTAGTCAGACCGCTCCCACACTCATTCCGTATTCGGCGGCGGATTTTGTCCAGGATTTGAAGCAGAAATTGGCGAAGGATTTTCCGAACCAGAACGGCAAGATAAATTGGGACGTGCAGCTGAAGGATGAGAAACTGCAGATCGATCCGCAAATGGCGCAGCAAGCATTGGTGGAACTTTTTGCGAACGCGTTTCAGAACGAGCGCAACTTGAGATCAATCACCGCGAAAGCGTACATCGAAAACGGTCGCTTCGTGTTCGAGTTGCACGAGGCAAAGGCGAAGTTCGAGTTGCCGACCGAAAATTGGGGACGCGAGCCGCTTCGACACATGAGCCAGGGTCACTATAGCCTTGGCTTGCACCGGACACGCGAGATTGCCGAAGCGCACGGCGGAACATTTGGCGCGAATTATGAACCGGCGACGTCCGTGCTCGTAACTAAAGTCATGTTGCCGATTCTTCGCGAGGGCAAGTCGTCGTGAAGGAAAACCGTCGAATTCTAGTCATTGACGATGAGCGACCGATCCTGCTCACGCTCGAAGCCTTGCTTGGCCGCCACGGATTCGAAACCGAAACGGCTGCGACCGCCGCTGCCGGACTCAAAGCGCTAAAAAACAAAGCGGCCGCGCTGGTCCTGCTCGATCTGCAATTGCCGGACGCCGAGGGTCTGCAAATGCTCGACCAGATCAAAACCGAGCGACCGGAAACCCAAGTCATTATTCTGACCGCGCATGACACGCTCAGTAACGCGATCGAGTCGATCAAGCGCGGCGCTTATCACTTTATCAGCAAGCCGTACGCGCCGGAGGAACTTCTCAGTCTGGTGGAGAAAGCTTTGGAAAAACAGTCGCTCCTTCGCGAGACCGAAAAACTTCGGGCAAAGACCGAAGAGTTGGAGAAGCGACTGGAAATCGCAGAGACGCGCTTGATGCCGGTGTTTCAAAGCAAATCGATGCAGGAGATCGAGGAATTGGTCAATTCGATGGCGCCGTCCGAAGCGAACGTGCTCATCACCGGCGAAAGCGGCGTGGGCAAGGAAGTCATTGCCAATTTGATTCATCATCGCAGTCGCCGCTCGGAACGGCCAATGGTGAAACTCAACTGCGCCGCGTTTCCGCAGACGATGATCGAGGGCGAGCTCTTCGGTTACGTGAAAGGCGCGTTCACCGGCGCGATGAATGATTTCCCGGGAATGATCGCAGAAGCGCACGGTAGCACGCTTTTCCTCGACGAGATCTCGGACATGCCGGCCGATCTGCAGACGCGGTTCCTTCGCGTGCTTCAGGAACGCGAGTATCGCCCGCTCGGCAGCACGCGGACGTTGAAAGCCGACTTTCGCGTTATCGCGGCGACCAATCGGCCGGTTGCACAAGCGCTCTCCGAAAAGCGACTGCGCTCCGACTTATATTACCGGCTCAACACATTTGAGATCAACGTGCCGCCGTTGCGGGAACGAAAGCAGGACATTCCACCGCTGGTCGCGTTTTTCGTAAAGCAATTCGCGCAGCAGCTCGGTAAATCCGAGCCCGAGATTGCACCGGAAGCGTTTCAGAAACTGCTCGACTATTCCTGGCCAGGTAACGTGCGCGAATTACAGAACGCGATCGAATACGCTGTGGTCCTGGCGCGGCAAAACATGATTGCGGTGAAAGAACTTCCCAGGGAACTGCAATTGCCGGCGGCTTTGCAACAAATCGAGCACGCCATCCCGACCCAAGGCGTCCCAAGTCTCGATGATGTCGAGCGGGTTACGATCCTTCAGGCATTGGCCCAATGTCACGGCAACAAAAAGAAAGCGGCAGAGCTCCTCGGCATTCAGCGGCCAACGCTTTACAACAAGCTCAAACGCTACGCGATCCAGCTCTAATCACAGGTTGGATTTTTGTCTTTCGATTTTAGATTGAGCAGCGGCAGTCCTGGTCCGAGCCGGACTGGCCCTAAGATCGACAATGGCGACTTCGCGACATCTGGACAAAGTCCTGGCCCGTGCGGAGGACCAGCTGGCGCTCGCCGGAAAACAGCGGCCGACCGAAGTTCTCCCCACTTACAAGAAATTCCTTAAACTGGAAGAACACCGGCTGCGCTTGAAACATCAGGCGGGCGGCGGCGGCCGCGAAATCTGCGCGCGGCGCGGCGAACTCGTCGATGTGATTTTACGCCACGTGTTCCCGGCGGCGGCCAACACACTCGGGACACCGACGACTTCCCTGGCGTTGATCGCGCTCGGCGGATACGGGCGCGGCGAGCTCAATCCGTTCAGCGACGTTGATGTGATGCTGTTGCACGGCAATGGCTCGCGAAAAATTTCCCACTATGTCGAAGAAATGGCCGAGCAAATTCTCTATTTGCTCTGGGACATCGGTTTCAAAGTGGGACACTCCACCCGCTCGGTCAAAGAAGCGCTCGAGCAGGCCAACACCGACATGCAGACGAAAACGGCGATGCTCGAATCGCGTTTTCTAGCGGGCGATCACATCCTCGCTCAAGAGTTTCGCGATCAGTTCCGAGCGAAATGCGTCATCGGCTCGGAGCGCGAGTATGTCGAAATGCGAATGCGTGATCAGGCAGCGCGCCACGCGAAGTTCGGGGACAGCGTTTACATGCAGGAGCCGAATTTGAAAAGCGGCTGCGGCGGTTTGCGAGATTATCAAAACCTTCTCTGGATGTCATACTTCAAGGAAGGCGCGCTGACGACAACGCACCTCGTTGGCGAAGATTGGTTGAGCGAATCGGACCAGCGCCGGATCGAGACCGCCTACGATTTTCTGCTGCGTCTGCGGACCGATCTGCATCATTTATCCGGCCGGGCCGCCGACGTTCTCTATTTGAATCAGCAGCCGGAAATCGCGAAGCGCTTGCGTTACCGCGAGCGAGAAGGTCAGCGCGCAAGTGAAGCGTTGATGCGCGATTACTACAAACACACCCGCAACATTTTCCGGGTAACGGAGCGAATCACCGAGCAATTCGCGAGCGGTTACGCAACAAACCGCACCCGGTCGCTCTTCAGTTTTTTGCCCTTGCGACGCGGCGGACAAATCAAAATGGGATCGTTCTTCATTCGCCAGGGACAGCTTCACCCCGATCGGCGAGACTTGTTCAAGACGGATCCGGTCGAAATGATGCGGGCGTTCGATCTCGCGCAACAGAACAATGTCGATCTAAGCCCGGAGCTCGAAGATTTGTTGAGCCGCTCGCTCAAGCAGGTCACACGCACTTACCAATATGCCAAAGCGCCGCGCGAAATTTTCATGACAATTCTGTCGCGAAAAGGAGAAGTGGGGCGAGCGCTGCGTCTGATGCATCGGGTCGATTTTCTCGGCCGCTATATTCCCGAGTTCGGCCGGCTGACTTGTCTGGTGCAGCATGAATTCTTCCATCGCTACACAGCCGACGAACACACCCTCCTTTGCATCGACAAACTCGACGCCCTCGTCCGAACGACAGATTCCAAGCTGATCGCATATCGTCGTCTTTTCGAGAACCTTGAAGAACCGTTCGTTCTCTATCTCGCATTGCTCCTACACGACACCGGCCGGGCGGTAGGCGCGCGTCCGCATTCCGAAGCAAGCGCTCTTTTCGCGCAAAGCGTTGCCAAACGCCTTCAGCTTTCCCCAGAGCAAAGAAAATCGCTGATTTTACTGGTCGATCATCACGTCACGCTTTCCAACACGGCGCAGCAGCGAAATCTCGACGACCCGGCGACGATCGTTGAGTTCGCGAGCATCGTTCGGAACCAAAAAAATCTGCAAGCATTGATGCTGCTGACGCTGGCCGACGGCCAGGGCACGAGCGGTCAAAGCTGGTCGGACTGGAAGGAGTCGCTTGTTTGGCAACTATTTCACGATGCCTCCCAATATCTCGCCGACCGAAAATCTTTTCACGAGCAAACGAAGATTGAGCGTAACACGTTGGAAGCGGCGGTGGCGTCGGAGTTGCCATCCGATTACGCCGACGAAATCGAGGCGCAGTTTGACTTCATGCCCGATAATTACTTCCGTGCATTCAATGTTCCCGAGATCGTCAACCACGTGCGATTGTTTCGTTCCTTCTTCGAAAACGCCTCGACGCAAGGAGAGCGGCCGTTGCAACCAGCGATTGAGTGGGAAGCGTTTGCTCAATTCGGGCACAGCACCGTTTCCTTTTGCACCTGGGACCGTCACCATCTTCTGGCAAAAATCGCGGGGTCGTTTTCGGTCGTTCCGCTCAATATCCTGAGCGCGGACATTTTTCCGCGCGAGGATCACACCATTCTCGCTATCTTTCGGGTTTGCGACATGAAAGAACGCGCCGTGACGGAAAAGGATTGCGACCTCGTGGAAAACACACTTGGTCGTTCACTGGAAGTTGAGACATTCGAGTTCGCGCCGCTCCTGGAACAAGCGCGACGCAGCATTCAGCGCCGGCGCCTGCACGAGTTGGAATTTCCGACCGGAATCGCGATCGATAACAAAGCGCACCCGGCTTGCACTTTGATTCAAATTGAAACGCCGGACCGCGTCGGATTGCTTTACGATTTGGTGACGGCGCTCGAACATGAAGGCGTCAACATCGGCCTCTCCCGCATCAGCACCCAAAAAGGCGCCGCCATTGATACATTTTACATTAACGACGCTGCCACTCGCGGCAAAATCACAGACCCGAATCGGATCGCCGGACTGCAACGGCGTTTGCGCGCAGTAATCTTGAGTGGGGCCGCGAGATAAGGTCGCAGCCGAATCGACTAGCATCGCCGGATCGCCTGCTTATCGTCCCGCAATTCTGATGAACGCGCTGATTCTTGCAGCCGGATACGCAACTCGACTTTATCCGCTCACGCTCAACAAGGCGAAACCACTGCTGGAAGTCGGTGGCAAACCGATCATCGAATGGCTCCTGGACAACCTCGCGTCAGTTCCCGAGCTGGGCATGGTTTACATTGTGACAAACGACAAGTTCGCCAACGATTTTCAGAGCTGGGCGAACGCTTACGAGGATCGACATCCCGGCGTCCAAATCAAAATTATCAATGACGGATCGACCAGTGACGACGATAAACTTGGCGCGATCGGCGATATTAATCTCGTCCTGACGCGGGAGAATCTGGCCAATGACGATTTGCTCGTCATCGCCGGCGATAACCTTTTCGAGCAACCGCTCGGCGATTTCGTCAACGCAAGCCAACAATCATTTGCGACGGTCGCCGTTCACGACGTTGGCAATCTCGAGGCAATGAAAAAATACGGCGCTGTCAGCATCGACAAGAACGGCGTGATCACCCATTTCGAAGAAAAGCCGCAGAAACCGAAGAGCACGCTAGCGTCGGTGGCGCTTTATTATTATTCGCGCGAGACCTTGCCGTTGTTCACCACTTATCTCGCAGCCGGCAACAATCCTGACCAGCCCGGCCGGTTTCTGCAATGGCTTTACCCGCGCAAACCGGTGAGGACTTTTCAAATCAAGGGACGCTGGCTCGACATCGGCAGCAAGGAAACGCTGGAGAACGCCGACAAAATTTTCGCTAAGAAATAGCGACTATTTCAACCGGCCTTCGTCGAACTCGATGAGGTCGAAGTAAGTTCGGATATCTTTGCGACCGGCGCCACCGGCTTGTTTCAAAAAATGGCTGAAGCGCGCTCTCTTGGCCGCGGTGTCGGGATGGCGTGAAATCATGGCCTGGTTCCAATGTTCGATTTCGTCTGCCGAATGCTTGGCGGAAATTTCCCGAATCCAGTTCAAAATCGCGTCGTCTTTTTCCAGCCTGTGCACGGCGTCTTCAAACGCGTCGCCGTCGATCTTGAGAAAGCTCAGCAAATGTTTGTCGAAGCCTACGGTCTTGTAGTTGTAACCGTCGAGCAGTCCCTTGCGGCTTAGTTTGGCTTTGTCGATCAAGCGTGGCAGATGGACGTAACCACCAAGCTTTTCGTACGGACTGCGCGGGTGCAGTCTTCGCATGGGAGGAAACTAAGTTGCGTGCAAAGGTTGCGCTGCGCCCAGCGGTGCCTCTGACTCGCTTTTCTTTTCGGCGGCTTTGGTTTCCGACAACAGCTCGCCTTGAGTAAGGCCAGCCTGGCCAATGGCAAGTTGTCCGGAAAACATTCCACCCTTTTCAATCGCGATCGACTTTGCGGTAACGTTGCCTTCAAGCGTGCCACCCTTGCCGATCGTGACCGAGCCAGTGGCAATGATTTCTCCCGACATCCGGCCCCTAATGTCGATGTTGGTCACTCGCACCCGTCTAAAACAGTGAATATCGGCTTTCCGCTCGACGATCATGTTTTGGGCGGCGATACGACCGGGAATTTTTCCCACCAGATTCAGGGTCATCGAATCCTCGCACTCCAGATTGCCGCGCAGCTTTCCTTCAATGACGGCGGAACGGCAAATCACACTCGTGCTGCTCAGATCGGCTTTGCTGGTGAGAAGAATGTCACCGCGAGTGCGGATGCTGCGACTGAAGCTGGTGGTAATTTTGTAATCCCGCAGATCGATATGTGCGCTGCACCCAGGACAGTTGGTCGATGTCGCCGCGTCGCTAACTTCGTGTTTGCGCTTGCACTCGAAACAGGAAACAACGCGATTGCGTTGACGGCTCCAGATTGCTTCCAGTTTCCGATGAAGCGGAAGTTCCTCTAAAGGAGTGACAGCGTCTCCGGCCTTTACCCCCGGTTTAGACGCCGAAGGGGAAAATGAGCGTCCGCACTGCCGGCAAATCGTCGACTTCGCCGCCACATATTCCATCTGCTTAAAGCCACAGTGCGGGCACTCCACACTGGCCTTAGCAGGCGACGATTTGGTCACACGTTCAGTAGGCGAGGGTCAACTTTTAAGCGCGAGCGAAGGCAGGCTTAGCTGATTCTTCGTGGCGAACAACTTCCGGCCGGCTGGACGAGGCGGCTTTCACGCTCATCCCGCTGGAAACTTCCGACTTTCCGATAAAGGTCGCGCCTTCTTCAATGATGAGCCGCGCGGCCTTCAAATCCCCCTGGAGCGTGCATTTCGATTTCAATTCGCAACGCTCGCTCACGCTAATGTTTCCCTGGACTTTGCCGTAAATCGTGATGGATTTTGTTTTAACCTCAGCGCGAATATCCGCGTTCTCGCCCACGGTCAGGGCCCCATCGGAATTGATTTCGCCTTCGACTTTGCCGTCGATCAAAAGTTCCTTTTGGAACTTGATCGTGCCTTTGATTTCAACGTCGCTGGAAAGGACGTCTTTGCCAGAATGTTCAGCCATAAACTTTTTGTAATCGTTAGTTGTTGGTTTCGGTTGGTCGCCGTAGGCGGGTTTGTTGGAATCATCATTCCCTGAACTCACCGATCCTTCTCCGATCGACGAGATCGTTCTCTGCGGGATGAATTTTTTCAACACGCTTCATCATTGCAATGGTTATTCACATTGTCAACCGGTTCAGCCTAGAAAATCTAAGTTTTTATATTTTACGGGCAAATCGGAACAACTTTGCGGCTCCATTTTGGGCCGATAAGACCAGATATCGCGGGCCTTGTCCGGGGGTTCGGTCCAAGATCCGACCGGATTGGACGCTGGGGAATTCCGATCCAAGCAAGCTTGCGGAATTTTGTCCGAGCAAGTCCCAATCATAGACGAAAACCCATTCGACCTGCCGCTTTTGCAGCATTTCTCGCGCGCGCTGAAAGCCCTCTGCCAGAGAAAACCGCGCGCTGTCAGGAATGCCGTTTAAAGCTTCATGCGAGCTGCCCGCGATCCCAGGCTGACCCGACAAGTAAGAAATCGACGGCGACTCCCCCAATCCTATTTTTTTGCGGAGGACAATGTGGATGGGCACTTAGTCGACAATCGAAAATCGAAAATGAAATTGGGCCCGCCTGGATTCGAACCAGGGACCAAGGGATTATGAGTCCCCTGCTCTACCGCTGAGCTACAGGCCCTAAGGACGAGCCAACATTGAACGCGCAACGTTCAACGTTCAACGATTCTTGTTCAACAATTCGGCGATCGTTTGTTCCAGTATTTCCGCCGACACGGGTTTCTTGAGGTAAGCGTCACCGGCTACAGAGAGGGCGGCTTCCTGTTCTTCGTCGCTGGCGTAGGCGGAGTAATAGACAACCGGGATGCCAGGCTGGAGCTCGTTGATTTGTTGGCACAGCTCAATTCCCGTGCCATCAGGCAGGCGCACATCCAAAATGCACAGATCAAATTTGAACTCGTTGGCTAATTCTAACCCCTCGGCGACCGTTCCCCCAGTTGCTACGACGTAGCCGAAATCCTGCAGCGATGCTGAAATGAGCAGCCGGATGTCAGGGTCGTCGTCGACGTGAAGGATTTGCGGTTTCATCTCGGTGTCATTTGAGCACTCATCAGACCAAAAACCGGGGCTTCTTGCGGATTTATTGGGCGGGCGAAATCTTGCCGCTAACCTCGCCGAATCCGACGCGGTAGCCGTCGCCCTGGCACCAGCCTGTAATCGTCAGCTCGTCGCCATCTTCCAACCATTTGCGTTCCTCGCCGCCCGGCAATTTCAGCGGATTTGCGCCGCGCCAGGTCAGCTCGAGCATGCAGCCGCGCGAGTCTTCGGTTTCTCCGCTGATCGTGCCGCTCGCCAGCAAGTCGCCCGGTTGCAAATTGCAACCTCCAATTGTGTGATGGGCAAGCTGCTGGGAAATGCTCCAGTAAAGGTTTTGGAAGTTCGTTCGCGTGATCGTGTGCGGCGATCTTGTCTTGGCTGTTTGCAATTTCGCCTCGAGTTGAATGTCGAAACTGAAATCGGTCTTCGCGCGCAAATAAGGCAGAGGTTCGGGATCCTGTTTTGGGAGCGGTTTCCGAAACTGCTCAAGCGCGTCCAACGTCACGACCCATGGCGAAATGCTGGTGCAAAAGTTTTTGGCCAAAAATGGGCCGAGCGGCTGATACTCCCACGCCTGGATATCGCGCCCGCTCCAGTCATTCATTAACACAAAGCCAAAGATGTGATCAATCGCGCGATCGATTGAGACCGGCTGGCCTAACGAATTGCCGGGGCCGACCACGAACGCCATTTCCAATTCATAATCCAAACTCTTGGTCGGACCGAACACCGGTGCCAGCGCATCCGGTGGTTTGATTTGGCCTTTCGGCCGGCGCACTTCGCTCCCGCTCACGACAACCGAACTGGCGCGCCCGTGATAGGCGACCGGCAGCCATTTCCAATTCGGCATCAGTGCGTTCTCGGGACCGCGCAACATCGTGCCCACATTGTGCGCGTGGTGGTAAGACGAATAGAAATCTGTGTAATTCCCGATCCTGGCCGGTAGCTGCATCGCGACATCCGACTGTCGATGAAATACACGCTCGCGAAGTTTCTTATTGTCCCGCAACGTTGGCGTGTTGGCCGAGAGAAGTTGTTGCAAGACTTCGCGAACTTTTTTCCACACCGGTCTGCCGAGCGCCAGAAAATCGTTCAGCGAATCGCGGGCGAACTGTTGTCGATCTTGAAGGTCTGGGAAATGTCCGGCTTCCTGCAACGCTGCAAGATCGACGACATACTCGCCGAGCGCGACGCCAATTCGCGCCTTACCATCGCGCGGTTTGAAAACGCCGAAGGGCAAATTCTCCAGCGGAAAATGCGAATCAGGCGCGACGTCGATGAATGATTTGAGCGCCATTACGAAAGAAAGGTCAGCGCGCGCAAATCCTCCCGCGGCTCGTCGAAACTGCAGCTGCCGAACGAGGTCACGAATTTTCGACGCGCCTTGATCCGATCGAGCGTGATCTCCCAGTCGCGCCAGGCAAAGACAGTATCGTGAAACTCGAACGACTTCGCGGTCTGATCTTCCAGCAGGTCAACCGTTTGGGCCTCGTCCCAATGATGTTCCGCTGAAAGAACGCCCGCGCCAAGCACGTTTAAAAATCCGTGCATCTCGGTTTTCACTTCGTCGCGAAATTGCCGGATCGGATGATGTAGTCCCGCCGTGAACTTGATTGGCACGTGATGCTTCGTGGAAGCAAGAATCGCCCGCGCGATCTGAACTGAATTTGGAAAGGCATCCGCGCTCACGCCGCCGGTCCTAAGTTTAAAACCAAACGCCGGCTGCTTTGCCCGCGCTAGAAGTGCGATTGTTTGCTCGGCCGACTCGGCCGGTGTCTCCCAAAATGCCTGCAGCTTAAATTCGGCGAGCAGGCCGGCCGCCAGGCCCAATCCATTAAGATCGACATCCGCCGGGAGAATCATTTCGATCTGCGTGACCGAGACCAAACTGCCATGCCGGTTTTGAAACGGCCCGAGCGCGGCGGCAATGTTTTTCAGCTCGCCTAGAAAATCTTTCGCATTTTCCGTCTTCGGTCCCAATGCCGACGCGCGCAGCGGATGCTGCTTGTCGAATTGAGAAATCAACGGCTCGGCCGGACTGAATTTGGCCACTGGCAAAACGAACGCAGACAGCATCCATGAATCCGCCGAGCGCGCATACTCGGCCTGATTTTTTAGGGCCGGCTCCAGCTCGAGACTGCACGGCGGAAACATTCCGGCGTAATCGATCGCGCGCGTCAGCAAAGCCCGCAGAGATGCCGCTGCCATTTGAACAATTCAGTGCAGAATTTTCCGCAAGGTCAACTCACTAGATCATCTTCGGGTCACGGGAACAGGCCGCGAATTTTCTTCGCCCTCATCACTCGTTCAACGCCGATGGCCATGGCCGCGGTGCGATGGGCAATCCTGTGCGCTTTAGCGCGCTTGATCACCTGGGCAAAGGAATACTCGAGAATTCGAAACAGCTTGTCCGTCACTTCGGTCTCCGACCACATGAAGGCCTGCTTGCCCTGGACCCATTCAAAATAGGAAACGATCACCCCGCCGGCGTTGCATAGAATATCCGGAATCACGAAGACTTCGTCCCAGCGCTTTTCCAAAATCAAATCGGCTTCCGGCGTGGTCGGACCGTTGGCACCTTCGGCGAGGATCCGGCACTTCAATTTGCCCGCGTTCTGGCCATTGATCACGCGATCAACCGCGCAGGGGGCAAGGATGTCGCACGGCATCGTTAGCAGTTCCCTGGGATCGACATGATCTGCTTCGCGAAACGCGCGCAGGTTTCCTTTCTTCAAAACGTGTTGCTCGGCCGCCTCAACGTCAATGCCATTTGGATTGTAGATGGCAGCGTAAGCGTCACTAATCCCGATTACCTTCACACCGCTTTTGTAGGCAAGGGAAAGCGCAGCCACCGACCCGACGTTTCCGAATCCCTGCACAATGGCGGTGCACTTCTCGGCATCCATTTTGAGGATGTTCATGGCGCGTTCGATTAAATAAACGACGCCCCGCCCAGTGGATTCACGGCGGCCTTCAGTCCCGCCGATCGAAACCGGCTTACCGGTCACGATCTCGTTCACCGAATATCCGTGATAAACCGAGTAAGTGTCCATGAACCAGGCCATCACCTGTTCATTGGTTCCCATGTCCGGACCCATCACGTCGGTTTGCGGGCCGACAAACGGAATCATTTCCTGCATGTAACGCCGCGAAACCGATTCCAGTTCGGTGCGCGACAACTTCGATGGATCGCACGCCACGCCGCCCTTCGCTCCGCCGTAAGGCAAGTTTGCGAGGGCGCATTTCCAACTCATCCACATCGCCAGCCCAGCGGTCTCACCCATCGAGAGCGACGGCGCGAAGCGCGTTCCGCCTTTGGTCGGTCCCAGCGTCAGGTGATGCTGAACGCGATAACCCTGAAACGTTCGGGTGCTTCCATCATCCATGTGCACCGGCAGCGTGACCGCGACCGCGCGCTTGGGATACATCAAGCGTTCCCGATCGTTCTTGTCGATGCTCAGGTAATCGGCGATGACCTGAAATTGGTCGCACGCCATTTTGAAAACCTCGTCGTCGTAAATCGTCATGAAGCGAAAGCGGAACCTAGAATATCCGCGAAAAAAACGCAGATGCTATTTGCCTCGAAAAATCCTCGCGTCAAATGCAATCAGGCGCAACATCGACAATCCCTACGGAATTCGTAACGTTTTCGCCGAAATGAAAATTGAAACCCTCGCGGTACACGCCGGGCATCGAATTGATCCTGCCACCGGCGCCGTTTCTGAGCCCATTCATCTGTCCACCACGTTCGAACGCGACCCCGAAGGGACTTACTCGCGCGGATTCATGTATACCCGCAACAACAATCCGAATCGGCAGGCTCTCGAGGAAGGAATTGCTACAGTCGAGGGCGGTGCCGCCGCGGCGGCGTTTGCTTCGGGA
>Ga0209328_10000224_pt1 | contig 13131 bp, 7 predicted proteins | sample JacPinW_OM3H0_M1_FD_187954 | JGI IMG/M metagenome (GOLD analysis project Ga0209328, IMG submission 187954) | Forest soil microbial communities from Algoma, Ontario, Canada - Jack Pine, Ontario site 1_JW_OM3H0_M1 (SPAdes) (version 2) | ecosystem: Environmental > Terrestrial > Soil > Boreal... | reverse complement strand
TGCACTGTTTCTGGTCGGATGGGGCCTTTCCTTTATCTGGGGACCTTTGGCGGATCGCTTCGGTCGCACGCGCGTACTTGCGGCGACGGTATTTGCTTATGCACTTTTCACTGGTGCGGCAGCTTGGGCACAAAACGTTTGGGAACTCGCGCTTTTCCGCTTGCTCGCCGGCATCGGAATAGGCGGGGAGTGGGCGCTTGCAGGCACTTACGTGGCGGAAGCGTGGCCTGAAGACCGGCGAAAAATGGGCGCGGGATTTTTGCAAACGGGTTACTACTTTGGTTTTTTTCTGGCCGCGGCGCTGAATTACACGGTAGGGGCGCGCTTCGGATGGCGAGCGATGTTTGTTTGCGGTTTAACGCCGGTGGTTATTGCTGTCCTTATTATGGCCCGGGTGAAAGAGCCTGAGAGGTGGAAGGAAAAGGCAGGTCAGCTGCGGGCCGCGGGCCAAGCGCGGTATTGGGGAGCACTCGCTCAGATTTTTGGCCCGAAGTATCGACGGAAAACGATTGTCAATGCGGCGTTGCTGACTGTTGCGATCATCGGTCTGTGGGCGGGAGCCGTGTACGAACCCACGGCAATTATCACACTCGCGAAAAAGGCGGGCATGTCGGTAGCGCAGGCGTCGAAGATGGCGTCCATCGGGACGGCCATTCTTTCCATAGGAACTATATTGGGTTGTCTGGTGGCGCCGATACTGGCGGAACGATTGGGAAGGAAGAGTACGCTGGCTATCTATTTCATGGGGATGAGTGTGTTCATCTGGTTGAGTTTTGGTTGGGCGTTTTATCTGGAGAATGGCCTGACGACGTTTGTGCTGTGCTTATTTTTCCTGGGATTTTTTGGTGGGAATTTTACTTTGTTCAGCTTGTGGCTGCCCGAGCAATATGAGACCTCCGTTCGAGCTACGGCGTTTGCGTTTGCAACTTCTTTTGGAAGGTTCATCGGAGCGGGCATGAATTTTATGATTGGCGCAATGGTTCGCAACGCGGGAACAATCGGCAAGCCGGTCGCTTATACTGCGATTGCGTTTGGACTTGGGCTGCTGATCATCCCGTTCGCGCAGGAGACTCGCGGCGACGTATTACCGCGTTGAAAGTCTCGCCATCCGGCCGGGCCGACAATCCAATGCTTGCGAAGACGAATTAAGACCCCAAAATATTTTTTGCGCCAACGAACTGCGGCGGACTGCTGGACAGCTTGGAATCCGTTTTAGCGTATTCGTTTTGACGCACAACTTCATGGTTGCCGTGATCCGCCCAATCAGCGGCGGATCAGCGGCCCGGCTGGTTGGACTTAGGTTCCCGGTGCGAACGAAGGGCAGTTGCTGGGTCGAGCTTGCTCGATGCGCGTAGGAGCGCCTACCGGTAAGAAATAGGTTACGACGTTGGTGGCCGGGAGCCCGGTTTCGTTACGTGCAATGTGGGCGTGTTGGCCGAGATCGACAAAGCCGTGACCGGCGGTGACAACGACAGGCGAGCAATCGCGATCGTCGGAGTCGTAAAACGTCATGGTTCCGGAGATCACGCTAATAAAGACCGGACCAGGATGCTTATGCCATCCACTGTTTCCACCATCTTTGTCGAAAGTGATGATCTGGGTGACGATGTCGACGTCGGTCCTGGCTTTGAGGTCTAATTCCAGTCCGGGCATTTCCCGCTTTACTTTAAATTCGTCATACGTCGCTCGCCCAACGGGTGTTGACTTGCTGCCAGTACCCGCTGCTCGTACCAGGCCGGTATAAAGTGTGACCGCGGTAGCGACTAAGGTGATAAGAATTACTGCAATTCGAGTTTTGGACATACGTTCTCCCTTTTCTGTTTTTCCTGGTGATGGCCGAGGCTGTGAACCGGACACGAGAAACAGCGGGCATACCACCTGGATCGACTGAGGCGTGATGGTCTGCCGACTCTGATCGTGGCGCAACCCGCAATGCCGGGCAAAGTGCGGCAAAGTAGGGCACGCCCATTCTTTTTGGCGCTAATCCTGTAATTGCCATGGGAACTGAACGGTGTGATAGATTCTTGCGCCTGGAAGGAGCCCACAAACGAATGTCTGGGGAGGCACCAAGCCCAAAAGCCGGTGCGGATGCCCGAGGGCGGCGACTGGAATCATGGAAGGAAATTGCGGCCTATTTAGGACGTGACGTCACCACGGTCCGGCGGTGGGAAAAGGGCGAAGGGCTACCGGTTCACCGGCACATTCATAACAAGCTTGGTTCGGTTTACGCATACACGACGGAACTGGACGCATGGCGGAGTAACAGGGCGCCAGCTCCGGCGATTGACGCATCGGACGCGCGCGCAGATTTGGAACCGATTCGAAGGCGGCGCTATGCGCGCATGGTTGCCGCAGTCGCTGCCTTGGCTTTGGTTCTGGCTGCCGGAGTGATACGGCTTGCGCGCCAACGCACTAGAGAACCGGCTCCAGGCGTGGCCATTCGATCACTCGCTGTGCTGCCGCTCGCGAACTTCTCCGGCAATTCCGAGCAGGACTACCTGTCGGACGGCATGACAGAGGCGCTAATCGCACAACTTTCCACGATTCGCGGCCTGCGGGTCATTTCGCGCACTTCTACGATGCAATTCAAAGGCACGAGGAAGGCCGTGCCGGCCATTGGGAAGGAGCTAAATGTTGACGCGGTCATCGAAGGTTCGGTACTGCGATCGGCAGACAAAGTTCGTGTGACGATTCAGTTGATTCGCGCCGCCACGGACGAGCACATCTGGGCCGGGACCTACGATCGGGATGTGAGAGATATATTGGTGCTTCAGAGCGATGTGACCCGGGGGATAGCGCGTCACGTTGAAGCCGCTGTCGCAGGTGCGCAAATCTTGCCGATGGTGCCCCGTACTGTGGCACCTGAGGTCTACGAAGACTACCTCAAGGGTCGCTTTGCGCTACAGAAGAACAACCGGGCCAGCCTCGAGGAGGCCCTCCGATACTTTCAGACGGCCATCAACGCAGACGGCACATTCGCTCCTGCATATGTCGGGATTGCGGCAACCCAAGAGCAGCTTGGGACAGTATTCTTTGGCGTTCCACCTGGCGACACGAGGCCCAAGGTTATCGATGCCACCAGGAAAGCATTGGAATTGGATCCACAGCTTGCAGAAGCGCGCGTCCTGCTTGCCAACGCGCTGCAGAGGGATTGGCACTGGTCGGAGGCCGAGACGGAATACAGGCAAGCTATCGAACTGAGCCCGAGCGACGCGGGCGCTCACGCGGGGCTAGCCTTTTGGCTAATGTGTCAAGGCCGGAGCGAGGATGCACTGGCTTGGGCTCGGCGGGCGCAGGAACTCGATCCGTTGACACTTAACAACAGTGAGGTCAGCGGGATCCTTTTTTATTCGCGGCGTTATGACGAGGCGATTCGGGAATCGCGGAGAGATCTCACCACAAATCCCAATAATCCATTGGCGCTCTGGTCTCTTGGTTTCGCACTTATCGGCGCCGAGCAGTTCGATGAAGCGATCCGGGTATTGGAAAAAGCGGCATCTCTGTCCGATCGCAGCACAGCTGTGCTGGGCGTGCTGGTCAGAGCGTACGCTCACGGTGGCCGCCGCGCGGACGCATTGCAAGTTGTCGAGGAGCTTCGGCGGCGAGGGCAGAAGGGCTACGTGCCGGCGGCCGCATTCCTCAATGCCTACCTCGGGCTCGGTGATACGGAGCAAGGATTTGTATGGCTGGAACGTGCCGCCCAAGAACGATCGAACATCATGCAGTACCTCAAAGTACATCCATTCTTTGATTTGCTGCGTGGCGACCCGCGGTTTGCCCAGTATTTGCGGCGGGCGAATTTCTCACCTTGAGGACTCTTTGTTGATTTCAAGCACGCTTAATTTTTCACTCAGCAGGTCTTCAGCTTTTTGAATTTAGACGTCAGTGCCGACGATAGCGAATTTCAAGGAAGCCATGATCACTGAGGTCAGCGGTCAGCAAATTAGCGATGTGCCTCAAAAGGGGCGCGGGTATGCGGTGGCGTCTGGAATTTTGGGATGGACGCTGGACGCATTTGATTTCTTCGTCGTGGTTTTCCTCGTCGATACGCTGGCAACACATTTTCAGGTGGGCAAGAGCTCCATCGTGCTGACGCTGGGGGCCACGTTGGCGATGCGTCCTGTGGGAGCGTTGTTATTTGGGATGATGGCGGACCGTTACGGGCGCCGAAAACCGCTGATAGCGGTGGTGGCGTATTTTTCAGTGATCGAGGTTTTGAGCGGGTTGGCGCTGAATTACCCAATGTTTTTAATTTTGCGGCTGTTGTACGGAATTGGCATGGGCGGATTTTGGGGAGTGGGTGCGTCGCTGACCCTGGAAAGCGCGCCAACGCGCTGGCGAGGTTTGCTTTCTGGATTGTTACAGGGCGGATACCCGCTGGGATATTTATTAGCGGCGGTGGCGGCGCGTTTGATTTTGCCGGCGTGGGGATGGCGAGCGATGTTCTGGGCCGGGCTGGTTCCAGCGGCGATTACGATATTTGTGGCGTACTTATCGCCGGAATCAGCGGCGTGGAAACAACACCGGGTGCCGAGCATGCGAGGAATTTTGCGGGTGATGTGGGAGCACCGCAAGGGCTTCGCGTACCTAGTGCTGACACTGACATTGATGATTTGCCTTTCACACGGCACGCAGGATCTTTATCCGGATTTTCTAAAAACGGCACATCATATTTCGCCAAACGTGGTGGCTTACCTGGCGATGATCTATAACGTCGGAGCGTTGCTCGGAACGATTTCCGTGGGCGCGATTTCCGAGCGGTTGGGAAGACGCGCCAGCATCATTTGTTCATTGGGGATATGCGCGCTGGTTATTCCGCTTTGGGCGTTTGGGCATACGCTCACGATCCTAGCTATCGGTGCTTTCTTAATGCAGGTGGGAGTGCAAGGTGCGTGGGGAGTGATTCCGGCACACTTGAACGAACTGTCGCCGGACGCGGTGCGTAGTTTGTTTCCGGGTTTTATCTACCAATTGGGAGTGTTGTTTGGTTCACCGACGAACACGATTGAATACGCATTGCGAGACCGGGTTGGGTATCAATGGGCGTTGACGATTTTTGAAGGATGCACGATTGTGGCGCTGATGATCGTGTTTGCACTGGGGCCGGAACGTAAAGGCAAGGATTTTTTGCGCAAGGCGTTGTCGCCGCAAGAGGCTGAAACGTTGTGATGGCTCTAGTACCGCCGGACCTAAAAGAAACTTAATTTAGAATTAACCGCTTGTAGAAGTATTATGCGATCAGCGAAACCGCTTGGTTGGTCGTCACGATCGATGCCAATACGCCGCACGGGGATAGTCCGAGCAAGGAACTAAGGTAACGCTGAAGTCACGATCTATACGGATGGGATTCATGGGATTTTTTTGCGCGAAATTTGTAAAGAAAACTGCGGTGTCGTTGATGATGTTGGCGTGGAGTTTGCCAGCCTGGGCACAGGCTAAATCTGATGTGAGCACAACGCATCTGAATGAGCCGAAGCGAGGACATCAAGTTCAAGAGCAGCAACCGCAAAATTCTCCTTCACAGAGTTCCGCGGTTGAAACTCCAGCGCCACAAATTCCTGCGGCGCAAACTCCGGGTTCGGAAATTCAGCCGCTGCCGCCGCCAACGGATGCCACTGCGGCAGCTCGGCAAGCAGCGCCACCATCGAGCGGAGAGTTGCTGCATTTAACGTTCCAGCAGGCGCTGGAGCTGGCGCGAAAAAACGCCACTCAATTCCAGGCGGCGGTAGTGAACGCCGGGGTTTTGCACGAAGACGCCAAGCAGGCGCGCAATACGTTGTTGCCGACGGTTACATACAACAATTCCGCGTTGTACACACAAAGCATCCCAGGTGCGGTGGTGCCAAGAGCCACAGGCACGGCAGAGGCGGTGGTAGCGCCCCCGGTGATATACATTGCGAACAACGCGCCGCACGAGTACATCAGCCAGGCAGATATACACGAAGCGATCGATATGACAGCCCTCGGTAATTGGCGGCGTGCTTCGGCGGCAGCGGCGGTAGCACGCGCGCAGGTAGAAATCGCGAAGCGCGGTTTGGTAGTTACCGTGGCGCAAAGTTATTACAAGGTGGGAGCGTCGCAACACAAATTAGAAACGGCGAGATTGGCCGCCACAGAGGGCGATAAGTTTTTCCAGCTTACGCAAAAGCTCGAGAGCGGCGGCGAGGTGGCGCACGCGGATGTGATTAAAGCGGAGCTGCAGATGCGGGACCGGCGACGGCAGCTACAGGAAGCAGAGTTGGCGTTGCTGAATGCACGGCTGGATTTGGCCGTTTTGATCTTTCCAAATTTCAACGACAACTTTGAGGTTGCGGACGATATACATGCGGCGGTTCCGCTGCCGAGCATTGAAGAAATACAGCAGCGCGGGACAAAAGACAATCCTGATTTGCGCGCGGCGCTGGAAGCGGTGCGCCAGTCGAGATATGACGTTTTTGGCGCACGGATGGGTTACCTGCCGTCGCTGAGTTTCGATTATTTTTACGGAATTGATGCCACGCGCTTCGCGGTGAACGCCGAGTTGAGCAACGGCCAAAAGTATTCGAACGTAGGTTATTCCTGGCTGGCCACGCTGAATATTCCCATCTGGAACTGGGGAACCACGCAAAGCAAAGTGAAACAGGCGGAATTAAAACAGGGTCAGGCTAAGCGGGAATTATCCCTGGCGCAGAGAAAACTGACAGCGGAAATTCAATCGCTGTACGCGGAGGCCAGCACGGCGTTGAGCGAACTGGAAGATCTGAAGCGATCTGGCGAACTGGCAGCAGAAAGTCTCAGGCTGGTCACACTTCGTTATCAAAACGGCGAAGCCACCGTGTTGGAAGTGGTGGATGCGCAGACGACGTTTACTACCGCAAATTCCGCTTATCAGGACGGCGCGTTGCGCTATCACATAGCGCTCTCGAGCTTGCAAACTCTAACGGGTGTATTGACGAATCCATGAAAATTAAATCACTCTACGGCAAGCAAAAACATTTCAAACTTGCGACGATGGCCGCGGGCATCGCTTTGACGCTCGGTTTCGGCTGGGGTTGCGCCAAGGCGGAGAAAGAAAAAGAGCCAGAGGTAAGCGTGCAAACCACGCCGGCGGAGAAAGAGGATATCTCGCAGATCGTGAACGCGGACGCGGTGATTTTTCCCCTGCAACAGGCCACCGTGGCGCCGAAGATTACGTCTACGGTCAAACAGTTCCTGGTGCAACGCGGGAGCAAAGTGAAAAAAGGGCAATTGATGGCAGTGCTGGAAAATGCGGATCTGGCTGCGGCTGCGGAATCCAGCCGCGGGGATTATGAACAGGCCCAAGCGGCGTACACGACGACGGTCGCGGCGAGTTTGCCACAGCAGATACAGAAAGCCCAGCTGGATGCGGCGTCCGCGAAGTCTGCATTTGATGCGGCTGAAAAGGTTTACAACAGCCGCAAAGATTTGTTTCAACAGGGGGCGCTTCCTCGTCGCGAGCTTGACGCCGCGGAAGTGGCCTTAGTAGCGGCGCGAAGCCAGAACGAGCAAGCGCAAAAACAGCTCGCGGATTTGCAACGAATAGGAAAGGAACAAGCGCTTAAGTCAGCGGAAGGACAAAAGCAGTCGTTCGAAGGTAAATACCACGCAGCGGCGGCGCAGCTGAGCTATTCCGAGATCAAAAGCCCTATCAACGGAGTGGTGACGGACCGGCCGCTTTACGTTGGAGATGTGGCGACGGCGAACCAGCCGCTTTTGACGGTGATGGATCTTTCGAGGCTGATCGCCAAGGGACACATTCCGCAATCGGAGGCGGCGCAACTGAAGGCCGGGAATCCGGCGCAATTGAAGGTGCCGGGCATGGATGATCCGATTGAAGGCAAAATCACGCTGGTAAGTCCGGCGTTGGATCCGGGAAGCACGACGATTGAGGTATGGGTCGAGGCAAAAAAAGCGAATCCGAATTTGCGGCCGGGAATAACCGTGCAAGTAGCGATGACCGCGAAGACGGTAAAAGGTGCAGTGGTAGTGCCCGCGGCTGCGGTGTACAAAAACCCGGAAGGGAACAGCAACTACGTTCTCGTGGCGGGAACCGATGACAAGGCTCATATGAAGCCTGTTCAAGTGGGGATTCGCAACGGCGAAGACGCGCAGATTGCTAGTGGCATAAATCCGGGAGACCCGGTGATTACTGCGGGTGGTTACGCGCTACCGGACGGGACGAAAATAAAAGTGGAAAAACCAGAGGCGCCGGAAAAAGCAGGAGCGGATAAAGCTGATAAGAAGGATGCGGACGACGCGGACGATAAAGACAAGAAACCCGGCAGCGACGCGAAGGCCGATAAAAAAGGCGGGGCAGGGGCAAAAGCAGAGAAGGAAAAGGAGTAGCCTCGCATGGATCCCCGGACATCGTCACCGCGAGGCGACCAACAGGCTGAGCAGGAACAAAATCCCTGGTTTCACCGGTTATCTCGACCGATTCTTTTCTTAATAGTTAGCCTGGCGCTGGTGGGCGTTTATTTCGCGTTCACTATTCCCGTATCCGTGTTTCCCGACACGGATTTTCCACGCATTGTGGTGGGTATCGACAACGGTGTAATGCCTATCGACCAGATGCTGGTCACGATCACGCGACCCATCGAGGAAGCCGTCAACAGCGTTCCCGGATTGCTTAAGGTGCGATCCATTACCAGCCGAGGATCGGCGGAAGTGGATCTATTTTTTGACTGGAATTCGGACATGGTTCTGACGCTACAGCGTGTGGACGCAGTGGTGGCGAGGTTACAAGCGGAACTTCCGACGACAGCAAAGGTGGACACGCACCGTATGACCTTTGCAAGCTTTCCGATCATTGGTTACAGCCTGACATCGGATACGGTGCCGCAGAATAAACTCTGGGAAATCGCTACATATAATTTGAAGCCGCGCATCAACCGGCTGGATGGAGTGGCATCGGTACTGGTGCAAGGTGGGAAGGTACCAGAGTTTCAAGTCATGCCTGACCCGGCGCGTTTGCTCGCGGCAACGGTGACAGTGCCGGAAATCCTGGATGCTCTTAAACGCAGCAACCTGGTTGATTCTCCGGGATTGCTGGAATACAACCACCAGCTAGTTTTGGGCCTGGTCAGCGGACAAGTTCATACTCCTGAAGAAATCGGCCAGATAGTGATCAAGAATTCCGCTGCGGGAGTACCAATCCGTATCGGGGACATTGGTGCCGTCACCCCCTCTGAAGCGCCGGTTTATACGGTTGTGACCGCGAATGGTAAACCGGCGGTGCTGCTCAGCATAAACCGGCAACCGCAAAGCAATACGATGGACGTGGCGAATGAAGTTCACAAGCAGATCAGCAATCTGTTGCCGTCGCTGCCGCCGGGAGTACATGTAGAGCCATTTTACGACCAGTCCACCATTGTGCATGACTCGATCGCCAGCGTGCGCGATGCGGTATTGCTGGGATTGATATTGTCCTCCATCATTTTGGTGCTGTTTTTGCGCGATTGGGGCACCTCGCTGGTCGCCGGGCTAGTTATCCCAGCCACGCTGTTGATTACTTTTATCGTATTAAAATTGACGGGTCAGAGCTTTAACCTGATGACCCTCGGCGGGCTTGCCGCGGCCGTGGGCCTGGTGATTGACGACGCGATCGTGGTGCTTGAAAACATCGTTCTGCATCGGGACGCGGGGCAAGGACGCTTCCAGGCTATAGGTAGCGCGCTTCGCGAATTGACGATACCACTTATCGGCTCGACGATCACTCCTATCGTGGTATTTCTTCCGTTAATTTCGATTACCGGCGTCACTGGAAGCTTCTTTAGAGCGTTGGCGGTCACGATGACGGTGTCGCTGTTCACTTCACTTATTCTGGCGCTCACCTGGACACCCACGCTCAGCCAGTATTTAGTGAGGCGGAAAGATGCACCGAGTGCGCCAGGTACCGCTGCGCAAGAGGATAATGTTGCGTCGTTGCTGGCCGCGGAAGAGGCCCATCTTTCTGGTTTTTTTGGACGGATTGTAAAAGTTTATGGACAGGTAATGGAACGGGTTTTGGCGCGGCCTATCGTGCTGGTAATCAGTGCTGTGGTAATCGTTGCTCTTTCCGTGGTTTGCTACAAGTTTTTGGGAAGCGATCTTCTGCCAGAGATGGACGAAGGCGGATTCAGCCTGGATTACTTCACTCCGCCAGGCAGTTCGCTGGCGGAATCAAACACCATACTGCAGCGCGTTGAGGCCATTTTGCGAGCCACGCCGGAAGTCGAGAATACTACGAGGCGCACTGGGCTTGAACTAGGGATCGCTGCGGTCACCGAAGCGAATCGCGGCGACTTCACTGTGAAATTGAAGAGCGAACGCAAGCGCGCCATCGATGAAGTTATCTCCGATATTCGCGGACAGGTGGAAGAAACCGAACCCGCGGTTAAGGTGGAATTCATCCAGAAGTTACAGGACATGATTGGCGATTTGACCAGCCAACCCGAACCGGTGGTTATTAAACTGTTTTCCGAAGACGCCAAGCTTTTGGAGGAAACCGCTCCAAAAGTTGCGGATGCGATCCTCAAAATTCACGGCGTGGTAGATGTCCTTAACGGAATTGAAAACACCATCAGTGGACCGGCGGTCACATATCAAGTGAACCCCACGGTTGCCGCGCGCGCGGGATTTACGCCGGAAGAGGTGGCGCTGGATGCCGCGGCGATGCTGGGGGGCGAACCGGCCGCGCTGCCGGTCATTTTGAATGACCGGCCGTATACGATCCGCGTACGATTTCCGGAATCGAGCCGGTCCTCCTTAGAAAGCATGAGCAACACTTTGGTGGCGAGTTCCGCCGGGCATACGGCGACGCTAGGATCACTGGCGACGGTAAAAGAGGAGGCCGGGCAGACGGAAATTCGACGTGAAAACCTGCAGCGCCTTGTCGAAGTGACGGGACGCTTTGAAGGGATTGACTTGGGCAGTGGAATGGCTGCGGTGCAGAAGACGGTTGAAGGGATGCATCTGCCGAGTTCGATCAGAGTTGAGTACGGGGGAATTTACCAGGAACAGCAAAAATCGTTTCATGATCTACTGATGGTTTTATTTTTGGCGCTTTTGCTTTTGTTTGTGGTGTTGTTATTTGAGTTTCGAACTTTTTCGGCGCCTATTGCGATTCTTTCTTCCGCATTGCTGTCTACGTTTGGGGGATTTCTTGCGCTGCTGATTACGCGCACGACGTTCAATGTGGCGTCCTTCATGGGCATGATCATGGTGATTGGCATTGTGGCGAAAAACGGTATTTTGTTGCTCGACGCCGAGCACCATTTTCAGGAACTGGGATTTTCCGCGAAGGACGCTATGATTCAGTCAGGGCGGCGGCGGTTGCGGCCCATTGTGATGACCGCGCTCGCGACGATTGCGGGCATGTTGCCGCTGGCTTTCGCAATCGGGGCTGGCTCGCAAATGTTGCAACCCTTGGCTATCGCGGTGGTGGGCGGTTTGTTGAGTTCGATGGTGCTGTCGCTAGTGTTCACGCCGGCCATTAATTACTACTTGCAACCGAAGACTGCTGAAGAGCCCGCCAGGACGTCTATTCCGCAGCGCAATGCGCCGGGACTTTCTCTCCGCTAAGTCGGCCAGGTTGCAGTTACGCCTGCGCGTTTTCAGGACGTCGCCCTTCCTTATATAATGGTTGATAGCGCGCGAGGCACGGCTTGGGCTTGCTGAATATTATGAAGGCGAAAACTTTGCGTTTTCGCATGATTATTTTGTTTTGCTCCGTGGTGGCGGGGCTTTTGGCGGTTTCCTATCTTGCTTTCTGGGCGTTGTTAGACGAGGAAGTGGGGGCTCAACTTAATCGCCAGCTGCTGGAGACCGCGCGTCCTATCATCTCGGATTTAATTGCCGAACCCAATGTTGAGGACGTGAGCAACCTCAACATTCCCGATGAATATTTTGAACTCTTGGATCCTGACGGCGAGGCTCTACAGCGTTCCAAAAATCTGTCGTCGCCCCTCAAAGGAATTAATCCTCGGGTTAGCGAACCGACCTTCGGCACCGGAAGCCTGGATAACGGGCACCACGTGCGGTTGGCGCTGATTCCATTTCAAATGGTTAAGGGGCCGCGGGTTCTAGCGGTTGCCGTTCGAACGTCGCGGTTTGGCAGCACACTTGAAAATTTTGGCAGCGTGGCTTTGCTGATATTTCCATTGAGCTTGTTATTGACCGCGGGTATTTCCACTTTTTATGTAGGGAAAAGTTTGGCACCAATTACCGCGCTTACGAATCATGCTGCGTTGATGGCTAAACGGGTCACCAACCGCGAGGGCTTCTGGACACCGCTGCCGGTATCTCCGCGGCGCGACGAGTTGAGTTTACTGGCGCAGACTATTAATCAATTACTCGAGCGAGTGGATTCCTCGGTTCGCCCGCTGCGCCAATTTGTCACCGATGCATCGCATGAATTGCGCACCCCCCTATCTGTACTTCACGGTGAAACACAATTGCTGCTGTCCAAGCCGCGCAGCGCGGAAGAGTATCGAAAAACGCTTTGCGAATTTGATGAAGAGTTCAAAAAGCTGACGCATATCGTGGAGGGATTGTTTACGCTGTCAGTAGCCGATGCTGGGCAGTTGCGTCCGGCGAAAGAGCCGCTGTATCTTGACGAGGTGTTGGAGGAAGCGTGCGCGCTGGTGAAATCGCGCGCGGATGCAAAAAATATTCAGCTGGTCCGCGAATTCAGGTCGGACGTACCATATGTGGGCGATGAAGCGTTCATGCGGCAGCTTTTTTTGATTTTTCTGGATAACGCGATCAAGTATTCCGGCAGCGGCACATCCATCACAGTTCGTTTAGAAAAGGACGATAGCGTAATCAAACTTCATTTTGAAGATAAGGGCATCGGGATATCCACGAAAGACTTGCCATTTATTTTTGAGCGATTTTATCGCGCGAACTCATCGTCGAGTAATGGAGGTCCTCACCAGAGTGGAGGATTGGGGCTGGCGATTGCCAGCGCCATTGTGGACGTTTTAGGTGGCTCGATTGAATGTGAGAGCACGCCCGGGGTCGGATCAAATTTTACGGTAATTCTGCCTTTGGGTAGCGCGAATGTCACTGTGGCGGTTTGAGTAAGGATGACGTCAGAGTAGTAGTTTGTGGCAGGTATGCTGGCTTTGGCAAAACTCTCCTGGTTAGGGC
>Ga0209328_10000222_pt1 | contig 13186 bp, 14 predicted proteins | sample JacPinW_OM3H0_M1_FD_187954 | JGI IMG/M metagenome (GOLD analysis project Ga0209328, IMG submission 187954) | Forest soil microbial communities from Algoma, Ontario, Canada - Jack Pine, Ontario site 1_JW_OM3H0_M1 (SPAdes) (version 2) | ecosystem: Environmental > Terrestrial > Soil > Boreal... | reverse complement strand
TTGCCCCCGAGATAAATCACGCCCGGCTTGTGCTTGCTCATTACCATGGGCGAATTCCAATGGAACCGATAACGCACCGCGCCTTCCGTCGGTTCCGGTCGCAAACGACGCAGCTCGCCGTTACGCAAATTAATCCGGTGCACTTCCCCACCCTGACTCTCGGCGTAAAACGTGTCCCGATCGGTTGGATCGAACAGAACATAAAAGCCGTCGCCGCCTGCCAGCGCGGTCCAATCCGAATTGCGAATCTGTTCTTTACTTGGTACGCCGCTCGGCCCGACCCAGTTCTCGTTGTCCTGCAACCCACCGGCGATCCGGAAGTACGGCTTCGAATCGTCGAGACTGATTCGATAAAATTCGCCCGCGGGAAACGTGTTCAGATGGTCCCAGTTTTTTCCTCCAGCAAAACTTTGGTAAAGGCCGCCGTCGGTGCCGAGCAGGATTCGCTGACAAACCGGCGGTTTCGGTGGCTTGTTTTTGTCTTCGGGTTTCGGCGGCTTCGGTACGGGCACGGTGCCGGGCTGAATGGCCATCGCGTGACAATCGGGATGAACTTTCTCCGAAAGATCTTCCCGGAAATTTTTACCCCCGTCATCCGAGACCAGCAGCGCGAATTGCAAAAGATACACGCGCTGATCGTTTGCCGGGTCGATCCTGATTTGGCTGAAATAAAATGGCCGCGGATCGATCGCACTCGCGCGGGTCCAGTGTTCGCCGCCGTCCTCCGATCGAAACACGCCGCCGCTTTTACTGCGCAGATCGCTCAACGTTCCCGAACCACCCTCGTAACTTTGGACAACCGCCATGACCACATTTGGTTTGCTTGCGCTGACTGCCAGGCCGATTCGCCCGGTCTGCGCCGGAAATCCGCCGCTCAATTTCTTCCAGGTCGCGCCGCCGTTTGTGCTCTTAAAAATTCCGCCAACGTCTTCGCCGTTTGTCGCGTTCGGCCCTGAGATGAAACTCCACGGCGTTCGCTGACGCGCGTAAAGCGCCGCGTAAACGGTTTGCGGATTGTTCGGATCGAGAGCCACGTCGCCGCAACCGGTGCGCGCGTTGTGCGGCGCATTTGCCTGCAGAATTAATTTCCAGGTTTTGCCGCTGTCGGTTGTTTTGTAGAGACCGCGCTCGCCCCCGTCCGCCCACAAGTGTCCCATGGCTGCGACATACGCAGTGTCCGGATTTTTTGGATCGACAACGATCCGCGCGATGCAGCGACTGTCTTTAAGTCCGACGTTTGTCCAATGTTCACCGCCGTCAGTCGTACGATAGACGCCGTTGCCCCAATCGGAAGAATTTCGATCGTTCGCTTCACCGCTTCCAACCCAGATCACATCCGAATCCGACGGCGCAATCGCGATCGCGCCAATCGAAAGCACCGGTTGTTTGTCAAAAATCTGATCGAAGGTGACGCCGCCGTCACCGGACTTGAAGATGCCGCCGTGACCGAGTGCGACATAAAACACGAAAGGATTCCGAGGATCGATCGCAATGTCCGACACCCGACCGCCCATCACCGCCGGCCCGATCGACCGCGCTTTGAGATTTTTGAAGAGCACGTCGGTTAACTGCGGCGCGCCGGAGGTTGGCGCCGGCGTGACCGAGGCTGACAACGCCGGACTGGTGCTTTCGGGCGACGCTGCCGGTCGCGCACCCGCAGCCGCGGGAGAAGAACCAGGCGGCGATTCTTCCTGGGCGAAGGAAATCGAAGTGAGTAGCAGGCCGGATACTACAGCGAGTCGAGTAATCATAAATTGGAGAGGAAATCACGGCGATTTGCCGTCGCACAGCAAGCAGATCGCTGTTGTTGCGCGACGGCAATCGCGGGTATTGTCGATCTTGTATGACGCAGCCAGTGCTGGAAGGAAAGGTTGGAGTTGTTTTTGGTGTGGCCAACAAACGCAGTATCGCATGGGCGATTGCCCGGGCGTGGGCGAATGCTGGCGCGCGCTTGATTTTCAATTATCAAGGCGAACGTGTGAAGGAAAACGTTGAGGAATTGACCACCACGTTCGGAGAGAAGACGCCGCTCTTTCAATGCGACGTCTCGAACGATTCTGAGATCAAGAGTTTTTTTGAAAAGGTCCGCGGAGAGACTGATCGCGTGGATCTTCTGCTTCATTCGATCGCGTACGCACCGAAGGAAGCCCTCGAAGGCGACTTTGTGAGCACGACGCGGGAGGCGTTTCGCGTCGCCCACGACATCAGCGCCTATTCGTTGGTCGCGCTCGCGCGCGAGGCGGCGCCATTGATGACAAACGGCGGAAGTATTGTGGCGATGACCTATTACGGCTCGGAAAAAGTGGTGCCTCATTACAACGTCATGGGGGTGGCAAAAGCGAGTCTGGAGGCATCCACACGCTACCTCGCTTACGATTTAGGTCCTAAGAAAGTACGTGTGAATTGTATCTCGGCCGGCCCGGTGCAAACACTGGCCGCGCGCGGTATTAGCGGATTCTCCCAGATGTTAAAGCATTACCAGGAACGCGCACCCCTGAAGCGCAGTTGCGAACCGAGCGAACTCGGGGCGACCGGAGTTTTTCTCGCCAGCGACGCGGCGGCGGGGACGACCGGTCAGGTGATTTACGTGGACGGCGGTTACCAAATCATGGGGATGTAAGTCATGATCGCGCGGATCTGGCACGGCTGGACCTCATGCGAAAACGCGGAGAAATACGAAAAGCTCCTGCGTGAAGAAGTTCTCCTCGAAATCGCGAAGCGGTCCATCCCCGGGTACAAAGGCGCGGAAATTTTCATTCGCGAGGCCGGCGATGGCGAAACGGAATTTATTACGCTGCTCCGTTTTGAGACGCTTGACGGCGTAAAAACTTTTGCGGGCAAAAATTATGAGCAGCCCGTGATCCCGCCGGCCTGCCGGCCATTGCTCAAACGGCATAGCGAAAAATCGCGGCACTTCCGCATCGTCCAGATCAACTGAAGCGGAAGTCAGGCATCAAGATAAGCGCAACGCTTGCCCTCGGCCTGCTCCGCCATCACGTTGGCGTCCGATGAATCTCGCCTCCGAGCTTCGGCAATTGCTCGCCAGTGACGCCGTCGCCGACGATCCGGACACACTTGCCGCCCACAGCGGTGACAAATGGTTTGCGGCCGAAGCGCCGGAAGCGGTCGTCTTCGCAAGATCGACATCCGAAGTGTCGAAACTGCTGCAGTTCGCTTCCACGAGAAAAATTCCGGTGACGGCACGCGGTGCGGGTTTCGGTTACGTCGGCGGATGCGTGCCAGCCCGCAAAGGAATTGCCCTTTCACTGATGCGGATGAATCGCATCAAGGAAATCAACGTTGCCGATGCGATCGCAGTCGTCGAACCGGGAGTAATCACGGCCGATCTGAAAGCAGCCGCGCGCGCAAAAAAATTATTTTATCCGCCGGATCCGGCGAGCATGGCCGATTGCAGTATCGGCGGAAATGTCGCGACGAACGCGGGCGGGCCGCGGTGTTTGAAGTACGGGGTCACCCGCAATTACGTGACCGGTCTCGAAGTTGTGATTGCAAATGGCGATGGTTTGCGATTGGGCGGCCGGGTTCACAAAAACAAAACCGGTTTTGATTTGATCGGCCTATTTGTCGGGTCGGAAGGAATGCTCGGCGTCGTCACCGAAATCACGCTCCGATTACTCCCGCTACCACCCGCGCGCGCGACCATTTCCGCCGCGTTCGCCAAAATGTCCGAAGCGGCCGAGGTGGTGCAGGAAATTCTTGGGCACGGATTTTTGCCAGCATCCCTTGAGATCGCAGATAGCTTCACCCTGGAAGCGGCGCGAAAGGATCTTGGCATTACAATCGTGCCGCCGGGCAACGCGCATCTTCTCATCGATCTCGACGGCCAGGAAGAAAGTGTCCGCAGCGAAGGGGAAGCGATCCGGCAATTGCTCGCGAACAAGAAGCCGAATGCGCTGGAGATGGCTACGGGCGAGGAAAACTGCGAAAAGCTGTGGGCGTTGCGCCGGCAGTTCAGCAATTCACTGCGCGCGACCGGGCTGACAAAGCTAAATCAGGACGTGGTCGTGCCCCGCCAACATATTGTCGATCTTGTTGAGTTCGCAGAAAAGCTCCAGGCCAGATATGGATTCCCGATCGCCTGTTTCGGTCATGCCGGCGACGGAAACATTCACGTAAACATTATGGCGAACCGTTACAATCGCGACGCCGCCGTGCGCGAAAAAGTGGAACACGTTTTGGACGAACTTTTTGCCCAGGTCTTGAGCTGGGGCGGCGTGATCACCGGCGAACACGGCATCGGTCTCGCGAAGAAACGGTGGTGGCCGGAAGCAACCAGCGAGTCGGTGCGCGAACTTCACCGAAAGCTCAAGCAAGTTCTCGATCCAAGCGGGATTTTGAATCCCGGAAAATTCGTCGACTAAGGATTTCTCTTAGCCGCGGCGAAATTCATTTTGAATCTTTTTCAAACGGCACGCGTCTAAACCCTTTGCCGTGCGGTGGTGCGGTGGGTTGTATGAAACTGGGGAAGATCACACACACTCTGGCGGCTTTGCTGTCGTCGATTTCCGCATTGTTTGCTCATGGCGCAGTCACCAAGGCCGAGCCGACGAAAACAAACCTGTCGAAAAAGACGGAAAAGAAATCGGAGGGAGAGCCGATTGTCAGCGTTAATTCGCTGGTGTTCGCGCCCAATCACTTGAGATCGGCGCCTCCCCAACCCGGCGAAGGCTATCCGTGGAGACGCCAGATCGTGACGACGGTTTTCTGGATTGGTGAGAAACCGACCGAAAACAATCCGGTCCCGAACCGCTCGAGCTCGTGGGACAAACAATGGTCGAAGAGTTACGGTGGCTTTGATGATCCCAACTCCGCGCGTCGGGAAGATTTTATTCCCGTAAAATTTACGCCGCACCAGAATCCGTTTTACTGCGCGCTTCCGTACAATGACAAAGTAGCCAGTGGTCATCGACCGGAAGCGCCGCGTGTCGTTCCATGGTTCAAGGAGGCTTATCAGGGCCCGGGCGTTTCGGTTTGCAAGGACCGCTGGGTCGCGATCCGCAAAGGAAACAAAATCGCTTACGCGCAGTGGGAGGACGCGGGACCGTTTCGCACCGATCACTGGCAATACGTTTTCGGCAACGAACGGCCGAAACCAAACCTGAATCGCGGCGCGGGTCTCGATGTGTCGCCGGCCGTGCGCGATTACCTTGGTTTAGGCGAGACCGACGTCACCGATTGGCAATTCGTGGATTTCAAAGATGTCCCGCGCGGACCTTGGTCGAAGTTGGGTGAGAACAACACTTTCGTCATCAACGATCGCAAGGCTGGCACGCGCCTGGCCGAGGGAAAAAAACGCAGCGGCCCTGAAGTTCAATTGGTCACGGAATAGCAATCTCCGCGCAAGATCGACAATCAATGCCTGGCGGTCGCCGCCGGCCGATTCGGTCGCTGTTCGCTGACGCGAGTGAAAACGAGAAAAGATGCAAGCAAGCATCCAGCGACGAGCAGAAACACGAATAGAAGAGCGGCAAAACGAATCGACCGGTTGCGTTGGCTTGCTTGTTTCCAATCAGCGCGCTTTTGCATCAGTTCCAGCTCGAGCAGTCGCACTAATTGCTCGGCTTCCTCAAGCTTGGGGCGAAATTGAATTGGGCCCGGCATTACGGACAAGAAATCCGCAACTCCCATGCCGGAGAAGCGAATTTGCCGTGTGAATTCGCGCGTTCTGGCACCCTCGGTGCTACTAAAACGCGTCGTGCAAGCCACGTTTTTCCAAAAAGTCATCATCTGTGCCGTGGCCGGCTTTCTCGCCGCCTCGCTCATTCAATGGGCGAAAGTCTTCGTCGAAGGCGCCGACGATGCACTAAATAAAGGCTATAAGCATCATGCGGTGATGGGCCCCTAACGGGTTCGCCGCAAATTACCGCCTTCTTGATCGCGGCTCCAAGCTGGGGACACGATCGCGTATAGCGAAGCCAAGCACTATTTTGTGCCTGAAGATGTTTCGTCTTCATGGATATTAACGGGCAGCATGAAAATCGGGTTCGCCCAGATCAATCCCACTGTCGGCGATTTGCCGGGGAACTTCGCCAGAATCGCCGAATCTTACGACCGGTTGGCGGGGGCCAGCGCCGATCTGGTCATTACGCCCGAACTGGCGATCACTGGTTATCCGCCGCAGGACCTCGTCTTCAAATCGCGGTTTGTTCCCGAAACGCTCGAGATCGTGAAACAACTTCACGCTCGCGTCGGTCGCGCGGCCTTGCTAGTGGGCTTTGTCGATCGAAACGAAGGCCGCGGCCGGCCATTTCATAATGCCGCTGCTCTGCTCGAGCGCGGCAAACCGATCCGCACGGCTCACAAATCGCTTCTGCCCACTTACGATGTTTTCGACGAGGATCGCTATTTTCAGCCGACAGCGAAAGTTGAGCCTTTCGATTGCGGCGGAAAAAAAATCGGCGTCACCATCTGTGAGGACATCTGGACCGAACATTATCTCCCCCACCCGCTCTACGATTGCGAGCCGACGCGAAGCCTGATCGAACAGGGCGCGGACGTGATCGTAAACTTGAGCGCGTCGCCATTCACATTGCACAAACCGGCTATTCGCTACGAAATGGTCGCCGCGCTGGCGCGCACTTATCACCGGCCGATCTTTTATTGCAACGCGGTCGGCGGAAACGACCAGCTCATTTTCGATGGGAACTCCATTGCCGTGAATTCATCCGGCGCTCTCATCGCGCAGTTACCGGCGTTCCGCGAGCACGAGCAGATTGTCGATATCGACTCAACGAATGTTGTCGAATTCCGAGAGGAATCGATGCCCGAACAACTGTTTCCCGCACTGTCGTTGGGTCTCCGAGATTATTTGCGAAAGTGCGGTTTCAAATCGGCGGTCCTCGGACTCAGCGGCGGAGTCGATTCGGCAGTTGTCGCGACCATCGCGGTTGAGGCGCTCGGCGCGGAGAATGTGGTCGGCGTGTCAATGCCGAGCCAATACTCGTCACGCGGCAGCATCGACGACGCAAAGAAGCTCGCGGAAAATCTCGGCATCAAACTGTTGCATATCCCAATCGCCGAGACATTCGCCGTTTTTAAAAGCCAATTTAAAGAGATTTTTTCCGGCCTGCCTGAAAACGAGACCGAAGAAAACATGCAGCCGCGGTTGCGCGCGATGACGCTCATGGCGTTGTCGAACAAATTCGGTCACCTCGTTCTCTCCACCGGCAATAAAAGCGAGCTCGCCGTCGGTTACTGCACGATCTACGGCGACATGGCCGGCGGTCTTGCCGTGATCAGCGACGTGCCTAAGACGATGATTTACGAAGTCGCGCGCTGGATAAATCGCAAAAAGGAAATCATTCCAAGATCGACAATCGAGAAGCCGCCGAGCGCGGAATTGAAGCCGAACCAGAAAGATCAGGACACGTTGCCGCCCTACGAGACTCTGGATGAAATCCTCCGGCTCTATGTTGAAGAAAACTTGAGCGCGCGCGACATCATCGGCCGGGGCTTCGATGAAAAAATCGTGCGCTGGGTCCAACGCCGAATCGATTTGAACGAATACAAGCGCGAACAAGCCGCGCCGGGACTCAAAGTCACCAGCCGCGCCTTCGGTCTCGGCCGCCGCATGCCGATTGCTCAAAAATACGTCGACTAAATGCAGCCAACTCAGCCCGTCGGACGCGCGCTTCGCATCTTGTTCGGTCTTGCGCTGATCCTATACGTGGCTCCTGTTTATTTCCGAATTCCGGTTCACGTGACAATCGGTTCATTGCTCCTAGTGCTTGGCTTGATCGGCGTTTACTGCCTGATCAATGTGCTGGTATTGCGACAAGTTGTTAGTTTTGGACCAGGACTCGGCGCCGTCGTGGCATCGGGATTACTCGTCGCATTGTACTTTGTTGGCACGTCGAGATTACCAATTGTTGGTCACGGAAAGGGTCAACTGGCCGCTATTACGTTTCTCGGCGTCTCGCTGGTGATCGCGGGGCTCCGCGCTCTTCCCGGTTGTGAGGTAATGGCGATCCCCAGTCTTCTGCTCGGAAAACACGCAGACCTGCCCTGTCTCATCTTCTCACCTCTGGACAGGCTCGAGTCGAAATTGCAGCGCAAGCCCAATGTCTAAAATCGCCTCGGCCGCTGATCGCCGATCGCCCAAAAATACGTCGACTGATGTTAGGCGAAAAAAGTTCGCCTTTAATTGCGAATATTTGTCTAATTCTCATTAGGTCAGTGCCACGCGCATGGCTCTGCGCAAAAAATGGTTGCTCGCCAGCGGTGCTCTAGTCGTCGTCATCGCAATCATCGGCTATCTTGTTCTTCCCGGGATTCTTTTTGATCGCGCAGTCTGGCACTCGCTCCACGAGCAAGAGCTTTTGCTTGAGGGTGCCACTCCGCTTTTCGATACCGTGATTGCGCAGAAGCTAAAGGTCGGCGACAGCCTCGAGCACGCGAAGAAAGTTCTGACAGACGCTGGTCAAGAGTTCAACGTCGACAGTGATTATCCCGCTGGTCGGAAACTCGAGTCCATCTGCCGTGTTGGTCGTGGTGCTGCATTCGTCATCGAGCTACATTTAGACAGCAGCGACCGCATCGCTAAGATCGACATTCGCAAGGCGCTGACCGGACCATGAACACCAACACGTCTAACCAAGGGCTCCAGCCAACCGCCGGCCGACGCGTTATCTCGTTTTTTAGTATGAAACAGTTGTCGATCTTAGCAAAGCTCGGTCTCGCCAGCGGTCGCTCATCTTGTTCTCGTTAGGCCCACGAATCACACATCTGACCAAATTGTATGGACGACATTCCGGTGCTCGGGATCGAAGAGATCGCATTCGAAGTCGAAGACCTCGAGCGGTCGATTGCGTTTTACCGCGATGTCCTCGGATTGCCTCTGTATTCGCGCGGGCCAGAGCAAGCCTGGTTCCGGGTGGGCGCTCAGAGCCTCGCGCTGTTCACACACGGGCGCGCAGGCAGCGGCCAGCATTTCGCTTTCCTCATTCCGGCGGAAAAGGCAGAGAGCGCGCGCCGTGCTCTTGTGGCTCGCGGCTTCCCGGAAGAAACTATGCGGCAGGACGACGGCTTGTCTGTTTATGTGCGTGATCCCGACGGAAACAAAATTGAGTTATATGGCAAGCGCACAAAGGCCTAACCATGCGATGCAGCCAACCGCTGGCCGCTACGCGGCAAGGATGAAGGATGAATTATGAAGTATGAAATGAAAACAGATCGCTCCGCCGCCTGCCGTGGCTTATCTCCTTCTCGTTAGACGCTAATGCGTTCGTCGACTCGATTGCGATTGCTCCGTGGCGCTGGCATACTGCTGCTAGCGCTCGGTATTGTTCATCTGTTAGCGACACCGCACATCGCTACTTTGGTTCGAGAGTCAGCTTCTCCGGCTTCTGTGCGCTGGCTCACTCCGCCAATGCTCCTCAATCATATTCTAGTGGGGGTGTTGCTGATTCCCTTAGGCTTTCTCACGACGTACGCTGCTCCGCACGCGGTGAGTGGCACGTCTTGGGCGCAGGTTGTCGTGCGGACCACCGCGCTCTCGGTTGCGACCTTGCCGGTCGCTCTCTTCACGCTGATGGGGACACGCTACTATTTTGCCGCGCCACTCTTTGTCTTGGGCGCAGCTCTGACTGTTATTGTCGCCGTTACATTGTTAGTTGTTGCGTTCGCCGATGAGCCTCGCACACCAAGCATCTAACCAAACTCTGCAGCCAACCTCTGACCGGCAAGAAGATGCGTTGAGTTGTTGAGATAGAAAGTTACGCCTAGTAGTAGCCGTAGCTGAGCTTATTCTCGTCAGACTTGATCAATCCGTGAAGGAGATTTGATATGGGAAAGTTCGTCATCGTTGCTTATCGACCACGCCCGGGCAAGGAGCAGGAGCTTCTTCAACTTACAAGGGAACATCTGCCGATTCTGCGGAGTCAGGGATTGGCGACAGATCGGCCATCATACGTGATGAAATCCGTCGATGGCACGATCATCGAAGTCTTTGAATGGAAATCTGCAGAGGCGATCGCGGCCGCCCACGAGAATCCAGTATGGCAGGCAATGTGTGGACGATACAGCGAAGCGTGTGATTACATTCGTCTGGAGAATCTAAGCGAGAGCAAGAACATGTTTGCCGAGTTTGACCCGGTGGATCTTTAGATCACGTCTAACCAAACGATGAAGCCGGGAGCGAGCCGCCGAATGCCTATCGCGCAGAAAGACGTCGACTAAATTAATGACCACTTAAGTGAGATTCTTCTGAGCTTGGATTTGTTAGGCATCACCATTAATGTGGGATAAGACAATGTCCCCCGTTGAAAATACATCGCTTTTCTTGAATTGGTCTTTTGGGCCGCTGTAGTTGCCGCGATCGCATTGATTTTATCGCAGCTACCACCGATCAAGATCCTGCTACGTCCAACTCGTCTTCGAGTGGAACCCTACGATAGACTCGGCGTAACTCATTGGTTGGGGAATCCCATTGTCAATCTTTCGATTGCGCTAACGAATACCGGCGGCCGGAAAGTCAGCGTATTGTCGATCGAACTCATATTGCAGCCGGAAGGCGGCAATCAATTTTCTCTACCGGCTCAGTCATTTTCTGCGCCGGGCACTAGCCAACGTACGTTTCTATTCACTCGATTCGCTCTTAAACCTGATGACAGTTGGAGCAACTTCCTCAGCTTTTATTCCAATTTTGACACCACCGATGAGCGCCAGTCAAAACAGCTAGTCAAGAATTTGAGGAGAGATATCAATCAAAAGCTAGCAGTCAGGCGCGAAACAGCTCCAGAAAGCATGGATTTGGTTTATTCAGATGAGAACGTAGTTCGGCCACTTCGAGACTTCTATGAAAAGCATAACAGATGGCGTGCAGGCGAATATACCGCTCAGCTGCACATAAAATGTGAGCCAGCTCGCGCGTCTAGTGTTCGCCGCTTTCGCTTCACGCTTTTTGAATCCGATGTTCAAGACTTGGCTGAAGCGGTTTCAAAGTACGATACGGGTGCCGGCGTGTATTATGTTGATCCTGAGGCGACCTCAGTTAATCCACGCATTAGAGACCTCGTCTGAAGAACTGCCGAAGGCAATTATTTGGGGGATGGCCTAATGGGCCGCCGATGCTTCAACTCTAAATCCCGAGCAACTCGCGCTGCCAGGGAACGAGCAATGCGTCAGCGCGGGAGGGGTCGGCGCCGATGGCTTCCAGAGTTGCGCGGGGAGCAATGAAGGAAGGTTCGATGTGCAATTCCTTTGCAGCGTGATCGCGATTATGTCGAAGTTTGTCGATTCGTTTGATCACTTCGGTGCTCGGTCGCGTTCCGAATCGCCGCGGCCGGACCGGCCAATCTTTTTCCGGCAATTGCATCGCGCGCTCGGCTGCTTCGCGAAACGCGCGGCGGCGGCGATCGGAAAAATGTTTGTAGTCCGCCGTTTCGCCGTGAGCAAATCTTTCGGCCGAATAAATCAATTCTCGGTTTTGCAAAATGTGAAACGGCGGACGATCGACCGCCTCGGCTTCGCGTTCGCGCCAGTTCCATAACTCGCGCAGAACCGCGGAGGCGCGTCCCCGCAACGCGCCCGCTCCGGAAATTCGCCACGCTTCATCGACATCGCGCTCGCGGTCGACCGCGGAAAAATCGAGCGCGCGCTGGCACGATTGCCGGAACCACTCCATTCGGCCGCGTGAAGTCAACTCGGCTTGCAAGCGTTCGGCGAGCGGGAGCAGATAGCGGGTATCGTTGATCGCGTATTCAGCCATTTTTTTGGAAAGCGGCCGCTGCGCCCAATTCGCTTTTTGCGAACCTTTCGTCAGCTCGATCTCGAAATAACCTTTCAGCAGCGCCGCTAAACTAAATTCGCGAAGGCCGATCAGCCTCGCTGCAATTGCCGTGTCGAAAATCCTTTTCGGCACGAAGTTAAGATTGCGCCTAAGTAATCGGAGATCGTAATCAGCGCCGTGAAGCAGGATCTCCTTGTCCGCGAGCGCGTCGCGCAACGGCGCTAGATCGACATCCGCCAGTGGATCGACGATGAAATCGCCGCCAGGAATGCTGATTTGAAGCAGACAAAGTTTCTCGCGATAGCAGTGGAGACTGTCCGCTTCGGTGTCGATGGCGACGCGATCGACTGATTCCAGTTGAGGCCGCAGCTCGCGGAGCTGCCCAGCGTTCGCGATCACTTCAATCCGCTCAAGAGCAGCTCGGCGTTGGTCTTGGTCGCATGGAGGTTGTCGATCAACTTTTCCATCGCCTCGATCGGCGGCAACGCGGCCATTGCTTTTCGCAGTTGTTGCACCCGCTCCCATTCCTCCGGGTGATAAAGCAGTTCTTCGCGCCGCGTCGCCGAGAGCAGCGGATGAATCGCCGGATAAAGCCGCTTCTCCTGCAACGCGCGATCGAGATGCAGCTCCATGTTTCCTGTTCCCTTGAACTCTTCGAAGATCAATTCGTCCATGCGACTGCCAGTTTCGGTGAGCGCGGTCGCAAGAATGGTGAGGCTGCCTCCCTCTTCGACATTTCGAGCGGACCCAAAAAATTTCTTCGGTTTAATCAGCGCCTTGGCCTCGACACCACCCGACATGATGCGCCCCTTGCCGGGCTGCATATTATTGTAACCGCGCGAGAGACGGGTCAGGCTGTCGAGCAAAATCACGACGTCCTTTTTCATTTCGACCAAACGCTTCGCGCGCTCGAGAACGAGTTCCGCGACCTGGACATGGCGTTGCACGTTTTCGTCGAAGTTCGAATGATAAATCTGGCAATCGATCTCACGGGCAAGATCGGTGACTTCCTCGGGGCGCTCGTCGACCAGGAGCAGGATCAGATCAATCTCGGGATGATTCACCCGAATCGCTTTGGCGATTTCCTTGAGCAAAATCGTTTTGCCCACCCGCGGCGGCGCGACGATCAAGCCGCGTTGGCCACGACCAAGCGGCGCGAGTAGATCGACACCGCGCGCGCAAATCGAATTAGTCTTTGGATTTTCCAACATGATCCGGCCCTGCGGAAATTGCGGCGTCAATTTTTCGAAATCAGTCGGCTCGTTCCATTGCTCGGCCAGGTCGCCTTCGATGGTGAGGACGTCATCGAGCACGAGGCCCTTTTCGCGATCGCGCGGGAGCCGAAGCTTACCGCTGAGTCTTTGTCCGGGACGCAATCGATACAGCTCAATTGCCGCGCGCGGGACGTAAACATCTTCCGGCACTGGCAAAAAATTC
>Ga0209328_10000221_pt1 | contig 13197 bp, 13 predicted proteins | sample JacPinW_OM3H0_M1_FD_187954 | JGI IMG/M metagenome (GOLD analysis project Ga0209328, IMG submission 187954) | Forest soil microbial communities from Algoma, Ontario, Canada - Jack Pine, Ontario site 1_JW_OM3H0_M1 (SPAdes) (version 2) | ecosystem: Environmental > Terrestrial > Soil > Boreal... | reverse complement strand
GACCGAGCAAACTACCCTGGCGGTCTTCTCCGGCGATGAATTGCTGCTGACGACACCGTTGAAGCCTGAGCAAGTTGGCGACACGCTGCGCTTCAATTGCCCGATTGTGGCGGGCGAACACGCGCTGCGGGTGGTGCTGTATCGCGCGGATAAGACGGTGTTCATGCATAAGGAAAATACATCTGAACTGCATGTCGATGGCGCGAATACGATGGAAGTGCACGTGAACCGTAAGTCGAAGATGCTGGTGAAGCACGAGACTTCGCTGGAAGTAGTGTGGCCGAGCACCACGACTTCATCGTCCGCCGAGGCGACTGCAGGATTCAAGCCGGCTGGTGCGTTGGCGCTGCGTTGATTTTGTAGTTCGCGTTACAAATCGAATAAAAGAAAAATCAAAATCTTATCGCATGAAGCCGAATGTGGGCGCTTACGTGTGTTCGTAAGCTAAAGGCGAACGATTTTGGTGTCTCAACGGCGCTGACCGCACGACTACGATCAGGCAGAACGTACGGACTTCAGCGATTTAGTGGAGCTTGGAGTTACTCGTAGCGCAGGGCTTCGACGGGGTCGAGTTTGGCGGCTTTCATGGCCGGCCAGACTCCAAAGAAGAGTCCAACACTCACGCTGACGACCAAGCCGGCTACGGCAGCCCACACGGGGACGCTGCCATGCCATTCCAGCGTCAAGCGAATCAGCAATACCAGGCCATTGACCAGAATAAGGGCGATGATTCCGCCTGCACCCGTCAGGGTCATGGCTTCCAACAAGAACTGCCAAGTTATGTCATTGCTTTTGGCGCCGATGGCCTTGCGGATGCCGATCTCGCGGGTGCGCTCGGTGACACTGACTAGCATGATATTCATTACACCTACGCCCCCGATCAGCAATCCCACGGAACTGAGCACTACGGCAGCCAGGGCTACCATGCCCACAATGCTGTGGAATTCTTGTACTTCCTGCTGGGCAGTACGAATCACGAAACTATCCTTGGCGCTGTAAGCGACGTTTCGGCGGCGCCGCAAAAGTTCAGTGGCTTGATCGACGGACTGATCCAACATGTTGGGGTAGGCCTGAAAACGAATATTGTTTTCATAGGCGCCGGGATAAATTTTGCGGAAGGTGTTGTAGGGGATCAGGACGCGGCGGTCTTCATCACCCATTCCGAAGCCACCTTTGGGCTTTTCTACCACACCGATCACCAGGAAGTCCGAGCCATCAATCAGGACATCTTTACCTACCGGTGACCCTTCCGGGAAGAGGACAGGTGCGACGTTCTCGCCAAGCATGACCACCTTTTCGCGGTGGATATCATCGCCTTCGCTGATGAACCTGCCCGCCAGCGTGGCGGCATTGGCATAGACTTGGCCAAAATTCGGCTGGACGCCGCGAAAATCAATGGCGGTGACTTCGCCGGCCTTGGTGCGTACGGTGTGGTTCTGCTCCCACCAGGTCAAAAAAACTGTGACGTTTTTTATTGCGGGGCAGCCCTCTTTGAGGGCTTCCGCGTCTTCCAGAGTGAGGGGTTTGCGAAGGCGTTCTTCGAGGGGCCTGCTGTTTCCGTTATTGTGAGGACCCTGATCCCAGCGGGAAACGAAAGCGGTGTCGGCGCCAAACTGCTTGATGTTTTCCTGGATAGTGTCGTCGAAACCGGTGATGAGCGCGGCGACCAGCATGATGACGCTGACGCCGAGAACGACGCCAAAGACAGTCAGGGCGCTGCGCATCTTGTGAGCGCGCAAAGTATCCATGGCCTGCTTTAGATTTTCGCGATGTGAGTGGGCCATGTCTATGCCTCAGCCGTCCGCGCGGAGCGCTTCGATAGGATCCAATTTCGCGGCACGCATTGCCGGATAAATTCCAAAGAAAAGGCCGACGGCTGTAGAAACACTAAGCGAAATGATCACCGCGCTAAGCGGGGTTTTTACCGGGATGGGTGTTACGGCGCGGACCAAAGCCACGATACCGTAGGCGAGGGTCAATCCCATTACTCCGCCGACGGCGGCCAATACGGCGGACTCTGTCATAAACTGCAAGACGATGTGTTTTCTTCTTGCACCTAGAGAACGGCGCAATCCGATCTCGCGGGTGCGCTCGGTCACGCTGGCGAGCATGATATTCATGATCACGATGCCGCCGACCACCAAGAAAACAGCAGTGAGGGCAACCGCAACAGCAAATAGATTGCCAGTGATCTGATTCCACAGAGCCATGATGGAGGCCGAACCAAAAACGGCAAAATTATCAGGGGCGTCGTAAGGAAGATGACGCCATGCGCGCATGAGCATGCGGGCTTCGTCTTCGGAAGCCTGCATGATTTCGGCGTTCTGCGCCTGTACGAAGATGGTCAACCAGTCATTCTGCTTATGCCAATCTTTGTAGTAGGTGCTAAAGGGGATCAGGATGTAATTGTCCTGCGATTGGCCGAAAGCGCTACCGATTTCAGTGGCCACGCCGACGACTTCGTAAGTATTGGTGCCGGCGCGAATGGTCTTACCGATAGGATCGACAGTGGGGAAAAACTTCTTCAGCACATCCGTGCCGATAAAACAAACAGGTGAGTGATGCAGATCGTCACCTTCGGTTAAGAATCGGCCGGCGGAAAGATTCATGTTCCGGATCTCGGCGTAATTGGGGGTGACACCGGTGAGATCGGTGCTTTCCAGGAGGATGTTTCCGGAACGCACATCCATGACGCGGTCATCGGTGGCGGCGACATTGGCCGCTGTCTTCATATTTTCGCGCAGGCGTTGATACTCATCGATAGTGACGAGGGGGCGTTTTTGGGCCTTCACCCAAGCATCCTGACTCGTGATAATGCCGAAGCGGTCGACCAGATAAACGTTGGCTCCAAGGTTGGCTACGCGGTCGGCAACGTAAAAATTCAGTCCCGCGACGACGCTCATAACCGCTACCAGCGTTGCCACGGCCAGGATTACGCCCAGGAGGGTCAGAAAACTGCGCAGCTTATGGGCGCGCAGGGCGTCCAGTGCCAGGCGAAACGTCTCCATGACGGTAACGGCTGCGGCTGCGATCCTGCCACGGCGTCTGCGAACGGGCAGCGCTACGGCGGGCAAACCCGTAAGGCGATCAATAGGAGCTACACCCAAACATGGCCTCCGGTGGTTACCTACTACGTGGAGGGACGCCAAATCGTTCCCGCAACCCTATCTAATTAGACGTGTGGAATAAGCTTTTATTACCTGTCCAGGCTATTTTAGCGCCTTTCGGACAGGTATTAGAGGTTCTTTGTGCCCCGGTGACCATTGCCACTTGCGCAAAGGCATGAAGTTCAACGACGCCGTGGGAGGAAAGACTCGTGCAACAATTGGGCGAAGAAGCGAATCCTATATGTTCGACCTAGTCCGCTATTAAACCATGCACTTTGCCGCCTTTTTACTTGCCAGCGTCTTTTTCGTGTTCGCCGGGTCCAATGAATATGACCAGGAGCAGGCGTTTGTCCATGCCGCCGACAAACCTAACGATCATGCGTTGTTTGACCGCGTTGTGGAGAACCAGAAAAAGAGCGATGCGGCCATGGATGTGTATGAACGGCTGGAGCGGGTGGAGATCCATAAACTAAACGGAGAAAGCCAGTCGACGGAGGTGAAGGTGTCCCGTGTGGTTCCGGCGGGCACGGGGGCCGCGCATCTTCCTGTGGGCACCGACGGCAAGGTCTCGGACCAGAACGCGTATCGGGCGGAACTTGAAAAACTTGAGAAGTCGCTGATATGGGCGGCCGAAACTGGCCGGACGCAACGTGATGCGTACGAGAAAATTGCGAAGAAGAGGAAAGAACGCGAGGAGTTGATAGGTGCGGCGCGAGCGGCTTTCCTTTTCACTTTGATCGGGACTGAGCAACGCGATGGTCATGTGCTGCTGAAATATCGCATGGACCCGAATCCATCCTTCAGACCGATTTCTCGGGCGACGGCTATTTACCCACGCGTTCGTGGAACAGTGTGGGTCGATGAAGCCTCGGGCGAGCTGGCGCGTATCGAAGGAGAGGTAACTGACGATATTTCCCTGGGCCTATTTCTCGCCAAAGTTTACAAAGGAAGTCGTTTCATGCAGGAGCGTTACGAAATGGTGCCCGGATTGTGGCTGCCTTCCTTTTCGCAATACGACTTCGATGGGCGCAAATTTGTGTCCAGTTTTTCCTTGCACGAGCGCATGTTTTATTCGAATTACCGGCGAGTGGGTACGCCAAAAGAGGCGTTAGAGTTAGTGCGCGCGGAATTGAAGGAGATGAAACCTGGCGGAGTTTCCAGCCGATAGGATTGTGACGGGCCAAGTTGCACGGCCACGTGGCTGATGGCCCTTTCAGCAACCGTGCTCTTAACTGTGAGCGTCCCCTAGAAATACAAGCCTACAATTTAAACTGGCCATAGATGAGGGGGTGCTATGAAGTTCTTCGTCGTGACGGCAGCATTTCTTCTTTGTAACGGCATATCGCTCCTTGCAGGGCAATCCTCCGGTTCAGGCAGTCAGGCCACCTCGGACACCGCTAAACCTACGACACAATCGTCTGGTACTTCCGCCCAGACCACGACGGAAAAGGCCAAAACCAAGCCCAGGAAAGTTTGGACCAACGATGAGATTTCCAATGTGGGCGGGGATAGGGCTATTTCCGTGGTGGGCAAGGCGGGCGGAGATTCGAATCCGCCATCAGAGATCTTCCAGAAAACTGCGCCCGGGCCGGGCGCGAGGGACAAGCAAGCCGCCACTTACCGCGAGCGCCTTCATCAACTAAACAACGAAATGGAAGCCACCGACAAGAAAATTTCGCAACTACGAAATTTCAAGGCTGATAACACCAGCGCGTCGGGTGGAATAAATATGAATCATGGCTATTCCATGACGCCAGTGGAAGACCAAGTCAAACAGCTGGAAGAGAAAAAGAAACAAATTCTGGCGCAGATCGACGCGGTCGAGGATCAGGCGCGTAAGAACGGGTTTGAGCCGGGCCAATTACGCTAGCGCTCTGATTGTTGCGAAGTCTCCGGACGTCCTCGCGATAATTCCATTTGAGCTTAGTGATGTTTAAGTGCATTTTTGTACGGAGCACTTCAAGTGTTCGTGTATCAATCCCCGCCGCACGCTGCGCCGCAGGCAAATCCCATGACCTGGCGCGCGGGCGCCCGATGGTTTCTTTTCGCCCAACTTTGTGAGCTTTGAGCTCTGACGCGCACGGTTCGTTGGCGAGCCGGAGCAAATTTGTGATTCAATTTTTCGCGAAGCTTGCGGCGGGCGCGAAAGAGACGCAAGCGCACAGCCACGTTCGAAACACCGACGTGGTCAGCGACTTCCTGAGTCGAGTAGTTCAGAACGTCCATCAGCAGACACACCTGGCGCAAATCGGGCGGTAACTCTGAGATGGCGGATGCTAACAGCCGGCGCGATTCCTGGCGGAGTAGGCTCTCTTCTGGATTGGCCTTGCCGGAAGAAATTTGCGCGGCCCAGGGTTCATCAGAGCCATTACTGGATTGGTCCAGCGAAAAGAGTTTGCCCTCACGGCGGCGCCGGATCACATCAATGGAAGCATTCCTGGCGATGCGTGATACCCACGCGTGCATATCGTCGCGCGGACCGTTTTGCGCACCGTTAAACTGATCGAGACGCGCCAGGGCCTTGAGCAAGGTTTCCTGCTGAACGTCCTCTGCGTCGTGCGCGTTGCCGGTCAACCTGAGCCCCGAGCGGTACAGGCCGGTGGCATAAGGCATAACCAGCTCTGCGAGCGCCTGACGATCGCCACCGCGCGCGCTGCGCAGCAACGCGGAACGAGACTGCCAGTGCTGCAAATCGATGGAAGCGCTCACGTTGCCCCCCGGGTTTTCAGTGGTGTTCATACCCTGGGATGAATGGCAGTTTCCTGCCCACCTAAGGTGGAGCTGGAACATACACAAAACAAGGCACAATTTGGCCGAAGGGTTCGTGCTGCTCCAATGGATTTGACCGCTTCTGGGATTTCCTACCGCGAAAGCGGTCACTGCGTGGTCCGGTTCACTCGTAACATCTTTGGTATAAAGTACGGGGTAATTTTCTTCAGGGGCGGGCTATTTTATGGGATTTTTATTGCGGTTATTGCTCGGCACGGTCATATGTCTGTCTGTCACCATCCTACGCGCACAGGGCGACGATCAACCTAAAGACGCCGAGGGATGCAAAAGATTCACCCCTGGTTACGCGTTTCCCGGCCAGCATTATCAATTCGTGTGAGAACAAGGAATACGAACAGGCGATTTCCCAATGGCCGACAACCAGCAGAAACATCTGGAAGGGGAGTATCACTCGGGGGATATCGTCACCCGCGAAGGCACCAGTGAAATTCAGGTATTTCGCAATTTTCAAACGGCGTTGAAAAACGCCGGGTTCGCTATCGATTTTACGACCTCACCAAGCCAGATCGTGGCACACAAAGGCGACACGTGGATATTCATCGATAATCGCGGTAGCTACTACAACCAAACGATTGTCACCACGAAAGAAATGAAGCAGGAGGTGACGGCGGATGCTTCCTCACTGTCGGGCGAAATCAATAAATCGGGACACGTGGCGGTGTACGGGATTCACTTCGATACCGGGAAGGCCACGCTATTGCCCGATTCCGAAAATGCATTAGGCTAGATTGTAAAATCATTGCAACAAAACGCGGACTTGAAGTTGCAAGTCGAAGGGCATACCGGCAACCAGGGGAATGCGGCAGCTAATCAGGCGCTTTCGGAGCGCAGAGCGCAGGCGGTCGTAGCAAGGGTCACCGCGCACGGCGTGGAGGCATCGCGGCTAAGCTCAAAGGGGATGGGACAGACCAAACCTGTTGCCGACAATGGTGCTGAAGAAGGTCGCGCCAAAAATCGCCGCGTGGAATTAGCCAAACAATAAAAAAAGGGAAGCCGCTTGGACCGAATCCTAGCCGCTTCCCTCTCCTTAAGTGTTCTTAGGCAGTGGCGGCGGAAGCTTCTTTCTCGATGGGCGCGCCAATGAGGTTCCCCCACTCGGTCCAGGAACCGTCGTAATTGCGCACATCTTTTATGCCCAGAAGATACTTGAGCACAAACCAAGTGTGGGAGCTGCGCTCGCCGATTCGGCAATAGGCGATGACTTCCTTGTCACCGGTGATGCCCTTGGAGCCGTAGAGCTGTTTCAGCGCGTCGGCGGTCTTGAAGGTGCCATCTTCGTTAACCGCTTGTGACCAGGGAATACTTGCTGCACCAGGAATGTGGCCGGCGCGTTGCGCAGTTTCGGTCATGCCTGGCGGCGCGATAATCTTGCCGGAAAATTCATCCGGGGAGCGGACGTCCACCAATTGCGCGCCGGATTTTTTCTCCACTGCGGAGAAAACATCGTCACGTTTCGCGCGGATGGAGGCGTTAGGAGTCTTAACTTTGTAGCCCGCGGGGCTCACAGTGGGCTTGGCGGTTGTGAGCGGGCGCTTTTCTTCCACCCACTTTTTACGGCCACCATTCATGATCAAAACTTTGTCATGGCCGTAGTATTTCAGTTGCCAGAACGCCCAGGCGGCGAACCAATTATTATTGTCGCCATAAAGCACGATGGTGGTTTCGGGAGATATTCCAGCTTTGCCAAGCAAGGTTTCAAAGGCTTTGGGATCGGTGAGGTCGCGGCGGATGGCGTCCTGCAATTCGGTTTGCCAATTCCAGGAAATCGCTCCGTCGATGTGGCCTTGGTCGTACGCGGTGGTATCAACATCTACTTCTACAAGGCGAATACCTTGATCTTTAGCGTGGGCTGCGACCCACTCGGTAGTAACTAAAACTTCTGGATGAGCATAGTCAGACATTGTTCGGTTCCTTCCTCGATTTAGAATCAAAAAGCGTAACGCAGAGCAGGCCGCGAAGCATCTCTTTTTTTTTGCCAGCCTCCAAGATTCGGTGGCCGAGCGCTTTCACTGTCAGACTTGAATCAGCTGGCCCTCTCGCGATTCCCATTCAATGCGCACCAGCCAATCGAAGTGCATCCCTTGAGTCTTGAGCCAGGCTTCCAAAGCTTCTCTGGAATCGGCGCGAAACTCCGCGAACATTTTTCCTTCAAGCATATTCACGAGGACGCGTTCGGCTTTGGCCACATCACCCGCTTGCATGCGGCGCATCAGGGCCTCGGCGCCCTGACGTGTAAGGCACGCCAGCGTGTGCTGGCTCAAATAAAGTGGCATCAGCGCTCCCGAAGAAGTTTGAAATGCGCGCATCGGATCCAGATTAGCGTCTGCACATTAGACGCCTCATCCACCTGTACCGATAGACAGTTAGTTGCCGCAACACACGATTTGTAACGCGTGTCTGGCTGGTGGTTGGATGGTACTACACTCAAGTGGGAATACAGGAGCAATGGGAACATGAGTCATTCTTGTAACTTCTTCGCGCATAGCCTGCTGGTATTTGTTTTAGGGTTGGCGTTTGCCGGCCCTTGCGTATATGGCAGTCCTCAAGCAGGGCATAGCGCCAAGCTTACCGGCGAAGTTCTCAGTCCGACTGGGAAGCCAGTGGCCGGCGCGGTGGTGACTTATCAATCGGCAGGAGGAGATAAGCCTCACGCGGTGCGAACGGACGTGCACGGCCGGTTTACGATCGTTAAACTACGTCGGGATAACTACGATTTACGCGCTTCTTCGCATGGTTTGTTTTCGACCTGGGAGAAAAACATAATGGTGCGGTCCGGCCAGGTGAAATCAGTTACTTTGCGTTTGACGAACGGCGCGGAGACGGCAAAATCTTCTGTAGCGGTGCCTCGCCAATAACGCAATCGTGCGGAGTCGACTGCAAGTACTACTGAGCGAGATTCCAAAAACCAATAAATTCATGCTTTAAGTCGTTTGTAATCTGTGGATTGAAGAGCGACGCCTTTGACCGTTTATCAGCCTCGGAATAGTACTAGCTGGTGGGTACTGCGGCTGGTGGGTCGGCTGGTCCATTGAGGGGAACAGGGCGAGCCTGTAATTTGCTAAGAACGGGTTGGGGGCCGCGCGGGGACAGCGGCTCCGCAAGGGGTCGTGTGCGAGCTACCCAACCCGCCAGTCTCTCTGGCTCTAAATTCCTTCAAAATTTGCCGACCGTTAGGCTGCTCACAATGAAGCTGCATTACCTGAAGCGCGTTTCAGTGTTCTCGAATTGCACAGAGAATCATTCCACCGCTGGTGAGCAAGGGGTGCAGCCAAGTGGAAGGCTTATTTTTGTCGGTGGAAATTACGAAGACGCGGTCTGCCCACTGCGCTATCTGATCGAAGGAGTCGTAGACACTGTAGGAATACGACAAGCCGTCGCCTTCGGTGATTTGGTAACCCTTGCCGGAGGTCCGGACATAATTGAATGCACCCCACAAGCGCAATTTCCATAGGATGAGCTTTACAACTCGTAGGAACATCGGACCCTGGCCAAAGCGGTTGGAGTCGGAGATAATGATCGCCTTTTTCGCAACCCGAAGCATTTCCGCGACGACTATTCGCGGATCCGCCACGTGGTGAAGAATTGCAAACTCGCAAACGGCTTCAAAGCTGGCGTCGGCGAACGGAAGGGCATCACCTCTTCCCTGAATTAGAGAGCCACTTTCGAAGATGCCGCGCACGACGGCCTGATCTAGAAGGGCGCCAACTGGCTCAATTCCACAGGCAAAAAGGTCAGGGAGCGCTGTCTTGAAAGTGCGCAGGGTGCGTCCCGATGCGGTACCCACGTCAAGAACCGTTTGAACCCGCAACATCCGCAACATCGCAATAACGAAATCCATGTGAAGAGGGTCGGCTGAACCCTCCGTGCCATGCATTTCTTCGTACTGGGCGGCGGTATCGGCATAGTATTTACGCTGAATCTCGACCGCGTTCCTTGAATCTGTGGTCATTCTTTTTCTCTGGACCAGCGTGTTTCCTGAGACGTAGCCAAGTCTTCAGAATGGACTGGTAACGTGGCATGGTCCGAGCTGTTTTTCTCGCGGAGGACTTCCTGCAGCCATTCCCAAGCGCGCTGGGCGTTGCGATTCCAGGTGTGTTTTTGCCCTGTGAGGTGGGCTTGTTCACCTAAACGCCAGCCTAACTCCGGATCGGTGACCAATGAACGCAATGACGCGGCAATTTCTTCCGCGTTTTGCGGATCCCGCAATATTATTCCATCCACGCCGCTGGTAACGATTTCGCTCACCCCGGCGCGCGAACTGCAAACGACGGGTAAGCCACAGGACATCGCTTCGAGAACGGGCATGCCGAAGGAGTCCTGGAGTGACGGGCCCACGTAAGCGTCGGCTGCTGCGTAAAACTGCAACACATCTGGCGAGGGCGCCAAAAAATTTACGCGATCAGTCATTCCGTATTCACGGATAAGGCTGTCATACGGCGTGCGTTCGTCGCGGCCCACCACCAGCAATCTCCATTGAAGTTCGGGGAGTTTGTTCAGGGCGCAGAGTAAGGCCTCGAGGCCCTTGTTTTTGAAATCGTTGCCGATCAGCAAAAAGACGAATTCTCCTGGGGCAAGAGCAAAGTGTTGGCGCGCCGCAGAACGGAGAGCTAGGCGGCGGACCGGGGATAGAGAGTCCGCGTCAACGCCGTTGGGAATCACACGGATAGAGTGGCGCTGAAAGGAGCGTTGCAATTGGTGGGCTAGAGATGTCGATACCGCGGCAAGTGAAACTTGCGGCCGGCGATAGATTTTTTTCTCGAGAGCCATGATGAGGCGATAGTAAAGGCGGCGGTGAAGAAGGCGCGGCCAATGAGCAACCGGGGATTTTTGAAAACTGAGTTGCGGAAGGACACCGCGATAAAATTCAGCAAATATGACATGTACTGCAATGGCATCCGCATCGGTGGCGTTAATTCCGGGAGAATAGACAAGATCGAACTCGAGACCGCGATGTTTGGCGTCCCACCAGCGACAGCAGCGATTGGCAAAAAACCAAAAAGCGAACCGCAACAAGTGGGGGCCGGGAATGGAAGGGACCTGGTGCCAGAAGACGTGAGCGTCCGGATTACTGGCCCGGCCGAAGTTGTAGCGGGTAACGCCACGCAAGTCTTGGACGCGTTGGGCGTAAATATGAATTTCGGTGCCGGGGAGCAGTGGGAACTTTTCCATTTGCTCGATGAGGCATCGTTCGGTGCCGTGACTGCGGTCCAAAAACGGTGAGATGACCGCAATGCGCATGCTAGCCAACTCGAGGACGTGCGTCTCTCGCGGGAACGGGAGCATTGGCGAATTGCGCGGAAAGCGCGAGGCTCGGCAAACGGAACAGGATGCCAAGCAATAACCAGAAGTAGGCGTTAATGACGAAATCTTCGTAAGCCACCATGGATGTAAACGTCATGGGCAGGAGCAATACGAAGGCATACAAGAAGATCGCGAAGGCGATCGGAAACCAAGGAGATCCTTTCAGGCCCTTGACCACCTTCCATGCCGACACGAGAATGGCGACGCTCATAATCAGCCAAAGAATAAGTCCGCCGATTCCCATTTCCACCACGAGCGCACCGAAGCCGCTTTCGACACCAACTCCCACCGAGGGGGCATGAAAAATCCTGCCGACATATTGAACGCCGAGCGAGCTGACTCCGATACCGTACCCGTAAGGCCAGCGATCGTAGTTAAATGCGCCCAAAAAATTGCGCAATGGATAATCCCAGGTTCGACTTTGCAATTCGCTCGCGGAACTTCCGGGCGTCAGGGTTTCAGAGTAGATCGCCAGACGAGCTAACAGGGCCTCCGGAAAAACCAAGAACAATGCTACTAGGGCGAGACCGATTGCAAGGCCGGCGCGCTGCACGGTGCGGAAAACGCGTAAGACCTCGCGCTGGCGCCAAGGCGCACCCCAAATGAAGGCAACTACGATGATGAGCGCCGCTCCGGCGGTCCACAAAAAGACTCCGCGAGAACCGGACAACAGAATTGCGGCATAAACGACCGCGAGGGAAATAAAAGCGATATTGCGGCCGCGCCGATGGCGCAACAAGAGATAACCGGTGAAAGCCAGTATCACCACCCACGCAATCAGCAAATAATTGGTGTAGCGTCCGGCGCTAACAAACACCGAAGGAGCACGATAGGAAACTAGTCCGGTGATCGGCGAAACGCGATACAAAGTGCTCAATTCACGGATGTCCTCCGCAGGCGTCGCGGGATTCAAGAACGAGGGACCAATAATCGACTGGGCGACGCCCAGGCCAGTGATGATGAGCGCAAGCCAGGCATTCACCCGAAAAAATCGGCGAAGATCGGCTTCAGAATTAAAGAGCGCGTAGCCCACAAAATATAACGGTATATACCAAAAAAAGAGTTTTACCCCCAGGAGTCCGTAGACAATCGTCGTGGAGGCGGGGTTAAAGATCTGCATGATTCCAAACCACACCAGCAGCATCACCGCCACGAAAAAAGGCGGGCGCACAATTTTTATAGTTTTCTTTCGACGCACGGCGATAATGAAAGACATATACACAACGGCAACCAAAACATCCTTCGCAAAATACACGGCCATGTTGTTGCCGAGATATTTGCGGGCCAGATCCTCGAACAGCAGCCAGGTAAAAAAGAAATAAACGCCATTTCGCCAGTTATTGAGGATGGTAATTACAAAAACGCCGCCGATGCCCAGGAGCGCGACATAGGCAAATCCCATCATGTCCCCGGCGAGCACCAACTCCGAAAATTCATAAGCCGCAGCAACAAAGATGAGCACGAAAACAAATGCGACAAGGAACTTGCGCGAGGAGTCGGGAGGTGCCACTGTGGAACGGAAATTCAAGCTTCAACCTCAGAATCAAAATAAAAACTTGGTTTCAAAGTTGCCGGTACGCCTTGCCCAGAGACAGCTTCAGGTGCTGCAGATATTATGACTGTAAAGTGGGAAAAACGGGCATCCGCTAACCTGGCTGGTCGGACTTGACAGGTCCATCCAACGGGTCTGCTCTTGCCGGTCTAAACTTCTGATCATCGAGCGTCGCGGTAAATTCGTGAGTGCTCGGTTAGCATCTGAGAGCGCTGAAATAGCTGCAATGCCCGGCGGCGCGCCTTTTCGCCGTAAGACATAATCAGCGCAGGATTTTCGATTACGCTGCGCAGGCAATTGGCCAGAGAAACAGCGCTTCCCGGCGGGAATATTAATCCCGTGTCGCCAAGTATTTCGGCCAAACCACCGATATCGGCGGCAATGACCAAGCGACCACGCATCATTTGCTCGATGGCTGCGAGGCCAGCTGTTTCCTCCCAGGTAGAA
>Ga0209328_10000220_pt1 | contig 13233 bp, 11 predicted proteins | sample JacPinW_OM3H0_M1_FD_187954 | JGI IMG/M metagenome (GOLD analysis project Ga0209328, IMG submission 187954) | Forest soil microbial communities from Algoma, Ontario, Canada - Jack Pine, Ontario site 1_JW_OM3H0_M1 (SPAdes) (version 2) | ecosystem: Environmental > Terrestrial > Soil > Boreal... | reverse complement strand
TACGATGCCAAATGTCTCGTTGCTTATTTGATGTCGCTCGATCAATCGCATCCGCTCAAGGAAGTTAAGACAGCGCCGGGCGCGGCGCCGGCAGCGGCTTCGCCTCCAGCAGCGCCGGCAGGATCACCCCCGCCTGCGCTACCGAAGAAATGAACGACCAAACCCCAAATCCCACGTCGCTGACCCGCCAGGGAATGGATTACGGCGAGACGTCCGACGTTCAGGAAGTGCACGCCGCGATTCAGCGCGAAAAACGCGAGCCGCGTGTCGGCTTGGAGCCCCTTTCGATCTGGCTGATCGCAGTTTACGGACTCGCGATTTTCACCGGCGGCGCTTACCTCGGTCGTTACTCGGGAAATTTTTCTGGCGACGGACTTGATCCGATGGGCGGACCGCCGCCAACAAAGAAAGCCGGCGGAACTCAGGGACAACAACAGCAGGCTGAACTTTCACCGCGCGATCGCGGCAAAAAGATTTTCGCAGCAAACTGTCAGACCTGTCATCAGGCGAACGGTCTCGGTGTTCCCGGTCAATATCCGCCGCTGGCTGGCTCGGAATTTACTACTGGCGGTTCGAAGCGACCGGCCATGATCGTGCTTAAAGGGTTGCAAGGACCCGTCATGGTGAAAGGCCAGAAATACGGCAGCGCGGTCATGCAACCTTGGGACAAAACATTGACCGACCAAAAAATTGCCGACGTTTTAACCTATGAGCGGAGCGACTGGGGGAACAACGCCAGTCCGGTAACCGCGGAACAAATTGCGGCGTTGCGGAAAGAATTGGCGAGCCATCCCGATTCGTACACCGAGCCTGATGTGTTAACTGTCCCGGCGGACGCCGAACTTCCCGGCAGTGCGCCCGCGGGAGCTGCTCCACCTAAACCAGGCGAAGTCGCGAAACCTGCGCCACCGAAACCGCAAGGCTAATTCGTTTTACGCGATCTCGTCCGCAAGCAATTCGGCCATGTGCTTTGGCCAGACACTGCTCAGATCGACAATTTGATGGCGGCAGCTTGTGCCGGACGCAATAACGACGTCGGCTTGTTGGTTGTCGATCTTGCGCAGCAAATCGGCTGCGACTTGGCGCGAGAGTTCGTATTTCTCGGCGAGTGCGCCAAACGCGCCGGCCATTCCACAACATCCGGTATCGAGCAAAGTTGCTCTGTGTCCGGGCAATCGTTCGACCAATCGCGCCATGAATCCGGGATTCATTAACGACTTGGCGTGACAGTGGGGATGGATCGCGACATTCGTTTCACGATGCTTAAACGGAAGCGCCTCTGGTTCTCGCTCAAGCAAATCGTCCACGAATTTCTCGAAAAGGAAACATCGCGCGGTCAATTTCTCCGCGTTTTCGATTTTCAGTTCGCGATAATCTTCCACGAACATCGACCAGCACGACGGCTCGAGAAAAATAATCGGCGTAGCCGATTGTTGAGACGTTGAGTTGTTGAGAGGTTGAGAAGACATCAAGAGATCGACGTTGTGCTGACCGGCTTTGGCCGCAGCATCGAGATTTCCCTGACTGAACGCCGGCCGGCCGCAACATTTTCGGTTTTGCAGCAGTTCGACTTCAAATCCGAGCGCTTCGAAAACTCTTACCGCCGCGACTCCAATGTTTGGTTCGTGATAACGGACAAAGGTGTCGTCCCAGAGAATCACTTTGCCGCGCGAACGATTCGCGCCATTTCTTGCATCGCTGACAAACCAACGATCGAACCGTTTCCGCGTATAATGCGGCAACGAACGCTTCGCGGAAATTCCGAGTGTCGTCTCCATGAAGGCGCGTACCGGCGCAAGATCGAGAGTTGCATTCGCAAGCCATGGAACAGTGCAACCGATTCGGCCTAACAAATCGACGTTGCTAAAGAAACGCTCGCGCAGCGGGAGGCCGTCGCGCTTGTAGCGCGCGTAAAGCATTTCCGCTTTGAGGAGCGCAAGATTGACGTTCGACGGGCACTCCGGTGTGCAACCTTTGCAGGAGAGACAATTGCTGAGCGCGGCGTCGAGCTCAGCCGATTTCAATGGATCGTGGCCGTTGCCTCGTAACTCGAGCGACCGCCGAATAATGTTCGCGCGACCGCGCGTCGACATGACTTCGTCGCCGGTGGCAATGAACGTGGGACACATGATCGGCGCATCCTTGCGACAACCGCCACAGCCGTTGCATTGCTCGAGATTGCCGATGAACGAGTGATCCTTGAAGGCGAACGCAAGGCGCGGCTCGAACGGCAGCTCGATCGGTCTCGTGAAGTTGTTGCGGAGATGATTATCGATCTTGTAGGCGAAGCCGAAGATTTTTCCGGGATTGAAAATGTTTTTGAGGTCGAACGTCTGCTTGATCTCGCGCATGACGTTGAGGAGCGAGTCACCGAGTTGCTCGCGCATGTACTCGGCGCGCGCTATTCCGACGCCATGCTCCGCTGAGAGCGAACCTTTGAATTGTCGGACCAGCGCGGAAGTTTGATCGGCCACGAGCCGGAACTTTCGCAAATCGTCCGCGTTGTGGAGATCGAGAACGGGACGGACATGAAGCAAACCACTCGCAGCATGACCGTAATAACTCGCTTCGAGTCCGAGCGATTTCATGATCGACTGCAAACCGCGGACGTAATCAGGTAACTGGGCGGGCCGCACCGCGGCATCTTCAATGAACGCGACCGGTTTCGCCGGACCGACACAACCAGTCAGGAGCGAGAGCCCGGCCTTGCGCACCATCCAAACCAAATCCATTTCGTTCGCGTCGCGGCAAATTCTTGTGCGCAACCCGAGATATCTCGATTGCAAGATCGACAACTTCTCTGAGACGTCGTCATAAAATTCGACAACCAGGATCGCTTCACACGGTTGCGTGTCGAGCTCGAGCAAATCGCGCGCGGCCTGGAAATGGAGTTGCCCTTTTGTTTGATCCAGCAATGGGCGATCAATGTGCTCGATCGCGGCCGGCTTGAGATCGAGCAGCGCAACGGTTGCTTGCATCGCCTCTGCGACGGATGCGAAGAAAATGAGGCCGAGTCCTTTTTGGTGCGGGATCGGAGAGATCTTTAGCTCGGCGGAAAAAATTGCAGCAAGCGTTCCTTCGCTCCCGGCCAGAATTTCATTCAAGTTGTTTGGAGTGCGCGAAAATCGCTCGATACCATAACCGGGCCAGCGCTTAAGTAATCCGGGAGGCCAGCGGTCAGACATTTCGGCGGCGTGGGCGCGCACGAGAGTCTCGATCTTGCTTCGTTCGTCGCGCAACGATTCGTGCGTTGGCCCGACCGTGACGATTCGGCCGTCCGCCAAAACGATTTCGGTCGAAAGGACGTGGTCGGCAGTCGTCCCGTAAACCGGAACGCGCGCACCAGAAGAGTTGTTCGCGATCATGCCCCCGATTGTGGCGCGCGCGCTGGTCGCGACGTCGGGGCCGAAACAAAATCCGTGCGGCTGGAGAAAGGCATTGAGCTGATCGAGCACTACACCGGCGCCGACGCGCACGCTGCGATTGTCGATGTTGAGATTGTCGATCTTGCGATTGTGGCGCGAGAAATCGACGATCAATCCTTCGCCCACCGCGTTTCCGACCAGACTGGTGCCAGCGCCGCGGGGCGTGACCGAGATATTTTCATCGGCCGCGGCTTTGATAACCGCGCTCGCGTCTTGGGCGTTGGTTGGAAAGGCAACCCCGAGCGGCTCAATCTGATAGATCGACGCGTCAGTGGCGTAAAGCTGGCGGGTCAGATTGTCGAAACGGACGTCACAGCCGGAAGCGCGGATTCTTTCTTGAGCGACGGTACTGCTCACCTGGCGGCCAATTTACCACAAGAACGACGGCCTGAGGCGGCAATGGCAAATGAAATGCTATGATTTCGCCCGGGCAGTGAGCATTACGCTGAGAAGTAAAATTCGTTACAATGGGCAGGAATATTCCAGCCCGGCAGAATTGCCGCCTGAGGTCCGCATCGCTTACGAAAAGGCGCTGCGCGAAGACGCGATGCCGGCGGACGTTCGAAAGCTGTGCGACGACGTGATGGGCGTGATCGAGAACAATGGCGAGGTCACGATTCCGAATGGAAAGTGTGACCCGCTTCTGACCAAGCGAGAGATAGTCGTAGTCGCGGTCTTTGCCGGTGGAATTGTTGCGCTGGTCCTGGCGCGGCTGGCGCTGGGTTAAACCGGCGTCTCGGAAAACAGCGGCATCTGCATTTCCGCGGGCGGGCTTTCAGCGAAACGCACGCCGACTCCGATCAGTCGGACTTTTTTGCCGGTGCGCGCAAAAGCCTCCGCCAGCAAACTGCCGAATGCGGAAAGCGATGGCTCCAAACCCGCGCGTTCGGCCGTGGTTCGGGTGAAATCGGCAAATTTCAGTTTCACGAAAATCTTGCTTATGCGGCGGCTCGTTTCTTTTTGGGCCAGATCGGCCATGAGCTCCTCAAAAAGTTCGGCGAGCCGTTCCTCGCATTGTTCCAGCGTCTCGAGATCGCTTGGGAAAGTTTCTTCAGTGCTGAGCGATTTCCGCGGCCGGTCCGGTTCGACCGGTCGATCGTCAATCCCGCGACAAAGATCGAAGAGTTCGCTCCCGAATTTTCCGAAAAGATCGACCAGTTCCGGACGGGTGAAACGCTGAAGCTGCCCGCAGGTTTTGACGCCCAGCTCCTGCAATCTCCGCTCGGTTTTTTCGCCGATGCCCCAGATTTCACGCACCGGCAAATCTTGCATGAATGCCGGCGCCTCGGCGGCGGTGACTTCCAGTTGTCCGTTCGGCTTTCGCATCGCGCTCGCGATTTTTGCGATCAACTTGTTTGGCCCGATGCCGGCTGATGAAGTCAATTTCGTCTTTTGAAAAATTAAATCGCGAATCACCTGCGCGAGCGGTCCGGGCGCGCCAGGATGCGCCGTCACGTCGAGGTAAGCTTCATCGAGCGAAAGCGGTTCCACTAACGGGCTGAAGCGGTGTAGAATTTCGCGAACGACGGCGGCTTCGCGCCGGTAAACATCGAAGCGTGTAGGCAGCACGATTAGATGCGGACAACGCTGCAGCGCCATAAACGTCGGCATCGCCGAGTGAATGCCGAATGCGCGTGCTTCGTAATTGCACGTGGTCAGGACTCCGCGACGGTCGCGCGCGCCGCCAACGCCGACGGGTTTTCCACGCAAAGCCGGCCGGTCACGCACCTCGATCGCCGCGTAAAAGCAGTCCATGTCGAGATGAATGATCGCGCGCGGTGCGGCATCGCTTGTCACTCGCCAATGTAGCTTCAAAAGATCGCAATCTCATGCGCGGCGGGCGTTCACGTTTGAGTTGACTAAAAAAATTGAAATCGCTAAACACTTGATCCGCACCTGCAGACCATGTCTCTCATCCCCAGCGAATCGTATAGTTTCCCCGATCATTTCTCGCGCACGGTTGTTCCTTCGCGGAGACCGAAGGACGAACAGCCTGAACCGACGCCGCGAAAAACACGTGCGATTGTGCCGCTGCCTAGTCCTCAAGCGCGGCCGGCTCCGGCGGTTCCCCGGGAAAATTCCGAACCAGTCCGCAGCAAGGCGCCAGCTCCCGTGCCGAATCCAGCGCTCCGTCGGGTGAGCGCGCCGCCGCCGCGGATCCCCGAGGCGCCTGTCCGGAAAATGTCGCTTCCGCCCACTTTGAAGCCAAAAGTCCGCTGGAACACGCGCGCACCGGCCATGGACTCTGCTCCAATCGCAGACAACGGCGCCGAACAAACGCCGCACGCAATGCCTACGGCGCCTGCGAAAAACGTAATTCAAATGAAGCCGGCCCGAGTCGTGCGGCCGCCGCGGATGATGCCTCCTCCTCAACCCGAGACAGTCCAGAACCCCAGTCCCGAGCCGCCAGCTGAACCCGTTGCGCCGGTGAAACAGGCAATACCGGTTCAGCCGCAGTCCGTCCCTGAAGCTCTGCGCCCGGTCGCAACTTCCAATCCGCAAGCGGACTTTTTTGAGATGTTTGCGGAAACGGGCGAGACCGCTTTGTCAAAACGCCGTCGCAAAAGGAAAATGCGCCGATTTATTATCTGCGAGAGTGCGGCATTGGTCGTCCTGCTGCCGCTGGTAATCTTAGGGTTGTCGCATCATCCGAATAACGTCGCGCTCGTTTGGATCATGAACATTTGCACGATCGCTTCCGCGGTGGCTGCGGCCCTCCTGCCGATTTTCTTTTTCGCCTTCACGCCCACACTGCCCGAACTCGAGCGCTAAAGTCCGCCTGCGCTCTCGTAAGATCGACATCTCACCGGCAGGGTTGCCTTTTCGCGGAATTTACGCGATGACGGTCAACGATTATGAAGTCGGCCGTAACGCGAGTCTTCATGGTACGCCATGGCGCGACGGTATTGAGCGCGGAAGATCGCTTTGCCGGTGCGACGGACGTAGCGCTTTCTGATGAAGGCCGCGAACAAACGCGTCGGCTGGCCGATCGCTTGAGTCACGAGAAAATCACGGCGGTCTACGCTTCGCCATTGGGCCGCACCGTCGAAACCGCAAGCATATTGGCGGCGCCGCACAAACTCGAAGTTCAGACGCGGGATGGGTTTCGCGAAATTAACCACGGACGCTGGGAACAAATGACGCGGCGCGAAGTCGAAGAAAAATTTCCCGAGGAAGCGGCGGAGTGGGAAAAAGATCCGTACACTTTTGCGCCAATGGGCGGTGAAAGCGGCTTGGCGGTGACAGCGCGCGCGCTGCCGGCGCTGATAGAGCTCGTTCGAGAACATGCCGGCCAGAATATTCTGGTGGTGTCGCACAAGGCGACGATTCGGCTATTACTGAGCTCGCTCCTCGGATTCGATCCGCGCCGTTATCGCGATAATCTCGATCAAAAACCGGCCGCTCTGAACATTGTCGATTTTCGCGATGCCACTCGGGCGCGGCTGACTTTGTTCAACGACACCTCGCATTACGACAAGGCGGGAAGCGCAATTCCCGAAATTCCGCAATCCCGTTTGTCAAAATGGTGGAACGCACGCGGCGCGTAGCGCATTCCATTGGACTCACACCTTTTCTGTTTGCTTTCTTAGGTCGAGAAGCTTGCGTTTGAGTTCCGCGATTAAACCTTCGGACTCTTTCCGGCCGATCAAGTCTTCCATTTCCTGCGGATCCTTTTTGATGTCGAAGAGTCGATACGGCTCGCCCTGGCGGTTGAGCATCAGCTTCCAGTCGCGATCTAGATACATCATTTCAAGCGCGAATTCTGAAACGGCAAACTCCCGATGTGCGATGTGTGGATCTTGAAAAAGCGGAGCCAATGAGCGCGCGAAGTGGGTGTAATTGATTTTTGCTCCGGCGAAATCGCCTAATGTTGGACCGGCATCAAATATTTCGACCGGATTATCGATGATATTGCCGGCGAGAGATGATCCTTTCAATTCGGGCGTGCGCACGATGAGCGGAATGCGCACCGCCGGATTTAGGAAATTGGATTTATGGATCAGATCGTAGTCACCATTCATTTCACCATGATCGGAAGTGAATAAGATGACGGTCCGGTCCCATTCTCCCCGCGTTTCAATCTGCTTGAGAATCTCTCCGATCTGATCGTCGATCAGCGTTACTTTTCCTGCGTAGCTGGCTCGCAGCTCGCGCGCATTGTCGATCTTGCCTGGCGACTCCGCGAACTTTTGATCCAGTTCTCCTTTCGGGCCGTGATTGCGCAGTCGAGGTCGCTTGATCGGTTCCGGCACGTCGTCCGGGCGATACATGCTGGCGTAAGGCTTGGGCGTGTCCCACGGTTCATGCGGTCCGGCGAAACTGACCCAGCAAAACCACGGTTCCGAGCGTTTGTAATTGTGAAGATAATTCTTCGCCTGCTGGCCGACATAAACATCATAATACTCCGCTAATGGAAGCGGCGACGGCCGGACCAGCGTTTTGTTTTTCCCAGTTCGTTCTTTGATATCTTTCCGAAAGGCTTCGAGCAGGCCTAGCGAATCCCAACGCGCCGTCATATGACAAATGGTGTCGACGCTGGCGCGCGGTCCCCTGATTTCATCGACATCGTCGAGGCCGTACGAATTCAGAACGTGTTCGAACTTGCGGATGTCCGGGCCGCGCCGATGCAAGGCGGCTTTTCCGAACAAGCTCGTTCGGTAGCCAGCATTTCGGATTGCAGCCATCCAAGTCGGCGTTCCTTCCGGCAATTCGAATGGGCAATTGTCCCAGACACCGGTGTTATGTGGATAACGCCCGGTCGCGAGCGAAAGTCGTGCTGGAAGGCAGACCGGCGAATTCGTCACGCAATTCGAAAATCGAACCCCCTCGCGCGCGATCCGATCGATGTTCGGAGTTTTGACCCAGTCTCCGGTGCAACCAAGGGCATCGGCGCGAAGCTGGTCGCACATGATGAACAAAATGTTTGGCTTCACGGAACAGTTAACGTTTGAAAAACGACCTGAAACGGTCGCGGCGATTGCGCCGAGTGTAAATAGCGTCCGCCAATTCGCGATAACGTGCGTTCGACTCGGAAGCCAAAAATTCCTTTAGGTCGCAGTACGAATCTGTTTCTGAACGCAGGTCCAATCGGAGCAGCGTCGGACTTTTATTTCGTCCTAACGCAATGAGCAGTCGATGATTCGATGCTTCGAACCGGTTGCGCAATCGCTCCAGGTCGGCGTTGCTCAGAAGACTGCGAGTTTCATGAAGGCCGAGACGCCGCGAAGCTTTTTCGCTTGCCGTCCGGCGGAGAAGAAAATCCGGATAATCGATTGGAGTTTTCAAATCGAGCAGATAAGCCAGCTCGTAGACATTGAGCGACACCTGTGCGCGATCGATGTCGATCAAATCTGGCACGGGTTCAAGCCCGGCTGCCGCGATAAAAGCGCCGAAGATGTCCGACGCGACCTCGTCGTAAAAGACAACTTTGCAATCTCCAAAAGCGTCGCGCCACGCCTGGTAATGAGCGAACCAATCGGGACGGCACATACGTTCGCCGTCCGTGTCGCAAAGTTGCGCGACAAATGTGCTGATGTCTTCATTGATCTCATTCGTTTTCACCATCTGATTGAAGTAGGAATCGATCCAACGGTCTTGTCGTCTCACAAAGAGAACAACGACGCACGGAGCAGTTTCCGGAAGGAGCTCGCGCAGTCGTGGCGCGTGATTTGGTCGAAAATTCTCCGCTGAGAGCACGATCGACTCTGCGCCCGCTCGCCAGTCGTGGAGAAGTTCAGCAACGAGCCGAGTCGGATCGAGCGCACTCACGTCGATTTTGGGAAAGGCGCGTTGAAAAGTCAGCGACGGGCGCCGACTCAATGCCGTCGCCAAAAGTTTTGCATTGCCCGCCATTTCGGCGACGAGAGGAAGGACGGGAACGTAGATACCGTGTTTCCGGAGATGGTTTGGATCAGCACGCAATCGACGTTGCAGGTACGTCGACGCGGTTTTGGGAGCGCCGATGTGAAGAACAATGCGCGGACTTTTCGCTGCCATTACAGCGGAACTTTCACAGCCTTCACGAGTTTGCCTTTCTCGTATCGGTGGAGGTAACCTTTTTCAAGAGAGGCTGCATTCGCGGGCAAGGGCTCATACGAATGCCAGATGCGGATCGAACCGCTGATCAGTTCGCCGAAAGCGCGGTAATTGAAGCTCGGAGAAAGAGTGTAGGGATTAAAACCTCTCAGCTCCATCGCCAGGCTCAGATAAGTTTGATCGCTCCACACCTTGTCCCGGTATTTTTGCGCCAGGGCGAACGTCAGATCGAATACCGCGCGCACGTCGGGCCGATGCGGCTGACAAAATATCACGCCCGAGTTGTAAATAATTTGGCCAAGTGGTGTGACGCCCTCATTCAGCATTACCTGACGAAAATCGCGAAAATCGGCCAGCGAATAATGCGGCGCCGGGACAATGGCGATGCCGTGTTGCTCCGCCTTCTCGAACCCCAACGATATGTCGTCAATTACGCGCGTGTCGGCATCGAGAAATAGCGCGGTCTCGATCTGTTCTGGCAAACCAGTGAAAAACTCGGTCTTTTTCGCCTTTCCGGAAAGCTCGGAATCGCGCCGAACGACTTCAAGCCCCGAGGGTAAGGCGCTAACATCCGTCGCCGCATCGGTCATCAAGAATATCGGATACGGCGGGAGCTGGCTTTCGCGAATACAACTCCCGACGCGATCTATCCACTCTGCGCCCCAGGCGGGAAAGACAATTGCGCGGTTGCTTTTCATCGACATGCTGAAATTGCGGCAGCGCTGGATATTGCTCACCAGCCTCCACCGTGGCAAGTGTCGGCGTGGCCAATTTCGCTCCATTAGTGATCGGCGCGACCGGCGGCTCCGGAACGCGTGTGATCGCGCGCATCGCCAAACTCGCAGGCTATAATCTCGGCGCCAAACTGAATTCGGCTGAAGACGCGCTGGAGTTTTATTCGTTTCACGACCGCTGGATTAATCGGTTCGTTTCAGCGCAGCGCCGTCGAGAAAGAGTGACGCCTTGGCAATCGGCGCAGATGAAAGAGGATTTTCACGCCGCTCTCGCGCGCCATATCCCGGACGTGGAGAGACGCAGGACACCCTGGGGCTGGAAGGCGCCCCGAAGTATTTACTTGCTCCCATTCCTGCACGCTCAATTCGCGCAATTGAAATTCATTCACGTATTGCGCGACGGCCGCGACATGGCGCTTTCCAAAAACCAAAATCAGATCCACAAACACGGTCCCGCGGTGCTGAGCTGGGGCGAGCGTCTGTTTCGTTCCGTGCCGGAACGCTCGGTATTGATGTGGGAGAGGGTCAATTCTCAGGCTGCCGATTACGGCGAGGGCATTCTTCGTGAAAATTATCTCCGCGTTCGCTTTGAAGATCTTTGCGCCAAGCCGCTGGAGACAACGGTTCAGATCCTGAACTTTCTGGAAGCGACGATTGATCCCGAATCGATCGCACGGACGGAAATAACGCCGCCGGGAAGTATCGGCCGTTGGCAAACGTCCTCGCCGCAAATTGTTTCCAAGCTGGAAACAGCAGCCGCGACTTCGCTGCGGAGATTCGGGTATTTGGAGTAGGAGAGTCCGTGACCCGATGCTTTACGACCAACGCAAGATCGACAATCGATCAAATTCGGACTTTGCAATGAGGCTTTCTCTTTCAATATTGAAAGGGTAACTTTTTCTCGAATGGACGCTTCCACCTCTTTTCCCGCAGCCGCGGGACACCACGATCCGCACGCCCACGCCGGGGAACACGAACACCACGAGCTCGGTTGGTGGCGGACATACATTTTCTCGACCGACCACAAAATGATCGGGATCCAGTACGGCCTTTGCGGTCTCGTTTTTCTCTTCTTCGGTTTTAGTTTGATGATGATCATGCGCTGGCAGTTGGCGTATCCCGGCCAGGCCCTGCCGGTGATTGGGAAGTGGCTGCCGTATTTCTTTGGCGCCAATACCATGCCCGACGGCAAAATGACGCCCGAGTTTTATAACTCGCTGGGCGCGATGCACGGCACAATCATGATCTTTTTAGGTGTCGTGCCAGTGGCATTCGCCGCGTTCGGCAATTTTGTCGTGCCGCTCCAAATCGGCGCGCCGGACATGACCTTTCCAAAAGTGAACGCCGCCAGTTTCTGGGCATTCGGCGTCGGCGGATTGATCATGTTGACCAGCTTTTTTGTTCCCGGCGGCGCGGCCAAAGGCGGCTGGACTTCCTATACACCTTTGTCCGATATCGCTGACAAGGGCCCGGGGTTCCATCCGTTTCTCAACGGGCAAACGTTGTGGCTCCTCGGATTCATTTTCCTGATCACGTCGTCGTTGCTCGGCGCAGTCAATTTCATTACCACCATCATTCAACTGCGGGCCAAAGGCCTCACTTGGATGCGGCTCCCATTTTTCGTCTGGGCGCAATTTGTCACCGCGTTCCTGTTGTTGCTCGCGTTTCCGCCGCTTGAGGCGGCGATCGTCATGCAACTGATGGACCGGACGGCCGCGACCAGCTTTTTCCTACCGGCCGGAATGATCGTTAACGGAGCGCCGCTGCATATCAGTGGCGGCGGCAGTCCCCTTTTGTGGCAGCACTTGTTTTGGTTCCTCGGTCATCCCGAAGTCTACGTGCTGATCCTGCCCGCGTTCGGAATCGTCGCCGAAATTCTGGCCAACAATTCGCGCAAACCGCTTTGGGGTTACAAATCGCTTGTCTTCTCTGTCCTCGTGATCGGCTTCTTGTCTTTCATTGTCTGGGCGCACCATATGTGGCTTACCGGAATGGGCTCGACCGTGAGCGCGTTTTTCCAAACAACCACGCTCCTGATTTCGATTCCGTCGGTCATCATCCTGAGCGCGTTTTTCATTTCGCTCTGGGGCGGATCGATCCGGTTCAACGTGCCGATGTTATGGGCAACCGCGTTTCTTCCCATGTTCGGCATCGGCGGACTGACGGGTATACCGTTGGCGTTTAATTCAGCCGATCTCTACCTGCACGATACCTATTACATCATTGCGCATTTTCATTACATCGTGGCGCCCGGCACGATCTTTGGGCTTTTTGCCGGCATTTACTATTGGTATCCCAAGGCAACTGGCCGAACCATGAACGAATTCTGGGGCAAAGTGCATTTCTGGCCATCGCTCATCTGCATGAACGTAATTTTTCTGCCGATGTTTTTGCAAGGAATGCTCGGGATGCATCGCCGCTGGTACGACGGCGGCCAGGGCTGGACCCTTTCCGGCGAACACATTTGGGGACTGACCGGTTTTCAATGGAACACGCCCATCTCGTGGGCGGCTTGGATCATGGGGCTCGCGCAGATTCCGTTCATTATCAATTTCTTCTGGAGCATCAGGCACGGGAAAAAAGTGAACGACAATCCGTGGGAAGCGACCACGCTGGAGTGGACCGCGCCTTCACCGCCACCGCACGGAAACTTTGTCACCACCCCGGTTGCTTATCGCGGTCCGTACGAATACAGCCTGCCCGGGCGCGAAAAAGACTTCACCATGCAGAACGAACCGGTCGAACCGGCTGAGCGATCGCGGCGAGCGGCCGAGCCGGCACTAGTGCATTAACGAATGGAAATTCCGTACACCATATCCACTCGACCGGACACCGGTCTGTGGAACGCGAAGATCGGCATCTGGCTGTTTCTTGCGTCCGAAGTGATGCTCTTCGGCGGGCTATTCTCCGCCTACGTTTTCTTGCGACTCGATGCCCAACCTGGCGAATGGCCGCACGGTCTTCTCAACGTTCCTGTCGGAACGATGAACACCGCGATCCTGATCATGTCTTCGGTCACGGTCGTTCTCACTTGGGCC
>Ga0209328_10000219_pt1 | contig 13253 bp, 9 predicted proteins | sample JacPinW_OM3H0_M1_FD_187954 | JGI IMG/M metagenome (GOLD analysis project Ga0209328, IMG submission 187954) | Forest soil microbial communities from Algoma, Ontario, Canada - Jack Pine, Ontario site 1_JW_OM3H0_M1 (SPAdes) (version 2) | ecosystem: Environmental > Terrestrial > Soil > Boreal... | reverse complement strand
CTTGCCCGCTCGAAGCGCCGTAAGCGAAGCTCGAACCATTCGTCAAAATCAACATCGTCGAAGCACAAAAAATCGTCCGATTCAGATTCGGAGACAAAAAGCTCGACCAGAAAGAAGAAATCCACCACGGCGAAGACGGAGGATTGATTGGAATCGCCCGTCTTGAGCTCGGCGCAGATGCACGCTGCGGAGGAATCCGCATTCGCGCGTGGCGTGACTGTTGAGACATTGATGGACCAGGCGGGCGCGGGAGTTGCCCGAGCGGTTCGGCAATTTTTTCCGAAACCGGCGACCTGCATCGTTTTCGCCGGCAAAGGGCACAACGGCGGAGATGCTCTGGTGGCGGCAGAACAGTTGCAACGAATCGGTTGGAGGATCGACGTCCGTTTGCCGTTCGCGGAAGCAGAATGCAGCGAGCTGACGCAACAGAAACTGAAGGCGTTACGCGACGCGACCCCAAAATCCGGCGATACGATCGATCGCGCACCGCACACGATCACTCTGGATGGTTTACTCGGCACCGGCGCGAAATCGTTTTTGCGCGAACCGCTCCGCACCGCCGCCCGCGAGATCAATCGCCTGCGTCGGGAAGAAAATGCGTTTGTCTTCGCCGTCGATCTTCCGACCGGGCTCGACGCCGATTCGGGCGAAAATGACCCGGAAGATTCCGTCATCGCCGACTTCACGGCGACGATTGGTTTCGCGAAGCACGGCCTGATCGTCGATCCCGCGCTCAATTTTGTCGGACGCATTGAAGTCGTTCCGCTTCCCGGCCTTTGGCCGGAAGCAGGCGCGCCGAATGAGCTGGCCGCCAGCCCACATTCGCTCAGTTCGCTTTTGCCTCGGCGAAAATTTAACGCTTATAAAAATGAATTCGGTCGCGTTGGCGTGGTTGCCGGTTCGAGAGGTTTCGTAGGGGCAGCATTGATGACAACTGAAGGCGCATTGCGCGCCGGCGCCGGTTTGGTGGAAGTTTTTGTCCCGGAAGACATTTATGAGATCGTCGCCAGCGCCGCGCCGGTGGAAGCGATGGTGAAGCCCGTTCGGAAATATCGCGATCTGCTCGAGGAAAAAGAAATCGATGTTTGGGCGCTCGGACCGGGTTTGGGAAAAGCGCGCGCTTCTGAAGTTCTAAACTTAATCGAGAACGCGCAGCAACCGATGGTTGTCGACGCTGATGGATTAAATATTCTCGCCGACAAGATCGACATCCTGCGCAGCTGCCGCGGCCCGCGGTTGCTCACGCCACATCCAGGCGAGATGAAACGATTGATGGACGTTGGGAAAATGGCGCGCGCCGGCATCGCCCGAAATTTTTGCGATCAATTTCCAATTACGCTTGTGCTCAAAGGAAGCCGCACAATTGTTTGCGAGCGCGGGAAGCCGATCAGCTACAACACGACCGGCAATCCTGGGATGGCCAGTGGCGGAATGGGCGATGTTCTGACCGGCGTGTGCGCGGGTCTGGCCGGGCGCGAATTGTCGTTCTACGACGCGGGTCGCGTCGGAGCGTGGACCTGCGGACGCGCCGCCGAGATGTCGATCTTTCAAAACGGCGCAAGCGAGGAATCATTGCTGGCCAGTGATGTGCTCACGCATTTGGGCGCGGCATTTAACGAATTGCGCGATCCTTTCGTCTAATTGTCACATTTGTCATTCCGAGCGGAGTCGAGGAAGCTCTTACTGTTTCTGAACCGAACAAATGGACTCGTCTGAAAACATATCTCTCGATGCTACCCATCCGTCGCGCGCCAGTTGGTGGACTCGTCTAAAGAAAGCGCTCGGTCCTGTCGCCGTGGTCGGCGTTGTGATCGCGAAGTTTTTCGCAAAGCTGAAATTCTTCATTCTCCCCGCGCTGAAGTTCCTGCCGATCCTGCTCAAGTCCGGCGGCACCATGTTGCTGATGATTTGGGTTTACACCACGATATGGGGTTGGAAGTTCGCGGTCGGCTTTGTGATGCTCCTGCTCATCCACGAGTGCGGGCATCTGATTGTCGCCAAAAAATTCGGACTTAAAGTCGGTGCGCCTATTTTCATTCCGTTCATGGGCGCGTTCATCGCGTTAAAGGAAGCGCCGCGCAACGCCTGGATGGAAGCGTGCGTCGGGATCGGCGGGCCTATGCTCGGTTCAATCGGTGCGCTCGCGTGCAATGTGATCGGTGAATTTACCGACATTCCGATTTTCTTCGCGCTTGCCTGGTTCGGTTACTTCCTGAACCTTTTCAACCTCACACCAGTTGGTTTTCTCGATGGCGGACGAATTGTCACTGCGTTGTCGCGCTGGCTTTGGCTTCCGGGTTTTGCGGTGTTGCTTTGGTTCGGCTGGAAATATCCGAACTTCATTGTCTGGCTGATGGTGATCGCTTCCCTACCGCGCATCTATTCGCTCTTCCGGAAACGAACCGAAGAAGAGCGACGCTATTATGAAGTGGCACCGACTCAGCGCTGGACGATGTCGATCATGTATTTCGGCCTGATCGCGGTCCTCATTTTCGGAATGCACCTGGCCGCGCGCGATTTGCATAACTACGGCGTTCGTTCGCACGGCCACGGTCAGGACGTAATCTTCCAGTAATCAGGGCGTCGCTCCGGCCGCAAAAACTTTCTCCGGCTCGAGCCCAATCTTCTTCAAGATCGACAAGAACCGTTTGTCGGATCGAAGCGGCGCGAATTCGGGTGCGATACCGACGAAATGAAGCGATGAAGATCGCTCATCGCACGCGCGTTCGAGTTCGCGGATTGCGTCCTCGTGCGCACCGAGCGCCACGTAAACATGAGCAACCGCGTCGCCGGGCGTATAACTTCCGCGACTCGCAATAGTTTTGGCGAGCACTTTGCGCGCGTCATCCGGCCGATTCATCCGCGCATAGGTGATCGCCAGACCAAACGCTGGACGACCGCTGATGTTCTGCGCTTTCTCGTAAAGCGCAATCGCCTCGTCGAAGCGTCCCATCTCGCGATAAAGCGCGGCCAGCAATGGCTCGCCATAAACAAATGCGGGATCCAGCTGCAATGCGCGTTCGCCGGCCTTCATCGCTTCATCGTATAACCCGAAGTAACGGTAGAGCTCGCAAGCGGAGTTGTTCACCCAAAGTGACGCGGGATCGATACAGGAGGTGCGCTGCAAATAAACTAGCGCTTCATCGCGCTCGCCGCGCGCCGCCCAATACGCCGCCGAAAAATAATTGGAAGGCGTTGACTTCGGGTCGAGCTGGACCGCACGGTTAAATTCGCGGGCTGCTCCGTCCATGTCCCAGTCGAGGATGCGCTTTGTTTCCGCCAAGTAAACGTGCGCCTCCGCATCGTCATTGTCGATGTTGAGTGCGTTCGTCGCAGCATCGCGCACTTTTGAATAAGCTTCGAGAGGAGCGACGTAAGCATCCGCCAACCACAACCACGCCTTCGCAATCCCAGTCCAGGCGCGACCAAATTGCGGATCTTTTTCGAGCGCGCGTTCGAAATACTCCAAGCTCTTACGCAAATCTCCCTCAGTCGCTTTGTCGGAATAAAAGAGACCGTGCAGATAAACGTCGTATGCAGCAGTACTGCGCACGAGCCGCGACGCCAGTGGCACGGGGATGTCGAGTTTCAATTTTAGGGCATCGACAATTGCCCGCGTAATTTCATCCTGCAGCGCAAAGATTCCCGCCATCTCACGCTCGAATGTTTCCGACCAGAGCGTGAAGCCATTACCGCAATGCGTCAGCTCAGCGCTAATGCGAACGCGATTCCCTTCGCGACGCACACTGCCTTCGAGGATGTGCTCCACGTTCAGCTTGTCTGCGATTTCCCTCAGGTCCGCTTTTTTGTCCTTAAACCAAAACGAGGAGCGGCGCGCGGCCACGCGCAGTCCCTCAATTTTTGCCAGCGCTGTCTGAATTTCTTCCGCGATTCCCTCCCCGAAATAATCGCGCCCTTCGCCGGGACTCAAATCTGTGAAAGGCAGGACCGCAATCGACCGTTCGTTTGAACCGACAGCAGGTCCGATGTCGATCCTATCGTCCGTGCGCTTGATGCCGTGTCGGGTGAAATCGTAAATCCAGGAAAGTACAAGCGCGAAGGGAAAGCCGAGAACGATTGCGACGATAGCCAACCGCACAGCCCAATTTGGAATATCGAAGACGGGAAAAACCTGGGCCACGCCCTGGGCCAGCGCCCAGCCCGCCACGATGTAAGTAATCGCGACGCTGTAAACTTTTCGGCGCTTCAGTTCGGCGAAAAATTTTCGGAGATTCACGGTTTCGCGTTCACGAGTTTCTGGAAGCGCGGATCATTGCGAATCGGGTCCCATTCCCAACGAAATTTCAAATCGTTCACCGTGATACTGTAATCCACGCTGTCGACCGCGCCGGGTGTTTGCAAAAGGCGTTCCAGCAATGGAAATGCGAGATCTTTTTCGCCGCAGCGCGCATAAATGAGCGCGAGAATGGAATTCATGATGGCGCCATCGTAAGCGTCCGCGGATTCAGGTTTCAATTCAACGGCGCGCCGGCCTTCACGAATCGCCTCATCCTTCCGCTCCATAAAAGCATAGAGCAAACCGAGATAGGCGTGACGCTCGGCGCTGTTGGGGGATTCTTTGACCGCACCTTCAAAACTCGCGCGACTGGAATCAAAAAGTTTTCTGGCCGCCACAGAATCACCCTGGGCCAGAGAAATGCATCCCGGGAAGTAACTCTTGGGTGTCGGTCCCGAATTCATGTACGAAAATTCCTTGAGCGGTGAAATTTCGATCGCCTGTTTGGCCGTCGCGTAATCGCGTTCAATCATCGCCACATCCCAACGACAGGTCGTGACCACGCCGTCCGGATCGACTCCGGCCGGAATTTCGGCGAGGAGCGACTTCAACAGATGCGTGTCGCCTTTCCACCAAAAATCGATATAACCGGTTTGGATCTTGGCCACGAGCGACGCCGGCGCCATCGCTCGCATTCGCTCGGCCCCATGCGCGGCTTCAGACCATCGCCGCAAAGCCGTGTAGGTGAAGACCAGATTGCGGGTAAGGTTCGGATTTTGCGGGTCGAGCTTGCTAATCTTTTGATAGCCATCGAGCGACTCCTGCCATTTTCCCTGCCGTCGTTTAATCGCGGCGATCAGTCCGCCGGCTTCGCTGTTGTTCGGAGCCAGACGCGAAGCGCTGTCGAATTCGACCAGGGCGTGATTATAATCCTGATCGATCCAGTAAATGCATTGACCGAGAGCGAGATGCGCTTCGGCCAGATTCTGTTGCAACTGCAAAGCGGTCTCCGCTTCGGTCCGGGCTTTGGTTTTCCAGGCATCAAGCGGCTCATAATAATGAAAAATCTCCGCGCGCGTGGAAGCGAGTCGCGCATGGGCAAGAGCGAACTTTGGATCGAGCCCGATCGCGGTCAGGTAAAGTTGCTCCGCCTTTTTGTAATCTTCGAGCAAAGTGTCCGGATTGCGCTCGATCTGATTGGCCTGGAGATAAACCAGGTAAGCATCAGTATTTTCGGTCGGTTTGGTTTCGATCCGCGCTTTTTCGTTAGGGCTCAACGTCACCCGCAGCGCATCTGCGATTTCAGCGGCCAGTTCGCCTTGCAGACCTAACGAATCTGCCAGCGTCCGCTCGTAGCGATTCGCCCAGAGATGTCGATCTTTCAGAGCGTCGATCAACTGCACGTTCACCACAACTCGATCCCCTTCCCGCCGCACGCTGCCTTCCAAAACATTGGTCACTCCCAGCAGCTTGCCGATTTCACGGAGATTGTGCGCTGCGGAATCGCGAAATTGCATCACCGAAGAACGGCTGATCACACGCAAGTCAGCTATCCTGGCCAGGCTTGTCAGAATATCGTCCTGGATGCCGTCGGCAAAAAACGCGTTCTGCTTGTCGTCGCTGAAATTCGCGAACGGCAAAACCGCGATACTTTTTTCGGGTATTGGTTCGCCGCTTGAGCTGCGAAATGGAAGCCGCCCATAAAGCAGCATTCCAATCAGCAGCAAAAGAACGCCAATGATTGTAAAATCGAGGAGACGCCCTGCGCTTTTTCGAACGTTTGGATCGACATCTTCGTCCCGAACAAATCCGGCGCCTGTGAATTCGTAGAGCCACGCTAGCGCCATCGCGATCGGAAACCCCAGCATCAGCGCGACGATCACAAAGCGCACCGCCGAATTCGGAATATCGAAGAACGGAAAGACCTGGGTCGCGACCTGGGTCAACAGCCATGCCACCATCCCGTAAGCGACCGCCGCGCGATAGACATGGCGGCGCTTCAGCTCGGCAAAGAATTTCGGCAGATTCACCCTGTTCGCTGAATTAACTTTCGGAAGCGCCTTTCACAAGCGCAACGTCTCTTGCGTGCTAAATTGCCGGATGCCGTTTCAGCTCGAATCCAACTATAAACCGCGCGGCGACCAGAGTCAGGCGATCGCCAAGCTGATCAAATCGATCGAAGCGGGTAATCGGCACCAGACGCTACTTGGTGTCACCGGGTCGGGCAAAACATTCACGATGGCGAATGTGATTCGTGAGCTGAACCGGCCGACGCTGGTTATTTCGCACAACAAAACGCTCGCGGCCCAGCTTTACTCCGAATTCAAACAATTCTTTCCCAAGAACGCGGTCGAATATTTTGTCAGCTATTTCGATTATTACCAGCCGGAGGCCTACATTCCCCGCTCCGACACTTACATCGAAAAGGACTCATCGATTAACGAGGAGATCGAGCGGTTGCGATTATCCGCTACCAGCGCATTGCTCACAGGCCGCGACACGATCGTGGTCGCGAGTGTTTCCTGCATCTACGGTGTCACGTCGCCGGAAGATTACGAGCGAATGTTGCTCACGGTAAAACGCGGCCAGCATACTTCGCGCGAAGCGGTGCTCAGTCGTCTGGTCGACATGCTCTACGAGCGCAACGACATCAGTTTCTCGCGCGGCAAATTTCGCGTCCGCGGCGACGTAGTCGAAGTTTATCCAGCCACGGCGGACGAGGAGGCAGTTCGGCTGGAATTTTTTGGTGACGAAATCGATGCGATCACCCGTTTTGATCCTCTAACCGGACACGCCCGCGAATCGCTCAGCGTGATCACGTTTTTTCCGGCGAAACAATTCGTGACGCCGGCCGACAAATTAAACCACGCATTGCAAACGATCCGGTCCGAGCTGGAAGACAGGATCAAAGTCTTGGAATCGCAGAACAAGCTTCTCGAAGCGCAACGGCTCCGCATCCGGACCGAATACGATCTCGAAATGTTGCAGGAGATGGGTTTCTGCAACGGAATCGAAAACTATTCGCGACATCTCTCCGGCCGGCCGGCCGGCTCGAAGCCGTACACGATTGTTGATTTTTTTCCGAAAGACTTTCTCGTCGTGATCGACGAATCGCACGCGACCATTCCGCAAATTGGCGGGATGTACGAAGGCGACCGATCGCGCAAAACCGTGCTGGTTAATTACGGTTTCCGTCTGCCGAGCGCACTCGATAATCGTCCGCTGAATTTCGACGAGTTCATGAAGCTGACGAACCAGCTCGTCTATGTGAGCGCGACCCCGGCTGAATTTGAGATTCAAAACAGCATCGTCGGTAACAAAGGTTACGTCCCGCATCGGCGGCAGCGCATTGGAACAGACGAGCCGGTTCCGTTCGTATTACCGGGTGAACCTGTTGCGGCGGTCTCAGACCGCCGATCCAAGGCAAACGGCGCTCAGAGAGCACCGCTACAGCAATCTCAGGTGCACATCTCCCGCACCGACGAGGCGGCCGAAAAATTCGAGGTCCGCGAGGCCGGGGCGCCACTGGTTGTCGAACAAATCATTCGGCCGACCGGTTTGCTTGATCCGAAGATCACGATCAAACCGCTCAAGAATCAGATCGACGACACGATCGAGCTTTGTCGCCAGCGGGTCGAGAAAGGCGAACGCATCCTCATTACGACGTTGACCAAGCGCACGGCCGAAGATCTGGCCGATTATTTGCGCGACGTCGGATTGAAAGTGCGGTACCTCCACAGCGACATCGACACGATTGAACGCGTGGAAATTTTGCGCGGCCTGCGCGCGGCCGACTTCGATATTCTCGTCGGCATCAATTTGCTCCGCGAAGGTCTCGATCTTCCGGAAGTTTCGCTCGTCTGCATTCTCGACGCCGACAAGGAAGGATTCTTGCGTAGCCAAACTTCACTGATTCAAACTGCCGGCCGCGCCGCGCGGCATATCAATGGCGAGGTCGTGCTCTTTGCCGATCAGATCACGCAAAGCATGGAAGCGCTGATATCGATCTCGGAATATCGCCGCACAAAGCAGATGGAGTACAACGAGAAGCACGGGATCACGCCACAGACAGTCCGGCGCGCAGTCCAGGAAAGTCTGCACACGATTTTGCGCGGCCGCGAAATTGCTGCCTCTGTCATCCAGGAAGCCGGCGGCAATTTCGATCTCACTGAGTTGTTGCGCGAGCTGGAAGAAGAAATGCAACAAGCGTCCGCGAACCTCGAGTTCGAACGCGCCGCGCTCTTACGCGATCAAATCATGGAAGTGAAAAGCGGCACCGGCCTCACCAAGATCGAGCCGAAACGGCGCCCGGTGAAATACACTCGGAATTCAGGACGGCGACGCTCGCGCGTCTAGTCGCCTCGCACGGAATTCGCTTCACTAGCAGCGATGCGCTGCTTGTCGATCTTCGCGATTGCTTGCCGCGCCGTAGCCTTCGGCTTAGGCGGGTCGATCTTGTGCGCGACCTCAACGCTCGCGCAAGTCAATGAATCGAGCTCATTGGCGGAGATTGAATTTTCGCAGTTGAGTCAGCGCGATCCGAACCCGCTTGGAGAGAAAGCGCTCGCGATTCACCCGGAGCAATGGAAACACGCCGAGACCGAGCATTTCATTTATCATTTCGTTCACAGCTACGTCGCCACGCCAGTTTCGGTCGAAGCGGAATTTCATTATCGCGTCATCGCGAAAGAGCTGGAGCGCGAGCAACCAGCCGGCGACATCAAATCGCACATCTACATCTTCGAGCGGCCGGAAGAGTGGCAGGAGTTTCAAGCTTTCGGCAAACTAGAGCCGTGGAGTGGTGGAATTCACTCGGCCGGCAGTCTCTTTGTTCAGCGAAATCCGGCATATAAGTTCAGCAACAATCTTTTGGGACACGAGATCGTTCATCTCGTTCTTCATCGCTTTTACACCGACGGCATCCCCTGTTGGCTGGATGAAGGCTTCGCCCAGTTCGTTTCGAAAGATGCGCACGCCAGTTATGAACGAGCTCGCGGTTTTGCGGCCAGGCCGCACTCGGACGCGATCGCGCCCCAAGATTTAATCCCGCTCAGCGTCCTTACCGCTACAACTCATCCGCCTTCGGACCGCGTCCGCACTTTCTATGATGAATCAGAGCGGCTGGTGCGATTTCTGGTCGCAACCGACAAGCCAAGCTTCTTGAGCCTGCTCGATGCGCTTGCTCGACACCAACCGTTGGAAACGGTTCTCCCGCGACTTTATTCCGGAAAATTCACGAGCGTTGCGGCGCTAGAGGAGAAATTTCGTGAGTACGCCTCCAAAGATTTCGGAACTTCTTTGCAACAAGCCAGCAATGAATAGGATTGGCATCGGAGCCGATGCCAAAAACGAAAGCAAAACCTGCCGCTGCGAAAATCTACGCCGTCGTCGGATCGGATGACGTCGAGGTAAAGCACACCGCGGCCGCGCTGGCCGAGAAATTGAAGTCCGCCGACGCCGGCGATTTCGGTTTGGAAACGATCGATGGAGCCGCGGACAATGCCGACCAGGCCGCAGCGCGGATAAGATCGACAATCGACGCGCTGCGAACGCTCCCGTTTTTTGGCGGCGAAAAATTGGTCTGGTTGAAAAACGCTAATTTCCTCGGCGACGATCAGAAAGCGCGTTCGGCCGCCGTCCAGGCCGCGCTGGAAGAACTTGCTGAAACGATCAACACTGGCCTTGGACCTGAAATTACATTTCTGTTGAGCGCGACCGAGGTCGATAAACGTCGGTCGTTTTATAAATTGGTCGCCAAACGCGCCGAGGTTCAGATTTTCGAGAAACTCGACTCAAGCCGCAGTGGTTGGGAAGAAGAAGCGACCGAGATGGTCCAGGCGCGCGCGAAAAAACGAAAACTCGAGTTCGCTAACGAAGCGCTTGAGCTGTTCGTCCTGCTCACCGGCGGCGATACGCGCGAGATCGAGAACGAATTGGAAAAGATCGACCTCTACCTTGGCAAAGAGCGCACCGTGAATGTCGATCTTGTCCGCGAGCTGGTGCCGCTCACGCGCGCGGGTGTCATCTTCGATTTGAGCAATGCCATGGCCGAGCGCGATCTCGAGCTCGCACTCGAATTGGTCCGGCGATTACTCGATCAAGGCGAAAGCGCGATTGGAATTTTGCTAGTGGCAATCCTGCCGACCGTTCGCAATTTGTTGCTCGCAAAAGATTTAATGGAACGCCATCGCCTTTCGCGGCCGCACGCGCCCTTTCCATTTATTTCCGCGATCAACCGCCTCCCGGCTGATGCAATTGGGCATTTACCGCGCAAAAAAGACGGGACGGTGAACGCCTACGCGCTCGGGATTGCCGCGCAAAACGCGCATCGTTTTTCGACCGAGCAACTGATCGCCGGAATGCAGGCCTGTCTTGCCGCCAATCTCCAACTGGTCACGACGCAGCTCGATCACGAACTGGTTCTGACGGAAGTCGTCGTGAAACTGCTTGGTGAAGTTTAACTTTCGCCGACTTGTTTCCGCGCCATCGGACCGATGTACGGGATTTCCCAGCGCACGCCCGTGAACGCTTTCACGGTGGCAATGATCCAGAGAACGACGAAAGCGATATGAACGATCGCGGCGATGATGGCCCAAAAAAATACGAGGATGCCGCCGATTGCCGGAATTGCGCCAAAAATCGCGTGAATGATTGCGGAAACGATGTTGAACAAAAACCAGGCCAACCCAAAGACGATCGATTGCATCGAGTAAAAGCGCACGAACGGGTCGTGTTTTTCCAAGATAAAAAACACGATGCCACCGATGAGCGGAATGCAGGCGAGTGCGGCGGCGATGTTGGAAGGGAGCCCTGTCGATTTCGGTCCTGAATCAGGTGGCGGAGGAGGAGGCGCGTCGTCGGGCATAATCTAGTTACACAGGATGGAAGGCTGCTTTGTCAACTCCGAATGCCTTCGCGAACTGGCTCCGAACGCTTTCGCAAGTAACGGTTTTCCTTTTTCGCACGGCTAAAAGCCAATACCGTTTCGCTGTGATTTCGACAGAAGTGCGCACCGGTCAGCATTCTTATCGTGTCCTCATTGGGCCGGGCTTACTCGCAACCGTTGGCGACGCGATAAAAGAAAAACTTCCGCCGTCGCGGTGTGCGATCATATCCGACACGAATGTCGCGCCGCGTTTTGCCGAGAAAATTCAAAGGAGTTTAGTGTCGGCGGGTTTTGAGTCGGCGCTGATCACGGTCCCGGCCGGTGAGCAATCGAAGACCCTGGAGCAAGCCGGCGCCGTGTGTGAAGAAATACTGGGCGCGGGCTTGGATCGACAATCGTTTGTCATCGGACTCGGCGGCGGCGTGATCGGCGATCTATCCGGATTTGTAGCCGCGATTTTTCAACGCGGTATTCCGCACGTGCAAATTCCAACCACGCTGCTGGCGATGGTGGACAGTTCGATCGGCGGCAAAACCGGCGTGAATATGAACGCGGGGAAAAATCTATTGGGCGCAGTTCATCAACCGTCGCTCGTAATCGACGACATCGAAATTCTGAAAACGCTCCCACGACCCGAACTCAGTCGGGGTTTCGCCGAAATTATCAAGCACGCGATCATCGCCGACGCGGAAATGTTTTCCACGCTCCAGGATGTCGATCTTAACAATGTCGATTTTGCGTCACTCGTTCGCCGAAATGTTGAGATCAAGGCGCGTATCGTGGCGAAGGATGAGCGAGATCGGACTGGCGAGCGAGCGTTGCTAAATTTCGGCCACACCGTCGGGCACGGGATTGAACGCGCGATCAACTACCAAGGAGTTTCGCACGGAGAGGCGGTAAGCCTGGGAATGGTTGCCGCTTGCGAAGTCTCGATGAAAAAAGCCGGTCTTCCAAAGAAACAGCGCGATGCGATTGTCGATCTTCTGGGCAAATTCCAGTTGCCAACAAAGTTACCGGCAAATTTTCCGCGTCAGAAAATTTTCGACGCGCTCAAATTCGACAAGAAGTTCGAGCAAGGCCAGATCCGGTTTGTGGTCACGCCGAAAATCGGTTCGGCGAGGTTATCGCGTGATGTGACGTTGGAAGATATTCGCGCCGCGGTGGAAAAATTGTAGCGGCGCTCTGCGAGCGCCGAATCTAAACCTAGTCGGCGGTCATAGACGGCCGCTACAGCGGATCTTCGAATAATATTCAGCCAATCCTTCCGCCACGCTGTCGGCGTATTCGCGGAAAATACTTTTTCGATCGACGCCGTTGACCTGCTTCGTTCCGTCATAATCACCGGCTTGAATGCGCGCGAACCCGTCTTTGCTGTTCATGACGTAGGGCTCGCAGTAAACGACCGGACAACGATAAAGCCGCGTGGCCAACAAATTGCGCGCGTAAACATATCCGCTCGATCCAACTTTCGTGGTGGTAAGCGTGGTCGGATATTGATAGGGCGGAAGACCGGTCGCTTTCGCCATTGAAGCCGCGACCGTGTCGGCAATAGGAAGCTCTTCATCATAAGCGCGGCTGAGCAAACGCCGGATCATCTCAAATCGCTCATCATCGAGATCGACCTCGTCCTGTAAATACGAACCGTTCAAGAGCAGATGAAGATGATTGTTGTCGATCAAAGTCGGGCTGCCCGGATCGCCCCAGCCTTCGGCATTGAAATGCAAACAAAGCACAAGATCAGGATGCAGCTTCGTGTTCACGAGCACGGCGCGTCGACGGATTTCGCTGTAGCGATAAAATAACATTTCGCTCTGCCATCGGATTGTTTTCTCTTTTTCGGGATCTTTTGGATCGAGAACGTCGGGCCGCGGCTGAGGCAGGCCGTTGTTGATGAGAATTTTCCGGGCGAGCTCCTTGAAATCGCCCGGCCGTTTCGGAGTGACTGGCTGAGTGCTGTTGCGAACGAAGAGAACGGTGGCGCCCAGTTTTCGTAATCGCGAAGCGAGCATCCGCGAGACGCGTAACGTCAAATCGCCTTCCGTCACCGGTTTTGTGTCGCCCACTTGAAACCAGCGTTCTTCCATTTTCGCCCATTTCGCGCCGAGATGACCCGGATCGAGCGCGACACGC
>Ga0209328_10000215_pt1 | contig 13290 bp, 10 predicted proteins | sample JacPinW_OM3H0_M1_FD_187954 | JGI IMG/M metagenome (GOLD analysis project Ga0209328, IMG submission 187954) | Forest soil microbial communities from Algoma, Ontario, Canada - Jack Pine, Ontario site 1_JW_OM3H0_M1 (SPAdes) (version 2) | ecosystem: Environmental > Terrestrial > Soil > Boreal... | reverse complement strand
CTTGGGTGTCGGATCGCATTTTACAAAAACCGGCCGGAGTCGTATCCTCCTGGCATGAAAATGCTTATCCGTGTTGTTGTCGTCGTGTTTGCTTCGCTGTGCTTGATGCTGAGAGCGCAAGCCGGAGAGGCCGGACTCAGCGGAATCGTGAAAAATTCCAAGGGTCAGCCGATCCAGGGTGTTGAAATCCGCATCCAGGGTAGCGATGCAAATAAAATTGGAAAGATTCATACAACGGCCAATGGCCATTACACCTATCCGGAGTTGGAAGCGGGCACTTACAGTGTGACTCTCGTTGTCGATGGCGTCACCAAAGCGTCCATCAGCAACGTCAGGACCAAGGCAGGCGAAACTCAAACTCTGAATTTCGAAATTCTGAAAGGTTCGATGGCGACACCGTTCGCGCCGGGAAAACATTATGTCTGGATCCCGGAGACGACCGGCAGCCATCTCGGGCATTGGGCCGAAGTGGAGGGTGATGGCAAGGGAATGCCAGTCGGAATGGAAGAGCGCCTGAATAACCAAGGCAACACGCTGGTGAGACAAATTCAAACTCGCACCGGCAACGGTAACGTTATCGGTCACTAGAGTTTAGTTCGACTTAATAACGCAGGTAAGACGAAAACTACCGTCCCTTGCGCAAAGCAGCGTGGTAGTCTAGCATTGGGCTTTTATGACTAAATCGCTCTACACCAGTTTTGTCACCATCCTCGTTTCTGCAGTTGCCGCGTGGGCTTCGGATCCAGTCGGCCCTGCCCGAATTCAGGGTATCGTTAGAGATTCCAAATCACAGCCGGTAGCCGGTGCCGAAGTGCATATTCAAGCTAAAGACGGAAGCGGGCTCCAAAAGATCGTCAGGACAGACGCGGGCGGAAACTATGGTGTGAGCAAACTGCCGGTGACCGATTACGAAGTAGTTCTCTTCGTGAATGGGCAAATCAAAGCGTCGGTCGGCAGTCAAAAGGTCTTCTTTTCCGGCAAACCAACCCAGCTGGATTTCAAGCTCACGGGTCAATACGCTGCTAATCAGAAATCGAAGCACACCCATATGGTTTATGTGCCAGCCGAAACTGGCAGTAACCTCAGTGGTCGCTGGGTCGAAGTCGATGACCAGGCTGGAAGCAGCGCGGCTGCGGCAGCTGGAACCGGGCACATCGATCGTGGCGGCAACGCGATGCTAAAGCAGATGCAGAGTAATAGCGGAGCTACCGGCGGTAACTAAATTCTAGCCAAACAGTTTCGAAACGCGCGGCCGAAACGCCGCGCGTTTTTTGTACTGATAAGGAGTTCCGGCCTTCCTATCCCGAAACCATGTAGCCTTCTTCGCCGTGCTCGTTGATGTCGAGACCCTGACGTTCGATTTCCGGCGCGATCCGCAATCCGATAAACATCTTTACGAGCGCGCCGATGATCGCGCTCGCGACGACAGCCAAAAAAATCGTGACCCCGATGGCTTTCAATTGCTCCAGCCAAAGTAAATGACCGAGAATTTTTCCAAGACCGTTCTGCGTGGTTGCGGCGCCGCTCAAATTTGAATTTACGTGCGCGGTCGCAAGCACTCCGGTAAGAAACGCCCCCAACGTTCCACCGACCGCGTGAATGCCGAAGGTGTCGAGTGCGTCGTCGTAGTGGAACCAAGATTTCAATTTCGTGCAGGCGAAGAACGGAATGATGCCCGCCGCCACGCCGATGATCACGGCACCGGTTGGATCGACATATCCGCAAGCGGGCGTGATCACCACTAATCCGCCAACCGCGCCGGAACAAAAGCCGAGCACGCTGGCCTTGCCGCGCAAACGTAGTTCCAACATCGCCCAGGTAAACGACGCGACCGCCGTTGCCAACGTCGTTGTCATAAACGCGTTGGCCGCGATCCCGTCCGCACCGAGCGCGCTTCCGGCATTGAAACCGTACCAACCGACCCAGAGCATTCCCGCGCCTACCATGCAAAGCACCATGCTGTGCGGCGCCAGAATTTCTTTTCGAAAACCAAGCCGCGGCCCCAGTAATGCGCAAAGGACAAGGGCAGACCAACCCGACGACATGTGGACAACGGTGCCGCCGGCGAAATCGATCGCCCGGATTTTCGCGCCCGGATTCCAAACGCCATTCATCAGGCCGTCGATTCCCCAAACCATGTGCGCCAACGGAAAATAAACGGCGAACATCCAAACGCCGACGAAGGTAAGGACCGCCGCGAACCGGATTCGCTCCGCCACCGCGCCGATGATCAGCGCCGGCGTGATGATCGCGAACATCAGCTGATACATCGCGAAAATATTTTGCGATACCCAGTAGGAGTAATCGCCATTCGGTTGGGCATCGACGCCGCGAAGAAACGCGAACTTGAATCCACCAACAACCGGCGAGCCCCGGGAGAAGACCAGCGAATAGCCCACCGCCCACCAAAGAATCGCCACCAGTCCGGCAATGCCGAGACATTGCGCCAGGATCGACAACACATTCTTTTGGCGAACGAGTCCGCCGTAAAACAGCGCGAGTCCGGGCAGCGTCATAAAAAGTACGAGCGCGGATGCGGTCATCATCCAGCCATTGTGTCCGGGCCCAGGACCGGAAATGTTCGAACTGGTTTTTGCGTTGGCTGAATCGGAACCGCGGGCCGTGTTGTTTACGTAAGCCTCGAGATCGACCACACGTTGCTCGAGCGAAGGAGACGCGCTGGCAGTTTGCGCTTGAGAGGCGTTCGCCAGCAGCAAAACCCCCGCAAAAATAAAAACGCGAATCAACATGTCGATCTTGCCGGCCAGCGTTAAATAGAGCCGTTGGCTCAAGATCGACAAGGAAAACTCCGCGGAGCGTTCTGACGGAAAAACCAAGTTAAGGCGCTCGGCGGAGTCTCTCTGCCTTGATTAAAGCTGGACCAGAAAAGAGTTAGACTTGCTGACGGAAGGTTGAACTGAAACCTGATTCATCGACTGAATGTCGGCCTCGTCGCTATCCTGCTCATCGATGTCAGTATCATTATCCATCTCTGATTGATGCTCTGAGATGACCGCCGGCAGATCGTTGGTCTGCAATTTCTCGTAACGCTGGCGCACTTCAGCCGGAACTTTATCGAGTTCTTCCTTAGTCTCGACCGGACCGCTAAACAAGAGCAAGCCTTGCGGATCTTTCGCGGTCAGGACCTTTTTGCCTTCCACTTTCTCGACGCGCAGCTCGCCTTTGTCGTCGGAGTAAACGATTTGCGCTTTGCCGATGTCGATCTTGGTCGTGCTTAACCCGCCATCCTGACTTCGGGTAATGTTGATTCCCGCAGCGCGGCGAGCTTCGTCGCGTGCGCGGCGGGCCTCATCGCGGACATGTTGGCCCTGGTCGCGCATCTGTTGAGCCAAGTCACGTTGATGCTGCGCGATGTCTCGCCGGTGTTGCGCCTCATCGCGCACCCGTTGCGCTTCCTGTTGCGCGGCCATCACGGCGTCATGAATGACTCCTTGAGTTTGGTCTCCAAGCTGTTCTTTCAGCTGCTCCATATGCTCTTTCAAATCGCTCATGCCGAAGTCGCCCCAGTCGTGCCCATTAAAATTGAAGTTGAAATGGGGACGATGACCTCGACCGAACTCGAAGCGTTCGGGCACTTCTTTCTTCGCCAGCTTCACTCCGATTTTTTCCTCTTTGCCTTTGCGCAAAACCGTCAGGGTAACGGTCGTTCCTTCCGAATAACTGCGAATCAGTTTTGAAAGTTGGTCCGGCTCGGTTAGGATCTGATCGTTCAACATTTTGAGAATGTCGTTCTGCTGAACGCCGGCCGCGGCGGCCGGACCGTCCGGAACGACATAATCGACGACCAAACCGAAACCTTTTGCCAAACCGAGCTGTTCGCTCACAACTCTCGGAACCTCTGAAGTCTCAACGCCGAGATAAGTCACCGGCACTTTTTTCTCGTGACGTTCCCGGTCCTCGCCCGCACCGGCCGGAGCGTTTGGCGGCGCCCCAAGTGGCGGGTTCGGTGGATTAGGCGGATTCGGTTGAGTGAACGCAGCGATCGGCAAGAGCGCGAGCGCAGCGATGGATGCGATGGATTTTGTTTTCATAGTTTTATTGTCCTGAAAGTCCGAGGTGCGAGCCGCACCGGCATTGGACTGGCGGTTTTCATTGGCCGTTAACTGGAACGAGCGAAACTTGTTCACTCGGATAAGAAATTCGGAGCGATGCCCCGGTTTGTGGATTGCGCCACTGCAACGTTTCGCGCGTGTGCGAACGAACGCGACGCATCGGCTGCTGGGAATTGGTCGGGAAATGCACACCCTCGTCCCGGGTGTGGTAAACCACCTGGGTCAAACCGGCAGGAACAAACTGGGCATTTGACGTTGTGGAGATCGCCGGCAGGGGCGACTTCGATGCGACGGTCGGTGCTTTCTTCGCGGGTTGGTGCAATCGAATCAGCGCCAACATCACAAGCGCGGCAGCCGCGGCTAAACCGAGCCCAAGCGAAAGCCAGTTGAAATGAAACCGGCGCTCACGCGGAAGCACGCCGGCGGTGGATGTCGATCCTTCTTCGGCGAGCCCGCGCTCGACTCGCGTGATCAGTTCCGCCGAGGGTTGTGCCGGGCGCAATTTACGCAGCTGATTTTCGAGTTCGGTGAAGTCGTTCTCGTTCATGTGGAGGGAAAATTCTTTTTCAAGGCGGCGAGCGCGTAACGATATCGCGAGGCTGCAGTGTTTTGAGAAATCCCGAGCGCGCTCGCAATTTCAGCGAATGTCAGCTCGTTCCAAATTTTCAAAGTGAGCACCTCCCGTTGTTCCGCAGGCAAACGATCGATCGCCGCCACCAGCGCTCGTTGCGAATCGTCCTCAATATCGAACGCTGGCTCGACTGCTTTATCGACATCGGCCATGGCCGTCGACTCGCGGCGAGCGCGCCGGCTGTCGCGACGAAGAAAATCAAGGGCAATGGAGCGGACCGTCGCGTAAAGCAGGCCACGGTTGGCGATGTCGTGATTCCTTCGCCAGAACTTAACGAAAGCTTCCTGAACCACGTCCTCCGCGTCGGCCGCTGATCGCGTCCATCGCCGGGCGAAAAGCACCAGGCCGGGCGCGAGCTGAGAAAAGCAAGTTTTCCAATTTTCATCGGTGGCGACATTCTCCATGACCTTTTCACGGTCTTTTAGAATCGTGACGCCGCCAAATCCTGTTTTTGTCTACTGACAGGCCGATTTTGTCTTGCTTTGAGCCCGTGCGATTGAGACAACCGCTCCTATGAACCTGATGGCAATGAATTGGATAGCAGTAATTTGCGCGGCGGCAGTTTACTGGGTCATCGGCGCGATTTGGTACATGGCGTTGTTCGGGAAAATCTGGGCCGCGGCAATTCAACAGCACGGGGTGAAGCTCGAACCGAGCGGCATGGGCGCGAAGATGATTGGCAATTTTCTTTGCAATCTCATCGCCGCGGCGGTCATGGCGCGCTTGATCAGCCGGACGGGAATCACCGAACTCGGCTACGGTCTCAAACTTGGCGCTGGTGTCGGTCTCGGCTTTTCGGCCACCGCGCTGACGATCCAATATTTGTGGGAATCAAAGCCGTTTAAGGTTTGGTTGATCGACGCGAGCTATCATTTTTTTGGATGCATCGCGCTCGGCGGCATCCTTGCGGTCTGGCATTAGAATCGATACCTATCGCGGGTTCGGCTCGGACTTCGGCAACGCGCGCAGAATCAAATTTCCTAACCAATCCGGATTCGCAATGCCGTCGCGGTAAGCCTGTAGCGACTCCACTGAAGAGTTCACCCGCAGATTGCTGTAGCTTTGATCGACATTCTGCCAGCGTTCATGCCAGTAAACAGCCGCCTTCACTCGCGGATACCGGGTTCGAAAAAGTTCCAAGCCTTGTTTGATCCATTCCGGCTTATGCATTCCGGCTTCACCCGGTTCGTAGGGAAATTCGCCGGTCGCCCATTCCGCGATCATGACTGGCTTGTTCGGATCGAGTCCGCATAACTCCTGATACGGCCAATCGACCAGCGAATAAATGTCCGGATTCGGTTCATCTTTGAACTGCTGGCCGTAGACGCTCATGCCCAGCCAATCAACATAATCGGAGCCCGGATAATAAGATGGAGCGAAATTCCAGGTATCGACCGGAGAGGAATAGTTATTCGTGTGAAACATCCACCTGATGTTGGTCGCGCCCCGCGCGCGCACGCGGTCCACCACGTGCCGGTAGGCGCGCCGAAAAGTTTCCGGGCCTTTCCAATTATCGGCCTCGTCATCCCATTCATCGCCACCGTAAAATTTTCCTGACCACGGGAACCACTCGCCGTTCATCTCGTTCCCGAAGACGACGATCATCGGGTGACCGAATTCGCGGGCCGCGTCCGCCCATTTGTCGATGTAAGCGTCCCATTGACCGGCGATGATGTTGTTGAGACTGAATTTGTCCGCCCCACGGTTTTGCACATAGGGCTTGTCCCAAGGCGACCAAAATACCAGCGGCAGCGAGCCGTGACGCCAAAGTACGTTCAGGTTCGCAGTTGGAAAACTTTGTTCACCCCAGTAGCTCGACGACGCAATGATCGCCTGATGTTTGCCGACCATTTGCTCAAAGTCTTCCACGGTCTCCAGCGTAACGGTGTCTTCTTCGTCCCCGAAATCCATGAACGCGCCAGCGTAAGCGCCGTGTTCAGGAATGACGACTTCGACCGGGCTGTTCGGGTCGACCGGTGATTGAGCTTCCTGTCGCTTGCAGCCGACTGCGCCAAAGATAATTCCAGCGGTCAGACATCCGCTTATTATTCCGCGGGGGAGAAAATCAAACATCACGCATTAAAGCCCAAACTTCGGATTACGCGCGGATAGGAACGCTCGCCGTGCGCTCGAGTTTGCCCCAGCTCACCCAAGCACCTTTGATCGCGCGCAAAATCGCTTTCCCGATGCAGTAGCTGAGCATCGGCCGATAGATCAGACGCATCGGCAGGATTCGCCACGCTCGCGTGACCGGTTCCTTTTCCAAAATGCAGGCCAGCGTCGCGAGAATCACGTCCATCGAAAGAAACGTGATCACGAACGGCAGCACAGCGCGCCACGCACCAAACGGAAGCGAAGCGAGCAGAAACAAATCCACCACCGGCGTGACCGCGACGAGAATGATTTGGAAAAACCACACGCTCGGCAAGCTGAACCAGCCAAGCGCGCGATAATTCCAGTTGAAGACCATGTCGCGATGTTTCCAAAGACACTGGAGCGTGCCGTAAGCCCAGCGAAACCGCTGCCGCGCGAGAGTGCGGACCGATTCCGGCGCTTCGGTCCAACCGATCGCCTGCGGCACATAAACGATGCGTTGTCGATTTTTGTGAAGCGTGAGCGTGAGATCGGTGTCTTCGGCCAGCGTTTGTAAACTCAAACCGCCCGCCTGATCGATCGCACTTTTTCGAATCGCGCTGATCGCGCCCGGCACAACCGTGATGCAGTTCCAGCGCGTGTAAGCGCGGCGGTCGAGGTTGAATCCGCAGGTATATTCGAGCGATTGGCAACGCGCGATGAACGTGCGCAAGTTTCCGACCTTGGCGTGTCCGGAAACGGCACCGATTTTTTCGTCAGCGAATGGCTCGACTAACAGCCGCAGCGTGTCGCGTTGAAAATGGGTGTCGGCATCGACAAAGACGACGATCCCGTGATGGACCGCCGACAGCGCGCGTTGCAGCGCACGCGCTTTCCCGTGGTTCTCCTGGCGCAGCAAGCGCACCCGCGGATCCACATTTGCCACGCGCTCGACCTCGGCACTGGTTTGATCTGCAGAACCATCATCAACCACGATGATCTCGAGCTGCGCCTTGTAATCTGTTGCCAGCAACGACTGCAACGTGCCGACGATCACTTTTTTTTCATTGTAAGCCGCCATCACGATGCTAACCGGCTGAGCAAAATCGCTTTTCGGTAAACGCTTAAACCGGTAGGCGAGCCAAATCACCACCAAGGTGCGCGCCACCACCAGCGCGGTCGCGACAATCATGAAAGCCCAAAGAAATTCTTCGAGCGCGTGGTAAATACGAAATCCAGTGCCGCTGACCAATCGCGCCAGTGACGGATTTGTCGTCTGCAACGGCGGCATCACCGCGTCGCGTGACGTTCCGAGCAAAGTGCTGAGTGGAACAATGCTGTCGCCGCGTGTCCGCAACCAGTCGAGAATGCGCGGCAGCGCGGTCACGGTTTGCGAACGATCTCCTCCCGCGTCGTGCAGCAAAATAATGCTGCCATCGCGGCGCTGCTGTTTTACTCGTTGAACAATGATGTCCGCGCCCGGCTTCGCCCAATCCTGCGGGTCGATGTTTTCGAGGACGACGAGATAATTCAGCTCCTGCGCGATTTGCAACGGCATCAACTCGCTGATTTGCGACGGCTGCGTATCGGCAGCGTAGGGTGGACGAAACAATGTCGTCGCGCGGCCGGTGATTGTTTCGAGGAGAAGCTGCGTCGCATTTAACTCGAGCCGGACATGTTCCGGCCAGGCCAGCGCGAGGTTCGGATGATAATAAGTGTGGTTCCCGATCTCGTGCCCTTCGTTCACGATCCGCCGCACCAGTCCCGGATATTTTTCGGCGTTTACTCCGACCAAAAAGAATGCTGCTTTCGCGTTGGCCGCTTTCAAAATGTCCAGAATCTTCGGGGTCCATTGCGGATCGGGGCCGTCGTCAAACGTGATCGCCACCTGATGCTCCCCGCCCGCGCCTTGATGATAAAGCGTCGGGAACTCCGGAAATTTCGTATACTTGGCGGTGAGATAACCTTCCCCGTCGACAGCGAGATTGCGACGTCCGTCGGCGCGACTCTCATCAACGGTCACAATTTCGCCTTCGCCTACATCCGTGATTGTGTCGGTGCCTCTTAGAATCTCAAGCGCGTCGCGCGTTTGCTTGTCGATCTTGAAATCACGGGAAATGGCCAGCGCGTCCCAGATCGCCGGATCTTCGGTGCCGAGCCGGTAAAGCGCGAAGCCACCCGCTTTTTGGCCACGCACCTCGCGCAACTCATTCAGAAACGTGATGACGTCGAGAAACCAAACCGCGTGTTCCTTGTCGTCCTCTTCAAAATAAAAATACGGGTTGTAGCCTGGCCCAGTAACTTCAGCGCTTTCGATTTCGGCATTGTTCGCCCGACTCATCGCCTCAGGAAAACTGATCAGCTCGGCCTTCTTGCCGCCCAAAGTCCAATCGTAGCCATAACTGCCAAGCGTGATGATCCATTGCTTGGTGTCGCTGCCATCCAACAAAACGTGCAGCCAACCTTCGAACCAGGAGCGCGACCCGAGTGGACCGGGCGGATCAATGTCGGACGTCTCGTCGAACAAGGACGCGACGAAACGGTCTACGTTGTCCGACAATTCGTCGAAATCGATGTAGTCCAGCTCCTGGCCCGGTTGGACCGTGAGCCAAAGTTCCTTGTCGTCGTTGTGAAGCGCGTCGCAGAACTTGTCGATGAAAGCCGTGAGGTCCTTCTTGTAGGCCGGATCGATTTGTTCCCAATCAATGATCACGCCCTTCGCTTTCGCATCGCGCAATGCCGCGATCACTTTGGCAAAAAAACGTTCCTGTCTATCCGCCGGCCCGTGGGCAAGATTCTCAATCGCTTCCGGCTGCCACGCGTCGCCCACCAGATTGGTCAGCAACGGCATCAGCGTGATCCCCTTGTTCGCACAAAATTTCGGAAGCCTGCTGTCGGGATCGATCTGAATATCACCGAAACCGTTGAGCACGGTCATCCATTCCGGGCACAAATGCGTGATCAGCGACGCGTGCTCTTCCAACGACGTGTAACTGTAGGGATCGCCATTGGTGTAAAACGCTAAACGGACTTCGTCGGGCGGCGCTTTCTTGCGTGGCCTCGCCGGAGGCGTGGGGGTCGGCGTCGCCCCGGCAAGTTTTTTGGCCGCCTGCTTCGCCGCCCCAAATTTTTGCCAGAGCAATGAGGCCGGCGCGACCTGACCCGCGGGGTTGGCTTTTTGCAGCGCCTTGAGTTGTCCCTTCAATTGCCGCAACGAAAACGGAACTCGCATTTGCGGCGCGACGAACAAGGTTTGCACGAAAAGCACCGTTCCGAGAAACGCCACCAGCCCGAAAATCAACAGAATGAGCCGTAATCGCGGCCAACGTTTGCCAGCCGGATCCGAAAACACAAAGGGAGTAAGTGCGCTTGGAGGGATTTCTTCCATGAGCCGCCTATTTTCGCTCAGCCGCCTGAGAATGAAAGCCAGTTTGGCCGAATTTTTTGCTCTCTTTGCTCAACGTTAATGTCAGTCCAGCTCGGAACCGTTGGACGTTGAGAATGGGAAGTTACTTCAAGTTTCTCGCGAGCTGTCGGGCGTTGTCTCGCAACAGCTCCGCCGCGCGCTTCATGTTCTCCTCAACGCTCATTCCCGCGCGCGCATTTTGGTAAACGCCATCGAACATTTCTCGCACTTGTCGATCTTCGGTTGCGCGACCGACGAACGCGAAGACGCGCTTGCGGAGTTTGCGCGCGAGCCGCGCTACGCCGGCCGGCGTTTTCCCTTCCAATGTTTGTCGATCCAAACTCCCCTCGCCTGTGATCACAACATCAACATCTTTGATCTTCGATTCGAGCCCAACTGCTTCCGCGACGACGTCGAATCCGGGTCGAATCTTCGCGCCGCAAAAACTCATCAATCCAAAGCCAAGACCACCCGCCGCGCCCGCGCCCGGCTCATTCCGATAATCAAAACCGAATTGTTGCGCGACAACGTCCGCGAGCCTGGCCAGTGCTCGCTCCAACTTGTCGAGTTGTTCCGGCGTCGCGCCTTTCTGCGGACCGAACACCCGCGTCGCGCCATTCGGGCCAAGCAATGGATTTTTGACATCAACCGCCCCGATGATTTTGGGTAACTCGAGCTTCTGCGGGTTTTCGATTCGCCGAAGCTCGCCAAGATCGAGTGGCCTCTCGATTTCTTTGTCGCCTAAGAACTGAAAGCCCAGCGAGCGCGCCATGCCAAGTCCGCCGTCGTTTGTCGCGCTTCCACCGAGACCAATCACGATTTCATTCACGCCGTGCTTCGCGGCGTCCAAAAGCATTTCGCCGACACCGAACGTGGTCGCGATCTCAGGATTCAATTCGCTTGGCTGCAATCGCCGCATGCCAGCAGCTTCGCTCATCTCCATGATGGCAAGTTTCCGCGCATCGATCCGCGCATAACGCGCTTCGATCTCGCGACCCAGCGGATCGTGCGCTTTGGATTTGATCCAGGACGCGCCGAGCGCCTCGCCGATCACTTCGGCGGTTCCTTCGCCGCCGTCCGCCATCGGCAGGATGTCGATCTTGGCGTCGGGCAAAACTTCGCGCAGACCAGCTGCGATGTTATCCCCACCTTCACGCGCGCTCAGCGCGCCCTTGAATTTGTCCGGCGCGATTAATATTCGCACGCGTTACGATTTTAACTTCCGCTCCAGAATTTCGCCGGCCAGTTGCGGATTCGCTTTGCCCTTCGACAATTTCATCACCTGACCTTTGAGAAAATTGAGCGATGCGGCATTGCCTGCTCTGAAATCCGTCGCCGGTTTCGGATTCGCCGCGATCACTTCGTCACAAAATTTTTGGATAGCGCTTGTGTCGCTCAACTGCTCGATTCCTTTTTCTTTCACAATCGTGGCGGCGCCTTTGCCGGTGGAGAACATTTCCGCGAAAACTTCTTTGCCCTGTTTCCCACTGATCTTCCCGCTGTCGATGAGATTCACGAGCTCGTCGAGCGCCTCCGGCGGAATCGGACAATCGTTGATTGTTTTGCCGGCAGTGCTCAAGGCACTCTGCAAATCGTTCAGGATCCAGTTCGCGACACTCTTCGGTTTCTTCACGCTTTTCGCCGCAGTTTCAAAATATCGTGCAAGGTCGACATCGTCCGCCAGCACGCCCGCGTCGTAGGGCGTGATTTGATACTGCTCGACGAAACGCGCGCGTTTTGCTTTCGGCAATTCGGGAACACGCGGACGCACATCCGCGAGCAGCACTTCGGTCTTCACCGGCACGAGGTCCGGATCCGGAAAATAGCGATAGTCATGCGCGGACTCTTTTGTGCGCATAAGAAAGGTCTCGCCGGCGGCATCATCCCAGCCGCGAGTCTCTTGTTGAAGTTTCTCTCCGCGCTCGAGTGCGTCGATCTGCCGTTGAATCTCGAACGTCAGCGCGCGACGCACGCCGCTGATTGAGTTCATGTTCTTGATCTCGATCTTGGCGCCAAGCTCGGCGTGTTTCTCAGGACGAACTGAAACGTTGCAATCGCAGCGCAACTGGCCCTTCTCCATGTCGGCGTCGCTCACGGCGCCGTAAATCAGGATTTGTTTGAGCGACGTTAGAAATGCGAATGCCTCCTCAGGCGAATTGATTTCAGGTTGGGTCACGATCTCCATCAGGGGCGTGCCGGCGCGGTTGAAATCGATCCCGGTGGTCGTCTCAAAGTGGAAACTTTTCGCCACGTCTTCCTCGAGATGAATCCGCACCAGGCGCACTTCCTTGTCCGGTGTCGCGATGTTCTTCTGCGCGTCCTTCGGATAAGCCAGATCGTGCAGCGGCACGTTGCCGTTGGTGCAAAGCGGCATGTCGTATTGCGAGATCTGATAATTCTTGGGCATGTCCGGATAAAAATAGTTTTTGCGATCGAATTTGCAGATCGGCGCAATGTCGCAATCCAACATCAGCCCGGTCAGCACCGTCATGCGCAAGGCTTCGTGGTTCATGACCGGCAACGCGCCGGGCAAGCCGAGGCAAACCGGACAGGTGTGCGTGTTTGGCGCGGCTCCAAACTCCACCGGCGACGCACAAAACATTTTCGACCGCGTCTTTAACTGCACGTGCACTTCAAGCCCGATTGTCGCGACGTATTTCATTGCTGCTTTTGAGTCGCGTAATTCAACGCGGCGACCACATCGAACTTTTTCAAGCGCGCTCGCAAGTCGGGATCGTTCGCTGCATCAATGATTCGCGGGTCCTGAATCAGATCAAGCAAGCGACCTTGCGCAGCCATTTGGGCAATTTCCTGATCGTTTCGCAAAGCGATGATTTTCGGATGCTCGCTCAACTCTCGGGCGCCCGGATATTCCAAAAACCGCTCGGCGTATTGAGGGTTTGCCGCGATCGCGCCAACTTTCTCGATCAAGTCATAGGTCTTCTGCGGAACGACGTCGACCTTCTTCACCGCGTTGCCGAGCACTCCCATCTCGAGCGAGTTTTTTAATCGCGCCAGGGAGGTCGTTAGCGGCGCTTCGTCTTCGCTGGCTTCTCCCAAGTATCGCCGCCGCACATCGACCGCGTGCAGAACGCTCGACTCGTTCC
>Ga0209328_10000214_pt1 | contig 13326 bp, 16 predicted proteins | sample JacPinW_OM3H0_M1_FD_187954 | JGI IMG/M metagenome (GOLD analysis project Ga0209328, IMG submission 187954) | Forest soil microbial communities from Algoma, Ontario, Canada - Jack Pine, Ontario site 1_JW_OM3H0_M1 (SPAdes) (version 2) | ecosystem: Environmental > Terrestrial > Soil > Boreal... | reverse complement strand
CCACTCGTCTGAAGTGTTTTTTAGACCCAATCGTTTGGAGGAGGAACATGCCTTTCGACAGAACACGGCGACCAAGAAACGCGGTAGAGGTGGCAGAAGCGGCTTTCAAAGCAGCGACGACAAAGCCTCCCGAAGTCATAGCTCCAAAGCGGCCCTCTCTTCCGAATACGAAAGAGCTTGTGTCATTGCGGATAGATCGGGACGTTCTTGAGCACTTCCAAGCGGAAGGTCCGGGATGGCAAGACAGGATGAATGAGGCGCTACGAAAGGCGGCCGGGAAGTAGTCCGGTTACAGGGAAGCCGGACTGCACATCCTCTCTGTGGGCCTTATGCCCCGACTGGCATTCTAGTACTGCGCTTCCGAGGGTTCGAATCATATCGACGCATCAATCAACCTCGTCCTGAGGAGCGCGCTCTTGCGCGCATCTCGAAGGACGGCCACAAGCGAGACCGAGCCAGCAGCCATCCTTCGAGACGGCGCTTCGCGCCTCCTCAGGATGAGGTCTGTGGGTATAAGCTCCATCGCCCGATCCGATTGGCTTCATGGAATCGATCTTCTAGGCACGCGAATCCAACGAGACTCCAAGGCTGAAAGCCTTCTGTCGAGTTGCGCCTTCGGACCTCTTAAGTGTCCGAGCAATTTTCCCCGCTGGCGTCTTTTGTCGAGCGAACGCTTTTAGGTTCCGAATGTCGTCTCTGGTCCATTCACGTCGCTTTGAGCTCGTTTTGGCCATGTTGTCTCCAATCTGAAAAATCACAAAGAAAAACCCCCGGCGAAAGCCGGGGGGCAGTCCTCAGAAAAAAGACTAACGCTGGCCGCTCTGCTGGCCGGGTTTCTGCTGCCCGCCCTGCTGTCCGCCTTGACCGGGCTGTTGCTGTTGCTGGCCCGGCTTTTGCGAGCCGCCGCCCTGTTGGCCCGGCTTGCCCTGGCCGCCTTGCTGCTGTTGGCCCGGATTCTGTTGGTTCGGATTGTTCATAATCGCTCCTATTTGCATCTTCCCCGCGACCGAAAACGATTACGACATCGCACAGTTCCCTTCAAATCACTTCCTCGCGGCTTGATGTCACGCTAAAATTTTGCATCGCCGAGCGCATTCAGTTCGAGCCTTAATTCATTGATATCACAAGCGGCATCGGTAGTGCTGGGCAATTGCATAGCAGATACTCCGCAATAGCATCGGGCGCTTTGGGCAGCCTTCTTCCTAATTCGATTGGGAACTCAATCGATAACGGTGCGCGCATTCCAGTGTTGATCTTGAAAAAGCCACTATCCTCGCCTCTGAAAATTGCGGTGCTTTGCGACCTGTAGCCGACTGCGCTGGCTCCTGGTGCGGCCGTCCTACGCCTGGAACAAACACGGTTGTTCTGAAAGTAGCAAACTTCAAGTGTGTCAGCCGGCGTATGCCCGGTGATGCAGAGCTTCCTTGACAAAGGGCCTGCACGCACGGCGATGGCAATCTCCTTCCGAGTTCATGACAGGCGAGTGCGGTCTGAAATTATTCGACGCGCATGGCCGCCGCTGGACCTGCGTGGCCGCAGGAGCACGCGCTCAAGCGCGTCGGATTTGCCTATTGACGCGATCGCCGGGAAGCAGGATACGCATGTTGACGAAATGGGTGGGTAGAATCGCGCGCCCAAGGTGATGGTTTTGCGATGACAGAACGACGGCGAACGGTTGCGCTTAGCAAAGCCCAGCTCAGAGCTCAGGCTGATCAAGCCATGGCAGCGGCTACCAAGCCAATTATAAAATTGCCGACGAAAGTCGTAAGGCAGTGTGGTCGATGCGGTGAGCCATCCGCGGTGATGGTAGAGCCCGGTCAGCCCCTGCCCGAGTTCAAGTGCAAACGCTGCGATCAAAAAGCTCAACCAACATAGGATGAGGCGTCAGTTTGAGCAGCGCTTGACCGAGGTCTTGTGCAGACGATCATGACAGCCGCTGATATGTCCGCTCCCAAAGCGGTCGCCGCACTCCTGGTGGTAGGCGACAAGGTCCTGTCCGGCCGCACCAAGGATAAGAACATCGGCTACATCGCGGAATATCTGACTGCGCTCGGGGTCGATCTCAAGGAAGTACGGGTAGTCGGTAACGAGGAGACCGCGATCGTCGATGCGCTCAATGCGCTCCGGCATCGCTACGCTTATGTCTTCACGACGGGCGGTATCGGACCGACCCATGACGACATCACCTCGGACTGTGTCGCCAAGGCGTTCGAGGTGCCGATCGACGTCGATCCGCGCGCGCTCGCCATCCTGCACGAGTGGCTCAACGCGACCGGCGGCGAGATGAGCGAAGCACGCATGCGGATGACGCGCATCCCAAAGGGGGCCGATCTCGTCCTCAACGAGGTGTCGGGCGCGCCCGGCTTCTGGATCGGCAACGTGATCGTGATGGCGGGCGTCCCCTCGATCATGCAGGCAATGCTCGACCAGGTGGGGCCCAAGCTCAAGACCGGCATCCACATGCTCTCGGAAACTGTCCGCGCCGATGCGCGCGAGAGCGATATCAGTAGCCAGCTCGCCGAGATTGTTAAGGCCAATCCCGGGGTGGCGATCGGCAGCCATCCATTCTTCGATCCGCAGCATGGGCCCAACACCAGCCTGGTGCTGCGCGCCAGCGACCCGCAAAAGCTTCAGCGCGCCAAGCGCGCGGTAGAGGACATGCTGCAGCGCGTGCAGGGAGCTCAATCGAGCAGTGCCTGACGGCTGCCGGAAAAGAGCTAAGGCCGTACCGGGTTGGTAGCCTCCCGCAAAACGTCGAGCCGGAGCGGCAGCAGGCCGCCCAACCAGACGGCGTGATCGGTGTGATCGGCGTAGGCATCGCCGGTGCCCGGATGGAGCAAGATGGTCAGACCGTCACGGTTGAGCATCAACCACGGCAGGAACGTCGCCAGCAGCGTGGTCGGGAAAGCGATTTGATACATCGATTGCGGATGCGGCCCGACCGGCGCGTCGTGCCAGCGTCCAAGCGTTGCGTCCGGGAACGCTGCCGCCACGCGCTCGCGCAGGCGGGTAGCGCGGTCACGGCTCGATGCCGGATCGTAATAGATGTGGGCATGGTAGTGCCGGATGATCTCGGGATCGGCCGGAGCTGCGGTTGGGGTTGCGAGCTTCTTGCGCATCAGACGCGCTCTAGAGTTTCGTTACGGTCACCTCGGTTTTGACCGAGTTGGCAATAAAGCAATTATCGTGTGCGGCGTGGTGCATTTGGTCGAGCTGTTCTGCTGTGGGTTTTCGATCTCCACCCCACGTAATCTTCGGGCGAAGCTCGACGCGGGTGATGGCCATCTTGCCTTCGGCATTTTTTTCCATGTGGCCAACCGCCTCGTCCTCGTAGGAATCGAGCACGAACTTCTGCTTACACGCAATCGCCAAAAAGGTGAGCATGTGACAGCTTGAGAGTGAAGCGACGAACGCCTCCTCGGGATCGACATTCGCCGGATTACCGAGATAAGCCGGGGCCGCCGTTGCCGTCATGGTGTGGCCGCCGTCGAACGTCCAGGTATGATCGCGCGGATATTTCTGATACGAAAATTCGGCGCCGCCGCGCTCCCATTTCAAAGCCACTCTGTGCTCGGACATGTCGCTGTATAGAATGCGCAGGAGCGTGCTGCAACCGCGGACAGTCGCGAATGGCGATTACCGGGTCTTTCGGCATCAAAGAACCCGAATTGCGTCTCGCTCGATGGCGTCCTTCATGAGCGGATGAAGCGCGTTGCGGGTCGTGATGGTGACAGGAACCCCGAGGCCACGTGAAATCTCCTCCTCGATTTGCATGAGGCGAAACATGTTCGGAATTCGTGCCGCTGGGTCGTAGTCGATGAAGAGATCGAGGTCGCTGTCAGGCCGCTCGGTGCCGCGCGCCCGCGATCCAAAAATGTAAAGACCCGTCGCGCCGTTCGCCCGCAGCGCGGCATCGTATTCCCTCAACACGTTCAACAGTACTGTCCGGTCCATGGCACCAGATAATGCCACAATGGCTACAGGGAGGCGAGTAATCGCTTTATCGTGTGTCCGGCGGAACAGAACGGGGTGAGCCGGCCGGCGCCTCTACCAATACATGCTCCAATGGGCTCGAAGGTCGCATTCCGCGCGTCAGCTCCGCCAAATTAGAGGATGCTCAAAATTATCCTGCTTTGTGTAGAATTGCTCCTTTTGGATCGCTCAGGCGCAACCAACGGCTGACTTAACTGGTTGAGGAACTGCTCTGCTGGCCGAGTTGGCAGAGCATTCCTGGGGTCCTTGCGCGGAGGCGCGTTTGGTGCGCGCGCGAAGCGATGCGAAGAGGCGGATGATGTCACGACATTGAGCGAAATTCCCGATGAACATTGATCTTTCGCGCAAAACCGCCATTGTTACCGGTTCCACCGCAGGCATCGGCTTTGCGATCGCCCGCGCGCTTGCGGAGTGCGGCGCGACAGTCATTCTCAACGGGCGCACGAAGGCTGCGGTCGAGAAGGCGGTTGCTCGCGTGAAGAGCGCCGTGTCCTCGGCCGACGTCCGCGGAGTCGCGGCTGACCTGGGGAGCGCCGCCGGATGCGATGCCCTCGTCCGCGCCGAGCCCGATTGCGGCATCCTGGTCAACAACGTCGGGATCTTTGGACCGCAGGATTTCTTCGACATCCCCGACAGCGAGTGGACCCGATTTTTCGAGGTCAATGTCATGTCCGGGGTGCGGCTGGCACGCGCCTATATGCCGGCCATGCTCAGTCGCAGCTGGGGGCGCGTCGTATTCTTGTCGTCGGAGTCGGCGCTGAATATCCCGGTTGAGATGATTCACTACGGCTTCACCAAGACCGCAGTCCTCGCAATCTCCCGCGGTCTTGCCAAGCGCGCGGCCGGAACCGGCGTGACCGTCAACGCGGTCCTGCCCGGCCCAACCCTGTCGGAAGGGGTGGAGCGCATGTTGGCGCAGAGCCCGCAGGAGGCGGGCAGGTCGATCGAAGAGGCCGCCGTGGAGTTTGTAAAGACCAGGCGGCCATCCTCCATCATCGGGCGGGCAGCGACCCCAGAGGAAGTGGCCAACATGGTGGTCTACGCGGTCTCGCCCCAAGCATCCGCGACGACGGGCGCGGCGCTGCGGGTGGATGGCGGAGTGGTCGAGATGATCGTGTGAACAGAGTCGCCAAAGGCGAGCGCACTCAGCAATCGGAAACAGACTATGAAAATCGGCATTATCGGAGTTGGCAACGTGGGCTGCGCCTGTGCCATGGCGGCCGTCATTCGCGGGAGCGCCCGTGAAATCATCCTGGTCAACCGCACGCGCAAGACTGCGCAGGCGGTCGCCACCGACATCCGCTACGGCATACCGCTGGGTCGTAAAGTCGAGATCGCGGACGGCGACTATGACAACCTCGCCGGCGCCGGTGTTGTGCTCATCACGTCCGGCGTCAACGAGAAGACAGGCGGAGCGACGGACCGCAGTGATCCGCAGGGTCGCCTCGAGCTCCTGGACAAGAACGCGGAAATTTATCGACAGATCGTCCCGCACGTGGTGAAGGCCGCGCCGCGTGCGGTGCTGGTCGTCGTGACCGACCCGCCGGATCCGCTCGCCGACGTGGCCCGCGAAATCGCCCCTAACTCGGCCGTGTTGAGCATGGGGACATATCTCGACAGCCAGCGTTTTCGCGTCCATCTCGGCAAGCACTTCGGCGTCGACCCGGCGCATGTGGAGGCGCAGGTGATCGGAGATCACGGCACCTCCCAGGTCTTCCTCTGGTCCTCGGCCCGCGTGGGCGGGGTTGCGCTTTCGGCTCTCCTTCGCGAACGCAGTGAACGGCTGCCGGAGCTGCGGAAAAGCCTGGAGCGGGACGTACGCTACGCCAACATCACGATCATCGAAGGGCATGAGGCGAGCCAATTCGGCATTGGCATCGTATCGGCGCGCGTGGCCGAGATGGTGCTCAAGGACGAGCGCGCGGTGATCCCGATCGGCAGCTTTCAAAAGAACTTTGGCGTGACGCTCTCGCTTCCGAGCGTGGTGGGTCGCACTGGCGTCGCCGAAGTGCTGGTCCCAGAGATGTCGGATGAGGAGCGCAGCAGCCTCGAGAAAAGCGCGGCAATGCTGAAATCTGCGCTTGATCGCGTCCGCTGATGATGCCGGCGGTTGGGCTGTGAGGCGCGCGTCCAGTGACGAGATAGCGTTGCCTATTCATCATGGTCGGGACGGGAACCCCGCTGCGCTTGCAGCGGGGTGCCGGCCCTATGGCGCTTCGGCTATTTCGCAGCTACGACCTCGTTGACCTGAGGCTTTTCGGTCTGCGTATCGTCGGCCTGTTTATTGGCCTCGCTCAGGAGCTGGTCGAGGACGCCTGCACGCTGCTGTTGCTTGATCCGAGCCTCGTGCGCTGTCTTCTGTTCGGCGAAGAACTTGTAGTCTATTTCCCAGCACATTGAATCCTCCATCGCTGATGGAACCAACGGCATGACAACGCAGCAATAGAAACCACGGTTCCGGACGGTTTGCCAGCCCCTCGAGCCCAAATGGAGAAGATGCAATGATCGTGCGCAACTGCGCCGCGGGAAACCCGCTCATTGCGGATCGGGAGCGCGGCTCCGATCGCTGGCCTCTCCTACCGGACGCAGCTCGATCCTACCGATCAGCTCGGCCCTGCGCGCTTCCGCAGCTTTGATACCAAGCGCAGCCTGCTTCGACGTACTCGTGTTGGACCCGAAAACGACGATACCCCCGATCACGGCCGCAATCGCGCCGATGAGCGCGACCGGATCCAAGCTGATTGCCCCGACCGTGGAGGCCAGTAACCACATTGCTCCGGCAAGGACGGCCATCTTCGCAAACAGACCCACCTTCCAACAGCGTTCTACGACTCCGGTAAGCTCGTCGATCTCAGCTTCGAGCCGCACTATCTCCTCGCGCAGGTCGCCGTGGCCCCTTCGCTCAGTCCGCGCATGTTCCTGCCCGCTCAGCATGTTTCAGTGCTGCCCTCGAGTTGCCTTCAGCGGCATGCTCCATGCGCATTGCCGAGATCACTCCGGCCTGATCCCGGCGAACTTGACCACCTTGGCCCACTTCTCGGTCTCGTTCGCAACGAGCGCGCCGAAGGCTGCAGGCGCCATCGGCATCGGCGCGCCGCCAAGCTCCGCAAAGCGCGCCTTTACGCGCGGGTCGGCCAGCACCACGCTCACCGCCTGATGCAGCTTGCCGATGATCTCGGACGGCGTCCCCTTGGGCGCGGCAATTCCGTAAAAGACATTCGCCTCATAGCCGGGCACTGCCTCGCCGATGGACGGCACGTCCGGGAGCGCATCCGCGCGGCTTACGGTGGTTACGCCGAGGGCGCGAATCTTGCCGCCTTTGATGTGCCCAACCGAGCTGGGCAGGTTGTCGAACATCACCTCGACCTGGCCGGCGAGCAGATCCGTCAACGCGGGCGCTGCGCCGCGATAGGGTACGTGCACCATGTTGATGCCGGTCATCATCTTGAAGAGCTCGCCCGAGACATGCGGTGAGGTGCCGATCCCGGCTGTGGCCATGTTGACCCGTCCAGGATTGGCCTTGGCATGGGCTATCAGCTCCGCGACCGTTCGAGCGGGAACGGAGGGATGCACTTCGAGCACGTTGGGCAGCGACATCAGTCCGGTAACAGGGACGCTGTCGCGCATGAAGTCATACGGCAGGTTGCTGTAGACGGAAGCGTTGATGGCATTGTTCGGCGTCACGAAGCCGATCGTGTAGCCATCCGGCGGTGAGCTCAGTACCGCCTGCATGCCGAGACTGCCGCCAGCACCCGAGCGGTTCTCGACGATAACCTGCTGACCTAGGATGTCAGACAAATACTGTCCGACAATGCGTGCGACGATGTCGTTCGATCCACCGGCTGGGAACGAGACAATCCAGTGGATCGGTCGTGTCGGATAGCTTTGCGCCTCAGCGATGCGCGACATGGGCAGCAGGGCGACAGCACTCAATGCCAGACGGAGAAACCAGCGACGCGGCAGCTCCATGGCGTTTTCTCCGCTTGTTTCGCCTTGTCAGAGTATCACGCCCTTCTGGGCGTATGATCGTTCTTTGGTGTCCCGATGGACCCGACGCCGGCCTCTAGGGCGCGCTTCGTTTTCAGCGTAACCGGGAGGCGCTCTTGCGTAACCGGGATACGGCCCTTATCTTCTGAATGGAAAGAGATGAAACCGACTCGCCAAAGAATGAAGAAGTACCGCTCGGAAGGAGGCGCGGCTGATCTCACCCGCGTGGAAGTGCTGGTCCCGCCGTCGGCTCGCAAGGAAATCCTTGCCGCTGCCTCACGCCTTCGCGCGGAGCATCGGGCCAGCAAGGAGCTCAGGGCGCTCTACCACAAGGCACTCGCATTGTACCGTACGCGAATTCTCGACAGCGTCGATCTCGACCGGCTTCCCGACCTGCGGTCACGCGCGGCTGTGATCGCCCGCGCAATGATTGATCGGGGTGACGCGCGTGCGTTTGCGATGGGGCGGCGGATGCTTGACTGCTTGGGCTTGCGCTGAGATGGCTTTGACGCAGCTCCAGAGCGACATCCTGCGCTGCCTTGCCAAGAACCGCTCGGAAACGAGCTACTTGGCGGGCGGTCTTATGCTCAACAAAAACTGGCAACGGCGCTCCGACGACATCGACATATTCCATGACACCGACGAAGAGGTGACGGAGGCGGCAAAGAAGGACATCGCCACGCTCGGCGCCGCGGGATACCGGACGCACACGGACTTTATCATCTACGGCTGTGTCGACGCGACGATCGCGGACGGAAGATCCGAAACGATCATCCAGTGGTTTGCCGAGACGAAGCGTCGTTTCTTTCCGCTGGTTAAGGATGAGGAATGGGGTGCCCGGCTGCACCAGGCGGACCTGGCCGTGAACAAGGTGCTGGCAGCGGCCGCACGTTCCAAGGCCCGCGACATCGCGGACCTCCTCGCCATCGCCCGGAACTACTGTCCGCTCGGCCCTTTGCTGCTTGCAGCTACCGGTAAGCCTCCAAATTTTTCTCCACGGCGCAGCATCGATGAGATTCGCCGACACGCGCTCTCTATCCCTGCCGAGGAATTTCTCGCTCTCAAGGGCCTTCCGACCGACTGGACCGCTGACATCATTCGAGACGAGGTGATCCGTCATATCGAGCTTGCAGATAAATATATAATGGCCGCTCCTCCGGATTTGCTCGGCATTCTTGCGGTAAACAAGGAGGGCGTCCCAATTGAAGTGACCGACCGAAAGCGCGACAACGCAATCCTGAGAAAGGCGACAGAGGAGCCTGAGGTGATGCCGTCTCCTGCCGAATTCAATGCGGTAGGATGGACCCCGAACCGACCGTGAACGCCGTTGCGGAGAGAAAGCTGACTCGTTGCGTATAATATTGTGACAGGGCATGCTCACGACAATAGGCGCTAGGTAAGCCCTGAGCCTAAATGGCCGCGCATGACAATTCGCTGCTGTCGCACGGGCCGGAGGGCCGCGCCCCGGCTCGCCCCGTGCGCTCGCCGTCGAACCCCGATCCCGCGTCTGCATCGCTTGGCGTGAGCGTCGAGCACCTCAGCAAGGCGTTCCGGGGCAAGCCCGCCGTGTCCGACATTTCATTCAGTGCGCGGCAGAACCAGTTCGTTTCGATCGTGGGGCCAAGCGGCTGCGGCAAATCCACCGTGCTGAAAATGGTCGCAGGTCTCATTGAGCCGACGAGCGGGTCGGTGCTGGTCAATGGCGAGAAGGTCGCGGCGCCCCTGCGTAACGCCAGCATGGTGTTCCAGGCGCCGGTCCTGATGCCGTGGCGCACGGTCCTGGGCAATGTGCTGTTCTGTATCGAGATGCGCGGTGATTCCGCCGCGAAATATCGCGGGCCCGCTCTTGACCTGATCAAGCTTGCTGGGCTGAGCGGATTCGAAAATCATTACCCGCACCAACTTTCCGGCGGCATGCAGCAACGCGTGTCGATCTGCCGCGCGCTGCTTGTGCGTCCGGCGCTCCTGCTGATGGATGAGCCTTTTGGTGCGCTCGACGTGCTCACGCGCGAGCACATGGCCTTCGAGCTGCAGAAGCTGTGGAGCATCGAGCGATACACGGCATTGTTCGTCACCCACAGCATCACCGAAGCGGTCCTCCTCTCCGATTCGATCGTCATGATGCCGGGGATGGTAGGCCGGGTGCCGGCGGTCACCATGGAGATTGATCTTCCCCGGCCGCGCGACCCGGCCATCATGAAGGATGCACGCTTCATCGAGCTTGCGGTAGCGGTGCGCGAGGAGATCGAGGCGGGCTGGGTGGGGCCGCTGGCATGAGCTCGATGTTTGCGGCCCTGAAAATAGTGTTGAGCCTGGCGGCGGCGGTGCTCGTTTGGGAATACGGCGCACCGCTTGCCGGCATCCCAAGCTATGTCCTTCCTGTCCCCAGCGTCATCGCGGCCAAGTTCTGGGCGACGCGCGCGGCGCAGGCATCGCACATCCTCGATACGACGATCACGACCCTGCTGGGATTGGCGCTGGCGCTGCTCGTGGGGGTATTTCTTGCCCTGGCCGTGGTCTATTTCAGGACACTGCGCGCGATCATGATGCCGATGCTCGCGGCGTTCAACGGCATTCCGAAGATCGCCATCGCGCCGCTCCTGGTGATCTGGTTCGGGCTCGAGATGGAATCCAAGGTGGTCATGGCCTTCCTGCTGGCGATGTTCCCGATTTTCGTCAATTCGGTGACGGGCCTTGGCGAGGTCGAGCCGGACATCATCGATCTGGCGCGCCTCTCAGGCGGGACACCGTGGCGCATCTTCACCCATGTTCGGCTCTATCATGCCGCGCCCTACATCGTGGACGCCCTGAAGATCGCCTTTCCGCTGGCGCTTGTCGGATCGATCGTCGGAGAGTTCATTGGCGGCAACACGGGCGTCGGCTACCTCGTTCTTTCGGGTCAGCTCCAGATCGACACGCCGCTCGTGTTTGCGGCGCTCCTTTCAATCACTATTCTGGCGACCGTTGGAACCGGCGCCATCGGCCTGTTCGAGCGCTTGTTCCTGCCGTGGCGCCCTTCGCTGCGTCAGCAATGAGCAAAACAAACATGAGGCGATGAGTATGGCCCTAAGTTCTCTGATCCGAGTGATGATCCTGTGCGCGATGGCGCTCTTCGCGGGCACGCTCTCGCCGCATGCGCAGAAGTCGGACAAGCTGAAGAGGATCACGGTGCTCACGAACTATGCCTTCTTCGGCAGGCATGCGCCGTTATTCACCGGGATCGACAAGGGATATTTCAGGGAAGCGGGCTTCGACGTGCAGCTGCTGCCCACCACCGGCAGCGGTTTTGTCAATACCGCAATCGACAGCAACAAAGCCGACTTTGCGCTCACCGATGCATCCGTCCTCGTTCAAAGCATTGCAAAAGGCGCAAAGATTCAGGCATTCGGCGTCTATCTCGACATCAGTGCCAATGGGCTCGCATCGCTGCAACCGATCCCCACACCCGAATCTCTCGTCGGGCGCAAAATCGCCGCGGCCCTGACCGACTCCTCCCGGATCGTTGTTCCGATCGTCTACAGCTTGAAGAACCTCGACGCGAGCAAGCTTGAATGGCAAGCCGCTGACCCCGGCACGTATTTTTCCCTGTTGCTCAGCGGCCGTGTTGACGTGATCGCCGCGGCAATGGATGCGGACCGCCCGGCGCTGTCCAAAGCAGGGGCGGCCCAGAACAAGCAGGTGCATTTCGCCGCCTTCGCGGACTGGGGATATGACGTGTTTGGGATTTTTCTGGTGACTCAGGCGGCGCGAGTGGCTGAGCGGCCCAATGAGGTCAAGGCGTTTGCGAACGCTGTGGTCAAATCAGTGCAATATGCCATCGCCAACCCGGACGAGGCCGCGCGCATCATGGCCGAGAAGAATCCCACTTTCGACCCGGACATCGTGAACGCGCAATGGAAGGCATCGATTGCGGCGATGCAGACGGACTATGTGCGCAAGCACGGCTACGGGGTTGCAACTCTCGACCGCCTGCAACGCACTATCATGCTCGCTCGCACGGCATTGAAGATCGAAACCGAGGTGACCCCCGACCAACTCTTTGCTCAGGGCTTCATCGCACCGTAGTAGCAATCATGATCCGCTTCCCGACCACGCCGAATGTGGCAGCCGATCTCGTCTCGCTCTTCCGTGAAGGCCTTCGCCGTTCGAAAGTGCGGGAAGGCGAAGGCGTGGTCGTCTATGCCGATACGCTCTCCAATCCGCAGTATCCTGCGGCGTTTCTCGCGGCCGCGAAGGATCTCGGCGCCAACGCCTGCCAGATCATCCAGCCCGCCATCCCGCACGACCTTGAACGCGGGAGCGGACGGGCGGTGCCGAGCCCTGTCATCATCGAGGCGATGAAGAAGGCGGATTTTGTCGTCGACGTCAGTACCGGCGGGATGCTCTATTCGAACGAGCAGAATGAGATCCTGGCGACAGGCACGCGCATTCTGCGGGTGCGCGAACCCGATGACAGTTTGCTGCGGCTTCTTCCGCAGCAGGAGGTGCGTGCGCGCACCATCAAGGGCGGCGAACGTCTGGCTGCGAGCGGCCGATTGCGCATCACGTCCGAGGACGGAACCGATATTACGATGGAGAGGGGCAAAAGGCCGGTCTCCATCCAATATGGCATGGCGGACGAGCCTGGCCGGTGGGACCACTGGCCGACCGGATTGATCACAACCACCGTCATCGAGGAATCGGTCGAGGGCGCACTCGTGATCGGGTTGGCAAGCATCATCTTTCCCTTCGAGCGCTACATCACCGAGCCGATCAGAATCCAGTTCGACCATGGGGCCGCCACCGCGATCGAAGGCGGCCGTGAAGCGATCATGCTGCGCGACCTGCTCGCAACCCAGAATTCGCAGAATTGCCGGCGCGTTGCCCATGTCGGCTGGGGTACCGACCACCGCGCCCGCTGGGACATCCTGGCCTCGCGCGGCGCCGATGGCGCAGGCGGCGCCGAGGCGCGCTCGATCTACGGCGGCGTGCTGCTGGCGCTGGGCGAGAACCGCGATCTGCGCGGCGCAAATGCGGCCCCGCTGCATCTCGACATCGCATTGCGCCGCGCGCGCCTCGAGCTCGATGGCGCTCCCGTCGTCGAGAACGGCCGGATCCTCGATCCAAATCTCGCCTGACTGATGATCGCGTAGGCGTTAGAATACCGGTGTGTCCCGGGCGCAGTGCAGCATGAGCAGCGCAAGTAATATGGTGCATGGACCGCGTACTTCTGATTGCGCTGCTCATGATGCGCTGCAGACCCGGGACCATACAAACCGACGACCGCGCCCTGCCCGAAGCTTTAGGCGGTCCCGGATCAGCGGCGCACCGCAGGCGCAGACAAGTTTACGCAGTCTGCGCTGGCTT
>Ga0209328_10000213_pt1 | contig 13330 bp, 14 predicted proteins | sample JacPinW_OM3H0_M1_FD_187954 | JGI IMG/M metagenome (GOLD analysis project Ga0209328, IMG submission 187954) | Forest soil microbial communities from Algoma, Ontario, Canada - Jack Pine, Ontario site 1_JW_OM3H0_M1 (SPAdes) (version 2) | ecosystem: Environmental > Terrestrial > Soil > Boreal... | reverse complement strand
GTCGTCTTCACGGCCACCACCGAGGGCACCACAGCACTGATTAGCGCGCGGCGTTCGCGGTTCAACGCCTCAAGCGAGGCGACCTGCTTCGGATCGACATTCGGCGAGGAGGCGAGCGTGTATTTTTCAGGAGTCGTGCGTTGGAGCGTGCCCAGGCCGCCATGCTTCAAGCGATAATCGTACAACGCAGAGATCGCGAGGCTGAGCAGCGCGACAAAGGCAAAAAACTTCAGCAGATTTTTCATTAGCTTACGTTCGAAAAGGTTCGTCCCTGTTTTTCGACAATCAACTGCTGGAAACGTTGATTCTGCGGCGATTCGAGCGTGGGATCAGCCGCGAAGATCGACATCGCCGCCGTCCGTGCGCGGCGCATCAGTTCTGCATCGCGCTTGAGGTTGCCGATCTTCAACGCCGGTAAACCGCTCTGAGCTGTCCCTAATAAATCGCCCGGTCCACGTAGCTCCCAGTCCGCTTCGGCCACTTCAAAGCCATCACGCGTCTTCTCGAGCACGGCCAATTTCTCCGCCGCCTCTAAGGACGGCTTAGACGTGAGCAAAATACAATACGATTTGTGCTCGCCCCGACCGATGCGACCGCGGAGCTGATGGAGCTGGGCCAAACCGAACCGCTCCGCGTTCTCGATCAACATCACCGTTGCATTGGCAACATCGACACCAACCTCGATCACAGTCGTGCTGATCAGCGCTTTGGTTTCGCCGCGGCGAAACCGTTCCATGATTTCCTGCTTTTCCGGCCCGGGAATTCGTCCGTGCAACAATTCGCAAGGGTAAGGATGCAAACGTTCGCGCCAGCGTTCGAACTCCGCCGCGGCCGCTTTTGACTCGAGTTTCTCGCTCTCTTCAATCAGTGGATAAACAACATAGAGCTGACGCCCGGCTTCCAGTTGCGTGCGCAAGAAAGCCAGAACCTCGCCGAGTTTTGATGAATCTCGCACCGCGGTAATAATTTTACCGCGACCGCGCGGCATCTCGTCCAGGAGCGAAACATCGAGATCACCGTAAACCGTCATGGTGATTGTTCGCGGAATAGGCGTCGCCGTCATCACCAACACGTCCGGCGCAGGTTCGCGACTCGTTAGGCGCGCACGCTGCGCCACACCGAACTTGTGCTGCTCGTCGATCACGACCAGCCCGAGTTTCGAAAATGAAACGTTTTCGTAAAGCAACGCGTGCGTGCCAATAATCACGTCCGCGTTTTCGTCGCCTTCGATTAACGGCAAAAAGCTTTCTTCCTGGCGCGATGCAGTTCGGATCGACAATTTCACGCCGAGCGGGTCGAGCCAGCGCCGAAGGACGGCGTAATGTTGTTCCGCCAAAATTTGCGTCGGCGCCATGAACGCTGCCTGATAGCCGGCCTCAACCGCGAGCAGAATCGCCGCGATCGCCACCACCGTCTTTCCCGAGCCGACATCGCCCTGCAAAAGGCGATTCATTGGATACTTCGCGGCCAGGTCACTCTTGATCTCGGCGATGACCTTTGTTTGCGCTGCGGTTAGTTCAAACGGAAGAGCGCGCAGAAATTTCTCCATGAGTTCCCCTCGCCCGCAGTGCGCGGCGCTCAGGCGCGCATGCGAGTCTGTTCTTCGCGACGCGATGAGCATTTGCATTGCGAAGAATTCCGAAAGGACCAGGTGCTCGCGCGCTCCACTGAGCAATTCCCAAGTTTCGGGGAAATGAATCGCACGAATCGCTTCGCCGCGGTCGCCGCTCTTCAGGTTCTCGGGGAGCAATGGCTCAATCGGTTCGGTGTCGAGCTCGTGAAGCAGGCGATAAATGATGCTGCGCAGCATTCGTTGCGAGAGACCCTCGGTAGCCGGATAGATCGGTGTGATCCGTCGAAGATGGATCGATTTCTCCTCGTCGTTCTCGATCACTTCGAACTCGGGATGCTCCATGCAGATTCGCTTCCCCCGCAACCGGGGTTTGCCGAAAACGACGAGTTGCTGGCCGGTAGCGATCATTTTCTGGACGTAATGCAGATTGAACCAGCGACAGATGAGCGGCTGGCTCAAGGCGTTCGCATTCGGTTCCTGTAACGTCGCTTCGAAAATCTTTTTCCAACCGCCGAAACGCCGCAACGATGTTTTGATCACCTCGCCGGAGAGGCAGATCGGCGCGTCGCTCTCATCGCGAGGGAATTCCGGAAACTGATGTCGATCTTCGTGTCGCCGCGGGAAATGGGTCAGCAAATCTTCGGCGGTCGTAATGCCAAGTCTCCGGAGCGCCAGAATTTTCGGGCGCGGGATCCAATCGAGTTCTTCCAGGGGCTGCGAAATTTCCATTAAGTCGTCGGCGCGGACTCGCGGACCGCTTCCACTCGCATTTCCAAACGTGTTTCGCCTTCGTATTCATCCGGCCGGATGCGAAAGGCAATGTCCCAGGGTTGCTTCGGAAGCGCATCGGCTGCTGCGCCGAAGAAGATCGCGCGTTGATGATAATTGCGCTGCCGAAGACGCAGCTGTAAATGTTTGTCACCTACGACGCGTGGCGCGGCGACCGATTCAACTTCCCGCGCAAAAAAAAGCGGCTGCGGATTCCCATTACCAAAAGGCTGCAGCATTTGGTGCCATTCCAGAAAATCGAAGTTCAATTCCGAGAAGCTGATCTCGTGATCGAGCCGTAATCGCGGCTGCAAATCCTCATCGGACAGAAGTTCGCGCGCCACCTGACGGAATTGTTTCGCGAAAAGATCGAGATTCTTTTCCTGAATGGTAAGGCCCGCTGCCATTTCGTGTCCGCCGTACTTGTCGATCTTGTCCCCGCACCGAGTCAATGCCTGCACGAGATTGAACCCTTCAATGCTACGGCCGCTCCCTTTTCCGACGCCGTTCTCGTCCATACCGATCACAATTGCGGGCCGATGATACTTATGCGCGATGCGCGAGGCCACGATTCCCAAAACACCGGGATGCCAGCCTCGCTCCGAAACCACGATGGCCGCGTCGCGCTGGGAATCGAACTCCTGCGAGATCTTTTCTTCCGCCGCAGCGAATATTTGTTTTTCAACGTCCTGTCGCTCTCGATTTTGTTTGTCCAAAAATTCGGCCAGCTCGTTCGCTTCAGTTGCGTCCTGGGTGAGCAGAAGCCGCAGTGACTTTTCGGCGGTGCTCAAGCGTCCGGCTGCGTTCAAACGCGGTCCGAGCCGATAACCGATGTCCTCGGTAAAAATTGGCGCCTTTACCCCGCTCATTTCCATTAATTTTTTTAAGCCCGGCCTGGTCGATCTTGCGATTTCAATCGCACCGCGTTGCACAAGCGTACGGTTCTCACCGCTGAGTGGGACGATGTCAGCCACCGTCCCGAGCGCGACCAGGTCCAGCTTTGATTTGAGATCCAAATCGACCGGCCGCGTTTTCAAAAACGCGTGACAAAGTTTGAAGACAATTCCGACACTGCACAAATAATGGAATGGCGACTTCGGATCGAGCTTTGGGTTGACGATCGCGGCGCATTCGGGCAGCGCGGATTTCGGTTCGTGATGATCGAGCACAATCACGTCCACGCCGCGTTTCCGAAGGTCGACAATCTCCGCAGCCGACGACGTTCCGCAGTCGAGCGCGATGAGAAGCTGTGGACGAAATTGTTCGACGCAGCGCTCAACACTCTCTCGACTCAGGCCATAGCCCTCTTCCATCCGCAGCGGGAGAAATAAGTCCGGTGCGACGCCGTATGCACGGAGCGTTTCGGCCAGTAAGGCCAGCGAAGTAACTCCATCGACGTCGTAATCACCGAAAAGCACAATTCGCTCTTGTCGATCCAAGGCCGAGAAAATGCGCGTGACCGCTGCGTCCATGTTCGGGAGTAAAAATGGGTCGCTCAGCGATTTCAGCCGCGGCTGCAGGAACGCCTGAACCTCGTCTGCTGTTCCGAAACCCTTTCGAAATAACAGGCGCGCGATGCATTCGCAGCCGCAGATGTCGCTCCACGAAATTGGACCGCCGTTCAGTTCCTCTGCCGGGAGGAGGATCCATCGGCTTTGGCGCCTTAACATTTTGCGCCGGTCCCCGCCGATCCGGTTTTCCTCTACGCGGCTTTGCACCGACTATTTTATCTGCCGGACATTCCCTGACAACTCGGAGACGCGCTCATAATCAGTTGACTCGCGCCTGGCCGCTAAATAGACAAGGACCGTGAAATCGATCGCAATCTTGTTGTCCGCAACTCTGTTTGCTTTGTCGGGGTGCGCATTTGGCAGGAAAATGATGGAGCAGCCAAGCGGACCGCCACAGAAACAATCGACCAAGCTCGAACGCAATACGGAGGTGTTCACTGGAAAGGTTGTCTTGGTTGACGGCGCATACCGCTTAAGTCTCGTAAAAGATCCGGACACGCTCCTGCGTCTCACTCGTGCACGGCGAGAAACTGAATTTGCGAGCCAGCAAATTAATCTGAGAAAGTATTACGAAAAAACGATCTCCGTGAACGGAACGCTTTCTGACGATTGGATCTTTGGCGCGGACATCATCGGGCAATGGACGCCGCCCGGCGGTCAGACCGGCCCGAACATGAACGCGCCCAAACAGACGAAGCCGTAACGTCTCGGCAGATTACACGACACTGAACGCGATCTCGCGTTTTGGCAGCAGGTCGTGTTTTTGGCATAATTGATGGAAGGCGCGCAGACCTTCCTTCTCGCGTTCTCCAAAACTGAATCGGAGATGCTCGCGGTAATAGCGGTCGCAAAAGGTGCCGTCGAATTCCTTTTCGTCCGCAATCAGATTGTCGATGTCCGCGAGATTGTCGTCGCGCAATGTTTGTAACCGATCCGAGATCGATTTTGGATCGACAACTTCAGGTCGCACGAGCCAGAGCGCATAAACGAAGGGAAGGCCGACGAGTTTCTTCCATTGTTCGCCGAGGTCCCAGAATTGGAATTCGTTTGCGTGCTCTTGCCGGAAACGAATTGCCTGGTCGCCGATGAATAGGCGCGCCGCTCCTTGCGGAGGAGAAGATATCGATGTTGCAATGAAGCGCGGACGCAGGTTCAACTCGCCGAGTAAACAGCGGACCAAATTGGCGGAAGTTTCGGCGGCCGGGTCGAGCTCGATCTGTTCGACATCGGAAAGTTCGCTGACGTGCGCTACGACAACGCTGTACACGGGGCCATCCGATGAAATCGAAATGCCATCCACTATCCGGTAGATCGGGTTCCGAAGAAATTCGAAGCTGGAAACAAGCGCGACATCGAGGTCGCCGCGGGAAAGCTGCGAACAAAGCGCGGACGGATGATCGAGCACAACATCCGTTGGCCAGCCGTGAATTAGGGGACGCGCGTTGAGATATTTAACGCAGCCAATTCGCAGCGGTCGTTGATCCGGCACTCGTCAGGCGCAGGCAAGCTCCGGTTCCCGGCGCTGCCGGCTCGATTGCTGCGCACCGTTGAGATGACGGTAATAACTGTCGCGTTGGACCGGAACGCGTCGAGCCTCGCGAATAGCGTGCTCCAGCGCGGCGATGCTTTGCTGTTGGGGCGTGGTGGCGCCGGCCATGTGGAAGATCTTTTCTTCCATGATCGTCCCGTGCAAGTCGTCCACCCCGTAACTGAGCGAGACCTGCGCCAGCGGCAAACCCAGGCTGACCCAATAAGCCGTCAGATGGTCGATGTTATCGAGATAAATGCGGCTGACTGCGAGATTGCGAAGCTGCTCAATCGCGGACGCGTGCTTGATATGGGCAAGCACGGTCGTTTGGGGCTCGAAAGCGAACGGGACAAAGCCGCTGAAGCCGCCGGTTTCATCCTGAAGCGCGCGCAGTTGCCGTAAATGATCGACGCGTTGCTCGAGCGTTTCGATGTGACCATAAAGCATGGTGCAAGTGCTGCGACCACCCATCCGATGCCAGGTGCGATGAACATCGAGCCATTCCTCAGCGGTTTCTTTGCCGCGGCAAATGCGGTCCCGCACGTCAGGATCAAAGATTTCCGCACCGCCGCCCGTGATGGATCCTAATCCGGAATCGCGGAGAAGCTCGAGCATCTCCGGGATCGGCATCTTGAAAATCCGCTGAGCGAGATGGCGCACTTCAATCGCAGTAAAAGCTTTGATGTGTAGATTGGGATCGAGAGCGCGCAACCCGCGCAATAACTCGATATACCATTCCCTCTTCAAGGTTGGGTGCAAACCGCCGACCATGTGTACTTCGGTGATTCCAAGCGGCAGCGCTTCCGCCACAGCTTGAATAATCTCGCTGGGCGCATGCTCGAAGGCGTGCGCGTCCCGTTTCTTGGCGGCAAACGCGCAAAACTGACACGATAAGACGCAGATGTTCGAGTAGTTGATGTAACGATTGTGGATGTAAGTGGCGAAATTGCCGTTCTTTCGCTCGCGCACGACGTTGGCCAGCATTCCGAGCGCGTTAAGATCGTTAGAGCGATACAAAGTGAGAGCGTCGCTTTCCGAAATCCGAGAGGCCGCCTCGATTTTCTCAGCGATCGGTCTAAGTTCCTTTGGAATAAGTGTGTAATTCATCCGGAGGCCGACGCTGAAATCTAGGGCTTACCATGCACAGACGACTCACGGGTTGCAACAAAAAGCGCCGTAGCGCCGGTGGCTGGAGAAGGCGGGCTGATGCATAGCTCGATAAGATTCGAATCGGCAGTCATCCATTAACGTCTGTTCTATCAATGGCCGATTCAGAAGCAGCGGCGCGATCCGGGGATGACGCCGAGGACGTCGGTCTTATGCGATTAGTGGCCGGAGGCGACACGACCGCATTTGAGCGATTGATCCAGCGACATCAGACGCTGGTCGCCGGCACAGTTGCGAGAATGCTTGGCAGCAACTCAGATGTCGAAGACATCGCGCAGCAAGTTTTCATTCGTGTCTGGAAAAGCGCGGGTCGTTACGTGCCCCGGGCGAAATTCACCACCTGGCTACTGAAGATCACGCGCAATCTTGTGTTTAACGAAATGCGCCGCGCCAAGCGTCATCCGCATTTACCGGTGCAAATCGAACCAGAGGCCGAAGAGATGCCGTTAAAAGACGAGGCAACGGCCACCCCCGACGCAAGCCTTCTTCAAGCGGAATTACAGACCGAGATTGAAAAAGCGACCATGCTGCTTCCGGAAACGCAACGCATAGCGCTTGTGTTGCGGCGATATGAAGAGTTCAGCTACGAAGAAATTGCCGACGTTCTCGATTTGTCCGTGCCGGCAGTGAAGAGCCTGCTTTTTCGCGCGCGAACAGAGTTGCGCGAGAGGTTAAAGGATTATCTGGAGCGATAAAACCCAAAGAGGGCGGGACCCTTGCGGGCGCCCGCCCCCTCTCAACCCCACATTCAGAAATTCTTATTCGTCGCGGTCTTTGACGTCGCTCTTAAACTGGACCTTAGCAGCTTCCTCTGGCGCCGGAGGTGCGCCCGGTTTGGCATAATCGGCCGCGAGTTGCCGATGCGCAGTTGGGACTAAACGCACGGCGCCTTTGGCGTTATTCCGCCACCCGTTCGGATCGGCATATTCCTCGCCGACATGATGAACACCAGAGACCTGATCTTCCAAACCAGTGCCGTAATGTTGATCGAGGATTGTCGGTGTCACGAAGATGAGCAGGTTGCGTTTGTGCCGTTCGTTGTCGTGACTTTGAAAAGCATAGCCGACAAAGGGTATGTCGCCGAGCAACGGTACTTTTGTACGCGATTTCGAAACTTGATCGGAAAGCAAGCCGCCGATCGCAAGAGTGTCGCCGCTCTTGATCAACACGTTGGAATCGAGCGAACGCTTGTCGATGATCGGGCTCGTTACATCGGCCCCATTAAAGGAGAAGTGAAAATCGTTCACCTTGTTACTGATCTCCGGTTTGACTGACAGCGTGATGTAATTGTCTTTATTAATCGATGGGCGCACGACCAGCGTATTGCCAAACAGTTTGTCCTGAAAACCTCCGAACACAGCCGTGGCAGTTTGCTCATTGAAGTTTAGCTGCGGCACAGGCTGGTTACGAAGCACTTCGATTTTGGCCTGCTGATTGTCGGCCGTGACTATCCGCGGATTTGCCAGAAACTCCGCATCCGCATCTTCGTTGAGCGCCTGGATGGTCGCGGAAAATTGGGGGACAGACAAAATGGCGAACTGGGTCGGTACGAGGTGACTAAGATTGCCAAAGAAGTTGTGGTTAGTCGGATTGCCCAGTGCGAACCCGCTCGTTGGCGGATTAGAGCCGGGCGCCGGACTGGCGCTCGCAATCGGATTGCCATAAGCAACTGTCTTGGGAGCAGAAGCACTACCAACCGTTCCCGCCCAGTTAATTCCGTATGCTTGTACTGGATCGGCGCTCACTTCCACCAAGCGCGCTTCGATCATGACTTGCTTGGTCGGCTTGTCGATCTGCACCAGCATTTTCCGGATGTTATCGATGTTGCTGCGGGTCTCGCGGAAGAAAATGGTGTTGGTTCGTTCGTCGATTTGCGGTGGATCTTTGCTCGCTAGTTGGGAAGCAAGGAGTGGAGAAATATCCTTCGCGCGCGCGTAACTGAACTGATAATTGTCCGTTTCAGTTGGCTCAGCGGTGCGCTCGGTTGCGGTCTTGATGTAGTAAACGTTGTCGAGCTTATCCATGAAAAGCCCTTTGGCTTTGACGATGATCGCGATCGCTTGAAGCGCGGTCACGTCTTCCAAACGCATCGTTACCGTGCCGGTGACGGCATCACTCACAACCATGTTGACCTTGGATTGGCGCGCGAGCAATCGGAGCACTTGGCCGACGTCGTCGCCTTGAAATTCGCGTACGCCAACGCCGCCGCTTTCGACCGTGGCATCGGCTTCAGTCAACGTCGGAGCCGTCACCGTGGAAGAAGTCGTCGTCGTGGTCGACTTGGCAGGTGCGGCCGGAGAAGCTGCCTGGACCGGAGCCTGGACCAGCATCATTGAAGACTGGTCCGCCGGTCTAGTTGGGTTTGGTGGCTGCGCTGGACCCGCAGGGGCGGGATTGGTTTGCGCTTGTGACAGGGAAAGCACGGTCAGGAACGCCACCGCCGCCGCGACGTATCCTCGTTGCTTAAGTGAAGTAACCATAATTAGAAGGATGTGAGATGAAGTGCTAGCCGGATAAAAGCAGGAAGCAGACCAGCCCTGTAACGTTTCCCTCTACAAACGTCCTAAAGGCGGCAAAGCCGGTAAAACGTCACGCCACGGGGCGGCGCACAGCCTGAAGGAATGCCCTGATCAGCCCCTGGTCTTTCCGCCCAGGGTACGCTTCGACCCCTGTCGTGACATCGACGCCATGAGGGCCGGCCTTGCGAATCGCTTCAGCCACATTTTGGGGATTCAATCCGCCGGCCAGAATCACATTCAGGGTTGGATGCTCTTGAATGAATTGCCGCGCAAACTTCCACGGAAATGCCTTTCCCGTTCCGCCAAATTCACTGCCCGAAGTGGAATCCAAAATTACCGTTTCGGTAAAAAAATCCTGCGTGCCGGCGAGAGATTTCGAATCGGCTACTGGCAAAGCCTTGGCGAATGAAATTCCAGCCTCGGCCAGGCGCCGGCAAAGTTCCTTCGATTCATTTCCGTGCAATTGCAGGGCATCGATAAAGGGAAAATGGCTGATGCGAAGCGCATCCTCCCAGCTCAGGTCCGTCGTCACTGCGACTTTGCAGATTTCCCGCGGCAATTTGCAGATCCATTCAGCCGCGGTCTCGATGTCGATGTAACGTTTGCTTTGGCGAACGAGATTGAATCCGAGTGCATTCGCGCCTGCTTCGATGGCCGCTAGTGCATCTCGCTCGTTGGTGATTCCACAAATCTTGACCCAAATTTGATCACCCGATCGCAGCGTACGCCCGAACATCCCGCCGTTTTTCACTCGCCAGGTTCAACCACTCGCCCGCGCACCTGTTTGATTTGGCTGTGATGCGTCAGCACGTGAACTCGTCCGTCACTACCGCGAAAGAACGCGCTCAGCAGCCAGCTGACAACGGAAATAATGATCGCGCCAAAAATTGCGCTCCAAAAGCCGTGGACTTGGAAACAAGGCACAATTTCGCTGACGAACTTCAACATTAGCGCGTTGATGACCAAAATGAAGAAACCGAGCGTTACTAGAATCAACGGAATACTCAGGAACAGCAGGATCGGGCGAACAAAAGCATTGATGATTCCGAGAAGAAGCGACGCGCCAAGCAAACAGCCGATCCCGGTGTAATCAATTCCCACGATTGGCGCTGCCACAAACACGGCAAACGCCGTGATAAACCAGCGAAAAACGAAGTGCCGCATGGGACACGTTATTGGAAGTTGATCTTTTCGCCAAGCACAGTTCCGGAAAATTGATCCGGATCTTTTTACTGAGTCGGAAAACCGCTTGAAATTCAACTCCCTGCAGTAAAGCGTGATTTCTGGAGGAATTTGATTGTGGCGAAGAAGAATAAGGGAATAAGGAATGAATCGGCGGCTGACGCGGGATCGTCCGACAAAGCAGGCAAAATCAGACCGCGCGGAAGATCGACATCTTCAAAAGGGAAAAAATCTTCTCCGCGCAAGAAAAGCGCCACCCAAAGACCAAAACCGCTAACAGCCGCGCCACTCGACCCTGATCCAACGGACGAACAAATTCAGACGCGCGCCTACTTCATATCCGAGCGCCGGCGCCGGTTCGCTCTTCCCGGCGACGCAAATTCTGATTGGCTTGAAGCCAAGCGTCAGCTCCTCTCCGAAATTGGCCCGCGCTAACTCGCGCCTTAAGCTGTCGATTGGATGGCGGGAACGGCGGCCTGGATTTTTTCCAGTAGGCGATTGATCGCAAAAGGCTTGGCCACTAAGCCGGCGACGCCCGGTTCCTTGAGCAATTCCTGCGCTCTCGTTTCCTCCGCCTTCCCAGAGATGAGCAGCAGCGGCGGAAGTTCTCTCACCGGCTGACTATTCTGATAGACTTTGCCGATTAGAAAAAACAACATCGCGCCGTCGATCATCGGCATTTGAAAATCGAAGATGAGCAAGTCGTATTTCTTCTTCAGCGCCAGCTCGAAGGCGTACTCGGGCGTCGGTGAAGTATCCACCTCGCACCGTAACGATGCCACCAATGCTTCGCGCACAACCCGTAGAAGTGCGACGTCGTCGTCCACCATCAAGATACGTTTCGGCTCGGCGGCCACGGCGCTCATTTAATCACGAATTGCTACGAATAAACACCAATTGATTCGAGAGAGTTTCTGCCTGCGTCCTCTTTATTCGTGCCGATTCGTGTCTATTAGTGGTTAAAGATGAACACCGCGGTTGTCGATCTTGCCGTCGCTTTGCGCGAGCGACTCGCTATCGTTGGCGACGAAACCAGCCGCCGCGATCCTGAAGCGCACACTGTTCGATTGCGCGAGGTTTCAGAGAAGATCGAGAAGCTGGAAGCCGCGCTGCCGAGACCGATTAACCCTCAGCTTGCGCACTTTCTCCAACGCAAAAGCTACGACAAAGCCCTGGAATTCTTGGAAAACGACCGCCAGTGAAGAGCGCGCTTAGCGTGAATACAACTCGACGATCAACTGCTCGTTGACGATCGGCTGCATTTCTTCGCGCGACGGGATGTGCGCGACTTTTCCTTTGAGCGCATCGCGATCGACGGTCAGCCAATCGGGCACCGGCACAATTTGAGTGAGCTCGAGATTGCGCAACGCGAGCTGACGCGATTTCGGTTTGTCCTTGATCGCGACCTCGTCGCCGGCCTTCACGTTGAACGAGGCGACGTTGACGTTGCGCCCATTTACCTGAACGTGACCATGCGACACTAGCTGGCGCGCCCCGTTCCGGGTGTTGGCCAGACCCAACCGATAAATCACGTTGTCGAGCCGCGTCTCGAGCAATTGCAGCAGTGTTTCGCCGGTCACACCGCGTTTCCGTAGTGCGTTCTGGAAAATCCGGCGAAACTGTTTTTCGAGCAGTCCGTATTGATAACGAAGCTTTTGCTTCTCGCCGAGCGCGATCGCGTAATCGGATTGTTTGCGCCGCGAGCCTTTGGGCCCGTGCATCCCCGGCGGATAATTTTTCCGCTCGAGCGACTTGGATGGTCCAAAAATCTGGATGCCGTAACGGCGGCTGATTTTTGTTTTCGGTCCGGTGTATCTCCCCATAAAAATCAAACGCGGCGTTGCTTCGGTGGCCGGCAACCGTTGTGCGGAACGGGCGTCACGTCGCGAATCAACGTGAGATCAAGGCCGATCGCTTGCAATGCGCGCACTGCCGATTCACGTCCAGCGCCTGGACCTTTAACGAGCACCTGAACTTCTTTGAGTCCATGCCCCATCGCCTGTCGTGACGCATCCTGCGCGACCAATTGCGCCGCATAAGCCGTGCTTTTGCGGGAGCCTTTGAAACCAACTTTCCCGGCGCTCGACCAGCCAATCACGTTTCCATTCAAATCCGTGATGGTGACGATCGTGTTGTTAAAAGTCGCGTAAACGTGCGCGATGCCGGAATGAATGTTCTTGGCGCCTTTCGCCTTAACAATTTTCGGCTTCTCAACGTCGTCGGGATCCAACGTGAGATTTTCGCGAGGGGCCTCAGCTGGAGTCGCTTCTGGCTTGCTTGGCTTCGCTGATTTCTTCGCCGGCTTCGCTTCGGCCGTGACGGGCGCCGCCGTTTCAGCAGCGGCAGTTGGTTGCGCTGCCTGTTCCTTTGCTTCAGGGGCAGAGGCCGCAGGCTTCTTCGGCTTTTCCGCTTTCTCCGCTTTCGGCTTCGCTGGTTTTTTGTGTTCGGCCATCTTTAAACTTTTCCTGCTTTAGCTTCCGGATTTCGAATGACGCCAACGGTCTTGCGTGGTCCCTTGCGCGTGCGCGCGTTTGTCGATGTTCGCTGTCCGCGCACGGGCAAACCACGACGGTGGCGCTGGCCCCGATAACAATTGATCGCCTGCAACCGTTTCAAATTTCCCTGAATGTCGCGCCGCAGATCGCCCTCGATTTTGATTTTGTTGTTCGTGATCGCGTGAATGATTTCGTTAATCTGCTGCGGAGTCAGCTTATTGGCGCGCAGATTGGGATCGATGTTCGTTTGCTCCAAAATCCTGCGCGCGGTGCTGAAGCCGATCCCGTAAATGTAGGTCAGCGACGCTTCGATGCGCTTGTCCGCTGGAATTTCAACTCCGAGTAATCGTGGCATGGTAAATCGTTATAAAAATCAGCCCTGGCGCTGTTTGTGGCGCGGATTTTTGCAAATCACCCGCACCACATTCTTGCGCTTCACAATTTTGCAGCTTTCACAAAGTCTTTTAACTGAGGGTCGCACTTTCATGTTGGTCGAAACAAAAAACGCGGAGTCATATCCGCGTTGTCACTTCTGGCGGAAGGTGATCCGCCCCTTCGACAAATCGTAGGGAGATACCTCTAGCATA
>Ga0209328_10000212_pt1 | contig 13363 bp, 16 predicted proteins | sample JacPinW_OM3H0_M1_FD_187954 | JGI IMG/M metagenome (GOLD analysis project Ga0209328, IMG submission 187954) | Forest soil microbial communities from Algoma, Ontario, Canada - Jack Pine, Ontario site 1_JW_OM3H0_M1 (SPAdes) (version 2) | ecosystem: Environmental > Terrestrial > Soil > Boreal... | reverse complement strand
CTTCGCGAAGGCACCCTCTCCCACAAGGGGAGAGGGTCTAAAACTTCGGTGGACGTTTTTCCGCGAACGCCTTGATGCCCTCGCCAATCTCCGCGCCGCGCATGCTGGCGTGATGGCGGCGGTCGGCGGCTTCTTCATCGAGGGCGCCGTGGGCGAATTCGTTGATCGCGCGCTTCATGCCGGCCATCGCGGCCGGCGCGTTGCCGGCGAGAAGGTTCGCCAATCGATCGACCTCTTCGTCCAGCGCCTCGGCCGGCACCATCGCGGTGAGGTAGCCGATGCGGAGCATCTCCTCGGCTGAGATTTTCTCCGCGGTCAGGAACAGCTTTTTGGCATTGTCGACGCCGAGCCGCGACACATAGCGCCTGATGCCGCTCTTGTAATAGTGCAAGCCCAGCCGCGCCGCCGGCATGAACATCTCGCCGCTGTCGACGCCGATGCGGAAATCGCAGGCCAGCGCCAGATCGGTCGAGCCGCCATAGACGCCGCCATTGATCCGGCAGATCGTCGGCACGCTTAAGTCTTCGAGCCGGTTGACGACGGTCTCGAATGCCGATCCGGCGGTCTGTTCCTGGGCGCTCGCCGCACGTTCGGCGATCGAGCCGAGATCGTACCCGGCAGAGAACGCCCGCCCGGTGCCGGTCAGTACCAGCACGCGGATCGCGGGATCGGATTCGATCCGGTCGAACAACGTTATGAGCGCATCGAGGTCTTCGGGCTGCAGCCGGTTGAGATGTTTCGGCCGGTTGAGGCGGATAGTAGCCCGTGCGCCTTGGATGTCGAGCACCGGCGTGCTCGGCATATCGGTGGCGCTGGGAGCGTGTTCCTGCATCATTTATTCTCCAGCGCGCGGCGCTTGGCTTCGGTGTCGATGGTCTCGCCCAGTTCGGGATGCCGCGCCATCAGCATGCGGAAGTCGACGAGGTCGAGCACCAACAGCCGCGACACCCGCGTGGTCGTGATATTGGCGGAGCGTACATTGTTTCCGAGCAGCGCCATCTCGCCGAAGAACGCGCCTTCGCCGAGCGTCACCTTCTTGCCCGGCAGATCGACCTCGACCTCGCCGGCGGCAATAAAATACATGCAATCGCCGGCCTGGCCCTTGCGGATGATCATGGTGCGCGCCGGCAGGTCCATGGTGCGCAGCATATGCGTCACGTCGGCGATCGCCGCCGGGCCGAGCGCTGCAAAGAACGGGACCTTGCTCACCGACTCCCAGGTCCTCAGGAAATTGTCGCGCCGGGTCTCCGCGGCAAAGCCGGTGGCAAGGATACCGGTCCAGAGCCCGAACACGCCGAGGCCGCAGATCATCACCAAGGCCGCGACCAGCCGGCCGAGCGGTGTGATCGGCACCACGTCGCCATAGCCGGTCGTGGTCAGGGTCGCGACCGCCCACCACAAGGCCGCCGGCACGCTGCCGAAGGCCATCGGCTGGGCGTCGCGCTCCAGAAAATACATGACCACCGAGGCCAGGAACAACACCATCAGGAAGATCACCAGCACGCTAAGAAGCGGTCCGGATTCCAGCACCAGCACCCGGCGCAACTGCCGCAATCCCGGAATCCCCGGAACCACCTTGAACATCCAGAATATTCCCAACAGCCACGCCGATTTCGGATCGGCGCCAAGGATCAGCGCGACGGGTATGGCCAGAGCAGAGACGGCGTCGAGCAGTCCACGGCCCGACAACGCGTAACTCCAGCCGCGATGGGCGTGAATAGCGTGGCGAAGCCGGACCGCCCATTCGAACGTAAAAAAAGCCAGACACGCCCACAGCACCGCGTCGACCCAGTGATGCGCGGCCTCATAAGCGGGATCGACCGTCAGCAGCACCATCATGACGACGCCGGTCGAGACCGCGACATAAGCCGTTCTGGTCATGTTGCGGCCGGCCGTTGCCAACATGAACAGCGTCAGAGCTGGGAAAGCACGCGGCTTGGACATTGGCAGGCGGCGCCCGTCGCTGGAAAAACACCCGATGCGGCCGTGCGGGCCTGACCGGTCCCCCAAAGTGCCCGGGTGGGGCGAGGGCGTCAACGAGGCTGCCGCGTCCTTTCCTACGCTGCTCCGCGAAGCCGGCAGCCGCCATTAGCTCGTCTAGCTCGTCGTCCCGGCCTTGAGCCGGAACCCATAACCACCGATGTCGACATCGCGTGAAGCCGGGCCGCGATCCCATCCACGATTAACATCCGTGGTTATGGGTCCCCGCCCCCGTGCGCAATTGCGCACTAGGCGGGGACGACGCAAGGAATTTCGACGACTCACGCGCTTTGCGCGGACTTGACCATCACCACATTGTCTTCACGGCTATTTTCCTCACGACTCGTGTCTTCACGGCTGGCCTCTTCATGGCCGGCGTGCCGTTCCAGGCTTTCGCGCCGCATGGCGAGCTCGTCGCGCACGAATTCATAGCCGAGCTTGAACGTCTCCAATCCGTCGGTCGAGATGGTGCCGTCGCGCAGTCCGACCACGGCGCCGCGCAGGATCGCCTCCAGTTCATCTTGCAGCGCGTCGAGGGTATCCAGCGAGGTGGCATGCTCCATCCGCTCGCCGATGTCGAGGATGGCGGTTGCGAGTTCGCTGGCCTTCTCCGGTGCGACCCTGGTCAATTGGGTGTAGATCGCGGCAAAGATCGAACCGATGACGCTGAGCGCGGCGGCGCCCAGATACATCATGTCGCTATAGCGGTCCATGAACGACTTGGTTTCGTCGTTGATGTATTCGGCCGCGCCCTGGTGGGCGATGACAAATGCGTCCTTGTCGGTGTCCGCCGGCTCGATCTTCGAGGCGAAACCGTCTTCCAGCGCAAGTTCGGCCTTGTTCTCGTAGATCGCGCGCGCGAGATCGCCTGCCGTGGCCGTCGACATCTTGGACTGCGCGACCAGAAGCCATTGCAGGCCGACCGTATCGAGATCGTCATCGGGGATCGCGGGCGAGGAGGACACCATGCCCGTCGCCAGCGTTTCCTCGGAAATCGCGGGAATGCGCCGCGCCAGCGCCTTCGATTCGTCGATCGCGTTCAAGGTGAATCCGCCGGCCTTGGCGTATTGTTCGTAACGCTTGTCCTTAACGATCGACGAAGCATGCGCGATCACGACCGCCGCGCCATAACCGCCCGAGGTGAACAGCTTTTCGAATACCGAATTCGGCGGCGCCATCTGGACCCGCGACGCCGCATCGGAGTTGTCGGAGATTTCGAGGATGTTGCGCACGAAGGCTGCGCCAGCGTCGCTGCTAGCCAGAACGGCAATTTTCTTTTTCTTCAGGTCCGCGAGCGATTTGATCTTTTTGCCGGGAGGGCTGATCAAGAGCACGATGTCGTGTTCCAGGATCGCAATCGCGCGCGCGTGCGGCGGAATCTTTGCGTCGGTGCGCAGCACCGCAAGATCGGCCTGCCGGCGATCGAATTGCGCGAGCGCTTTCGCATTGTCGGCGTTGGATACGATCTTGAGGCGCAGCCGCGACGCGTTGCTCTTGAGGACGGTGGCAAGCTTGGCGGCAAAACGAGCCTCGGGGCCGCTGGCGTCGCCGACGGCGAACACCAGCGTTTCGGAATCCTTCAGCCAAATGCGGCCACCCCACACGGTTGCAATGGTCAGAATCAAAGTCAGGAGCGCAAACAGCACCACCTGCCGGCGGTTGCTTTTGACAAGGCGCGCGAGCTCGGGCGGCTTGTCCGCTCGCTGCGTTGCGACTTCAGCGCTCATGGCTCATATCTGCCCCCGCGACGCGCGCCTCAAAGCCTGATCGGCCTGGAAGTTTGCCCGACGAGATCGTAAATATCTAAAAAAGCACGACAATTTTCCAGCGTAACCATGATATCCGCCCTCTTGCGGATTGCAAATCAAACCGCGTCGGTAACCTTACCGGCGCCTCGGCGCCGACCTATCGCAGTTAAGTCACACCACAGGTTTTTCGGGTTCCGCGTAGGTGCATTCTGGCCGGGGAGGTGTCATAAATGAGCAATACCGGGCGAAATGTCCGGATTTAAGAAGAAGTTGCGCGCAAGCTTCCCATTCTGCCCGTACCCTTCAGTCTGAGCGAGGACGTCAGCTTTGTCGTTTCCCACTTTGTCCTCGTCGGTTCCGGTTGGCGCACTGGTCGGGTGGATGCTCGTCCTGACCGTCAAGCACATCATCGCTGATTTTGTCCTGCAGACGTCCTGGATGGCGATCGGCAAGGACCAGAAGAGCGGATGGGCGATGCCGCTATTGGCGCATTGTCTCGTGCACCTAGCGGTTGCAATGGCGCTGATTCTGATGATCGCGCCGCGATTCTGGTTCGTCGCCCTGATCGATTTTGCCATTCACATCACGGTCGACCGCGCCAAGGGACTTTGCGCATCGAGATTTGGCGTGACGCTGGAGCAGGAGCACCCATGGTTCTGGACCTTGATCGGGGTCGATCAGGCGCTGCACCATCTCACCGGTTTTGTCCTCTCGATATTCATGGCGGCGAATTGAATTCGCTGGTCGCCTTTGCATCCCGAATAAACACGCTCAGCTGGTGCGGGCCGACATCCCGCTCGATCGGGATCCAGCCCAGCCTTTCGTAAAAAGCTGAACGCGGCCGTCGCGCACATAGATGGGCGCGGCGGAAGCCAAGCGCGAAGCAATCTTGCGTGGCGCGATTAACCAGCGCGCCACCAACACCGCGCTCGCGCGCAGGGGGTTCGACCCACACTGCCGCGACCCATGGCGTCAAATGCGGGCGCTCCGCGAGATCGGAGGCGATCACCGAGGTCGTGCCGAGAAACGCCTCGCCGTCATGGGCGACCAGCGCGAACGGTATCGGCGTGGTGTTCATGTTCTCACGCAAAAGGCCAGTGATGTGGTCGAGCGGCGTGCCGTTCGGTTCCCACCATGCGCGCCAAATCCGCATCGCCACGGTGTCGAAAAACTCGGGGCGCCGCCGCAGGTCGGAAATGGTGAAAGCAAGAGACATTGATTTGCGTCCGGCGCCGGCGCGCGACATGTTGGCTCAATCGTGGAGGAAACCTATGACAGAACAACCGCTGACAAAAAAGACCGTCGACGTGCTTGACAGCCGCATGGCCTATCACGAGCGCGGCGAGGGCACACCCGTGCTGTTGCTGCACGGCAATCCGACCTCATCCTATCTTTGGCGCGATGTTGTGCCCGAGCTTGCGGGACGCGGCCGGCTGATCGTGCCGGATCTGATTGGCATGGGCGATTCCGGCAAATTGGCGAATCCGGGTCCCGACACCTATCGCTTCGTCACCCACCGCGACTATCTCGCGGCCTTCATCGATGCCGTGATCGGTCCATCTCAGCCTATCCTGTTCGTGGTGCACGACTGGGGCTCGGCACTCGGCTTCGACTGGGCCAATCATCACCGCGACCGTGTCCGGGGCATCGCCTACATGGAGGCGATCGTGCGCCCGATGGCTTCCTGGGCCGACTGGAGCCCGCAGGCCGTGCCGATCTTCCAAGGCTTCCGCTCCGACAAGGGCGAACAGATGATCCTCGAGCGCAACATGTTCGTCGAGCGGGTGCTGCCCGGATCGGTGTTGCGGAAACTGACCGAGGCCGAGATGACCGAATATCGCCGCCCGTTTTTGAAGGCGGAGGACCGTTGGCCGACCCTGACCTGGCCGCGGCAGATTCCGATCGAAGGCTCGCCTGCCGATGTGGTGCAGATATCTGCGGATTATTCGCAATGGATGGCCGCGAACGACATCCCAAAGCTGTTCGTCAACGCCGAGCCCGGCGCCATCCTGATCGGGGCGTCCAGGGAATTCTGCCGAAGCTGGAAGAATCAGGCCGAGGTCACGGTACCAGGCTCGCATTTCATCCAGGAAGATTCCGGGCCGGCGATCGGCCGGGCAGTCGCCGACTGGATGAAGGCAAAGGCGCTGTAGAAAGATGGATAGCGGCTGCGCTTGTCTGATTCGGGTAGCCCGTGCAATTACCCCCGTGCGACTACGGGAACCGTGGTTAACCTTTCGTTAGAAGGTCGCGATGCATCGTGCGCGCGGCCAGGGGGATTGCACATGTTTTCAAGTCGCGACGCCTTTGAGAACGATTTCTGCCCAGTCGGGGATGAATTGCTCGGCGAAATGTACCGCGCCAGCGAAAACGGCCTGCCTCAGTTGGTCGCCAGCGTCTCTTCCGAGGTCCGGGCGATGCTGGCGCTGTTCTGTTATCGCAGAAGCCATCTTTATTCGCTGGCGCTCTCGATCGCGGCAAGCTGCAGCGAGCGCGAACTGGTCCATCTCGGTGGACGCGTCGGCTCCACGCTTTACACGCTGTCCCGCGAACCCGTCGCACGCAGCGCACCGTCCTCCTCCTACGGCAACCGCAAGCCGATCACGCTCTCGACCAAGCCGCTCTCGACCTTCTCGCCGATCGAGGACGAACTCGACGAAGATTTTGCCGAAGCTGTTACGGCGTAATTCTCCGTAGGGTGGGCTAAGCGAAGCGAGCCCACCATCTTAATTCGCACTGAAATGGTGGGCACGGCGCGAAGAGCGCCTTTGCCCACCCTACGGTTCTGCCAGCACCGGCAGTCCGTGCCGCCGACGCGCCATGTTGCATTCGACATCGCCGGGCATGCAGGTCCGGCACACCTCCGGCCGCATGGCGTAAATGGTGCAGGACGTCGCAACTCCGATCTTGCCTGACAGCGCCGAACAGCGGTCGCCTTCGCAGCGCATGCCCGACTGTCGTTCATTGACGAATTTTGCCGGAATCAGATCGAGCGCGGCGTCGTCCTCGGTGGTGAAGCGCGGCCAGTTCTGCGAATAGGCGCAGCAGGCCCCGCAGGCCTGGCAGGGGCTTTTGGCGTCAATGGTTTTGTCGCTCGTTTCCATGGCTCTCATTTAGTTGGTCGTGCCCATGAAGCGTATCAGGTATCGCTCGGCGGTTCCCAAACCAAACTCCTTCGCCACTTTGCCCGCAGCAGGTCACGCCGCTCCGGATATTTTTCGTCCAGATAGTCGGCATCGACCACCCGGTCGGTCCTAAAACTGCGAAAATCCTTGCGCAGCTCGCACCACGCCGCCAATAGCCGCACCGCTTCGAGATAGCCGATCGCGATCGGCCAGATCGTGCGTTCGCTGTCGCGGCCGTGCTCGTCGCGATAGCGCAGCGCGATCTTCTTGCCTTCGTGAATCTGCGAGCGGGTTCGCACCATGTCGATGCGGTCGGCTTCCTTCTGCCAGGCCGGCCGGGCGCGGCTTGCGGGTTCGAGCACAAACGGCCGCAAGCGTTCGGGAACGGTGTCGGCAATCTTGGACATCAGGTCTTCGGCCGCGCGCGCCAGTACGGCATCGGCATGGCCGGCGACCCATTGCGCGCCGAGCACGGCCGCCTCGATCTCATCGGGGGTGAGCATCAAAGGCGGCAGGTCAAATCCCTTCTCCAGGATATAGCCCATGCCGGCCTCGCCGCGGATTGGCACGCGCTGCCCGATCAGGGTGGCGATGTCGCGATAGATCGTCCGCTTCGAGGTCTCTAACTCGGCGGCGATCGCATCCGCCGTCAGCGGTTTCCTGGTGCGCCGGAGCACCTGGATGATCTGGAACAGCCGGTCAGCGCGTCTCATGGGGTTTAGTCTCTTTTGTCTCTATTCGAGGGCCGCTATCGGGATGCTGACAGCATGTTGGCAGCAGGGGGTCAGTATACCGGGACAACACTCCAACAAAGGGGATTTTGTCCATGATGATCCTATACGGCCTCGACCTCTGGACCTCGATGTCGCCGCTGCTGACACCACGGTGGCAGCAGGGGATGGCTAGCCTGAAGCGCCTGCTCAAGAAATCGGGAGCGTTCTGATGATTACCCTCTATGGCTTCGGCGCCGGCTTCGGCTTGCCGGAAATCAGTCCGTTTGTGACCAAGACCGAAGTCCAATTGAAAATGGCAGACCTCGCTTTTCGGAAGGAAAAGGCGATGCCCCCGGCCTCGCCCAAGGGGCAATTGCCTTATATCGTCGACGACGAAGAGAGTATTGCCGATTCCACCTTCATTCGCGCGCATATCGAAGGCAAATACGGCTTTGACTTCGACGCGCCGCTCAACCTCCAGCAGCGGGCGCAGGCGTGGGCGTTCGAACGCATGATCGAGCACCACGTCTATTGGGCGCTGGTCGGCGCGCGCTGGGTTGATCCGGAAAACTTTGCCAAGGGACCGACGCATTTCTTCGATGGCGCGCCCGAGCATATGCGCGAAAAGCTCCGCGAGGACGCGCAATTCCGAGTCGCCGAGAACTACCTCTTGAGCGGCCTCGGCCGTCACGCTCCGGACGACGACGTCGACCTCGCGATCCGCTCGATGTTTGCGCTGTCAGTGCAGCTTGGCGACAAGCCCTATCTGATGGGCGACACGCCCTGCGGCACCGACGCCACCGCCTTCGCCGCGCTCGCCGGCATCTTGACGCCGTTCTTCAACTCAAGCTTGCGGGAACGCACCGAACATTTCAAAAATCTCACCGCCTATGTCGACCGCATGATGCTTCAATATTACCCGGAATTTGCGTGGGCCCCGGTGCAAGAGGCTGCGTAAGATCGTCGTCCCCGCGAACGCGGGGACCCATACGCCGCGGCCGAAGAAAGAGGCACAGTGGCAGACGGCTTTTTAACCAACTAGCATCGGTGGTTATGGGTCCCTGCTTTCGCAGGGACGACGGTGTTTTTACGTTGCCGCGGCTTTCAAACTCGCCAGTTCCGCCTCCAGTTCCGCGATCCGCGCGTCACGAGAGGCCAGCGCCGCCGCCACGTCCGCCGCATCGAATTTTTGCGGAATGTGCTGGGGGCAATTGGTGTCCCACGCCGCGATCTTGAACAGGATCACCTGCTCGGGCCGTGCCTTGTAACCCTGCGGCATCAGCGATGTCATCAGCGCCGGATCGTCATCGACTACCCGCGCCTCGCCCCAGATTTTTACTCGGCGGCGATGGGTATAGTTCATCACGAAGATATGTGCCTTGGGATTTTCCGAAAGATTGCCTTGCGTAATGTATTGCCGGTTGCCGCTGTAATCGGCGAATGCCAGCGTATTCTTGTCCAGCACTCTTATGAATCCTTTGGGCCCGCCACGATGCTGGATATAGGGCTGGCCGTCAGCGCTGGCGGTCGCGAAGTACATGCTGTTGGTGTCGGCCAGGAAAGCCGCCAGGTTTTCGTCGACCTCAGTCCGCCAGCCGCCGTTTTGTTCGACCTGGGCGTAGGCGCGGCGCGATCCCTTCCGCGTCTGGATTTCCTTCACCGCGGGGGTGAATGCCACGTCGCTGGAGTAGGTGTGAACGTCTGACATTGGAGGATCTCGTTATCGTCAGGGGCGCCCAGCGCCCGTTTTCGTCTCAGAGATGGACCCTTTCGAAATTTAAACAATCATCCAGATTGACACTTCATCATTGCAATATATGAAATAATGCCATGGATCGCATCGACGCCATGCAGGCCTTTGTCGCGGTGGCCGATTTGCGCGGGTTTGCGCCGGCGGCCCGCAAGCTCGGGCAGTCACCCTCGAACGTGACCCGGCTGATCGCGGCGCTGGAGGATCGTCTCGGCGCGCGGCTGTTGCAGCGGACCACGCGGCAGGTCGCGCTGACCGATGTCGGGGCGCGCTATCTGGAGCGCGCGCGTCGCATCCTCGCCGACGTCGAGGAAGCCGAAGGCGCGGCCGAGGGCGAGCGGACCCGGCCGAGCGGGCGGCTGGTGGTCTCGGCGCCGGTCGGATTCGGACGTCTCCACGTCAGCCCGGTGATGTCGGCGTATCTGATGCGCCATGGTGAGGTTTTCGGCGAACTGCGGCTGTCGGATCGCGTGATCAATCTTGTCGAAGACGGCGTCGATCTCGCGGTCAGGATCGGCCATCTGCCCGATTCCACGCTGGTCGCGCGCCAGGTCGGCGAAATGCGGCGGATCGTGGTCGCCTCACCAGCCTATCTCAAATCGCGTGGCGAGCCGAAGCGGCCCGAGGGGATCGCTTCCCATCAGACAATCCAGTTCGGCGCCACCACCGCCTCGTCCGAGTGGCAGTTTGTCGAGGACGGAAGCGAGGTCCGCATCTCCTGCACGCCGCGCTTTGCTACCAACAGCGCCGACGCCGCGATCCAATATGCCGAGCAGGGCGGCGGCCTGACACGGGTGCTGGCCTATCAGGCCGCGGAGTCGATCAAGGCCGGCCGTCTCAAAATCGTTTTGACAAAATTCGAAGTGCCGCCGCTGCCGATCCATCTGGTCTATCCGACGTCGCGGCTGTTGTCGGCGAAGGTGCGTGCCTTCATCGATCTCGCGATCGAGATCAGCGACTGGCATTTTGGCGGATGAGGCCTCACGCCTTCTTCGGCACCACGCGAAAGGTCCCGTTGGCGCGCGCGATGACGGCATCGTCGGCTTTGATCAGGCATTGCGCGAAGCAGATCGTGCTGCCGGTCCTGATCACGTCCGGCTCGACCGCGAGCCATTGTCCAAGCTGCGCGGAACCGACAAAATCGACCGCGAGCCCGATCGTCACCAGCGAAGATGCAGCGCCCAGGCGAGCGACCTGCCCGCAGCTATAACCCATCGCGTTGTCGGCAAGCGATGCGATCAGCCCGCCGTGAATCAGGCCACGCGCGTTGGTGTGCGGTTTTGCCAGACGCAGTCCCATGATGACGGCTCTGTCCGTCCGCATCGAATACAGCGGCTCCCAGGGATCGGTGAACGGGCTTTTGCGAAAATGCGGTTCAAAGCCAGCGGGGATGGCGGTGGTCATGCGGTGGCGCTCGAAGTGTGGCGATTGTTGCCGCCATTGAACGCGATCTCATCGCAAAATGCACCCAATACAAAGTTTTAAACAACCTCAGTTGTCATCACCCGCGAAAGCGGGTGATCCAGTATTCCAGAGGCGCTTGTGATAAGCGGAGAAGCCGCGGCGTACTGGATACCCCGCTGGAGCCTGTCATCGGGCTCGCCGAAGGCGAGACCCGGTGGCGGGGTTTGACAACGGTGGCCGTTGTTACCATCACGCTGGCAAGTCATACCCAATTGCGGTCTCGGCCTCGATCGTCTTCCGCACCGCGGACCGGGCCATCATGCGCGCGTAATGCGCGGTGAGATTCGGAAAAATTTCCGGCGCAGGTTTGAGCGAATTGGCGAACCGCCAATAGAGCCGAAACAGATGAATGTCGGCGATCGAATAGTCTTGCAGCGCCCAGCCGTTCCCCAGCCGCCGATCGGCGATTGCCCAGACCTCCCTGGCATGGTCCAGCCCTTGCTTACGGGCCGGATGCAGCGTGGAGGCGGCAAACGACATCCACGACAGCGCCTGCGCGTCGGCTTCGATGTCGTGCGGCAATAGCCCGGCCTCCGGAAAGCGTTTTGCAAGATAATAAAGGATCGCCGCGACTTCGGTGAGCGGGCGCCCGCCGATGAGGAGCGTGGGGACTTTGCCTTCGGGATTCAGCTTCAGATAATTGGGCGCGCGCATGTCATTGCCGCTGAACGACATCGGTTTTGTTTCGAACGGTACGCCAATCTCGTGCAGCGCGATGTGCACGGCCATCGAGCTGGAGCCAGGGGCGAGGTAGAGAGTGAGCATGTTAAATCCCTCCCCGTCATTGCGTCGTCGCAAGTGCTCCTCGCAATGAGGGCGGTGTGAACGTCACCTAATACGGCAATCCCACATAATTCTCCGACAGCGACGCCGTCGCCGCCTTCGAGCTGACGAGATAATTCAACTCAGCCAGCTGAATCCGCGCGCCAAAACCTTCGGTGTCGGGAAAGCGATGCAGCATGGACGTCATCCACCAGGAGAAGCGCACCGCTTTCCAGACCCGCGCCAGCGCCTTCGCCGAATAGCCGTCGATCCCAGCGGAAGATTTTTCCTCGTAATATTCGCGCAAGGCTAGCGAAAGATAATGCACATCGCTGGCGGCGAGGTTTAATCCTTTGGCGCCGGTCGGCGGCACGATATGCGCGGCGTCGCCGGCCAAGAACATCCGGCCGAACCGCATCGGCTCGGCGACAAAGCTGCGCAGGGGAGCGATGCTCTTTTCGATCGAGGGCCCGGTAACGAGATGGTCGACCGCCTCCTGGTCGAGGCGTTGTTTCAATTCATCCCAGAACCGTTCGTCCGGCCATTGATCGATGTGATCGTCGAGCGGGCATTGTACGTAATAGCGGCTGCGGTGCATCGAGCGCATGGTGCAAAGCGCAAAGCCCCGCGGATGGTTCGAGTAGATCAATTCGTGGCTGACCGGCGGCGTCTCCGACAAGATCCCGAGCCAGCCGAACGGATAGATGCGCTCGAACGTCTCGATCGCCGAAGGCTTTACGCTGGCGCGGCTAACGCCGTGAAAACCGTCGCAGCCGGCGATGAAATCGCAATCGATCTCGTGCGTGATGCGGTCCTTGACGTAAGTGACGCGCGGATGATCGGTGTCAAAATCGTGCGGCTTGACGTCGGAGGCTTCATAAACGGTGGTCAGCCCGGCCGCCTTGCGCGCATTCATCAGGTCGAGTGTCACTTCGGTCTGGCCGTAGATTGTCACGGTCTTGCCGGTGGCGGCCTTCATGTCGATGCGATGGCGGCTGCCGCCGAAAGCGAGCTCGATACCGTCATGGACCAAGCCTTCGCGGTGGGCGCGCGCGCCGGCGCCGACTTCGTCGAGCAGCGCCACCGTGCCCTCTTCCAATAGGCCGGCGCGGATGCGGCCGAGCACATAGTCCGGCGTCTGGCGTTCCAGGATGAAATTGTCGATCCCGCAAGCGTGAAGCAGTTGCCCCAGCAACAGTCCCGCGGGCCCTGCGCCAATGATTGCTACTTTTGTCCGCAATACTTGCCCCCTCCGGTGTTATAGGCTTCAACCTGAGCTGCGGTCGTTCGCCGACTTGCAATGATAATTATATCATATAACAATATCTGCAAAGGGCCGTTTAAAGCCTGTGCCTGGAGGGAGACGATGTCGATGAGGAAGACGCTTTTGGCGTTGGCGCTCGCGTTAAGCGCAACGCCCGTATTCGCGCAGGAAAAATCCTTCGAGCTGAAGATTTCGCACTGGGTGCCGGCCTCGCACCCGCTGCAGAAGGCGCTGGAAGACTGGGGCGCCGCGGTTGAGAAGGCCTCAGGCGGCACCATCAAGTACAAGGTGTTTCCGGCGCAACAACTCGGCAAGGCAAAAGACCATTACAACATGGCGCGCGACGGCATTGCCGACGTCACCTACGTCAATCCCGGCTACGATCCCGGCGTTTTCCCGATCATCGGCGCCGGCGAGCTTCCGTTCCTGATGTCGGATGCCAAGGGCGGCTCCGAGGGGCTGGACGCCTGGTATCGCAAGTATGCGGAGAGGGAGATGAAGGACGTCAAGTTCTGCCTCGCCTTCATCCATTCGCCCTCATCGTTCCACTCACGCAC